>OLIS01000408.1_pt1 | contig 33137 bp, 17 predicted proteins | sample 1601351 | NCBI WGS metagenome assembly OLIS01 (sample SAMEA2452122, study PRJEB22498) | human gut metagenome | biome: human feces; feature: human gut; material: feces | place: Australia | collected 2012
TGAGCGTCAAGGTGTATGTACGCTGCAAAGGATAAGAAGGAGCGTCACCCCTACCACTGGTCTCAGGGTCACCAAACTTATTGTATGGTGAGAGGGTCAGCAGATTATAGGCACTGAGAGAAGCTTGCAAGTTGTTAAGCCCTATCTTCTTCATGAATGGGAACTTGAAGTCGTAAGCCAACTGGATGGTCTTCAAGCGCAAGTACTTCGCATCGACCTCATAGAGAGAAGCCTCGGCATAGTTGTTGGTCACATTCTGAGAAGTGGCACGTGGATACTTGGCACTCTGCAAAGGATTGTCTTCTGTCCAGGTGTTATCATACATGTATTGCAAGAGACCACCATGGGCACTATCCGTGTTGGCATAGAATGGTTGGCGATACACACCCTGCAAGAGACGACTCACGTTCCAAGCACCTGTCCACTGCATACTAAAACTCAATCGTTTCCAGTTGAAACCAAGGTTGATACCCATGGTGTATTCTGGGTCATCGGTATAACCCGAAGCATACTTCATGTCATCGGCATTGATGATTCCATCGCCATTGAGGTCGATATATACACAGTCGCCCGGTCTCAATTCACCACCTGCCGTCTCTGCGAGCTGGGTTGGGAATGGCTTGCCAAACTCCTTCTCATAGTCCTCACGGGCACCTTCGTAATAGTATTTCCAGAACTGATAGAGTTTTCTAGAGCCGATACGCTTTCCCTTTGCCATCTGGTAGTCGTACTCACGAGGCACCTCCTTGTTCTCCACAATTTTGTTTTGGTTATAACTGATGTTGAAACCTACATTGTAGCGGAAATCCTTGTTGATTTGGTCACGCCAGTTGACAGCGACCTCCCATCCCCAGTTGTCAGCTACACCCAGATTGGCGTATGGGACGGTGAATCCCAACAAACCAGGAGCCGTATGATCTTGCAGGAAGATATTGGTACGGTGCTCCTTGTAATAATCGAAGTTGCCACGCAACTTACCTTCCAAGAAGGAGATGTCGAAACCATAATCTTGCTTGAGAGCCTTCTCCCAACCGACATCCTTGTTGTGGCGTGCCAACTCAATGGCACCATATTGTGTATTGGAATTATTGATACCAAAGACATATCCCCATCCATTGCGGGCATATACACCACCATTCAAAACCTCGTAGGAGTCTGGCGTATAAAGGAATCGCCCTCCACCTATATTCTCATTACCCACAAGACCAACGGATGCACGGAGTTTCAAGAAATCCACCACCTTCTTCAATGGCTTCCAAAACTTCTCCTCACTCACTACCCATCCAGCAGAACCTGCAGGGAATAAGCCGAAGCGACGCTCTGGCGCAAAGTTCTCGGAACCATTATAACCGATGTTGAACTCAGCCATATAACGGTTGTTCCAATCGTATGTAACACGTCCTACCATACCCAACACCTTATGAGGAATATCAGAATAGGTAGATGGATAGTACTTCGCCTTCTGGTTGTAGAGCACCAAGGCGCTCACATTGTGCAAGCCAAAGCTGCGTTTCCAATCAAAACCTGCCTCCATATACCAGTTGCGAGACTTGCCTGAAGAAATACCGTATGATGGCGTGGTATCTTCGCCCGACTTACGGAACACGACATCACCCTCTCCAGAAATCAGCGGCGTATAGACCGCTACCGATGCCTGTCCACTCTTGGTCGTGGAGAAGGTCGTATTGTAAGCGCCCTTGATACGGAAACTCAATCCCTTGGTTATCATGTCGAGTTCTTGCTTCAGCCCCAACTGGAGGGAGATGGCATTGGCACCTCTCTGATTGAATCCATTGCCATAGTAACCTGACAAGGCTGTAACACCTGTGAAAGGCAAGTTCTTGGCTGGGTCATCCGAATAATAATCATTAGCCACAGTCGTAATATACTTGCCATCAATGATACCAGGCGAACTGAAAGGTGTGCCATAGTACATGTTCTTGATCATGGTGCTAGAGCTACCTCCACCCGAGTATGGACGAGATACGTTATCTACATTACCCGAAGCATTCAAGGTAATCTTCGTAGTCTTCGATGCCTTGATGTCTAAGTTGGCACGATAGTTGAAACGCTTGTAGTCATAGCCACAGTCGTAAGATTGACCCAAGCTCTTGAACAAACCGCCCTGTGTATAGAAGCCGCCCGAGATAAAGAACTGCACCTTGTCCGTACCACCACTGATGTTGACATTGGTCTTAGTCTGGATCGTACTCTTCTTCATCATATAGTCTGTCCACTTCATGTTAGGATAAAGCAAAGGATTCTCACCTGTCTTAAACTGGTTGATGACATAATCAGAGAACTCTGGCTCTGTACCATCATTGGTATGGCGCATGTTGTGGAAGAGCGCATACTCATAGGAATTAGCCTGCTCTATCAACTTGGTTGGAGTCAATAAGGTTCCAGAGAAAGAACCCGAAATCTTGGTCTTTCCTTCCTTACCACGCTTGGTAGTAACAAGGATGACACCATTCGCACCTTCCACACCAAACACAGCGGTAGCTGAAGCATCCTTCAATACGGAGATGCTCTCGATTTCCTCTGGATCGAGGTCGTTCATGGCACTGGCATCCATCGTCACACCATCTATCTGTATCAATGGATTGGTATCACCATTGAAGGTAGCCTTACCTCTTACATAGAGTTGGGCAGCATCACTACCAGGTTCACCCGACATCTGGATAGAGCTGATACCAGTCATCGCACCAGCCAACACCTGAGATACGGAAGACACAGGGGTCTTGGTCAGTTCCTCACCTTTTACAGAAGAGATAGCACCCGTAATGGTCACCTTCTTCTGAGTACCGTATGCCACGACCTCGACACCTTGCAACATCTGGCTATCCGACTCCAGTTGCACATTCATACCTTTCTTGGCAGCAACCGTCATGGTCTTATAACCTACATAAGATATTTTGAGCTTTTGACCAGGCTTCACGTTGACATGGAACTTACCATCCATATCCGTGATAGTACCTTGGCTAGCGTTACCACCAACCACCAAGACGCTTGCCCCAATAACAGGCTCACCTTGTTCATCAACGACCGTACCATTTATACCATCTTGCTGGGCTACCGTTTGTTGGGCAAAAGCCCCTTGCAATCCCATGGCTGGCAAAATGAACAATGAGGAATACAAGCAAGTCAACTGCAATGCATGCCTTCTGATTTCGTTTGTCTTTACCATAAACCTTATTTGTTTAAAGATTGTTATTATTTAGATTTTCGATGGCAAAGATAGACCGAATTCTGTCTTTTCGTATGGTTGAGCTGTACGGAAGCATTGCCAGATGTACAAATAAACAGAAAAAGGTGAACAATCCTGAGTTCTAAGCTCATTCATGTTCACCTTTGTTTATCTAGTATTTATCAACTACTTAACCTATTCCTTTACAACATATTGATATTTCCCAGATTTCACCTTTACCTTTTTATGATTTGGCAAGGTTAGCACCGCAAAAGTATTGGCAGGTATCTCTACATCCCATACTATTTTGCCGTTTTTTCTATCCCAACAACTCTTGATTAGTCCGTAGGGTGAAAGATGGGAGGTTTCCACCTTATTTAATATAGATACCTTGAAGTCTGGACTGATTTCTATTTCCTTGAAACCAGGCTTCAAAGGTCTGATGCCTCCCAATCGCTCATAACACCAAGGCAAGAGGTCACCCAAGAGCATCACATGATTGCCACTGTTCATGGCAGGGTCGGCTGTATTGCCATTCCAAAGTTCCCATATCGTGGTGGCTCCATTCTCCAACATATACCCCCAACTAGGGTATGAGGTCTGGGTAGCCATCTTGTATGCGATGTCACCATGCCCACAATCAGACAGATAACGCATCAACCATTGGATGCCTATCACACCGCAAGAAACATGATAATCATTGGCAATGATTTGTTCCAAGAGGTTACGCTCCACTGAATCCTTGCTTTCCTCCGTCACAAATCCCATAGCCAAAGGAAGAAGGTTAGCCGTAATGGTATTGTTGTCATATTTGCCATCTTTTAGGAATGCTCGATTGATACCCATTATCATATCTGTAGCTTCCTGTCTATATCGCAAACAGTCTTCAGACAAACTGAGTTTTTCCGCAAAGTTTGCCATCATCTGACAAAGATAAGCATAATAACAAGAACTCATCAACGTTCCATTGGTGATTCTATTCGGGTCTTTGCTGAATATCATGTCCAACCGTTCAGGCGGCATACACCAGTCACCATATTTGTCCTTGGTTATCAAACCATCTTTGCAAAACTTTCCCTTCATATATGCCAAGAATCGTTTGATGGAATCATAATGCTCACGAATAGGAGCATCATCCCCATATTGTCGATAAAGCATCTCACAACCGAAAGGATAAGCGGCAGGCCAGGTGATATTATTCGTATAGAGTCGCCAATAGGAAGGTGATACATCCGAGATATTCCCATCTTCTCTTTGCGAATCCTCGATGTCTCGCATCCACTTGGCATAAAGCGCATGATTGTTCATCAGGTAACTCTCACCCAAACTTCCTGTCGTACGATCTCCCAGCCAAGGCATTCGCTCGTCTCTTTGCGGACAATCCAAAGGCATTCCCTTGTAATTACTACGGATTCCCCTTCTTGCATTCTCCACCAATCGGTTTAAAAGAGATGGCTTACCATACTCCTCTGCATAGAAGTTCATACCCTCTTCATTCATTTCGTCTGCCAAGAGTTCTCGCTTGATGTCTGATTCAGATAGCGCATCCAAGCCTGTAACCTCTACATACCGAAAACCATGATAAGTAAAAGCCGTTGTCCAGTCTGCATCCTTGCCACTGCTGATATAAGTATCAAGATTATCGGCAGAACGCAAGTTCTTGGTATAAAGTGCATTGCCATCCTTTTCCAACAATTCCGCATACCTTATCTTGACGCTATCATTCCGTAACAAACCCCGAAAGTGAAGGCATACTCGTCCAGCCTCATTGGTTCCGAAGTCTATCAAATAACGCTTGTTCGATGCTTTCCATATTCGCACAGGCTTGTCCTCTCGATATACAACGATTGGTAAACTCAAATTGCCAACTAACTTTCCTTGGGGTGCTGTCATACGTTGAGTTTGCATCCACTGATTATCATCATAATCCAAGTGGAAGACATCGCCTAGTTCTTGCCTTGCATCATACATTTCTCCATCATAGAAATTGGAATAGCGGATGGGACCATTCACATTCAATCGCCAAGTAGCATCTGTTGCCAGAGTATCCGCATGACCATCTTGGTATTCCACGATTAAATTGAGCAATGCCATAGGTTTGCCGTATGTAGAGCGTACTTTGGTTTGATAATGCTGACGAGGTGCAAAATAATTACCTGCGCCCAAAGTCAGCATCAGCACATTCTCGGAACTCAAAGCATGAGTTACATCGTATGTATCATAAATTAGCGTCTTGTTATAATCAGAGCCTAGAGGAGCAAGTTCGCTGTTCCCCACCCTTCTGCCGTTGATCAGAAGTTGATACAAACCTAGTCCACAAACATGCACCGTCGCTCTCCGTATATTTTCCAAGGTTTTAAATTCCTTGCGCAAATATCGGGCAGCAATACGAGAATGCTTGCTGTCAGTTTCTCCAGGGTACAGAGAATCAGTGCCTATCCAACAACCTTTCCAAGGCATATCCATCATACCCATAGACCATCTTTGAGGCACAGACCAATCTGTCGTTCCCTTGTTAGTCTTAACCTGTACCGTCCAATAATATTCATGGTTAGGAAGAAGTTTCAAATCCGACATCCTTATCCATTGGGATTGGTCAGACTTCACGATACCGCTATTCCACACATCCCCCTCATGCTTCTCTGCTTTGTCATGAGTAGAAGCCACGATGATATGATAAGATTTCTGCACCACATACCGTTCGTCAGATTGCAGCATCCATCCCAACCGTGGAGTTGACATATCCAAGCCCAAAGGCTCTGTACGCCCCTCCACCGTGGGATGACTAATCCAAACCTTAGCCTCTACCGAAGCCAAGAACATGAACAAACTTAATATCAATATAAACCTTTTCATTACATTCAATTTTTTCCGAAACCTTTTCTCCATCAAGGGATTCACACCTTTTCCAAAGTAAAGCAATCCAATGTTGGAATCAAGGTCAATGGACTATAAAGTTTGACGGAATTATATCCCTTCTGCAGAGTAACTTGAAAGACAACCTCTTTGAACGTTACCTTTTTGGCATCTACCGCCTGACGACCCGTTTCCATGCAACCGCTCTCAATGCCATTGACTTTCAGCATCATCTTGAGACGAGGGGCATCCACGTACCTTACTTTCAACAGATAGTTTCCTCCTTTATCACTCCAAACATTTCGCCAAACAGCATTATTGTTGCTAGCCCCACCAACATTTGCAACACATATTCCACCACTCGCTCCTTCCACAGGAACAAACTTGACAGGTTTCTTACGTTTGCCCAAGTCATCGTATGCTGACAAGAATGCCCATTCTGCTTCATAACGAGTAGCTTCCAATCGTTTCTTACCTTCCATTCTCAACACCTTGATGCCATGGGCAGGCACCTCTGCCAGAAGTTTATCTCCATTTATTTTAACCTCTTGATGTCGTATGACATCCCTTGCCTGAACCTTACCACCCAATTCCAATTCCGGCAATGGAACAGAGAAGGACATCACACTATCCGAAGGATTGAAAAGAGCGACAGCCCTCACCTTGCCATGAAATTTTTCCAAATCCTTGACCAAGATATATCCCTCTCCTTGGCGCAAAGCAACGTATGCCTGTAATCCAAGTGGGTCTTGGTTGATGGCTATCAACTCCTTGTTTTTCAACAAAGAGAGAGACTGCTCGTTGAGTGAGTTGAGGTCGCATCCTATCAGCATAGGAGAACTCATCATACACCACATGCCCACATGCACCTCTTCCTCATTCGGTTTGAGACCTCTGCCTATCTCCAACATATCCATATCATTGTAATGACCATCGCCAGCAAAGCCCGAGAGATAGAGGTTTTTGTTGATAATCTTCAAGATGGAATCCCATCGAGGACGAATGTCCGTACAGATACGCCAAGAAGTTGCCATCTGTCTAGCCCATGTACCAGGGAAAGCCCATCTACAGATATTGATACTGACGGGATGCCCAGCCTCTTGCTTGATGGCATCGCATATTGCCTTATAGCGTTTTTTCTCCTCTAGGTCAAGCCAGGTTCCTGCTCCACAATAATCTATCTTGATGAAATCAAAGCCCCAGTCATGGAAGTAGAGCCGTGCATCCTGCAACTCATGGCCATACATGCCAGCCCCAAATCCATTCTCATCGTTGTCATAGCGTGACCCACAAGTGTTGGCACCTGCATCGGAATAGATACCTGCCTTCAATCCAAGACTATGAATATAATCCGCCACGACCTTCATGCCATGGGGAAAACGTTGAGGATGAGGTTGCATCATGCCTGTGGAATCACGCCAACCGAAAAATCCATCATCAATATTGATATGGTTATATCCCAAGTCTTTCAAGCCCAAACGTACCATGGCATCAGCTTGTGTACGAATGAGCGAATCGGAGATATTGACATGAAACGTATTCCAAGAACTCCATCCCATAATTGGGGGAGTCACCTGGGCAGAAAGCAATGCAGGAAAGGACATTGCTATAAGAGAGACAAAAAATGACTTCTTTCTCATGATGATATTCACTATTTTTAGTAATTGCTAATTGTTTGTTCTAAATGATTTTCTCTATCTAGCTGCAAAATTAGCAAACAAACCGCCACGAACCTATCCGTCAAACATACGAAAACATGTCGATATGTACATCTGTACACTCCGACTCATAAAAAAAACGAAAATTTTAAAGGCTGTAGATGTACTTTGTGAAAGATTTATGTTATCTTTTATAAAGGGATGAAGTTGTGCTTCGATATAGGTTAACGTTGCGCTTCATTAAAGGTTGTTAAACTGGTCGCCATTGTTCACCAAATTCCACACGATGTCGGTTTTATCGACATAGAGATAGTTACCTTTTCTAATTTTATTGAAAGACTGAATGCCAGCAGGCAGTCTTCTTCGATTGATTTTCACCATGTTCTCTTTCTTTTATAGCTTTCTGCTGCAAAGAAAATGCAAACGAGAGCAATGAAAGCTTGCTTTCTAATTGCGAGTGCAGCTTTTCTTCTGCAAAGATAGAACTTTATTCTGAGAAATACAAATTTCCGTGGAAATCTTATGGAATTATTTGCATGTTTCAATAGAAAATAGTATCTTTGCATTCATCAATGAAAGAAAACCGTTGAATAAAAGACAATAACAATCATAACACATAAAATAGAGACATGAGATATTTTATACACATCCTATTAGGAATACTCTATGCTTGTATTTCGCAAGCACAAGTATCAACCAACTATAAGTTGACTGCACGTTATATCACCACCAACAACGGACTGTCGAGCAATAGCATCACCGCCTTATTGCAAGACCCTGATGGCTATATCTGGATAGGCACCAACAACGGCTTATGTAGATACGATGGCTATTCTATCGTAAAATTCAGAAACATCAGTCCAGACAAGAAAGCCAAGACCGACCAACATATCGGCGACCTCACCAAGGATGCACACAACATGTTTGTCAAGACTTCCAATACCTCAGTGGCAACCTACAACTTTGCATCCGCTCGTTTCACCAGTTATGAATTGCCTATCAATCATCCGAAGAAAACCAAAAAGAAAGCAACTACTTACACCTTCCAAGGCAATGGATTCACCTACGAAAACACGAAAGATGATCAGTTGATTATCCACGACAAGAACGGAATAAACAAGAAGCTAGACCTTTTGGCAAACGCCAAATACACAACCAATAAGAAGCATAAATACTTCGTCGTGAAAAGTGGCTCACACAATTACTATATCGCCACTTACGGCAATGGACTTTTCAGATATGATGCCAACAATGGCAACATTTCCCACTATACGGCACAAGATATTCAGCCCATCATTCAGTCCAACTTTCTCACAACCATTCTTATTGACAAAGACGGTTGCATCTGGACAGGCTCAGAGGAAGCAGGTGTCTCTTGCATCATGCCTTCACAAGAGAATGACGCAAGATATTTATTTCCTGAACCAGCAAGCCAAGGTGACTGGAGCAACTACGTCCGTGCCATCCATGCGACCTCAGACCAAGAGGCTTATATCGGAACAACTCTAGGAAAAGTATATCAGTGCAACCTCCTTACTGGCAAGATGACACTTGTCAAGAAAGCCAACGACCAGATTTTCAACATCATAAAAGACCGTGATGGGCATCTTTGGATTGGAACGAGAGGAGACGGCATCTATATCGACAATGAGCATTATACTTCCAAAGACCCTATACATAAGATACCAGCAGATATGGTATATGACATCGTGCAAGACAAGATGGGAAGGATTTGGCTAGCTTCTTGGGAAAAAGGATTGCTAATGACGGACGGAAAGAAAAAGCCTTATCAGTTTGTTGCTTTCCTCAACAAGCACTTGGGGCAAAGTCGCATCCACGACCTAGAGATGGACTCGCATGGCATCTTGTGGATAGCAACTTGTGATGGCATATACTCAATAGATACGAAACGTAAGAACCTATCAGAAAAGGACTTCAAGCATTTTGGAACCAGCAATCATCAACTGTCTGGAGATGAAGTCATCTGCCTACAAAGTACTCCGCAAGGGAAACTATATGCTGGTATCACAGGCGAAGGATTGGTAGAATGCCATATAGATAAACAAGGCAACATTACCAAGCAAAAAGTTATCAGTGAATCACTGCGTATCAACACCAATATCGTGAACTCCATATTACAAGACCGCCTTGGCAACCTATGGATAGGTACTGAGTTGGGAATCTATCGCCTTTCAAGTGACTATTCCGATATTGAGAGGTTCGAATACTCTCCTACCCTTACCTGCAACGCATACACAGAGAACACCTCAAGCGTTACGCCATCAGGCAACTTGCTGTTTGGTACCCGCAATGGTCTTGTCATCATCAACCCCCAAGCAGTATCAAGCCAACAAGCAGCACGCCCTTGTCTGATTACAGACCTACAAGTCAATGGCAAATCCATATTGGAAAGCAATGACTTCGATTCAGAAAGTTTCAATCTGAAGAAGAACAAGATAGAATTGGAACATACCCAAAACACCCTCAACATATTCTTCTCCCGATTCAACTATACCAACTCCTATAATGTTTACCAGTATTACCTGGAAGGCATCAATGAGGACTGGCAAGAGGCAACCACCCAAAGCCATGTCAACTATTCCGACTTGGCACCTGGCAAATATGTCTTCCATGTAAGAGGCATCATCAATGGCAAACCTCAACAAGAAACGACCTTTACCATCGTCATCAACCCTCCATTCTATGCTACATGGTGGGCCATCTGCCTATACCTTATTATAATAGGTATCATAGGCTATCGTGTCTATCGCAACAGAAAGGAACGTTTCCATATCCATCAACAGATGAAGATGGAAAAGCAACTCACCGAGTTCCGTCTCAACTTCTTTACCCATGTGGCGCATGAATTTCGCACCCCACTAGCCATCATCCAAGGTGGAATGGACAGACTCGTCAACAACAAAGGTACAGAACCACCACAGGCTGCCATCGCTTCTGCCAACAGAGGTGCCAAACGACTTCTGCGACTCATCAACCAGATATTGGAGTTCAGAAAAATCAATAACCATGCCGTCAAACTCCATGTATCCAAAGGCAATATCATCGAGTTTGCCCAGCAACTCTACAAGGATTTCTGGAACATCGCCAATCAAAAGAGCATCCTGTTGACCTTCACGCCATTCGCCAAGCAATATGAGGTAAGCTTTGACCATGAGAAGGTAGAGACCATCCTCTACAACTTGCTGAGCAATGCCGTGAAATATACCCCACAAAAGGGAGTCATCGAAATCAATCTGTCGCACGAAGAAGACAAACTCGTCTTCACCGTCTGCAACCAAGGCGATGAAATCACAGCTGAGAGAAAAGAACATCTCTTCCAGCCATTCATGCAGGGTTATACTTCGCAAGGAGGCATGGGCATCGGCCTTTACTTGGCTTACCAATTCGCCCAACTGCACAAGGGCAATTTGGCTTATAGCTATGATGAGGAACATCAGATGAACATCTTCGAGCTGTCTCTTCCTGACAACGATGAGCAATACGCCCCTGAAGACTATATGTCCGAGGCGAATATCCGCCAAGAGAAAGACAAGGAGAAAGAGCAAGAAGAAACCGCTAAGTTGAACGACATCGTAAGGGAAATGCAAGGCGAGGCACTCAATACACAGCATGTTGCCATCATAGAAGATGACCCCGACATGATGGAACAACTCAAGCATGACATCGGTGCTTACTTCCGCACCGACATCTACATGAACGGACAACAAGGCTATGCTGGAGTGTTGACCAATCCTCCTTCGCTCATCATTTGCGACGTGATGTTGCCAGACCTCAATGGCTACGACATCGTTAAACGTCTCCGTGCTACGGAAGCCCTGAAACGAGTGCCTGTCATCATGCTTACCGCCCTTGACGATGAAGACCATCAAATCAAGGGCTACAAGTGTGGTGCCGATGATTATATGACCAAGCCATACAAGGCTAGAATTCTTATGACTCGTATCATACAGCTCATCAAATGGAACTCAAACAAGAATGACTTTCCTATCGCACCTGAGAAAAAGCAAGTTATCCAAACGGATGAGGCGAAAGAGAAGATGAAGGATATCGTAATGGAAAGCAAGGCTGACAAGGTTTTCCGTGAGAACGTAGTTAACCTGATAGCCCAGAACATCAGCGAACCAGACTTTACGGTGGATAAGATAGCAGAGATGATGCACATGGGGCGCACCAAGTTCTTTGGCAAGATGAAGGAACTGACAGGCATGTCGCCCAACAAGTACCTGCAAGCTGAACGTATGCGCATCGCCGCAGAACTGTTATGCGACGGCAGATACAACGTGAGCGAAGTCTGCATGAAGGTTGGCATTCAGGATGCCTCCTACTTCTACAAGTGCTTCAAGGCGAAGTATGGTATGCCACCGAGCAAGTATGCGCAGACACAGATGGTGGTTAAGGAATAAAAGCAGAGGCTTCGGAACGAACTAGGACAAACGCCCATGATTTCGGACAAATAGCCATACTCATATCCTTATTTTATAGTAATTTTGCAGTATCTTAACAGAAGGAAGCTAATAACAAACTAAAAGATATAGAGATATGAGAAAATTGCTTTTCCTCTTGACGCTCATGATTTCATTCTCTGCGTCAGCCAAGAAGACCATCCCTGTGTTCATCACGGCTGGTCAGTCTAACACGGATGGACGAATCGGCAACGAACTGCTGCCTGATTACATCCAGCAAAACAAGTACAAGCATTGCTACTGGTGCTACAACAGTGGCGCACACAGCATGAACGGACAGTTCGAACTCTTCTGGCCTCGCATCATCAACAAGAACAAGCCTGGTCGCTGGACTTACGATGCCGTCACCTACTATTGGCTCGAACAAAGCCTGAAGGAAGACTTCTATGTCATCAAGGAATCGCTCGGCGGTACTGCCATCGACCTGAGTTGTGGTAGTAACCAGAAGATGTACTGGTGCGCCTCTCCTGCATACCTTGACTCCGTTGCCGCATCCGACAGAGGTGGAAAGAGCCTTTTGAAAGCTCTCTGCGAGAACATCGACCTTGCCATCGACAAGAGCCTTTCTAAGATGAACGGCAAATATGAATTCAAGGCGATGCTTTGGCACCAAGGCGAAAGCGACCGCCATGCCAGTCGCAAATACTACGATAACTTGAAAGCTGTCATCGCTTACGTTCGCCAGCATCTCGTAGAGAAGACAGGCGACAAGCGTTATGCACAGTTGCCAATCATCCTCGGTGGCATTTCCCACAAGAGCCGTGGTTGGTCACAGGGCGTAGAGGATGCCCAGAAGAGACTGCAAGCTGAGGACAAGAACATTCACCTCGTGGAAGTTCCTAATACGGAGATGCAAAAGGACAACATCCACTTCAATGCAGCAGGTGGTGAGATTCTTGGAAGAAAAATGTATAATAAGTTAGTAGAACTGAAGTTGGCAGGAAAGAAAGCCAAGACAATTGAAACTAGGGAATGATGAAAAAAGTATTTTATTTGAGTATTCTCCTTTGTGCATTTGCCCCTATTATTAGGGCAAATGCACAAAGCGTTCATATCGCCAAATATGCCGATAACAAGCAAGCTGCCCTCTCCTTTACTTTCGATGATGGATTGAAAGAGCAATACACCGTCTTGTTCCCGAAATTGAAAGAGCTAGGCATCAAAGGCACTTTTTGCTTGATAGGCGCATGGATGGAGCATCCACCCAAGAATCCCAACAAGCAACCGTTCACTTGGGAGCAAGCCAAGGAGATGGCTCTCGATGGACAGGAGATAACGAGCCACGGCTATAACCATAAGAATGTATCCAAGTTGACACCAGCCGAACTCCGCTTTGAGGTTCAGCACAACGACACGCTCATCTATCAGCATACAGGCGTTTTTCCTCGCACCTATTTCTACCCTGGCAACAGGAAGAGCGATGAGGCTGTGGCATATTGCAGCAAAGACCGTGTGGGCACGCGCACCTATCAGGTAAGTCTTGGCAGCAAGCGCACCCAGGAATGGTTTGAGAATTACCTGCAAGGAGTGATAGATAAAGGTGAATGGGGAGTAACGATGACCCACGGCATCCGCATAGGCTACGACAGTTTCGGCGACGAGACCCGCCTATGGAAGATGTTTGATTACGCCCTGGAGCAAGCCCGAAGCGGAAAGCTCTGGATTGCCACCTTCCATGATGTAGCAGCATACCAGCAGGAACGTGACAACACCACCCTGAAGATAAAAACCAAGAAAAACCAAGTGATTGTCACGCCAAAGATGAAACTCAACAAAACCATCTTCCAGATGCCGCTCACTCTGGTTTTGGATTTCCAACCCGTCAAGGCGATGCAGGACGGAAAGGAGATTCCCGTCAAACATGATAAAGGAAAATATCTGATTCAGATAGAACCATCAAAAGGAAAGGTGGTCATCGGCTGATGATCACCTTTCCTTTTTTTATTTTCTTTATTTCTTCTTCACTATCAGCTTAGCTCCCTTCTGCAAATCGGCCTTCAGATTCGTGATGCTTTCGTTTTTCACATCCACCAGCATCGGTCTATGGCAGCATTGATGGCATGGTGGTCTAGCGTCTTGCCATCGCCTTTGGCTCCATAGTCTCTCACATTGTAATCTGCCGATGAGGCGTGGGCCATCAGGCTCACCATCATCAGGAACATCATGATAATATTCTTCATTGTATATTATTTTTTATTGATTTATTGATTCCGATACACTATTCTAATACCTTGCACCGCCAGTCCTGGATCTAGCAGAGCCAATCGAAGCAGCACCTTACCATCTTCCCTGGCATGATAGATACTTGCAGTAGAACAAGTGTAGCCATGAAGCACATTCTGGCTCCACACCTGACTCCCCACCTCGGCATCCACCTGTCTGGTTTCCGACTTGCTTCCTGCAATGGAGATGGCATACCGAAGCGAGTAATCCTTGTTGAGAGCGAAAGATGGAACACACATTACGTTAATCCAGTTATCTCCTTTCTTTACGGGCACCTCATATTCCACGTATGGAGTATCTTCCATCATATCATATACAACCACCGCTTCTCCCGTAACTCCCAAGCCTTTGACATCTTCCACTGACGGAGTCTTCGCCACATATTGGAAAGCCTTCACCACGCAACTTTCCACCTTTGCTCTCTCTGCTTATTACAAGCAGCATTTACAACTATAACAACTTACTATGTCCTTAGAAATAGAACAATCCCTGTATCTTATGGCTCAACCATAAAATACAGGGATTACAATTATCAATGCACCTCATCCATGTGCAACAAATTCCAACCATCAAACTGCATGATAATCTTATGCAGCGTAGTGCCTTGACGCAAAGCCTCAACCCTTGGAGCAACGGCATATTGCTTGATTTGTACCTCTGCTTGCTGCCATTGCTTTTTGATGTTAGCCTGATATGTCTCTTCGCTCATACCCTTTTCTCTCTTCGGAACAAGTTTGAGCTCCAGAATATAGCTATGCTTGGTTGCATAGTGCGTAAGGTCTGGCAAGAGGAAGAAATCGCAATAACCATGATTCAACTCCAATTCAGGCGCCGTATAATAATAGGCATTCAGATTGAGATATGCCATGAAAAAGCCCTGCAAGTTTCGCTCTCCCGCTATGCTATCACGAACAGATGACACTTGCGCATAGGCATCCGCCATATATTGCAAAGCATCATGCCACTTGCCGTCATAAGCCATATCATAATAATAGTCTGTCAGTTTGTTGTTGCTAATGTATGCCTTGGCATCTATCAACTCCAACAAGTACTCATAATATTGCTTGCGTACATTGTTGTTCGGAATACCAAGTATGACTTTGGCACCTCTTGTACCTTTGATCGTCAGCATTCCATAATAGAACAATAAACTAGGGAACACTTCTGGGTCTGTTATCTCATGCGCAGGGAAGGTATCAAACAGCGAAGCGACTATTTCTCCTGTTTCGGCTATTGTACGTATCACGCCCTTACGGTCGCCATCGAGCTTGTCAAGCTGCAAGAGTTTCTTCATCTTGTTGTAGTCGGTCTTGGTATTTGGATCAAGCATATCCTCGGGTCCTTCACCACGACTGAGATAATTGCGAAGATAATAGAATACCATGTCGCAATTAAATACTTTACTCTGCGTACGCAAAGCATCCTTGGAGAAACAGTAATTATCATACCAAGGCTTCATCTCATTGACGATGGCATCTATATCTCTATCTGCAGGTATCTCACCTTTATTCTTGTAATAGTTGAATAGTTCATGCACATCTTCGGTTGAGAAGCCCAACATCTGATTGAACTCAGGCTTGGTAGAGATATGCCAACCGATATTGAAGCCACTCGTCACATCATCGAGCGTCACAGGACTCACTCCCGTGATAAAGATACGTTCGAAAGTTCCCTTAAACTTCTTGAAAATGTCACGATAGAATCCCTCGGCATGGGTCATTGCCCAATACACCTTCTCGCCTTGCTCATTGAGCACGGTATTGGTGAAATTGTCATATTCATCGATGATGAGATAAAGAGGATATCTCTTTGCCCTTGCCTCACTCTGAATAAGAGCCAACTTACCCGTAGCATCTTCTGTAGCGTAAACGTCCTGACGCAACTTTTCTGAATAGAACCCATGATAATCTCTTACAAAGGCATCCAATTCCACTCCCATATAGAAATTGAACTTTCTTTCCAATTCATCTATGTCACCTCCCACCTGGGAGAAGTCAAGGTGTAGAATCTGATACCTAGCTTGCAAGGAGGTAGGATGCTTACCTATCCACAAATCACCAAACCATTCCTGGAACTTATCTTTGGACAAGCAATCATAATAAGCATGAAGCATACTCAGGAATACGCTCTTACCAAAACGGCGAGGGCGAATGAAGAAGAGGTTGCGAGCCTGCTTCTCCAATTCTGGTATATACATTGTCTTATCGACATAATATATATTTTGCTCTACAATGGTGACGAAGTCCTGTACACCGTATGGCAATTCTTTCACATTCTGCTCCATATCATACTTTTTTGATTTCTGATGCAAAGCTACAACTTTTATTTGAATTATCCAAAATATTATGAGGAAAACATACGAAAATGACTTCAAGATGGTCATACTTCCTAAAGCCTTTAATTACCTTTGTTTTTCTTACAATAGCCTATTCACTATATAAACTACGTCCAATTAACTCAAAAGTTTTGTTATCACCTATATGTTTTATCTTTTTTTTATCTATAATATATACAGACGGAATAGGTATATACCAATTATCTCTTATTCCACAACGTACACGACAGACACCGAGAATGGCACCTACAAGCAATACGCCAACCGTGTGAATGCCGACATGTATCTCTATCCTATCCCACAAAGTCAGATAGAAGTTCGCAAGGGTCTCTATACCCAGAACAAGGGATACTAAAAGCCGAATTTCATCTCAAAAATGAAGGATGAGTTACTATTCTACATATACTTCATGCCCTGATAGGCATAAATGACACAAAAAGGCGTGGTTTCGAACGATTTAACCACGCCTTTTATTTTTTTATTGCGTAATTTTGCAAACAAATCAAATAACAACATAACAACACAATCAGAAGATGAAGAAATTAATCTGCATTTTATTCGCAGCCATGAGCCTAATGCCTGTGGCTGCCAAGAAACAGCCAGCCGTGGTGAAACTCACCGCTGGTCAGTCGAACACCGATGGACAACGGATTATCTCGCTATATTGATAGCCATACACTTTGCTACGCAAACCTAAAGTAGAGTCTATTGTATGAGACAACATCCTGTCGAATTTCTCCATAATTGGAAATATACCACCAAAAGATGTGAGTTTCTCGGATTTTATTTGTATTGTTGCCATGCCTAATGAGGTTTTATTTGATTATTTTTTGCAACACTAAGTTAAGTGAATCCTCTGACATGGCAAAATTCTGGGCAACTTTTTGTTGCTCAGGATGTTATAAAAGTTAATATTTATAGTGTTGCGGAATTAAGGAATATGATGAAAAAAGAATTCTTACTAACAATTGCATTGGTTGTTAATATGGCAACGTATGCGCAGACTAATTTAAGTTTAAATGGTAAATGGAAATTCTACTATGCACATAATGAGCATAGTGCAGATTCACTATTTCAAAAAGGATTTTATAAATCGGATTTTCAAGCCAATGATTTTCAAGAGATAACAGTTCCTTCATGTTGGGCTATTTTGGGTTATGAAGAACCTGTGTATCGCACATGGAAAGATGAACCTCAAAGTGAAGGATTTTATATTAAAAAGTTTTATTGCCCACAAAATTTTAACAATAAACGACTATTAATGCATTTTGGAGGCATATGGTCGTCGGCAGAAATATGGATAAATGGAATGTGGGTAGGTAGACATGATAGTGGATATACAAGTTTTAGTTATGATGTATCTAAATATATTAAAATTAATGAAGAAAATACGATAGCTGTAAGGGTAAGGCAGGTTTATCCAGAATACAAGTGTGATACTTATGATGATTGGTCGTTGGGTGGTATATATCGTGATGTAGAAATTGAATCAATGCCAGCAAAACGACGCATAGATAAAGTTACTGTAATAACGGATTTTGATAATACATATACAGATGCAGATCTTATAGTGAAAACACAATGTTGGGATGGAACAAGCACAACCCTACCTGGTAATTATCGTTCACCAGGTACACCATTTAGTTTGCATTATTTGCTAAAAAAACAGAATGGAGAAATAGTGCTTGATAAGATAATAGAATATGAAAGTCATCCTTCTACCGGAAGGCTGATAGAAGAAAAATTTCATATAAAGAAACCTGATCAATGGAATGCAGAAACCCCTAATCTTTATAAGCTCGATGTAAGTTATGTAGACAATGGAAAGACTATTCAAACGAAAACTTTAAAGATTGGATTCCGTGAAATCTCTACCAAGGATGGTATATTTAAGATTAATGGACAGGCTGTAAAGCTTAGAGGTGTGAATAGACATGATGAATGGCCCACTGTAGGACGAGCTACTACACGCGAGCATTGGCTTAAAGACCTTCAATTAATGAAAGAGTGCAATATTAACTATATCAGAGCATGTCATTATCAGCATGCTAAGGGCTTCATAGAAATGTGCGACTCTATAGGTATGTATGTTGGAGGGGAAATAAGTTTAGGAGGTGCAGGAGAAATGATGCATGATCCTAAGTTTATATCAGGTATGATGCTTAGAGTTACTGAAACAGTAGAACGAGATCTTAATAACCCATCAATAGTTTATTGGTCAGTAGGTAACGAAGATGCCTTTAGCGAAATGTATTATCAGGGAGCTTTGGTGACGAAAGCTTTAGATTCTACACGTCCTGTCTTATACCCATGGAATGCTGATGCTACTTTACCTAAAGATATTGATATAGTGTCACCACATTATTGGACTGCATCAGAGTATGATTCGCTATGTAAAACATCTGATAGACCTGTTATCACCACAGAATACGTACATGCTTATGGTACACAACGTATGGGTGGATTAGAAGATTGTTGGAAGGCTTTGCATGATAATATACGAGGCGCAGGTGGAGCTGTATGGATGTGGGCAGATCAAGGAATTGTAACGCCAAAAAAGTGGACGAATATGAAATACAAGTCGCTTTCTAATGGTAATCCTTATCTTCGCATTAGTTCGGAGGGATGGGATGGTATTACAGATAGTTATCGTAATCCGACTCGTGATTTTTACGAAGTACGTAACGTGTATGCTCCAATATTTCCTATAGTAAAAGAAGTGACACTCAACAAGAAAGTTATAATACCTATACACAACGATAACGACTTCATTTCTTCAAAGGATATAAAAATAGTATATAGGGTATATGTTGACGATATGTTGAAGAATTGTGGCGAAACATACCTTGATATAGCTCCACACCAAGAGGCTAATCTGGAGATAGAAACAAAGATAAAGAACCTTAATGCTGGACAAACAGCTTATGTACAGTTGTGCTTTGAACGTAATGGTAAAGAGATAGCACGTAAAAGTGTGATGTTATCATCGCCACAGACGTCTGTTGTTAAAGGACGTGGATATAAATGGAACTTTGATGAGGCTACAGGTTTACCTGATGGTATGCGACCAACAATTTGGCACAAATTCAATGAAGGGGATCAGATTATCCGTAAGCGCACATTTGATGGGGAAAAATACAAGATTAGATTAAACAAAATGGTAAAGAGGCAAAACGGTGATAATACAATTATAACATCAGATATTACATGTGTTATCAATGATAGGAATCACTTTGATTGTGCTTATACCTTTATTATATATAAGGATGGTAAGATGGATGTCAACTATACCATAACTCCAACCATCACCTCTACATATGCCCCTATTATTGGAATGGCAATAAAGGCGAAACCTAAACAATGGTTAGGTTTAGGTCCTGATGAGAGTTTCCCAAACAAGAAGTCTTATGGATTTATTGGAGTTTGGGATGCAAGAAAATTGATAGGTACACGTTCTGCAAAGTGGGTAGAAACAACCGATAACAGACGCTTTGTTTTAAATGGTGATGGGTATATTGATCGCGATGAGGTTGATGCTTCTGAAATAAGAATACTAAGCCATGTCCTCGGGCGTTCTGAGAAAGGACGACTCAATTATCCAGAATATCGCATAGTTTCAGGAAAAACATATAGCGGCTCTTTTTCTGTTAGATAAATTAGACAATTGATAAATAATTTAAAGCATTCCCTCAAAAGTCAGATAAAGGCTTTTGAGGGAATATTTGATTATTTCTTTAATCCATTATCTGTACCTACTAATGGTATTCTCTATTCTGACAACTCAAAAAAAAGAGCCTATCATTTTAACAAACTATCACGCAACGATGGTTTACCAAGCAATAATATTCAATTTATAGTAGAAGATTTACATCAGAATATATTAGTACTTGTTCCTATCCATATTGTTTTATGTGAATCTTCGAAAATATTTTTTGCTTTTATATCTGAAACTCTTGTATAATAATCTGGTGTGTTGGGATTAAAAACATAACGTGCATGGCTTCACCTTGGCAATGACCAGCCAATGCAGTTTCTATCGCCCGATCTCAGAGTTGGACAATGATGGTGGCTTGCGAAGAGGTGACGGAATAAAATAAAAACGAAAGAACTATAAAACCTCCCTGCATCTGATGGCACTCAGCCATAGACGCAGGGAGGTTTTCATTTGTTATCAATCATCGTTGCTAGAAAACAACCTTGTCAGAAAACAACCTTCTTGCCATTGACAATATAAAGACCTGGAGCAAGTTGCTTTTTCAATTCTCCATACTTCACTTGATGCTTAAAAAGCACACCGTCCAAAGTATAGACATCCACAAGGCTATCCACTGTTATCTGCTCGATGCCTGTAGATATAGCTTTCACCTTCAACTTACCCTCGGTTAGCAACTCAGAGTCATCCCATTCATAGCCATTGCCATCAATGGTATAAGTTCCAGAGATACCAGCGACACCTGTTGTCTTGAACATCTGAACCTCGTCTCCGACATTCAAGGTCGTCCCCTCCTCTACCATAGGACGAAGGATTGCATCGTTCAAGGTTACACTCTTGCAAGTCATAAAACCAGTAAACACAGCTTTGCTATCCACGGTCAAGATTCCAGTAGTCTTGGCATCCTTGGAATAAAGCGTACCCTCCTCTACCCAAATATCAGTCTTATTGGAAGTAGAAGTGAGCGTCTGCGTTCCCTTGCCATACTTTCTGAACTTCTTGGCAGTAATCTTACCAGCAAAGAGAGCATCCTCGTTGTTGTAACCCACATTGTAATAGCCCTTGGACAAATCTGCCGTAGCTGCATCCGCCTCCAACTTACCAATATAGGTCTCGACATCTTCCTTGCTTGTACCAGAACCTGAGACATAATGTCCTACCTGACTCTTCTCGGCAATATAGAGCGTGGCTTGTTTCATGTCACTCACATCGACCATACGCCAGTGTGTACCAGAAGCAATCAGTTTACCTGTGAAGGCAGAGAAGTCGGTCATTACATCACAGCGAACACCACCAGAAACGATAGTCATCTCACCATCACCAGACATGCTACCCTTGATTTGACTGCGATAAGAACCTGTTATCTTATTACCTGTTCCCTCGACCTGAGTAGGATGCGTATAGATTGGCATGGTATCAAACGTCTTGTTTTCTATCTGTCGGAACTCACCTCCTTGGAAAGTTACCTTGCCATCCGCCTTGCACATATCGCTCTTGTAGTTGCCTTGCGAAACCTTGCCTTCACGCAACACAAAGTTTGCAACAGGACATTCAGCAGGGTAAGTGAAGTTGAGTTGACCAGGACCTGTCTTGACGAGCGTAGCATCCTCACCATACACCAAACCCTTTAGCGATAAAGAACCACCAGCATCGGGTACATCGAATGTCACCGTACCGTGAATGAGCATCTCCCTATCCGTAGTAGAGTTCTTTGCAGCCATCTTCAAGGTTGCATCGGTTATCTGGAGATTTTCCTTATCCGCAGTCGTTGCGCCTAAGTCACCAGCCGATTTTGCGATGGAAAGATTGGAAACAGTCAAAGTACCGCCTGTGACAAGGGTCTTGCCTGTAAAGTCACTATTTTGCAAGTTGATTTGCAATTCGCCATTGCCTTTTTTCATCAAGTCAGTTGAGCCACTTACTCCACCTGTACCCGACAATTTATAAACACCCTCATTGAAATCGAAGGTGAGGCTTCCAAGCTCTATCTTGTCATTCAATACAACATTGCGGTTCTTTGCCTCGTCACCAAACACCACTCCATCCTCATTGACAAAAGTTGTCTTGTTACCATCCAAGATAAAGTTCTTGGTTTTGAAATCCCAAGCAGTGCTTTCCTCGCCAGTCCATCTTACTCCATTGGCAGCATCACGCATCTTGGCAACATGCAACATCAATTTGTTACCTTCCTTAGCGACCTCATAAGCTACCCCAGATAAACCACGAACAGAAACTTGCTTGACATCCACTTCCAATGTACCTGTACACTCCGCAAGTTCGTAGCTACCTACAGCCAACTTTGTTTCAGCAGGAACTATCGTAAAGGTGATCGGACTCGTAATCTTCAAGTTTCCCAGTACCACGAAACGGTCTTGTTGCTTTTCTCCCTCACTCTTGATATTCTCCTCCACATAGATAGCTTGATTGATAGTCAAGTCATGAGCCACGGTAATCTGACCGTAAGGATTCTTTTCCGTACCAGGAGACAAGCGACATCCCTCATAGTTCAAGGCACCTTCAAACTGCAATTCACCTTTTATAATAGGATTACCTGCCAAAGTGCCACGAGCCTGGAGTTCCACCATTCCCATGATAGTACCCTCCACGGCAAGCGTACCTTCACTAATCACATTCTTACCAGTATGGTTTAAGTTGGCAGCAATCTCCACACTTCCTTGCATGGACTTATAGAGATTCATATCGCCAGCAAAAGAACCTGTACCAGCCAACTGATAGTCATGTCCCTTAGGATTCATCAGATAGACGGCAGAAGGTTTCACTTCTCCATTGAGGTTGATAACTTGCTTGTTATCACCACTGATGTCGAAAAGCAAACTCTTACCTGCTTGCATAGATACGGTAGAAGACAAATCGTAGGAAGCCAACTGAGTACCATTGCCAAGCGTATTGCCCGATTTCCATCTTGCATCAGCAACGATTACAGGATGGATAGGAGGCGCAGGCATATCATAACCCAAGTAATAATCGGTATTAGGACTCTGATAATAGCCACGAGCCGTGCAATCCAAAGCATAATGAGGGTCTTGCTGCAAACAAGTAATGGCATAATCACTGGCATGTTCGGTCGTATAGCCCACAAAACCAGTACTCTCTGGCGCATCACCTTCTCCCTGTTTCAGCAAGAAGACCTCTTCACGCCAATCGCCAACACAATCACCTACGTATGCAGGACGAGCACCCGAAGTGCCATGAACCTTCCAGCCAGAGTCCTTCGAGAACTCGGCATAACGGTTATAGCTCTTCACCCCATTATACTCAGACACGAGCATGTTGCAGTTCCATCCACTGCCACCGTTGCTAGCAATGACCTCACGCCCCAAGTCACCATCCCACCAAATACTCTCGTAAGGATAAGGACCTTCCATCGCACCATATTCCTTGATGACATTTCCTTTGCAATCATACATGTTTGCAAGTGTGGAATAAATCTCATATCCCTTATGCTCTGGATCGACATCCATACATTCTGCCCTGCCGACATCACGGACGGAAGGCATATACCATTCCTTGATATGCTCGCCTGTAGCTGCATCATAGAGATACATGCCACAGAGCGAGGACTGTTGGATGGCAAAGACCTCCATACCAGGACGCTCAGGGTCAATATCGCTGACACGGAATCTATCACCATGTCCGATACCTGCACTCATCACCATGCCCTTGGTAGGATTGACCGCATAACCACCCTCTATCAGTTCGTCGATACCATCGCCATCCACATCACCGCCACGCAAACCGTGGAACTCTGCTGGCCATGGAGTCTTGTCATTACGGCTCCAAGTATAGGTATGGCTAAAGTTGGTTGGCTTGCCATTCTGCCAATTATAGCCGAAAGCAAACACATAGTTATGATGCTTCTGGTCAGCCTTCGTTCTGTCCAAGCATTCCATCATCAACGAAGGATGCACGCCATCTGTATAGGCTATCACAAAATGACCTCCCATCTCGTAATAACCCTTGTTGTCCATATAGTAAGCACGATTGTCTCTACTATATTGGTCTTTGCCATCCGTCACCTCTGCATAGTTCAGTTCCGCACAGTCTATCTCCTTACCAGTCATACCATCGACCACGGAAATATAAAAAGGAGGATTGCGCTTGGTATTGGAAGCATCGGAATAATCCACGATACCATCACCATCCGTATCTGCTATGGCACTACCATTGGCATACTTACCAAATGTTCCCGAAGCAGCATCCCAGAACTGGGTGCCATCCGAACTCTTGATCAATACCTCTGCCTTGCCATCACAGTTAATGTCCCATACGGTCACCATATCGTTTTGTCCTGCGTCTATATCCACGTTAGGACCTAAGGATATGGTCCACAAGCATTTTCCATCAGCATCGTATGCTTGCAACTTATGGCGAGAACCACTGGTGGTATTGCCATCCACAGGATTATCCGTATCGGTATTGCAAAGACGATCCACGATATACTCGTTCATCTCGCCATCCCCATTCAGGTCTGCTGGCCAAACATACTTGGCAAAATACTTATTCGGATCAAGAACCTGAGTCTCAAAGTCAATGTTGGCAAAGCAGTTTTTCATGCCATTGTCCTTCAACTTAAAGGACGTACTCTTCTCACTCTCCTTCCCCTCCTTATCAACAACGGTCACTGCCAGTTCCGAACCGTATGGTATGGCAGACAAGGTGGAAGAATAATTGGTAACATGGAGCGGTTCGGCATTCAACTTAGAATAACTACCGCCCGATTTCAAATATACATTATAGGTTGCCGAGTCGGGGTCTTGCTGAAGCTTACGCCAACTCACCAAAACACCTTTCGAACCATTCACAGCGACAACACCTCTACCCAGCTGTTGTCCGATGCGTTGAGCAAAAGTAGGGCATGCTGCCAGCAGCAGCCCTACAGATAAAACAATCTTTTTCATGGATTTGCTTTTTAATCACTACTTGATGACAACCTTCTTGCCACCGTGCACATAGACACCAGAAGCTGTAGGCTTAGATACCTTCATGCCCTGGAGGTTGTAATAGGTTGCGTCAGCAGGCATGTTGCCATTGTCGATGTTGGTGATACCCGTTGCAGAACCACTGCCAGCAGTTACCTTGATGTTGTCGATGCGGAAAGTACCATTGTCCTTGGTATTGTTCATATAGATACCCATAGGTTTCAAACCTGTGATGGCATCATCTATCTCGAAATCACGGTCGAGGACAGCCTCAGAAGTCTCACTGTTGACAATCTTGACATGCATATTCAAGGCATCGGCATCTATGTCAAAAGAGAAATGACACCATTTAGCCATAGGAAGTTCGATTTGGTCTTCCAAGTCATTGTTGATATAATACTTATTGTCAAGAGGAGCCACAGCATCTTGCGTCTGATTCCTACCAGACTCATCACCAATCAAGTCGAAGAGTGTACCACCGTCCTCGAAATTCTTGACATAGAAGATACCTTCATTGCTTCGCTTGTCATTGAATGGCCAAACAGAAAGCTCCGAGATAATGGAAAGTTCCTGCCATGTGGCGATGTTTCCCTTTTGCAAAGCTGCATCAAACTCCAGCTTATACTGCTTGTAGTCACCATAGAATGCATCAGCGTCGGTTGTCCATCTGGTGTAGAGGTAGCGGTTCTTACCATTGGTCATCACTGATTCCCAATATTTATTACCAGTCTCCTCATCCTCAACGAGAGTAAGCGGAGCCTTGTCACGAGAACGAGTCCAGTAGTTGGCACTATTCTCCTGTGTACACTCCTCGCTCTGATAATTCTCTGAGTAAAGCACTGTCTGCGCATTAGCAGTACTCACACTCACCAAAGCCATCAATATGGCAACATAAAATTTCTTCATAATCTATTCGTTTTTAATTTATTATATATTGATTAGTTGTTCCAACCAGGATTTTGTTCCAAGTTAGGGTTCTTGATGATGTCAGACTGTGGCAATGGGAAGAGATACATCTTGTCATTCCACTCACGGTTCACCTTTTTGCGAGTATAAGTGAAACTCTCATCATCATTCTTGGTAATGTGCATTTCCGTGATGGACTTGAAGTACTTGTCTGCCTCTTTCCAGCGTCGCACATCATAGAAACGATGTCCCTCGAAAGCCAACTCCACCATGCGCTCGTTCTTGTAACGCTCCCAAAACTCATCATTGGTGAGATTCGTAGGAAGGTTTGGCATGGAAGAACGTGTGCGAACCTTGTTGATAGCCTCCGCTGCCGACATTGGGAACTCAGCTGATGTAGCGTATGGACTACCCAAATAACGATATACTGCCTCGGCATAGTTGAGATAAAATTCTCCCAAGCGGAAGATGATGTACTGATGATTCATCTTATTGACCTTGCCTGAGCGAAGATCGACGCTCTTGTTGCAATACTTCTTCAGATAATAACCTGTTGGAGTACCTGTTGATAGCGGTTGACCATTTCTACCATTATAATAGGTTTCCAATGGTTGGGCATTATAGGTTGGCCAATAAGGGTCAGTTGCTGTGCCTGAACCAGTGCCGTTATGGGCGATGGTCGCCTCAAAGCGAGGGTCACGACCTACGTATGGATGAGTCTCGTCATAACCAGAAGCAGCATCGGTGATAGGAAGACCTGTTGCCTTCATCTCGTAAGCATCGACCAAGTTCTGAGTAGGACAGTTGCCACCACTTCCTCCTTCTACACCTGTTGGGAAGTTCCAACTTTCAAACTTGTTGTTGGCTGCCTCACGATAGGAAAAGATGATTTCTGCGTAGGGTTGCGCATCAATGTAAGCATTCTCACTCCAAAGACTTTCATACTTATTACAAAGATGGCGACCTTGTTCATTGGCAGAGTCGAGCAAAGCCTTCTGTGCCAAAGCTGCCTGATGCCAAAGTTCCTTGTCATTGGAGGTATTAAACAAAGGACTGGCATGATAGAGGGCGGCACGAGCCTTGAGTGCCAAAACCGCCAACTGGTTGGCTCTTCCTGTCTCAGCATTGCCAAGCATCAAGTCTCCCAAACTGGTATAATCTACGATGATGCTGTCCTTGATGGCATCACACTCCTTGTCAATAAAAGCAAACACCTCATCCGCAGAGTTACGTTTCAATCCATTGGTCTCATCCGCATTCATCACATGATCCATCAATGGCACACCACCATACTGACGAACCAAACCGAAGTAGAAGAAAGCCCTAGCCCAACGAGCCTCCCATTGGAAGTTCTTGTAGCTATTCATCTGCTTGGCATAGTCCTCATTCCACTCATAACTTGGGAATGTCAAGTCATTAAACTGGTCTAGGAAGAGATTGCAATAAGCAATGCCCTCATAATACTTCGTCCAAAGCCAACTTTTCGAATTGATAGGTCCCCAAGCCCCATTATAGAAATCCTCTATCTGGTTGCCCGAAGTGGCATACTCACTCTCATCGGTAGCAGAGGAAAGCATCGCTCCACCAAAATTGCCACCGAAATCATAGTCGATGTCCTTGTAGATGGTGCTCATGAAACCAGACACACGGCTATAAGTCTCATTGATATAATCCTTATCGTATATCTTGTATTCCTTGTAATCCATCTTGTCTGCACAAGAAGCCAAAGCTAGCAACCCTGCTGCAACAACTGAATATATTTTAAATCGTTTCATAATTATCTCATTTTTTATAAATAAGCATTTGAATTCTTCACTCTTCGTTCTTCACCCTTCACTTAAAACGTAATTTGTACTCCAGCCACCACACTGCGAGTGAGTGGTTGAGTGCTACTATAATACTCTGCATCCATGCCCTTGACATGATCAAAGGTGAAGAGATCGACACCACGTACATATACCTTTGCTGCGTGGAGGAAACCAACCTTATCCAATATTGTTTTTGGAAGATTGTAATAGACCTCCAAGTTGCGAAGCTTCAAGAAAGAGCGGTCGAAGAGCCAAAGGGTACTGTTCTGATAATTGTTGCTATTGCTCTGCGAGCTCAAACGTGGATATTGAGCAGCCTCAGCAGTCGCCTCCGTCCAACGATGGTCGTAAGCATCTTGGAAGAGATTGGTGTTCTTGACCAGTCCATAATAGCCACCTGAGATATTTTTAATACCCGAGAATCTACCTACACCTTGGAACATGGCGGTAATTCCAAGTCCTTTCCATTCTGCACCGAGGTGGAACTGATAGTAAATCTCAGGACAAGCACTGGTATAGCCGATAGCCACATAGTCGTTCTTGTCGATAACTCCATCATGGTTCACATCCTCATACTTGATGTCTCCAGGGCGACAAGTACTGAACAATTGCTGAGGACTATTGGCTATGTCAGCCTCATCCTTGAAGAAACCGATGGCACGAAGACCACGAATCTGGTTCAGTTGTTCGCCTGTCTCTACCAAGTTATCGTATGCACGAGGTTCCTCATCCTTGTTCTTTACCTTGTTCTTGTTCCAAGCAAAAGTACCGCCGAGGTTGAAATCCACCTCTCCGAAACGGTGATTGTAGTCCAAACCAGCCTCTATACCCAAAGTATTCACCCGTCCGTCATTGGCGTATGGTGTATTGAAACCTGCGAGGGCGGTATATTTGCCACTGGTCTCCACCCAAATGTCTGAGCGACGCTGATAGTAGGCATCTACCGTGAAGTCGAGGTCCCCCAACAACTTGGAGTCTATACCTATATTATATTTATAGGCTTTCTCATGAGAAGGATTGATGGTTGCCATGCGATCCATCTTGACAGGAGCAGAACCAGCATTATAGGTATTGTCAAAGAGATAACCGACACCACCGATAGAATAACCATCTGAATAATAGGTCCAAGAATCGTTAGGCAATAAATCCATGTTCAACATACCGAAAGAGACACGTAACTTCAAGTAATCTACCCATTTCACATCCTTCATCCAACTCTCACGAGACACAATCCATGCTCCCGAAATCGTAGGAGACAAAGCCCACTTATGTCCTGGAGCCAATCGGCTGCTACCCGATGCCACCAAGGCGAAATCTGCCAAGAGACGCTGGTCGTAGGCATAACGAGCATAGAGAGAAGCATTCTGTCTGTAAATCGTCGAGTTGACAGCATATTTGTCTTGGAACTCATAATTCCACTTCAACTGCGTATAGAGACTGTGCATCTCACCCAACTGTGTTGAATAGTTGAAACCACCATCAAAATAGAATCTACGATTATAGGCAGTTGTGCCCGAACCTGTGCCCATCTCGGAATTCTTACCACCCGAATAAGGGTTGTTGCTCACGACAGGTATGCCATTCTCCCATCCTGTAATGATGTCCATACCATATTTATAAGTCTTGGAATGGTCTTCGTATAAAGTAGAGGAAACATCATAGGCGATGCGAGCCGTAGCGTGTAAGCCTTTTATCCAAGAGCTCAAGTCTTGGTCGAGTGACAAGTCTGTGAAGAGAGCACGGTTATGATACTTATAGTAAGCAGCACCTGTTGCCTGTGCCACAGGGTTGGAAGTACCAGTCCAAGTAGAGTTGCCACCCCAATTGCCATAAGCATCCTTGACAGGATAGGCAGCGGAAGGGATAGAATAAATGGATGACCAAATATCCATATCACTACCAGGCTTGCTCTGCTCGTCGAGTGTTCCAAAGATGTTAGCCTTCATCTTGGTGGTCTTGGTCAACTCGAAATCCAAATTGACACGCAAGTTTCCTCTTACATACTTATCCTGTGTGGAATAGCCTTCATTCTGAAAAGGTTCCTTGATAAAGCCCTTATCTGAAAGAAGGTTGACCAACGTATAGTAACGGAACTTATTGGCACCTCCACGAAACTCGACACCATATTTATTGGTAACACCATGGTTGCGGAACACCTCGTTTATCCAATCCACATTCGGATAGTAACAAGGATATTGCCCACTCTTGAAGGCAGCGATTTCCTCATCCGTATATCTAGCCCCCAGTCCATCATTGGCACGAGCCTCATTCATCGCCATGGCGTAGGTTGGTCCATCCACAAACTTGGGTTTGGTAACGAGGTTATTAAACTCATGGTCGTAAGTTACCTTGATGGATTTGCTATTGGCAATACCACGCTTGGTGGTAATCAAGATGACACCGTTGGCACCCTTGTAACCATAGAGGGCTGTAGCGGCAGCATCCTTCAAGATACTCACCGATTCCACTTCCTCAGGACTGATATTGTCAATGCCTCGCTCGATACCATCCACCAAGACCAAAGCAGCACTTCCCGACAAGCTTTGCAAGCCTCGTACATACATGGTAGGATTGGAAGAAGCATAGACACCCCCCTTGCGAAGAGACTGCAAGCCGACACCCTGTCCGATAATAGAGTTACCGATATTTCTGGCACCTCGCTTGTCAGTCGTCTTGCTGGTGATGATGGACACAGAGGCGGTCGATTCCGAAAGAGGAACAGCAACATCAGCACCGACATCCACCATTTTGTCGAGATAGTTGTTGTCAAAAACCGTCTTCTCCTTATCATTGTTTTGTGCCATGGCTGGCAAGCCCATGCCTGCCAAAGCCATCAACACGAAGATATTATTTCGTTTCATACCTAATCTAATTTGTAATTTACGATTTATCACTTAAGCTTTACCATCCTGGATTCTGTACCAAACCATAGTTCTTGAGAATCTCATTGTTTGGGAATGGAGACAAGAACCACTTGTTGTCCCAGTTGTTCCACCAAGCACGTTGTTGCACGATATCAGTCTTCTCGTAATCGAATACGGAAGGTTGGTAAGCCTTTCTTTTTTTAGAATCCTTATCTGTTCCCGAACGCCACTTGCTGGTGATACGATTCCATTTCCCTGTGGCTGCATCATACTTCAGACGATAGATTTTCAGACCATGAAGTGGCTTGTTGAGCAAATCAGAACGCTTGTAGCGCATGATGTCCATGAATCGTGCATTCTCAAATCCCATCTCTCTGGCACGCTCGTCTATCAACTGCTTGATAAACTCATCCTTATTGTTCATTGCCTCAGGATAAGCCTCCTCAAAGCCATTGAGTCCTACACGGGAACGCACCTTGTTAATCCATTTCACTGCTTCCGTATAGTTTCCATCAGCCTGCACCAAAGCCTCAGCGTATGTCAGATAGACATCGGATAAGCGAAGTGTTGGCCAGTGGAAAACATATTGGCGATAATCAGTTACAGTACCATCTCCCAAAGAGAACTTCATGTTCATCAAGGATGTTCCCCATTTCTTACACTCTGCCTGTGTGGTAGCGTCAGTACCCGAATCAGAACCACCTTCCCAAACTTCGTATGGGTCGCCACTCATCTTACCTGTTGACCAGTCAAGGTTACGAGGCAAGCCATTCACAGCCATGCTCTCATAGAGGCGAGGGTCACGAGTCAATCGAATGTTCTGCAGACCGACATTCTTCTTGGTGACATCGGAGTCGCCTACCAAGAACATTTCATTTTGCTTACCTTCTCTCATCATCTTGTCCCAGTCAAAAGGAGTACCATCCTTCCATGGGAACATTTCCATATATTCCTCTGTACACCAGTAAGCTGCACGGCCATTCTTTACCCAACTATAGAAGTTGTATTGGGTCTCATTGCTCTTTTGTGTGACACGTACCGAATGTAAGACCTCGGTAGAACCTTGGTAATAATAACCCTTGCGGAAAGCCAAGCGATAGTTCTCAGGCATATTTCCATCCGCTTGCTCCAAGGCATAATAGCCATTTGTGTTCAGTGCCTTCACGAAGTCCTCGCAAGCTTGACGAAGACGAGTCCAACGTTCTTTCTTGTAATCTCCATACCAGACGAGATGTTTTTGCTCTGCCTCGCTAGTTCCCCCATAATAACCTTGCTCACTATTGAAAAGAGGAGAAGCCGCAAATTGCAAGATACGGCATTTCAAAGCCATGGCACCAGCCGATGTCCAATGACCAATGTCATTAGGAGAAGTCTCTGCGTAGGTCCAAGGTAAGTTTGGAATCGCCTCATCCAAGAGGTTGACCATGAAATCTACCGTTTCCTCAACCGTGGCACGAGGTATCTCATAAGAAGACTCCACACCCCCAAAGGAAGATTTGACGATTGGCAGACCACCATAGTGCATGAAGGCATCGAAATAACGATTGGCTATCAAGCATTTCGCCTCCGCAGCCATCGTAGCCTTCTCCTTGTCGCTCAACCCTGGCACATTGTCCAGATGCTCCAACAAGAGATAGCAGGCACGAACGGTTTCCCATACATATTCGCCTACATAACCAAAGTAGCCCTTGCCCGAGGAGGCAGCTGAACGACCGCCATTGTAATAATCTCGATAGATGCTCGTGTTGGTATAAGAGAGGTTCCAGCAATCGGTGATTGCCTCAAACTTACCTACCCATCCATCCACACTGTTGGCTCTACCTGTACCAAAGGTGATGCCATAGTACTGGCGAGAGTAACAGCTAGTCAAGAATTGGCGAGTATATTCAGCATTGTTGAATACGGTATCTACCGTCACGTCACCACCAGGAGCCTTGTCGATGAAGCTGTTGCCAAACTTGATGTCATCTGTGCAACTCACCATTGCCGTTCCTGCCATAACAGCCATCAAGCTCCCAAATATGATTTTTCTATATTGTTTCATAATCGTATAAACTATTGAATTATTCACTCTTCGTTCTTCACTCTTCCCTTCCTAGAATCCTACCTTGAGCGTCAAGGTGTATGTACGCTGCAAAGGATAAGAAGGAGCGTCACCCCTACC
>OLIS01000425.1_pt1 | contig 32626 bp, 22 predicted proteins | sample 1601351 | NCBI WGS metagenome assembly OLIS01 (sample SAMEA2452122, study PRJEB22498) | human gut metagenome | biome: human feces; feature: human gut; material: feces | place: Australia | collected 2012
AGCACCACAACAGCACCAAAGCCTGCACAAAAAGCTGCAAGCATATTTGCAACACGTCTGGCTTCCTTCACATTCGTATCAAACACAGCCTCATCGCCCTTGCCCCAGAGCTTTCTTCTCACGCGCACAGACGAGCCTGCATATGTACATAAAAAACAAAGGAGCATCACAAAATAAGCTCCCTTTGAAATCCTTCCACCACTAAGCAGTGAGCATATCACCACAGGAAAAACCACAAACAAAAACATAGCTCCATCCTGCCTCTTAATCACAGCCTCAGCCATCAACCAGGCAGCCACAAAAAACATAAAACAAAAAAAAATGGTCGCCCCGGTTCCGGCATCTGAAATGAGAATTATGCCACTTTGATAAGTCCGGTTCATCTGACCGGCAATACAATTAAAGGTATATAGTAAGCCCTTCTTAAAAGTCTCCTGCACAAGCAAAATGCCAAAGCACCACAGCATGATGCTAAAAAGAAGGACGAAAAAGCGATATCTGGCCAAAGCCCTGTATTCAAATATAAATGTAAACCACACACAAATAGCTGCCCCTACAGCCGCAAGCACCGGGTAATTTACAGACACTGAAAACGCATACAGAAAAATCCTAAAAAGCGCCATCACTGAAAAAAAGCACATGACCATCATAGGCCATATAGCGTGCGTTCCCTTATTTCCCGGCTTCGTGAGCAGTGTGGCTCCTACAAGCTCTAAATCTCCCATGCTGCAAGCTCCTCATCCACCTTGTCATAGTCAATATGCTTCACGCGCACACCGTTGTGATAAAAGCTGCCATCCATTCCAAGCCGCATCGTATTGCTGTCAGCCGCAATCTCCCTGTTCTCATAGAGTGCCTCCACATCCACAGGCTCCTCATATATGCCCGACTCACAAAGCTGCTCGAGCATGGAGTATATATCAGACTCACTCGCCACAAACCGGCTCATGGTGCGCTTCTGCTTATCATCCCACCAGATGACATTATGCTTCATAGAAGCTGCTGCCATAGACCACGACACAGAGCCAAGTATCTCAAGAAAAGCATCCATCACACTGACACGTTCATCGCCCGTGCCTTTATATGACATATCGGCAAAGATAAATGCAGTCTCATTCATCGGCAGGCTATACTCCTTCACCATGAAATCATCCGTCTTTGCGGAAAGCTTCCAGTGAAAGCTGTGGAGCAAATCCCCTCTCCTGTACTGTCTGATATCAAACACCTCAGACGAATCCTCACCATGGCGCAGCTTTGAAAAAAGCTCACCGTCCACCGACTCCGAAAGCCCAAGCACACGCGCCATATCAAGCATATGAATCCTCGGCAGCACAAATACTGACGAGCTATGCTCTGAAACGCTGCACTCGCGCGTAAAGAGGCTCAGGTAATCCTTCACTGCGACCTTTCCTATATTGAAATACAGCTTGCCGCAGTAGCCGGTACGCAGGTAAAAGCAAAGCGAAGAGCCTGAGCCCGGCGTAACAAAGGCATCGCGCGTATAGGCACTCTCCCTGCTTGAAAGCCTGCTGTGACACAAAAGCGTGACAGGTACAGTGCTCATCGGAAGCACAGAAGCATTTGAGACATGCACATCCACCTCAAACTTCTCCCCCTTTGACACATATCTGTCCGGCACCACTAAAGACGCACTCAGATTGCGCTCCAGATAAACGGAAAGCATAAACAGACACGGCACAAGCAAAAGCTCAAACGAAAGCAGTGTGCGCGCTATATCATTGTCCCAGAACAGTGCAACTGCGAGTGTACATATAATTAAAGCTATGTAAGAAACCTTTTTCTTCATCAATACCTCCGAAAATCAGACAGGCTATCTGCCTTCTGTCTGCGGTGTAGGCTGCTTCACCGACGCTAAAATCTCAGCAAGAATATCCTGCGCAGACTCATTGTACATCCTGCCCTGCGCACTCAGCACAATCCTGTGACGCGCCACATTGATAAACACAGAAGCCACATCACGCGGCAGCACATACTCACGCCCCTCAACATAAGCAGCCGCCTTGCTCATCCTGGCAAGTGCAAGCGCACCACGCGGACTGACTCCAAGCTCTATCCTGTCATTGTTTCTCGTGGCCTCCACCAGGCTCACGATATACTCATAAACTGTCCTGTGGACAAATACACTCTCCACTTCCTTTTGTATCGCAATGAGCTCATCGGTGAGAATGGACGGCATGATATTCTCCATAGGATTGCCATGGTCACGGCTCATCAGAATATCAAGCTCATCCGCCCTGTTGGGGTATCCCATGCTGATGCTTATCATAAAACGGTCAAGCTGTGACTCCGGCAGCATCTGTGTACCTGCAGAGCCAATAGGGTTCTCCGTAGCGATAACGTGAAACGGTCTTGGCACCGGATGAGTCACACCATCCACCGTCACCGTACGCTCCTCCATCACCTCAAGAAGCGCTGACTGTGTCTTTGGCGATGTACGGTTTATCTCATCGGCCAGAAACAGATTGCACATGACAGCGCCCTCCTCATAGTCAAACCTGCCAAGCTCCTTCCTGTAGATGGAAAAGCCTGTGATATCTGTAGGCAGTACATCAGGTGTAAACTGCACACGGCTCTGCTTCATATCCAAAACCCTCGCAAACGCAAGCGCCATGCTCGTCTTGCCCACGCCCGGAATATCCTCAATCAGTATATGCCCGTTTGCAAGAATAGCCTCCATGATGGCAAGCACACAGTCATCTTTTCCAATAATCACCTGTTTCACAGATTGTATAGCCTGAGCGGCCTTCTCATAACCCTTCATATATTACTCGTTCCTCTCTCTTCTTCTGCGCCTTACAATTATAATAAAAATCACAGTCTCCAGTGTACCTGCCACAGCAAGCGCCACAAGCATCCACGGCCACACATCCACTATTCGCTTCGTGAGTGCGCCCGACTGCATCTGATTCTTTGTCTCACTCTTCTTCTCGCCTGTGTACTCAGTACGCTCACCGCGCACCAGAAGACGGTGCGAATTAATCGCATACGGTGTACAGGTGACAAGTGTACAGTAATCCTTCCCCTCCACAATATCAAGGTCTCCCGACTCGTTAGGCTCGACTACCTTAATCTGATCCACCTTGTACGCAAGAATCTCATCGAGCACATGCAGGTAAAACTCATCGCCCAGCTCAAGCTTATCAAGATTCGTAAAAAGCACCGCACTCGGAAGACCTCTGTGGCCGGTCAGCACGCAGTGAGTACTCTCGCCGCCGAGCGGATAGCTGGACTGCTCCATATGACCAACACCCTTTGCGAGTACATCATCACTCGTGCCGCTATATATGGGCAAATTCACATCAATCTTTGGAATAGTGATATATCCAAGTGACTCCCCGACATCCACGAGGTCTGCATAGCTTACCGCACTGCTCTCACTCTCTGTGCTCTCAGCCGACACCACAGTACTCAGCTGGTCATTGTACTTGGTCGCAGCCTCCTTTAAGGCATCCACCTTTTCCTCGTCCAGCTGCTTCACCTCACTGTCGTAGCTTGTGATAGCAGAGCTAGCATGCTTTTCATTTATACGGTTACTGATATATGGATAGAGCGCAATCGACATTCCGGTGAGAAAGAGGATGGCGCAAAAGATTATTCGCAGTTTCTTCATTGCTTGTATTCCTATAGCTTTGTTTCCTATACCTATGGCTTCTGATAGCACTTATTCAAATCCACAACAGCATAAGCTGCATAGCTGTCTGATTGTGGGGTTGAATAAATGTTAGCATATCGCTTCAAAAATGTAAAATAGAATGGTAACCTCCGCACACGCAGACAGGTAAGTCTGTATGTACGAAGGTTAGTCATCCCTTTGCTCTTGTAAGAGCATTTATTCGGTTAATTCTTATCTAAACTCTCTATGGCTATTGCCAATGGTTAGGCTCTCTTTCTTCCTCTGAGCATGATGTATACTGCAGCGAGCATTCCACCGATACCAATGATAAGGAACATTGCAGTTCCGATGTCACCTGTTTTTGGAAGGGTGAAGCCTTTGCGGTTTTCGATTGTTACGCTGTAGGTACCAGCGTTAGCTGCATCTCCACCTGTGAATGTTTCGTTAACCACTGTTGTTGTACTTGTCACATTACCATTTTCATCTTTAATAACTGTTGTATTCTTTGTAACAGTATAAGTCTGTTTAATAATAACCTTTACAGGTGCTCTTAATAAGTTATAACCACCTGCAGCGGCTTTTGTCTCTACAAGATAATAATTTCCATTTTCAAGTCCATTTACCGTGATTTTACCAGCACCATCTGTTACCAAATCAGTGGTATTAATCTTCTTACCATTAGAACCTTTTAAATCAGACTCACTTGGACTTTCATCTGAACCAGAATATTTATACAGATCAAAATGTACACCTTCAAGCGTTGTTGCAGTGTTATTTCCATCTACCTTTGTTACATCAATAGAAAATGAATATACTATTGCCTGATCCTTGATATGATCCTCACCAGGGGTTTTACCATCATTAGGATTAGTTGGATCTACTGAAGGATAAATTGCATTTGAGTAATCAAGCTGCGCATCGTTTAGGTTACCATCTTTGCCAATTTTCGCATTATCATTTAATTTTGTTTTGAAAGTTACTTCAATTGAACTAATATTATTATCCTTAAGTTTCTTCTTTCCTGCCTCTGTAAATTCGATTGTCCATGAACCACCTTTTTGGTCATTAGTTGGACTTGTTAATTTATAATCATTTGTTTCTCCCTCTGTAAGAGTAAAGCCAGGTACTTCTGCATTATTTGATTTATAAGTCAATTTAAGCTCTGCTTTATCGTCTACCCATGTAAGAGCATTTGACATTTTATCAGTGATTGAATATTTCTTTAACTGGTCTACATTTGATGGTACAGATGCAGACACTTTCCACTCTACCATATCACCGATTGAGGCATCTGCTGCATTTGCATATGTTTCACCTTTTTTTACCTCTTTCTTGAGGTCTGGCTTTTCGTTGTCTGCGGTGATTATAGCAGTTTCAGTTGCCGCTGCAGAACCCACTTTAATTTTTCCATCATTATCTACTGTAAATTTATATGGTTTTCCGTTAAGGATATATCCGTTATTTTCTCCTAAATCTGTCTCAATAAATCTGTAGTCGTTCGGAGCAAGACCCGTTACGTTAATACTTCCATTACTATCTGTTGTATAAGTTTTCACATCTGTCCAAGCAACTGAAGACTCTGAACCAGTTGGTCTTGATTGCAGAGCAAATGTTACACCTGCCAGATTAGCTTTCTCTGTTGTTCCATTTGCTTTAATTGTTGTTCCTGTCTTTACAAGATTGATACCAGCATATACCGTTGCATTCTTCGGATATGCTTTAATATCATAAAGCCAGTCATCACCAGCTTTGTTTGTCATTGGAACAGATACAAGGAAATTTGCAGTTTTTGAAACAACCTGTGAAGGTGCATTTGTCTCTTTTACAGCATATACACCTAAGTCAAGATCACTAAAGGTAACTGAAGCAGTCTTTTCATCACTATCCAGCACTGTTTTTGCTGCTGGCTTAGCTGGTTGTAAAGTTCCAGCATTTATTGCGCTATCAATAGCTGCTGATACAGCAGAATAATCCGTTACATTTTTATTAAAATTATCACTATCAATTCCATTAACTATTGGGTTATATTGAAGCTTTACATTTCCACCAGTTGTCTGTGTAATATCTGCAATCTTGTAGATTGTAAACTCAACTCCTGCTAACGGTTTCGCATCATTTGGAACATTACTCGAATCAGTTGCTTCTCCTGTTCCTTCATTCAACGTTGCAGCACCTTCTGCCGAATTATACTCATACTTATAAACTGTAAGACTACCTTGCTTGTTTGTATCAATTGTAGGCATCTTATCTGCTCCCGCTGCCCAAGCCGGTGAGCCGAATGATGTCAACACCATAGCTGCACCAAGGAGACCAGCCAACATTTTTTTAATTTTTTTCATGCTTTTTTCCTCTCTTATATCTTTTTCATTGTTGTCGTGTTACGTGCGACCGGCAGGTGTTACTTGCCAATCGCGTTTCTTCTTTGTCTCTTAAGTCTGGAGTATTGTACCTCCTTTCTAAGAGTAATCAAGAAAAATATCAAGCAGCCCAGCGTTGCGAGCGCCATTCCGCATAATATGAATAACATTGCTCCATAACCACCGGTTTTTGGTAGAAGGAACTTGATACGATTGCTGATTTGAAGCTCTATCGTATTCTTATCTGTTGCTTTGGTGAAGTCATATGACTGTCCATCTACTGTTGTTACGTTGTTCCTTAATATTTTAATGGTTATTGGATCCTTTAATAAATTGTAGCCTTGTACAGCTTTTGTCTCTGTCAGACGATATGTTCCATCTTTTAAGTCTTTAAACTCTGCTATTCCCTGTGCTGTTCCAACACTACCATCTGTCCCACCTGTAGTAACAGTTATAGCAGTAAAATTAGGATCTACTTTAAAGCTATCCCCACCTGTTGATGATGTACTATCCGGTAACAATCTTTCAAGCTTAAATTCAACACCATTTAGCCTCTTAGTTGTATCCGTAGCATCAACCTTTGTTATCTTGATGTTGGTCAGCGGACTATATGTATTGGTTATCGTGTAATTCTTTGTAATTGAACTTCCAACCTCTGTACTTGGTGCCGATATAGCATCGGTATATGTAACCTTAAACAAGTCATTCAGATATTCATTATTATCGATAACCTTTACAGAACCATCAGCTACTGTCACTTCTACTATTCGATACATATATGGCTTAGTATTATCTACTTTTCCATCAGTATCATTTGCATATCTGTCCAGTCCGGTAAATGAAAATGTCCATTCAGTCTTATCCGGATTATATGGATCTTTTTTCAAAGTAATATAGTCGGCTGCGGTCTGCCCCGGTGTTGCATATTTCACAGCTTCCCAGTTATCACTATCCTTTACACGTCTTTGAAGCTGTATGTTTATTGAAGCAGGTATTGTCTCACCTGTAGCCTTGTCCCATTTCTTAGTAAGGTCAATGTTTATAACCGGCTTCAATTTATTTGTGAAGATAAATATTGTCTTATCAGCAGCATCAGCCTTTACAGTACCTGACACTTCAGTAAGCTTAGTAGTCTCATTATATGTGTCAGTTGGTTGATATTTTTCTTCCAACGTATAGCCACTTGAGACATCTACGCTTTCAAGCACCGCATTATCAGAAGCGCTTATCTCTGATATGGTATACTGTGTTCCAGCCGGAATACCAGCTATTACTATTGGGTCAAATTTTCCTTGTGCATTCTTTGTAACAGTATATTCTTTCTCGATTGGGGTAGTTCCCTCTAATCCCATACCTGCCACATTGAAGAATTTCACTTTAAAAGTATATGTACCTTTTAGATCATCTGATACAGCAGCCTGTTGCTTTTGAATAGTAATTGTTCCTGTCTTTACTTTATTTGTGTATTTGACCTTTAACCTTGTGGATGTCGTAGAATTGTCAGGATCACTATATGATCTAAATACAATCGTATTTTCATCGTAAGTATTTACATTGCCATTCTTCCTTGCCCAGGCTGAGGAATCCACCACAGAATTTGTTCCAGGATATCCTATCGTTTTTCCACTACTTCTTGCATTTGTAATATCAAGGCCATCATTATTTATTTGATGACCATCTTCTGCTCCTGTTTTATATTTTTCCTTTCTTCCATCCTTTATTGTACTGCCGGATTGATTTGTCAGGTTTGCAGTCACAGAAGATAAATCAACCGTAGTTCCTTCACTATTTACAGCGGTAACCGGCTCACCATTTTCATACATTGTCCACGATGGCTCAAAAACCTCTGTATCCACATCCTCACTTACAGCTATGTAACTGCCTCGTCTGAACTGGTCTGTGAATGTTGCAGTCTCACCATTTGCCAGTACAAATACGCCATCATCACCCAGGATATTCGTGGTAGATGATTTATCCGATGATATAGTATATACGGCATTTTCCGGATACATCAAGGTGCCGCTCTCAACTGAGCCATAATCAGCTATCTCATACTGCTTTGTAACAAAGCCTGTTGGATTTGTCACCTCAGACGAAGGAATAAACTTAAAATCATCCAGATAGAAATCTCTGCTGTAGTCATAGTTAAACCTGATATACCTTATTTTTGATAAATCAATTTGACTACTTCCAATAAGCTTGTCAATTTCCACATTTACGGTTATCCACTTCTTGTTTGTAAGTGAACTATTTGCAGTGGCTACATCATTTGTCAAATAATTCCCAGCCTGTTTTCCGTCTGAATCCTCGAGTCCGATATACATAAACTGTGTACTCGGATTATCTTTATAATCATAGTAAAACTTAAACTGCAGATATTTATAATGATCCGTTGCACTGCCTGCAGTATACGTTGCATTAAAGCTATCACTTCCAGCAGGTAAAATGCTTCCCCATCTTCGCTTTTTGTATGAACCGCCCACATTATCAAGCTGTGCCAGCCAATGTACTACATTTGTTTGTCCAACCCAATTGTTTACTTTTTCAAAAGTATTTCCAGATACATTTTGCACCTTATTGCTTTCAAATGTGTCATTAAATACTTCCGTTTTAATTGACTGTCCTGCAGTTGCTTTTTTAATACCAAAATGTGTAGCCTGATTCTGTATAGTAAATGGAAATACAGACGTATTGTCAAACAATGTGTCCGGGAATATATCTTTATTCACGCCAGCTGTATCCACATTCTTCTCCACCTGGAATTCGTTCTCGTCCGGGAAGTTGAATGATATAGACATATTTGACTCCCAGAGGCCTCGCTCCATGTAGAACATGGTGAGGGTGTGTTCTTTGGTGAAGTAATCCTTCGTAATCGTTTCATCACTAGCAAAACTATTCACCTTTGACGGAGTCACCCCACCACCTGTAGCATCATTCTTCACACTCGATACTGTCGCTTTTTTGTCTTTAAAATTTATTGTTCCGTTAACCTTACCATGGCCTCCACCTACATCAAGTACCAGCTTACCATCAATAAATACCCATACGTCATCATCTCCTGAGAAGTTGAATTCGATAGGCGCATCCTCATTATCTGTTGTCTTAACGGTTCCATCTGATGTCAATTTGAATTTCAAATCAAATTTTTGTCCAAAGCCATAATTGAGCATGGTTGCGTTTCCTGACTGCGCATTTGTATTAAAAGGAAAATAATTATTATCGTTTGTCGCAGGATAACCTGGACTAGCCGTTTGACCCTTTACAGCCTGGTCTGAAGGATTCAGAAAATATCCATCTTTTACACTTTGCTGTAGCTGCAGATTCTTATTTGAAGCGTTATTATCAGCACTGTCAAAATACCAGTAATCCACGCTTCCTTTGTAAGAAGTGCTTGTAACTGGTTTCTTAACAAACGGAAATGTTACATCCTTGTACACCTTACCGAGCACTGTGTTCTTTGAATTGTTTCCTGTCAGGAAATCCTCATTAAAATATGGTGCTGCAACTGTTTTGCCTGAGGTCTTTATCATCAGGTTGTTATTGGATAGCGTATCAGCTACAAGCCCCTGCACTGCACTATTTCCATTTGAAAGTTCATAACCGTTTCTGCCCCACATGGAATTGTTCTCATATATAAACTTATTCCAGTCACCGCTTCCATACAAATTCAAAGAGGCTTTAATGTCGCTATAGTGGCTTCCTTTATAATTTTGGAAATTGCCCCAATATATTGATGATGAAGCATTGTTTTTATCATAATATGAGCTTAGTGCCTGATCCAGCTGTCTGAAAGGCTGATATATATAGTGTAGTATTGGATTATTGCCAAGGCTATTTAAATCAGTCTTATACGAATAGGCATCTCTATTGTATCCATTCAGCTCATAATCAGAATAATAGTCATACAATGTTGTATTGACATATAGCATACTGCTATTCCTGGTAAGAGTTCCCTGCGGTATGTCCACAATCGTGTCCGATGTTGCAGTACTGCCACCATCCTTTGTTTTTCCTTCGGCATTTCTAACTGTATATAGTTCTCCCCAGTAGCCGGAGCGGTTGGTTGGTTTATATATACTGTCATCACTTGTATCTGCATAGAAGCAAGGATTTGTCAAATCAGCAGGAATAGTTAAGTCATATGTTTTGTTAGCAGTAGGCGTACTCGGTATCGTACCATCTGTACTACTATAAAACAAAATATAGCTATACTTTTTATCAAGCGCAGCCTGATAAACATCTGACCAGGTATGTGTTCCATCTGAGAAATCTTCAAGCTTTTTCAGGTCTCCATCCTTAAAATCATTTTCATTATTCCATGCATGATAACGAATGCCAGCATCTTTTAAAGGAAGGGAATTGTTAGTCACATCACCAGCATATGATAATTTGGATAATGCCGCATCAAAATACACTGTATTTAGCGAGCTGGCCTGATATGTTCCCTTTATACATATATTCGATCCGCTGTATGTGATTAAATTATCAGTTCCATTAGGATAGAACCTGTATGTAACACCATTTTTTGTTATAGAAATAATCGTATCCTTATCTATAGTTCCGGATATATTATAGCTCAAAGTGTTGGTTGCGGTGTCATCAGGCACAACTTTTACCGGCTCTCCACTGCCAATCTGGATTGTTATATCATCGCTTGTCCTGAATGAAAGATTATTAAAATATAGTTTTGTTACATTAGGCGTTGTTTCACTCTTCTTTTCCTGACTCCACTCTGAGTATGTTTTACTCGAATCCTGTCTGATTCCGTAGTACAGGATGCCACCTTTGCTAATTGCTGTTGATATATCAAAGGAATCCGTAATAGCGTTGTTTTGAGCATCAATAAATCTCACATATTGATATGCTTTTCCATTCACATCATTCGGAACTGTTACTTTACCATCAGACAATTGTAGTGCCGTTACATGTTCACTTGTAGAGGCATCATAATTGCCATCTAAGCTGAACTGTGCCTGTACTCCGCTCAGATTACTTGCTTTCATATCCACAAACGTTAAACTTTGACCTGCATTTGATGTGTATTCTTTTAATGCATATACATCTTGATCCTCAATTTTCGTTGATGCAGGACCATTTTGTGCATATACCTTACCTTTTGCAAGAATATCACTTGATACTTCTGTTCTGTAATATGGCTTACTATTTATTACACCCCAATCAGTACCGTAAGTGAAAAAATATGTATTTCCATCTTTTATTTCCCAATTTTTCGCATCCCAATACCAATATCCGCTGTTTGAATCATATGTACCTTTATGTTTTTCATCCCATTTTGTTACGTTCAGCCAGATTTCAGCATTCTTATTTGTCCAATCAGCATCACTTAATTTCATACCTGTAGGATTTAAATATATATAATTCTTATTTATCGTAAAGGGTGTAGTGGTAGCAGTCTGCTCCTCCGCAAACGCACTTACCCCATAAACTGCTATTCCCAATATAACAAGCAATGCCATCACAATGCAGACTTTTCTTTTGAGTATTTTTCTCATTACTCTCATCATCAACTCTCCATACGATTCTACTCTTAGTTTATTTTCGTTATATATAATTATATACTTTCGATGCTTTTCGTAAATATAATTTTTTTTAGATTTGTATCACTATTTTCATATCTTTTCATTTTCAACTTAAAAACATCACTATTTAAATGGTGTTTTATTCCTAATTTTAGCACTTTTTGTCGATTTCTTGCTTCCTATACTGCATTCTGCCACAGCGCAAGGGGCTTCATCACATGAGACGGCTGATGCACGCTCTCTTGCGTGAGCGAATAGCGAAGCTGCCTAGATACTGTTGAATTATGCACATTATGCACAGAAATGAGCTCCCACGGATGGGAGCTCAAGGAGAACCGCGCCACGGACGGCGCGTTTCGACGGTTTCGTCGGGCATCGAAAAGCTATAAAGCATAATTCCTACAGTATCTTCGCAGCGTAGCGTAGCTCAAGCGAGAGAGTGTGCACCAGCCTGGGCTCAGAAGATGAAGCCCCGCCCTATTGCCAATGCCTGCACTTGTCTCAACAAAAGAGAAAGCAGCCTCCGTGCTCCCGCCCAAAGACTGCTTCATATGTTAATCCGGTTCTACCCCACCCCCGAATTTTTTGCGCTTTCTATACTCGCTTGGACTCATTCCACAAAACATCTTAAACTGCTGTCCAAAATACGATACATTATCAATGCCTACCTTCTCACAAATCTGGTTAACCTTCATATTGGTGCTCTCAAGCAGTCTCTTTGCCTCATCTATACGCTGGGAGATAATGTAATGACTGACTGTATCCCCTGTCGACTGTTTGAAAATAAGGCTCAAATACCCCGGTGAAAGAAAGACCATATCTGCAAGGCTCTCCAGGTTTATCTTCTCTGACAGATGCGCCTTGATATAGCTCTTGACCAGTGCTACATCCTTTCGGATCTGCTTGTCATCTGTAGCGATATTTTCCTCATAAATACAGATGTTTTCTTCTATGATATTATATAACTCCTTTAGAGAATCTGCCTCAAAAAGCTTCTCGACCTGTTTCTTACCCATTCCATAGACACTTCCATGAGCTGCATTGTACAGTTCAAGCGCAATCTCTGCAAAAACAAACTTCACAAATGTCTCGGAGTCCGATTTGTTCTGAAACATCATGTGCTTCAAGTGCCCATACTCTCTTCTGACAAGCTCGATATCCCTCTTTCTGATGTACATAAGCAGCTTGTTTATACACTCCGATCTCTCAGATTCGTCACGTTCGACAAGCTCATCATCCTCGTAGTAGATGCCATTGTTGTCAGCAAAAAATCTGTTTTCCATAAGCTTTTCCAGCCTCTGACAGCAGTCGTGTATCTCATAGATATCATTTATACCTGCGCCAACAGCAAGATAGCATTGCTGACCATACACCTCTGTAAGCATATAGTATATGCCCTCAGCCATATAGCTTGACTTGCTGTAATGATTCTTCCAAAGCAGGATGAGCACATAGTTGCCGCCCAGACTGACAGCATCTGCCTTTGAAGCAAAGCTCTCCTTTATTCTATCAATGACTTTATCGGAATTTTCCTTCCAAAATGCACTGTCTACCCACAAAAGCATGATATTACTCACATGTTGGACAAAGTTTAAATCATTTATTTGTGTGAATTTCATAAGCTCGTCCATATACAGCCTGTTTCCCGTTGCAATATATTGCGACAGCAAAAATCCACACATAAAAAATGTCATCTGTTTTTTTTGTTCTTCATTTTTTCTGCTATCATGTATCTCACAAATCATCTGTGCCATGCACGACGCAATCTCTGTCGGTGCAGCCGGCTTTAAGATATACAGCTCCACTCCATGCTCTATCGCCATTCGGGCGCTCTCAAAATCACGCTGTCTGCTTACAATCACTATATGTATATGAGGATTGACACCTTTTTCTTTGGCATACCCTATGATATCTGTCCCGGTCTCTATGCTGTCAAAAATCTCCGTAAACATGATATCTATTCTGCGCTCACCAAGCAATTGTGCGACTTTTTGTGGATTTGCCACTTCCATTATCTCGTATATAAAATCAGAGTCTATGCTCTCGATTATTGTCCTTAACTCCTGTCTGTCCTTATTGTTGCTATCCAGGATTAGTATATTCAACTTCTCCATTTTTGCCCCCTAAACTAACCAATATAATGTCGATGCAACCTGTATATTTAGTACTATTATATAACAATCCAGTACCTTTTTCAACTTTAAAAAGCTATATAATTGACATTGGATACGTCGGAAGTGATGCCTGTCTAATACAAATTTAACACTACCTTGTCAGGCTGTACACCACAGCATAATATCAAATAACAGCCCATGTCTCATTGAGTCGTAGGCTGTTATCATTAGTACAGTTATTAAAATATATACTAGCAGCAGAACATCTGCCAGCAAAGGAATGTGGCTAGCAGACTGCAACACTCGCTGCCCCTGCCACTAGGGCGTCCGTATATGTCTCCCATATCCGAATACCACGAGCCACCATTTTCAATTATCTGCATAAACTGGCGGTACTGCATGTTGTTTGGCTCAAGCGACACTGCTCGCTGTATGTGTTCTATGGCTGTCGCTGTGTTGCCGAGCTTTTGGTTTGCGATAGCACTGTAGTAGTACCACCTTCCGCGTCTCTCAGCAAAAGGTACCTCCTCAAGCACCTTCAGTGCCTCATTGTAGTAGCCGTTGCTGATGAAATTGCCTGCTGCACGCACCTTTGGATTGTCATCCTGTGCACTGCTGCCTGCATTATTGTAGGTATAGCGGCCATAGAAACCACCAAACGGTCCACCTGCTCCAAATGGATCACCTGCTCCCGGTCCACCACCATATGCTCCACCATAGGAGCTGCCGCCGTATGAGCTGCTGCTTCCTGCACTGCCATATCCACCGGCTCCGGCAGCACCGGACTGCTTTTCCTTCATTATCTGGTCATATGCCTGCTGCACCTGCTTAAACTTCTCCTCAGCCTGATCCTTGTTAGGATTGTTGATATTGGCATCAGGATGATATTTTCTGCTTAAGCTCCTGTAGGCCTTTTTTATTTCATCGTCACTTGCACTGCGGCTGACACCGAGCACCTGATATGGATCTATCATTTATGTTTCTTCCTTTTCTTCATCTGAATATACTCATACTTGCTCCACACACCGGAGTATAGAACATTTCTGATTATATCCGCATGTAAGAGAATTGGCAACCTCTCAAATATTTTTGCTGCCTCTGAAAGCATAGATGTCATCATAAGCCGACAGGATTTGTCAAATTTTTCCTGATCATTATTGCAGCAATGCATGAGCTGTATAAGTGGATTATATGACTTCTTTTTCACATCATCCCCTATGTCCTCATACGCATCCATTATATAAATAAATTTGCCCATATAGCAGCCAAATTCCTTCAAATCCTTCTGCCACTCATCCTGCTTCCACGCAAAAAGTATGCCGAGCATCTCTCCTGTCAGCCCTGCAACTGCATCAATATTGCTATCATTGCTCTTCTCGCACTCTGCAAGCCTTGCAATGTAGTCCTCTATCGCCTTAGCCTGTATCGGATAGCCTTTTTTTGCCTTCTCAAAGTCCTTTTTCAGCATCTCTGCGTATGTCTTCTTCGTCAGGCTTTTATCGTCCTTCCAGTCATCTATCAGATTGTAGTATGCAAGCAGTATGTTCATAGCTGCAGCATACTCTGTAATCTCATTAGTGCGAAGTGTACGCTTCTTCGTAGGGTGCACGCTGCATACAAATCCATCCCGCGTCACACTATCCGGCTCATACAAGCCTGTCAGAAGCACTATGAGAAAAGTCATGTCATAGTTTAGTGCCATCTGTGCACGCCTGCCATACTGCGACTTCATTGTCTGGCACAGCCCGCAATAATAGCTTTGATATATTTTTTTATTTTCCTCGGACAAGGTGTCCTTATTGACAGTTATATATCCAAACATTTCTCTTCTCCATGCTCTTATGTACAGGTATATATATTGACATACTAGCTGCGTCTCACGAACTGCTCCCGGCACTTCGGACAGGTAATACAGATCTTGCCATGTCCTCTTGGCACCCTGACCTCCTGCTTGCACATAGGGCACTTGAAGAACTTGTACTGCTTCCTCTGTGCAAAGCGCTTTTTCCTGCGCTCAGCCTTTACGGTCCACTCATACCTGGCATTTAAAAACTTCTGATTCTCTGCATAGCGCTTGTTTACATTCCTCGAAAATACGCGAAAATACATATGTATCATCAGTCCTATAGCCAGTATATCAAGTATCGCCGACCTTGTAAATATTGAAACCACAAGTAATATCATTACTACCCATGACTCAGCCCTTGCAAGCTCGTCCATCCCGTTTCTTCCATTCATAAATCTGATAAATTTTTCTCTCATATTACCGCCTCGCCCTATATTTTCCTATAATATTATGATATGAGGGTCAAAAGGTATTTTGCCCCTCATTTATGATTAATAAGATTACTACATGCTACGCATTCCCGTAATCTGACTACACCTCGAAATCCGCTAATTTTCTATGTCCACGCTATGAATTTGAGGTTTTAAATCGCTCTTTACATTATTAAGATAATATTGAAGATAAAAACCGTCAATAGACCTATCGTCTTTTAAGAAACATTTTATATTTCGTTTATTAAAGTTGGTAAAAGGGCTTGATTTTTGGAAAAATGCTTGGTATATTAAATAAATATGCAGGACAGGTGATCGCGGCTGCAGGTGTCGAAAGACCGCAGGTGAGGAAAGTCCGGGCTTCATAGGGCAGGATGCCGGTTAACGGCCGGTGGAGGAAACTCTAAGGACAGTGCAACAGAAATATACCGCCACTTTTGTGGTAAGGGTGGAATGGCAGTGTAAGAGACTACCGCCTCACTGGTAACAGGGAGGGCACATGTAAACCCCATCCGAAGCAAGACCGAAACAAAGCTTTGACGTGGCCCGCCAGCTTTAGGTAGGTTGCTTGAGGCGTCTGGCAACAGGCGTCCTAGATAGATGATCACTCAACGACATAACCCGGCTTATCGTCCTGCGTATTTTAATAATCTAAAGCCTATTGGCGTTTCGTAAAATAACTTATTAGTAACGTGCGCCGCAAGGTGCACCATTAAAAATGCAACTGAGATATCTCAGTTGCATTTTGTTATTTCCCGGTAACTATCATTTGCTGTTGTATATGATGCAGTCTACCGGTAATTATTATTTGCTGTTGTATGTAATAAAGTCTACCGTCATCTCTATCTGCTCCTCGAAAGCCACATCAGGTGTACCGTCTCCCTTTTGCAGACCATAGCTTCCAAAATAAGAATGGCACCCGCCATCAATGACATACTCATATGTATCCTCCGGCAGGTTTGAGCGGTATTTGCGGTATTTGTCCATATCAAGCACACCATCCTCTGAACCGTACACGCTAAAAACCCTCAGATCTGAATCCGACAGGTCAGCGGTAGAATATGCTGCAAAAAGATATAGTCCGTCAAACTCATCTACATGCTTTGACACATATTCTGCAGCCATGGCTCCGCCTAAGGAGTGGCCTCCCATGTACCATTCCTGTATGGATGGGTATATTTCCTTGTATTTTTCAATGATACCGTCTGCTGCATTCTGGTCCAATACTGCGAGGTTGCCCGGCATATGCACAAGTATGCACACGAAATTATTCTTTGCAAGCTCATGCATCAGCGGCGCATACGCCGTATACTGCACCCTGCCTCCCGGATAAAAAATCAATGCCTTTGTGGCTTTTTCCTTATCCTGCGGTGCAAAGGTTATCGTATAATTCTTAAGCTTTAAGTCGTACTGGGTGGCCTGTATACGCTTGTCCTTCTTTTCTATGGTAACAGAAACCTCTCTGTCTGAATCGATTGCAGCCTCAGCAATTGAATCTGCACGATAATAATTTCCCACATAACAATTTACGGCAATACCGCCAATAGCCATGACTGCAATTGCCACAAGCAGTATTCTATACACAGCCGGAATGCGGGATTTTTTAGTTTTATACATTAAAGCAGCTTCCTCCTACAAACTCACGAAGCAGTGAATTGTTTGGTATGCCGTCAGCCGGCATCGGAAGAAAGTAGTCTAAGAGCTTAAGCAGCCTCTTTGCCTCGAGATACTCCGGGCAGTCTCTTTCTATGCCAAAAAGCAACGGCTCCGCATACACCTTGAGTACCGCAAGCTCATACACAAGTGCAGAGTTGAACATCACATCCGCCTGTTCCTGGAAAGGAAAGATATTCTCCCTTTCACCCTTTCTGACAGACGGCCACATAGCGATAGTCTCCATGGCATTGGTACCTCGTGTACGCGCATCACGCACAATCCGGCGTATAAGTCTTTCATCTGTGGTGGAAAGAGGATTGTGCTCGTCAATATTGAGCTGTGTAAGCGCTGAGATATAGATTTTGAACTTGTGCTCAGGCGGGATAAGCTGTGAAAGCCTGTCATTTAGGCCGTGGATTCCTTCTATGACAAGTATATCATCAGCTCCCAGCGTCAGCTTTCTTCCGCGGTACTCTCTCTTTCCTGTCTTGAAATTGAAGGAAGGCATATCAACAGCCTCTCCTTTAAGAAGCCTGTTCATATCCTCATTGAACAGCTTCACATCAATAGATTCAAGGCACTCAAAATCAAAGCTTCCGTCCGGATGCTTCGGGCAAAGCTCCCTGTCCACATAGTAGTCATCCAGACTTAACGGATGTGGCTTTCTGCCCTTTGCGATAAGCTGGATTGACAGTCTGTTGGCAAACGATGTCTTGCCTGATGATGAAGGACCTGCTATCATGACAAATTTCTTTTTGTCATCCGAAGCAATCTGCGCTGCAAGATTTCCTATCTTCTGCTCCATAAGTGCCTCCTGAAGCAGCATGATTTCCTGTCCCCTGCCTGCTGCAATCGCATCATTTAGCGAGCCTATCGTGCCAATTCCAAGCATCTTGCTCCATTCCCTGGAATCATCCAGCGTGTGAAACAGCTTATTTGATGTCACAAGCGGCTCAACGCTCCTGCTGTGAGCACCCGGAAAAAGAAGCACAAAGCCACTCTCATACGGCACTATATCAAAGTATTTGAGCATGCCTGTCGAGGGTGCCATAAATCCGTAGAAATAATCCACCACCCCATCCAGCTCATAGAGATTGACTCTGGAGCTTCTCCTGTAATGCAATAACCTCTCCTTATCATGCAGCCCTTTTCCCTTGAAAAGCTGCTCCGCATACTGTGTTTTTGCACTGTGCTTGGTAATTGGGAGGTCTTTTTCCACAAATGAGTACATGCTACATACTATCCTGTCGATATCATGCTCTGTCACGCTTTTCTCACTGTTTTCTCTGCTGCCTTGTAAGTCTGTATCTTCATTATATTTTTCCTGTTGGCTGGCTGCACACTCCACTGCTTTCTCAAGCTGACAATAATAGCCTTCTCCGAGCGAATGCATCACATGAAGCTGTGTCATGCTGCCATATACATCGTATATAGCCCTCTGCAAAAGCAGCACAACACTTCTTCTGTATGTACGCCTGCCATCCCTGTCAGCTGTCGTCACGAAGCTAAGCTCACAGTCACTTTTTATTTTCTTATTCAGTTCACGAAGCCTGCCGTTTACAATTCCAAGGATTATGTCATCCTCATAATAATCCTTGAATCTGTCTGCTACGGCTTCTAAAGTATCACTTTCTGATGCTGTCACTGCCATGACCTGTCCATCCGGCAAGGTCACCTTCACACTATATTCCTGCATTTCTTATTGCCCCCATAGTCGAATATGCTGCCTCATTGTATGCCATCATCTCGTTTATCTGCTCGATTCTGTCCATGATGGAATCACTCATCTCCTGTGTCCTTAGCTGCTGCATGATGGCAGCCAGCTTGTGGTGTTCCCTGACAAGGAACTTCCTAAGCACCGGATTACCGTTTTTGATAAGTACAGGTCCGTACAAATCGCATACAGTAACCGTCGTCTCGTCCATATTGTCCCATGCGGAATTGTCCGCACACGGCACACATCTGAACATCGGATAGTATTTTCCGTCCTCCAAAATCATATCCTCATCAACTATCTTATAGCCTGTGTTCCTTACATATTCACGGACTTTGCTCACTTCCGACTGTGGCTGCAGTATCAGCTCCTTTGCCGACCTGCACACTGTCTCCCCTGCGGTTAAAATGTGAATAACAAGCTCTCCTCCCATTCCTGCTATGACAATAGAGTCAACCTCTCCGTCATGTATCGCTTCAAGCCCATTGGAAAGCCTTGTGGTAATCTGCTCTGTCAGACCGTTTGCCCTTATATGCTCATTGGCGCGCTCAAGCGGTCCCTTATTTATATCAACAGCAATTGCTTTCGGTATTATATTACTCTGCACCAGGGCAATAGGCACATAGCCATGGTCGGTTCCCACATCACACAGCGTGTAGCCGGCCGTGACCATTGATGCCACTGCCTTCATTCTTCTGGATAGCCTAATCATCTTACTCTAAGTAGTCCTTAAGCTTTCTACTTCTGCTTGGATGACGAAGCTTTCTTAGCGCCTTTGCCTCAATCTGACGGATACGCTCACGAGTGACGTTGAACTCCTTACCTACTTCTTCAAGTGTTCTGGCTCTGCCGTCCTCTAAGCCAAAGCGAAGTGTGAGTACCTTCTGCTCTCTCTCTGTAAGAGTTCCAAGCACCTCCTCAAGCTGCTCCTTAAGAAGTGTGAATGCTGCCGCATCAGCAGGAACCGGTACATTATCATCCTTGATGAAATCACCAAGATGTGAATCCTCCTCCTCACCGATTGGAGTCTCAAGTGAAACAGGCTCCTGCGATATCTTGAGTATCTCACGCACACGCTCTACCGGCATGTTCATCTCCTTGGCAATTTCCTCCGGTGAAGGCTCTCTGCCAAGCTCCTGAAGGAGCTGTCTTGACACACGGATGAGCTTGTTGATTGTCTCAACCATATGCACAGGAATACGGATTGTTCTAGCCTGATCAGCTATGGCTCTTGTGATAGCCTGGCGAATCCACCATGTGGCATATGTAGAGAATTTGTAGCCCTTCTTGTAGTCGAACTTCTCAACTGCCTTGATAAGACCTAAGTTTCCCTCCTGAATCAGGTCAAGGAAAAGCATTCCTCTTCCCACATATCTCTTTGCGATGCTGACAACAAGACGCAGGTTTGCTTCTGCAAGACGCTTTTTGGCATCTGCTCCCTTGTCCACATCCCTCTGCAGTGTCTTTATTTCTTCCTTTATCTCAGCCTTTTCCTCTTCCGATGCACCATCAAGGCGGCCCTTTAGTACATTAATCTTCTCGGTTGCTACCGCTCCGTCCTCCATATTCTGGGCGAGCTCAATCTCCTCATCTGCTGAGAGAAGAGGTACCTTACCTATTTCCTTAAGATACATACGGACAGGATCCTCGACGCTGACTCCCTCCGGTACTGAGAGATCAATCTTTTCAACCTCTACCTCGTCCTCATCATCGAGTATGATATCATCATCCACGTCATCATCATTGCTGATTTTAAGCACGTCTATGCCGTTTTGCTCGAGATAATCAATTACCATCTCAAACTTCTCCGGATCCAGATTTAAGTCCTTGAAAAAATCTGCAATTTCCTGATATTCGAGCATATTCTTTTTCTTTTTTCCAAGCTCAAGAATCTCAATAAGCTTCTGCTGGAAATTCAGTCTCTGCTCCTGCTCCTGTGCCATGTCTTTTTGTTCCTTTTTCTTTGCCATTTTATTTTCCTCTTTATTCTGGTATTTTTTGCAATTCTTCGAGTGCACGCTTATCCTCAATAATCCTCATCATGCCCTCCATATCTGTAGGTGCCAGATGCTTTGAGCGGTAGTCTATGCTGTTTTGCTTGATACGGACAACGGTTTCCCTGAGTGCGGTTGCCTTGTCATTTTTGCCCTCCACCTGATGGATTGTGGCATTGAAAAGCCCTGCCACCTCGCGCTGTTCGTCCTCATCGGTAAACATGCTTACTATCCTGGCCGGATTTACTGTATGCGTGGTCTCGTACTGTGAAAAAACCTCCTTAGCCACCTTGTGGTACAGCTCTTCGGTAAAGTCATCTGCACTGATACGCCCCTTTATCCTGTCAAAAAGTGAATTATCCTCTATGAGCCATGTGAGGAGAAGCTTCTGCGACTGCTTCATGCCATCCTCCTTTTTATTTTTCTCATTGATTCCACTTTTAAGCTTTGTCTGGGGCTTTACGATACCGCCCTTCATTGCCATACTGTTTACGAGCTTTCTTAAGTCGTCGTATGGTATGCTGTACTCTCTTGACACTGCCTGCGTATAGTTTGTCCGCTCAAGCTCCTCGGTAAACCCAAGCAGCTTCTTTGCGATTTCATTATAAAATGCGGTTTTTGACTCGGGATCGTCCATATCATAGCCTGCCTGCATGATCCGTATCTGAAACATAAAGCTGTTTTCAGCCTTTTTGATACGCTCCTCATACTCCTGTGCGCCAAGCGCCTTGATAAACTCATCCGGGTCCTTGTACGGCCGCATGTTAATGACCTTTGTTGTGATGCCTACCTCCTTGAGTATCGGAATCGCACGCAGCGCTGCCTTTACCCCGGCGCCATCACTGTCATATGTCAGATACACTTCATTGGTATATCTCTTTAATAGTGAGGCATGTCCGCTCGTGAGCGCCGTGCCAAGCGACGCCACCGCATTGTCAAAGCCCGCCTGATGCAGTGCTATGACATCCATGTAGCCCTCACACAAAAGGAGCTGATTTTTCCTCGTGCTCCTTGCTATATTAAGCCCGTAAAGATTACGGCTCTTATCAAATATCTTTGTCTCCGGAGAGTTTAAATACTTTGGCTCTCCGTCACCCATCACTCGGCCTCCAAAGCCTATGACGCGGTTGTGCACATCCATAATCGGAAACATCGCACGATTCCAGAACTTGTCCGATCCACCATTTTTCTCATCGATCACAACCAGACCGGAGTCCTTTAACTCTGCATCTGTATATCCTTTTCCTTTCAGGTAACGATACAGATCATCCCGGTAAATGTCTGCATATCCCAGACCGAACTGATTGATCGTTTCATCCGAAAGACCTCTGCCCTTAAAATACTCATAGGCTTTCTTTCCATGCTCTGTATGCCGCATGATATAATGAAAATATGCTGCTGCGGTCTTATTCATATCCCGAAGCAATATTTTATATTTCTCTCTTGATGCATCCTGTCCGGACTGATTACTCTCCGGCAGCGTCATGCCTGCCTTATCCGCCAGATACTGTACGGCTTCCGGGAATGACATATTCTCATATTCCATGATAAATGTAAATACATTTCCTCCAGCTCCGCATCCGAAACAATGATACAACTGCTTGTCCCGGTCCACCTTAAAAGACGGTGTCTTTTCATGATGGAATGGACAACAGGCTTCAAACGTCCTTCCTTTTTTCCTGAGACTGACTTACCCCGATATCACATTCACAATATCATTTCTGGATATCACCTCATCTATCACTTCATCTGAATAGTACAACGACTACCCTTCCTTTCCAATTCAACTACTTTCTATCTATACGCCCATAAGCTTCTGTCCAAACACATCTTTCTTACGGATTGCAGTCTCATCTCAGACACCCTTCCATGCACCTGGAACATAGATCTCCTTAAATGTCTCGATCGCATAGTTGTCCGTCATCCCTGCTATATAATCACAAATCACCGTCGTAAGATCTTCACCCATATAGAGCATCTCTATACTCTCATTATTCAATCTCGACTGATCCTCCATGTAATAATCATATAATATCTCTAATAACTTTTCTGCTTTTACTTCCTCGCTCTTTGCCACCGGATTCGTATACAGATATTCAAACATATATCTGCGGAGAGCTGATAATGCATCTCCGATCTCCTCTGACATCTCAACTGTATCAGTACCATAGCTGGTATCAATCACGTCATGGATCAGACAATCCAGCCGATCCCTTGTATTGCTTCCAAGAGCCTTTACAATACTGATCGGAAGATCCGATTCTTTCATAATACCGCCGCGGATGGCATCATCCATATCATGGTTTACATATGCAATCTTATCCGCCAGCCTGACAATCTTTCCTTCCAATGTTGCCGGTGTACAGGAGGTCTTATGATTCAGCATACCATTCCGGACTTCCCAGGTCAGATTCAGTCCTGCTCCTTTTTTCTCCAGTTTTTCCACCACACGCACACTCTGTTCATTATGCTGGAATGACCTGCCGGAGCATCTGGACAATGCCCGTTCTCCTGCATGACCAAATGGCGTATGCCCCAGATCATGACCAAGTGCGATTGCCTCTGTCAGATCCTCATTCAGTCGAAGTGCCCTTGCGATCGTTCTTGCAATCTGCGCCACCTCAAGGGTATGCGTCAGTCTGGTTCTGTAATGGTCATCTCCCGGTGATAGAAATACCTGCGTCTTATGCTTCAGACGACGAAACGCCTTACAGTGAATGATCCGATCCCTGTCCCGCTGATAGACTGTCCGAAGATCGCACTGTTCTTCTTCCCGATCCCTGCCTCTGCTCTGATCACTGAATGATGCATAAGGACTCAGGATCTCATGTTCCTGTTGCTCCTGTTTTTCACGAATCAGCATATTTCACCATCCTCCATGGTCAACATAACGAATATAACAAAAAAGTCCGTACAATTTTATTATTCTACAGACTTTTTCATTTTCCTTTATTTTATTATTAAAGAAACTATTTTGTTTTTCTTTTATTTTCCCTCTTCATCCACTGATTCCGATTCATCCGGTTCAGCTTCCTTCGCTGCTTCTTCCGCAGCTTTTCTCTCCTTCTCTGCAGTATCAATGATTCTTTGTTCATTCAACCGGAATATCTTTCGTATCGTATGCGTTGTTCCCCACGCAATTGCCCCAAACAAAAGCAACAGCCACATATACCAGATACTCACAAACACAACCGGATATTTCACACAGATAAATATCGGAACAAACCATGCGATAACGACCTTTACCCATGACCACAGGTAAGTGATTGAAAGTACCATTGCATTTCTTACCGTGATACTCAACGCATTATTATACCTTGCAATTAACGGAAATAAAAACGGTACAACAAGTGCAACTAATACTGCCTCAATTATAAGCACAAATGTAGAAATAAACCCTGTCACCCGCTTGATCATAATATATTCAGCCAACATTACAGCAACTGCAACGAGCAACAGTAAAAACGCAATCGTAGATTGTTTGAAACTACGCTTAAACTCATGAATGAAACCAGAAACAACAGTTTCCTCTTCATCTTCCTGAAGTCGGATGCACATTGCATACAATGCAGTAAATGATGCACCAATCGTAAAGATTGGAATGCATCCCACCACAAAGCAGATATTTAATGCAAACATTGTTCCAAATGCATCCATTGCGCGTCTCAAAAACGGTTCTTTATCCCTTCCGCTATTCTTGTTGTCTTGATTGTTTGTCATTTCATTCATCAAATTTTCCTCATAAACAAAAATATAGAGAACCTGCTACAGCAGCTTCTCCTCACTTATTCAGTATATATAATGTGGGTATCGATCGCCCATGGCTTCCGATACCTACATTATATTTTATAAAAGACCTCTTTACTCCTTTACACCACCAAGTGCTACACCTGCGATAATGTACTTAGAAAGGAAGAAGTACATAACCAGAATTGGAAGTACTGTAGTGAAAAGTCCACAGTAAATCTGACCCCAGTCTCTTGACTTATCATTTGCCTTTAACGCTGAAACGTACATAGGCATTGTCTGCTTCTGTCTCTCTGTTGCAAGAATAATTGAAGGTGTATACAGGTTATTCCATGATGCAACGAATCCGAAGATCGCCTGTGTTGCCATAGCCGGTTTCAACAGCGGAAGTACAATCGTATTGAATGTATGAATTTCTCCCGATCCATCGATTCTGGCTGCTTCAACGATCTCAACTGAAAGACCTGTTTCCATGTACTGCTTCATGAAATAAACAGTAGTAGGAGCAGCGATTGCCGGAATAATCAGTGATAAGAATGATCCGTATAAGTGTGTTAAGTTACAAATCTTAATGAAACCAACGATTGATACCTGCTGAGGAATCATCATGATCGCATATATAAAGCCCCATGCAAACTTCTTTAACTTGAAGTTATATACTGTAACTGCATAAGCTGTTAATGATCCGAAATAGATCTGCAATGCTGTAGCCGGAACAGTAACCAGTAAAGAGTTTAACATAGCCCGAAGTACGTTAACACCACTTGTTTTTTCACTACCTGCTAACAAACCTTTGAAGTTCGTAATAAATTCTCCACCCGGTATTAATTTAATACCTGTAACAATTTCTGTTGACTTTAAAGTAGAGTTAATGATCAAAATATAAAATGGCAATATCGACAGGAAACAAAGCAAGATACAAACGACGTATCTGACAATCTTGCCTCCTGATACTTTTGATTCTGTCTGATCCACTTTGTTCACCTACCTTCCATCCTTTGATGATTTTTCTGCTGTTAATCTGTAGAACAGTAAGCTGATAATCAGTGTGAATGCAAAAAGCATAACTGAATATGCAGCGGCTTTACCATAATCCTGTGTACCTCCGGCACTTACATACTTCTTAATCAGCATTACGACTGTTGTTGTTGAATTAACGGATGATCCACTGCCTGTTACAACTACAGGACCGCCCTCATTGAACAACTGAGGAATATCGTACATCTGTAAACCACCGATAGCTGATGTTACAAGTGTATACTGTAAGATCGGCTTTAACAATGGAAGTGTAATCTTGAAGAACTGCTGTTTAGATGAAGCACCATCTACGCTTGCAGCCTCATACAGGGATGGGTTAATACCTAAGATACCTGCACAAAGAACGATCATTGTATTACCATACCACATCCAGAACTGAATGAAAGCAATGATGATCAATGATGCCCAGCCATGATTTAAGATACCACCCTTATCACACCAGCCAAGGTCTTTGAAAATAGTCGTGATAGGACCATTAACCTCGAACATACCGTAGAATAATACGGCGATTGTAGCTGCTGTAATAATGTTAGGCATATACATGATAACCTTGTAAATACCGCTTCCCTTTAACTTGATCTTGATGTCTGTAAACCATGCAGCAAGAAGTAAAGCCAATAAAATCTGTGGAATGAAGTTTAAGATCCACAGAACTACTGTTACCATTAATGACTGCCAGAACTCGCTACCAGTCTTTGCAAATACATAGTTTGTAAAGTTTCCAAGACCAACCGTCTCAGTTACATATCTACCATTTTTAGCGGAATAGATAAATGAATTATAAAAAGTATAAAGAAGAGGATACAGCTGAAAAACTAAGAATACAAGAAAGAATGGAATGAGAAAAAGTAAACCATATTTTCCATATTCAACTGTCTTATTCTTTTTCATTGTGTAAGAGCACCCCCTAAAAATTAATCGTTTATAGTACACACGCACCAGCAACTTTCATTACTGATGCGTGCAAATTGTGTTACTTAATCAGTTTTTAGGGATTATTCAGCTGAAATACCTAATTCTGATGCACACTTATCCTGGATATACTTAACAGCTTCATCAACTGATTTGTATGTTCCTGAATTGTATGCTGTAGAAGCTTCATCAATAAATGCCTTGATTGAAGCATCCTGGTATGTTAAGTTGCTGAGGTTAATACCTTCTGCTGATGCTGCCCATACTTCGATAGGATTCTGACCACCAAGGAATTTAGCTGCTGCATTGTCAGCGCTAAGTTCGCCAGCGATAAGTCTAGCATTAGCTTCTTTGTTGTTTACACAGTCACCTGTCTTGTTTGTGATTTCAACACCTACGTCTGGATCACATGTTAATTCGTAAAGAAGGAATGCAGCTAACTCAGGGTTATTTGTATCCTTACCTACACATACATATGTACCGCCCCAGTGATAAGATGTAGGGCCTGTAACAGCTCCCCAGTTACCATCTGTAGCACCATTACCCTGCATTGAACCAATGAACCAAGGACATCCGAAGTAGCAGAATACCTTAGAATCATCCTTCATATCTGCTGCCCATGAATTATCCCACATAGATGTGTTGTTTGAATATTCACCATCGTAAATCTTCTTAGCTGTCTCAAGATACTCTGTAACTGACTTGTCAAGTGTAAGAGTTTCCTTTGAACCATCATCTGTTACCCAAGGCTGTGACTGAGTATCCCAGATAGCATACTTAACATCAGGAGCACCAGACACGATCTTGTATCCAGCAGCCTTTAATGTCTCAGCTGTCTCGAAGAACTTATCCCATGAAGCAAGTGCTTCCTGAACCTTTGCAGGATCATCTGTTCCAAGAACTTCCTTAGCGATGTCTCTTCTGTAGTATACAGAACCTGCTGTTGCCTGCCATGTTACACACTTAAGCTCGCCGTTTGTTGTACCATACTGCTTAGCGAAGTCGTATGAGTTAGCAAGCATCTCATCTGTGAAACCTAAGTCATACAGATTAGCCGTCTTTGAATCATCCTCTGACCAGTACTTAGCTACATCGTTATCAGCTGGGATAAGTGTAGGATACTTGTCTCCGCTTGTAAGAGCTGTATCAATAGCTGTCTTGTAGTCATCTGATGTTCCACCAAGACCAAGTGTTACGAACTCAACGTAATCCTTGTACTCTGGGAACTTGTCAAGAACGATGTTCAGCTTCTTTGAGAAATCTTCATCCCATGAATAAGCGTAGATCTTCTTGCTGTCATCCCATCCATCTGTGCTAGGAGCTTCAATCTTAGCTGCTCCTGAAGCGTCCTCTGATGATGCTTCTTCTGATGATGCATCCTCTGATGATGCTGTCTCTGATGTTGCTTCTGATGATTTTGACTCTGTTGTTGAGTTATCTGTCTTGTCACCACAAGCAACAAGTGATAATCCCATAGCAAGTGCTAATGAAAGAGCCAATGCTTTTTTGATTTTTCTCACAAAAAAACCCTCCTTTTAAAATATGTGTGCTATTCCTTTCATTCATACTTCTGCGGATTGACATCTGCATCTGTATTATTTACTGGAATGCCTGCCACTTTTATACATGATCTGATTAACTTATCATTTACACAATATGTCAAACATGATTATGTATGTGGCTTTCTTAAGATATTATTGACAAATTTCCTTGTCAACATAGGCTTATTATAGGACATATTATCTAATTTGGCAAGCCCTTTTTTATTCTTTTTTATCTTTTTTGTACATTTTTAAATTTTCGTTTAAAAAAATTTACCAATTTGCGACACAGCTTATTTATACTATTTCCACAATTTTAGCTCAATTGACATACAATTTAAATCTTTATCTTTCCGTTGTCTCATTTTTCGCGTAGTTGCAGTTCTCTTTCTGTATAACTTCATCTATATATGATGTACATTGCGTATTCGTTAAAATGTATACGTTTTTACCACAACGCATATCGCCAATTCTGTTTTTTACAAGGTACACGTCTTTATGATCTGCTAAATACATATTCTTTATATTGCATTTCTTATATTTTCATTCTTTTTTCATACTCTTTACCACGCCTGCTTCTTTTTATCCATTTCCATCTGTGTTATACTTATCATTATTATATAAGTAGAAAAGGAAACACTATGAGCAACAACAAAAAGAAAAAGAAGAAAAACAACCATACCTCCGCAACTTCCAATGTACAGGCAAAAAAGCAGACTGCTGTGCAAACAGCAAAACCGGCTAAGGCACAAAATATCGAAACTAAACAGGAAACTGTCAATACTCAGGCTGCCGTCGAAAAGAAGGAACCGGTAAAGGTACAGACTATCGAAAACAAACAGGAGCCGCCGCACGAGTTCAAAGATCCACGCAAGGTTCCACCAAAGGAAGATCTTAAGATTGAGGACAAACTGGAATTTGCAACCATGTCCCGTAAGGAGCGTCGGGCAGCAAAAAGAAAACGATTAAAGGAAACGACCGAAGGAATGACCTTGGTGCAAAAGTTACAATACTTTTTATATGCGTATAAGATGGAGATCCTGCTACCGCTGATCGTGATCATAGCAATCAGCCTGATCGTAGTTGCATTCTTCCGCGGCAACAAACCGATCGCACTCTCCTACGCAGTTGTAAACTGTGAAGATCTGGAAGCACTTGATCCCTCTGTCATAGAAACTGATTATTGGAACTACTATAGTTTTGATGACAATTATCAGTTTCAGAAGGTTCTGGATCTGAAGTATGATCCAAGCACCAGCACCAACGAAGCATCCAAAGATACCGAAAGCGGAAACTACATTGCATTTCCTACTCTATGTGATGAAAACTACTACGATATTATTATCACAAATAAACGAGGGCTGGAATACTTAAGTGAAAGTTCGATCATTCATACACTGGGCGAAGCCTTACCTTCCGATCTGTATGATATTTTTACCGCTGATTATAATGATCAGATCACTACTTCTCCTGCTTACACAGGAAAGAGTGCTCCATACGCGATCAACATCAGTGATACCGACTTTGCAAAGAAACTGAATCCGGGATACGACGATGTCTACATCTGTTTCCCCGGCGTATCCGAAGATAACCAGAAGCGTGTCAAGCAGATCTGCAACTTCATCTTCGACCTCGGATTGGATTTATAAATAATACCTATATAGAAGGAGATCACACAGGGCCGCCTCCGGAGCGATCCGTTATATGAATATCCCCACTATAAATGACTTGCTGCGGTTTCTGCTCGCAAACGTCATATTATAGTGGGGATATTCATATAACGGCTCCACTCCAGAGACAACCCTGTGTGATCTTCTTCTATCTAGCTATATTCTGTTTTGTTTCTTTTCTATTATAATAGAACATTCCGAGGACTAAAACTGCTGCCATCACAACAGTTGCCACGATGCTGCCCTCCATGCCGAATTTACCGCCCGTCAGGAATATATTTCCCGGTTTGATCTCAGAGGAAAGAACAGCACTTCCTACGTTGGTTCCGCTGACAGAGATTCCATAGAAGGTTCCCTGCACGAAATTCCACATGCTGTGGTAGCCTGCCGCACCCCAGATGTCATTTGTTTTTATCACATAGAGTGACAAGAATATTCCAATCAACAGCAAGTTCAGGAACGCCAGAATCGTAAGTCCCGGATTCAACATATGGCAGAATGCAAATGCCAGTGAATTCACAAGAACAGCTTTTACTGCCGAGCTTCGTTTCATCAGGCTTATCATAAAATATCCTCGGAATGCGATCTCCTCACTGAAGCCCTGTACCAAAAATCCGATAAAATACAAAAGCACGATCAGCAGATTGCAGTTCTGATTCCATCCCTTAATATTTATAAATCCAAGAGCAAAGCCTGCAAGTACACAAAGAGAAAAGGATACCGCGCCAACAAGCAAGCCCTGTACATAATGCTTTGCTCCATCTTTCTTAACAAGTCCCATAGAATAATAGGAACGTTTTTCTATCTTATTACAATAGACCAGAACAGAAATGATCAGGATCAGTGTACAGAATAATGTAAGTATATACATTCCGTCTGTCATATTGGTTGCCAGTTCCATCATATCCGAGAAAGATGAATCTCCGTTTAAGAACAGTCGCTGCAGTTGGTCAAACATTTCCATATCTGACAGGAACAGGTACATTTCATATATTGCAGGAATCAAACCTGCAATAAAACTTCCGATCAGGAATACCAGAATAAACCGCCATATTTCCTTGCCAAACGAATAAATCTTTCCTTCTTCACCTGCACGTTTTGCAATCTCAGGCTTTACTAATCTCATATTCATATGAAACACCCCCTGTCTGCCACCTTAATCTCTGTCTTAATCTTCTCCTTCAATATCCATGTTCATGATCTGACGTTTTCTAGCAAGTTCATCATTTGCCAGATATTCATCGTATGTTGTCTGCTTATCGATCAGGCCTGTATTTGTAAGTTCGATAATACGGTTTGCTGTTGTCTGTACGAACTGATGATCCTGTGATGAGAACAGAATAACACCAGGGAACTTGATCAGTCCATTGTTCAGCGCTGTAATAGACTCCATATCCAGATGGTTTGTAGGCTCATCTAAGATCAGGCAATTTGGAGCCATGATCATTAACTTGGATAACATACAACGAACCTTTTCTCCACCGGACAGAACCTTTACCTTCTTAACACCATCGTCACCGGCAAATAACATTCTTCCAAGGAAGCCTCGTACATAAGTTGCATCCTTTTCTTCCGAATACTGTGTCAGCCAGTCTACGATGATCAGATCATTATCGAATTCCTTTGTATTATCCTTCGGAAAATAACCCTGCGAAGTTGTAACACCCCACTTAAAGCTTCCCTCATCCGGCTTTTCTTCTCCCGCAAGAATCTTGAACAGCATGGTTGTTGCCTTTGTATTTGGTCCGACAAATGCAATCTTATCATCATGTCCTACTGTAAACGACACATCATCTAAAAGCTTCTCACCTTCTACAGTCTTTGAAATATGAGATACGGTCAATACTTCATTTCCGATCTCTCTCTTTGGGCGGAAATCAATATATGGGTATTTACGGCTGGATGGCTTGATATCATCCAGTTCAATCTTTTCCAGTGCTCTCTTTCTGGAGGTTGCCTGTTTGGACTTGGAAGCATTTGCCGAGAATCTCTGAATGAATTCCTGTAATTCCTTGATCTTCTCTTCCTTCTTCTTGTTCGCTTCTTTCATCTGCTTGATCATCAACTGACTGGACTCATACCAGAAATCATAGTTACCGGCATATAACTGGATCTTTGCATAATCGATATCGGCGATCTGAGTACATACCTTATTCAAGAAATAACGGTCATGGGATACCACGATAACGGTATTCTCAAAGTTGATCAGGAATTCCTCCAACCATGCGATCGCATCCATATCCAGATGGTTCGTAGGCTCATCGAGAAGAAGAACGTCGGGATTACCAAATAACGCCTGCGCAAGCAGTGCCTTAACCTTCAGTCCACCGTCCAGATCTTTCATCATCATATAATGATATTCTGTATCCACACCAAGGCCATTTAACAAAGTCTCCGCATCGGATTCCGCTTCCCATCCGTTCATATCCGCG
>OLIS01000438.1_pt1 | contig 32279 bp, 10 predicted proteins | sample 1601351 | NCBI WGS metagenome assembly OLIS01 (sample SAMEA2452122, study PRJEB22498) | human gut metagenome | biome: human feces; feature: human gut; material: feces | place: Australia | collected 2012
ACGTCCAAATTATGTTTCTTATGTAGCTTATGTTCTTATGTTACCGCGGTAAGCGTTATAAAGCCGCGCAGCGGCCTTATGTCCTTATGTTCTTATGTTCTTTTGTTTACCGCGTTAGCGGCTGCCAAGCTCCGCTACGGCGTCAGCCCTTATGTCTCTTGAGGCCACCCGGACGTTAGTCCGTGGCCGTCAGCCGCGCAGCGGCCTTATATGTCTCTTATGTAGCTTATGTTCTTATGTTCCCGCGGTAAGCGCAGCGGCGAATAGCCGAAAAAACTCTACATCTCCGCGGTAAGCGCAACGGCGAATAGCCGTTAACCCCGCGTTAAGCGCAATAGCAAAAACATAGCGCAACGCCGAACGACCATTATAACATTACGCTTTCGCAGTAAACACGCATTAAAATCATCAACTCATGAAACACCACATTCTCCCCCTATTATTCCTTCTCCCCCTCACCGCCACAGCCCAAGGCATACACCTCAAGTTCGGCGGCGGCCTCAGTTCACACTACGGTTCCGACCAAGTGATAGGCGCCTTCAAAATAGGCATCGGCTACGAAGTAGAACTCACCCAACACTGGAGCTTCACCCCGGGCATCGAAGTATACGGCAAAGGCGCCAAAAATCCCAACCAAACCGCCTACGTCTTCGACCCCGACCACAACCAGCTCTACAACCCCGACACCGGCCAGCCCCTCACAGGCATCATCAACCGCTCCGCCACCCAAAACTACCTCGAAGTACCCCTCCTCATCAGCTACTACCTCCGCACAGCACCCTCAAGCTACATCATCGTCAGCGCAGGCCCCTATCTGGCCTACGGTCTCAGTGGCAAACAAAAAACCAAAGGCGACACCCAGCAGAGCGGTTCGCAACGCTACTACTACGAGCAAAAAACCTTCAACGAGCCAGGCACACACCGCTTCGACTGCGGCGTGCAAACCTACCTCGGTTACCAATTCCCCTCATCAGTCAGCGTAGGTCTCGAAGCCGATTGGGGAATAGCCAAGTTCAACACCGCAGGGCGCCGCAATGTGTCAGCCCTCATAGCCTTAGGCTACAAATTCTGACGCCCCCTCCATCACACCATTGCAAGGTACGAAAAAAGCCAAATACCCACAATTAGGTATTGCCAAGGCCACAAACACAGCGTACCTTTGCACCGAGTTAAGTAGAATACATAGATTGTTATGTTCTTGTCCTAAATGAGGCTGTACAGAGCGCTGTACAGCCTCGTTTGTGCACTATGCAGGCGCGCTCAAAGTCTTTTTAATACTAACTTATCAAACCATTGTTGACAGGTAAATGTAAATATGCGAACGACTGCAAGCACTAAATGCAAGCACTATACGCAAGCACCAAACGCTAACACTAATGGGGGCGACGCGTCTCGCGTCGGGCATTAAGGCAAAGGCACCCAAACAGGCGTGGAGTTAGTGCTCTTGCATTTCCCCGACGCGAGACGCGTCGCCCCCATTAGTGTTAGCGTTTAGTGCTTGCGTCAAACTATTGCAGCAAGCCAACATGCCACCATATACCCCTAAAAATAAGAATTTGCCATTCTACCTACATCTTGCACTTTTTACCTGCACTAAGCTGATAGTCAGCACTTTACGCAGTGTAGGTACACCTGCACACTACCTACACTAAACTGCACTCTACCTACACTAAACTACACACCCAACTACACACAGCCTGCACTAAAAAACCTGTGCCATGCACACAGCGCCACAATCACGCCACCCGCTCATGTCAGTATAGGGAGCGCGAAAAACCGATAGGAGCAACCGCCGCGCCTGTCCCCCTATGCCGGCACACGCCCCTGCCATGACACACAACACCCGTTGCCAGTGCACGCAAGTGTGACACCCAGTGCAGACACGTGTGCCCCCCAGTGCAGACAAGTGCAAGTGCCAGTGCAGGCAGAGTGCAAGTATACCTACACTACGCAAAGTGCTGATTATCAGCTCAGTGCAGGTAAAAAGTGCAAGATGCAAGTAAAACAACCAAAAAGTGTTGTGAGGGGAATTACACCATTCCGCAACCTGCACAAACACCCCAAATTGCACACCGCTCTTAGCAACATCAAACACTAAGTTCTATTAAATCTGAAAAAAGATGCGTGAAAACTTTGTTACATTGAAAAACATTTCACTATCTTTGCCACGTAATATGGTATGGTGCGCGCATTGCACCACATCGGGGGTGCAAAAACGCTCCTTAAATCTGTTGAAACTCAATTCTATGTTTAACTTTATAAATCACTTACGCAAATGAAAAGGTTTTACAACTATTTCCTTTCATTGTTCCTGCTCATGGCAGTAGGAATCTCCGGCGCTATGGCCCAGGCGTACAGAGAGGGTAACCTCCTTGAAACAGTGGAAGCTGTGACAAGCCAGGATATCCTCCTCAACGGTACGGGTAACATGGGTGGTGGTCAGTACCTTTGCGGACAGGGCTATTCGAGCACTGTAACCAAGGACTGCCGTTACCGCCTCGAACAAGTGTCGGGTCAAGTTGACGGACTCAACCTCTACGTCCTGAAACAAGTATCAACCGGTCTTTATGTTAAGGATTACACCTTGCAGACGACCGATGACGAACAAACCTCTCAATATGATACTTCTGACTATCCTTTCGGTGGTTACGGTATCGCTGTGACTGCAGACAAGGCTGAGGCCATGCAGTTCACTGTGTCTTTGGCTGTTGAGAATGGCACAGATCCCCGTTCTAAGACCACTCAGGGTCAAGCTCAGGACTTGAGCCAGCCCAGCTTTGTGCTCGCTACAAAGCAGCCCTCGGCTAATGGTTCTATCCAGTTCCTTGGTCACTACTACAAGCCCTTCTACGCAGTTTATGAAGATACCAATGCTTGGCAGATTCATGCTGTAGACGAGCCACAGGGTAAGGAGAAACTCCAGGCGTACATGGACGCATACTTTGCCAACAACACCGATCCTGCAGTAACTTATCTTGCAGGTACCTATCCTGGTGCTTGTCCTGCCAAACTCGTAGAAGCTGCCCACGCAGCTTACACTGAGGCTAACGCCGCACTCAATGCCGACGATTTCACACTCACCGACGAGCAGGTTAACGACCTCTGCAACCGTATCGAATCTTCTATCGAAAAGCTGAAGACTTCTACCAACCCCATGGTTGATGGCATTTACTTCATTCACGATAGCCGTGGTATGTTCAATGCGGGCAACACCATGTTCCTTTATGGCGCCAATGGCAATGGTCAGGACTACATCAGCGCCAATGGCAACTACACCAAGCCTGCCAAGCTCGACGCCGATGCTGTGAAGTACTTGTGGCGTGTGAAGGTGGTAAAGGGCGACTCAGCCACTGTCCAGAATGTGCTGACTGGCCTCTACTTCACTCACAAGATTGCTGTTGACAGACACTATGGCTTGAGCCAGAGCGAAAACATCGTGATGTTGCGCAAGGGTGCTGAGACTGGCGACAAGTTCAACCTCTCATCATTCTACATCAAGAATACCAAGAACACCGAGCGTGCTTGCACCAACCCTGATTCACATGGGGTGTTGAATTGGAACTACGACAACGATCCGGGCAACCAGTTCGTATTTGAGTCAGTTACCGAAGACGAACTTAACGCTGTGTTGGAAGAAGCCAAGCAGCAGGTGCGCAACGAAAAGCTTGCAACCCTTTATGGTGATGCAGTATTTGCTCTTAACAAGGGCATCTCTTACGCTCCCGCTGCCAGCTATGTACTCGACAACGACTTCTCTGCCGAAGGCGCCCTCGTACGTCACACTGGCGAAGAGGATAACACTCCTTGGTATTGCAACAAAAAGGAAACTAACGAAGTTAATACTTACGAAGCCCTTACAGGCGAAGGCTGGGATGGTACTACTTACTTCCACTCTTCATGGTCAGGTGGCGCTTTCGAGCCCAGCATCAGCAAGAACCACTACCTCGTAGCCGAACTCGAACAAGACGCTACTGGCGACATCCTCGTTAAGGTGGCTAAGCGTGCTACTGGCAACGACTTCCCCACTCAGTTCGCCGTTTATGGCGCTAACAAGTTTAACAAGGAAAATCCCAATGCTACCGAATGGAAGTTCCAGGGATTGGCCGACATCAACTACACTGACTCTGTTGCTGTAACTTACACTGATGTAGATGAAAAGGGTCACAAGGCTGAAGGCCAAACCAAAACCATTCCCGATGCAGTAGGTGTTGCTGCTATGCACCTCGATGGTTCATACGCTTACATCAAGCTCGCTGCCACTAAGACGCTCTTCAATGCATCTAACCCCCAGACTAACCGTGGTTACTTTGCTATAGCCAAGCTCAACATTTGGGAGGCTGCCGACCCCGTAGTGAAGAGCTACACTCCCGAGCTTCAGGACGTGCAGAACACCAATGAGGCTGTAATTACAGAACTCCAGACCCAGATTGAAGCTGCTGGCAAGCAGGTGGCTGACAGCTCAGCTACCGACGCTCAGATTGCTTCATTGCAGGCTGCACTCGATGCTTTCAACAACAACTACCCCGATCCCAGCCGCGTAACAACTGCTTTGGCTGAAGCCTCAAGCGTTTACAACGCTGCAAGCTCTAAGAACTTGATTGGTGACAAACTCGCTCAGTATCCTACTACTGTTGCTGAAAAGCTCGCTAACGTTATAACCAAGTATCAGAGCTTCAACAGCGTTAAGCTCGCTGACATCAATGCTGCTGTTAACGAAATCAATGCTGTAGTAGCTGAGTTCAAGGCTTCTATCAAGTTGCCCGAAGCTGGCAAGTTCTACACACTCCGTAGCGCTTCTAAGAAGTATGAGAAGGGTTCAAACGGTGTTTCTTACCGTGGTATCATCTACTCTGCAAGCAACGATGCTACAACTGAAGTAACTAACGATGTTACTCCCGTTCGTTACTACCGCATGGACAACGCTTCAACCATTAAGGATAGCGCTTCATTTGCTGATGCTGACTTCACCAAGTTGCAGGATACTATCAACATCGCAGATGATGCACGCCTCGTTTGGAAGGCTGAGGCTTCTGCCAATGGTCAGATTACTTTCCGCAACCTCGCTACAGGTATGTACCTCACTGGTGCTAACGGTAAGATCTACCAGAGCATCGAGGCTACTCCTATCAATGTAGAGGGTATCGCACCCGAAACATTCCGCTTCAACGCAGGCAAGAATGAAAACGGTGTAACCATGTACATGAACACACGTGCTGTAAGCAATACTATTGTAACATGGAACGATACTGCCGATGTTAACTCTAACTTCTTCATCGAAGAGGTAGCAAAGGATAAGATTGCCAATCAGGCTTTCTATATTCCTAACGTGAAGGAAGGCCAGTTCTATGCTGGTACATTCGCAGTAGACATCGACCCGACCGACGGTTTCATCACACCGTACCAGGTAATCGGTGTAAACGGTGACAAGCTCGTGCTTGGCGAATTCAACGGTATTGTAGAAGCTGGTACGCCGTTCATCTACAATGTAGAAATGATCATCGCTACTAAGGCCGCTCCAAGTTCAATTGGCTTTACTCAGGTAGTAGCTGCCAACGACTTGACTGAAGGCAACTACACTTACGAAACTAAGAACGTAAACGGCCTCCAGGGTGTATTGACCGAAGCTGTCAAGATCCCCGCAGGCAAGGCTTACATCAACAACAGTGGTGCTGTAGCTGTAGCTCCTGAAGCTGGTGCTGACATCGCTGCCAACGGCGCTTACTTCAACGGTGACGCTTCAACTACTGACAAGGACGGTGACGCATCACTCGAACTCGGCAAGATGGTTGGCAATGCCCTCACTGGCATCGACGCTACTAAGGTAATCGTACTTCCTGCCAAGGTTGACGTTTACAGCATCGATGGCAAGCTCCTCCGTCAGGGTGTTAAGAGCAGCAACGCTGCCAAGAACCTCCCCGCTGGTGTTTACGTAATCGGTGGCCAGAAGGTGCTTGTTAAGTAACAAAGCCTGCATCGCAGCTGACCCGTTCAGCTGACATGCAATAATTGAATAAGGTGCGTCCCCTCAACGTGGGGCGCACCTTTTTTCATGCCCTGTCGCTTTCAGCGTAACAAAATTTTTCCGAGGCGGGACGCGTCGCCCCCATTAGTGTTAGCGTTTTGTGCTATTAGATCTAGCGTTTTGTGCTTCCTAATGATGCCACACTGCGACAAACGCAAGCACCAAACGCAAGCACTAATGGGGGCGACGCGTCTCGCGTCGGGAATAGAGAAAGGTGAAAACAAACTCTGCGAAATAAGTAGCTGCCTCTTTTTCCGACGCGAGACGCGTCGCCCCCATTAGTGCTTGCGTTTGGTGGTAGCGATCAATGTGTTTATCAGCCGCATCTATGCCCTGTAACTCAAAATAAATGAGTATATTTGTACGCTAATATGTGCAGGTGTACACACGCTGCGCACTCCAACATGCTAACTACTCATAATCCCTATAATGGAAGATCTTGAAAAGAAAGGCGCTTCGGCATACAGCGCCAGTAACATTCAGGTGCTCGAAGGCCTGGAGGCCGTGCGCAAGCGCCCCGCCATGTATATTGGCGACATCAGTGAAAAGGGCTTGCACCACCTGGTTTACGAAACCGTGGACAACTCCATCGACGAGGCACTTGCAGGCTATTGCACCCACATCGAGGTGACTATCTGCACCGACAACTCCATCATTGTACAGGACAACGGACGTGGTATCCCCGTCGACATGCACCCCAAAGAGCACCGTTCGGCACTCGAGGTGGTAATGACCGTGCTCCATGCCGGTGGTAAGTTTGACAAGGGTTCCTACAAGGTGTCAGGCGGTTTGCACGGCGTGGGTGTGAGTTGTGTGAACGCCCTCTCCACCAAAATGGTGAGCGAGGTGTTCCGCGATGGCAAAATCTACCGTCAGGAGTATGCCAAGGGCCACCCGCAGGCACCTGTGGCCGTGGTGGGCGACACCGACATTCGGGGCACACGCCAGCACTTCTGGCCCGACCCCACCATCTTTACCACCACCACCTACAAGTACGAGATACTGGCCAACCGCATGCGTGAACTGGCTTATCTCAACGCCGGCATCACCATCACCCTTACCGACCAGCGTCCCGACGAGGAGGGCAACCAGCGCAAGGACGTGTTCCATTCTGACCTCGGTCTGCGCGAGTTTGTGCGCTACATCGACTCTTCGCGCCAGCACCTTTTCGACGATGTGATCTATCTCAACACCGAGAAGAACAACATACCCATCGAGGTGGCTATCATGTACAACACCTCGTACAGCGAGAATATACACTCCTACGTCAACAATATCAACACCATCGAGGGTGGTACACACCTTGTGGGCTTCCGTCAGGCTGTTACCCGTGTGCTCAAAAAGTATGCCGAGGAAACTGCCGCCAAACAGATAGAGAAGGCCAAGGTGGAAATATCGGGCGAGGACTTCCGCGAGGGCCTTACTGCTGTCATCTCCGTCAAGGTGGCCGAACCGCAGTTTGAGGGCCAGACCAAGACAAAACTTGGCAACAGCGAGGTGACCGGTGCTGTAAACCAGGCCGTGGGCGAGGCATTGACAAACTACCTCGAGGAGCACCCCAAGGAGGCCAAACTCGTAGTAGACAAAGTGATACTTGCCGCCACCGCCCGCATTGCCGCCCGCAAGGCGCGTGAGAGCGTGCAGCGCAAGAGTCCGCTGTCGGGTGGCGGACTGCCCGGCAAACTGGCCGACTGCTCGTCGAAGGACCCTGCCATCTGCGAGTTGTTCCTTGTCGAGGGTGACTCGGCCGGTGGTTCTGCCAAGCAGGGCCGCAGCCGTGCCACACAAGCCATTCTGCCTCTGCGCGGTAAGATACTTAATGTGGAGAAGGCCATGTGGCACAAGGCGTTTGAGAGCGACGAGGTGAACAATATCATTCAGGCCCTGGGCATACGTTTTGGCATGGGCGAGGACTCAAAGGAGGCCAACCTCGACAAGTTGCGCTACCACAAGGTTATCATCATGGCCGATGCCGATGTCGATGGTCAGCACATTGCCACCCTCATCATGACACTCTTCTACCGCTATATGCCGCAGATTATTCAAGACGGCTACCTCTACATTGCCATGCCGCCCCTCTACAAGTGCACCAAGGGCAAGGTGTCGGAGTATTGCTACAACGACCGCGACCGTCAGGTGTTTATGGACAAATATGGCGACGGCACCGAGGGCAGCATCAAGACGCAGCGTTACAAAGGTCTTGGTGAGATGAACCCCGAGGAGTTGTGGAGCACTACCATGTGTCCTGAGTCGCGTCTGCTCAAGCAGGTGTCGCTCGAGAATGCCGCCGATGCCGATTATGTGTTCTCCATGCTTATGGGCGACGATGTGGGTCCGCGCCGCGAGTTTATCGAGAAGAACGCTATTTATGCTAATGTAGATGCTTAGCGGGCTGCGCGTGCGCTTGTCAATGTGCTGATATGTCAATATGCTGACGCCGAGGCTAATGTGCTAATATGCTGACGCCGTAGCGTGGCTTGGCAGCCGCTAACGCGGTAAACAGAAGAACATAAGAACATAAGGACATAAGGGCTGACGCCGAGGCTTTTGAAGCGCTTACCGCGGAACATAAGAACATAAGCTACATAAGAAACATATAAGGCCGCTGCGCGGCTGACGGCCACGGACTAACGTCCGGGTGGCCTCAAGAAACATAAGGGCTGACGCCGTAGCGCTACTATATGTAACGCTACGGCGTCAGCCCTTATGTCCTTATGTTCTTATGTTCTTATGTTTACCGCGTTAGCGGCTGCCAAGCTGCGCTACTGCGTCAGCCCTTATGTTTCTTGAGGCCACCCGGACGTCAGTCCGTGGCCTTCCGCCGCGCAGCGGCCTTATATGTTTCTTATGTAGCTTATGTTCTTATGTTCCCGCGGTAAGCGCTTCAAAGCCGCGCAGCGGCCTTATGTCCTTATGTTCTTTTGTTTACCGCGTTAGCGGCTGCCAAGCATCACTATATCAGTTTTTCTCCAAAAAATTTGGCAGTTTGCAAATAAGTGCCTATCTTTGCACCGCTTAAAGCCCCAAAGGGGTATGGCAAGCAGCCCAGATGGCGGAATCGGTAGACGCGCTGGTCTCAAACACCAGTGGGGCAACCCGTGCCGGTTCGACCCCGGCTCTGGGTACGCTATTCTTAAAGGATAATGATTTGAGCACGAGGCTCAATGAATTATCCTTTTTTTTGTTTGTTGCGCCCCACAATGTGCTGTACGGGCGTCAGTTTATTAAAACAAATACTTACCTTTGTAACGCGTTGAGGCAGACCACATACAGTCTGCCCGCAGTGTTGAACAGTTACATACACCTATATTATAAATATGCGTAAGACAACAATGACCCTCATGGCAGCCCTGCTGGCTGCCCCGATGTGGGCACAAGTAACGCCCCTCGGAGGCTTCTACTACGGACAAATGCCCGCACCCACAGGCTGGGAGTGGCAAAGCCCCGACTCGGTAGCCTATAACAAGCAGCAGCCACACGCCTGGTTCTTCTCGTTTGAGAATGTAGAGCAGGCGCGCAAGGTGCTGCCCGAAAACAGCGCCCTGTGGCAGAGCCTCGACGGCCAGTGGCAGTTCCATTGGGCCAAAAATCCCGACGAACGTCCAAAGGACTTTTACAAGACAGACTTCGACGCCTCGGCATGGGACAAAATACAAGTGCCCATGTCGTGGAACATGGCCGGCAAACAAGCCAACGGCACCTTTAAGTATGGTGAACCTCTCTACTCAAACCAGCGCGTCATATTCCAGCACCAAGTGCGACAGGGCGACTGGAAGGGTGGGGTGATGCGCACCCCGTCAAAGGACTGGATGACATATAAAAACCGCAACGAGGTAGGCTCCTACCGCCGCACTTTCACCCTCCCCGCAGCGTGGGACGGCAAGGAAGTGTACATCAACTTCGATGGCGTAGACTCATTCTTCTACCTCTACATCAACGGCCATTACGTAGGTTTCTCAAAGAACTCACGCAACCTCGCACAGTTCGACATCACACCCTATCTCAACAAGAAAGGCGAAAACGTGATAGCCGTCGAGGTATACCGCCACAGCGATGGCTCATTCCTCGAGAGCCAGGACATGTTCCGCCTGCCGGGCATCTTCCGCACCGTGGCTCTCACCGCCAAACCCAAGGTGCAGGTGCGCGACATCAAGGCCATTCCCGACTTTGATGCCACCTACACCAATGGCAGCCTCCACATCAGTGCCGAGGTGAGCAACCTCACCACCAAGGCCGCCAAGGGCTACACCATTGAGTACAGCCTCTACGAGAACGAACTCTACTCCGACAACAACACCCTCGTGCCAGGCGTGTCAGCAGTGGCCAAGGTGGGCGACGTGGCCAAAAATGGCGAACTTACCGCCAGCGTCACCCTTAATGCCGGCAATGTGGTAAAGCCCTGGAGCGCCGAGGCACCACACCGCTACACCCTCGTCGGACAGCTCAAGGACAAAAAGGGACAGGTGGTAGAGACCTTCTCAACCAACGTAGGTTTCCGCAAAATCGAAATTAAGGACACACCCGCCAGCCAGGACGAGTTCGGACTGGCCGGACGCTACTACTACCTCAACGGCAAGCCCATCAAGATGAAGGGCGTCAACCGTCACGAAAACAATCCGCAGACGGGACACTACGTCACCCGCGAGCAAATGCAGAAGGAAGTGTTCCTGATGAAGCGTGGCAACATCAACCACGTGCGCAACTCACACTATCCCGACGCCCCCTACTGGTACTACCTCTGCGACAAGTACGGCATCTACCTTGAGGACGAGGCCAACATCGAAAGCCACGAGTACTACTATGGCAAGGAAAGCCTCTCACATGTGCCCGAGTTCCGCAACGCCCACCTGGCACGCAACATGGAGATGGTGCACAGCACTGTCAACCACCCCTCGGTGGTGATATGGAGCCTTGGCAACGAAGCCGGACCCGGCGACAACTTCAAGGATTGCTATGCCGCCATCAAGCAGTACGACCAGAGCCGCCCCGTGCAGTATGAGCGCAACAACGACATTGTCGACATAGGCTCTAACCAGTACCCCTCAATAGCTTGGGTACAGGGCGCTGTCAAGGGCAACTACAACATGAAGTACCCTTACCACATATCAGAGTACGCACACTCTATGGGTAATGCCGTGGGCAACCTGGTGGACTATTGGAATGCCATCGAGAGCACCAACTTCTTTATGGGCGGCGCCATTTGGGACTGGGTGGACCAGGCCATGGAGGGCACCGACTCCGTAACCGGCAAAACCTACTGGGGCTACGGCGGCGACTTCGGACCCGACAACAAGCCCAACGACGGCATGTTCTGCATGAATGGCGTGATGCGCCCCGACCTCTCACCCAAGGCACAGTACTTCGAGGTGAAAAAGGTGTATCAGAATGTGGGTGTCAAGGCTGTCGACCTCAAACAGGGACGTATCGAGATATTCAACAAAAACTACTTCGAGCCGCTCAAGGGCTATCAAGTAGTATGGTCGCTCTACAAAGACGGCGTATGTGTGGAGAAGGACAAACCCCTGATGGGTGCCAAGAACATACTCGGCCCGCGTGAGCGCCAGGAGTATGTGCTGCCCTACAACTACGCACAGCTCGACCCCAACAGCGAGTACTTTGTCAAGGTGCAGTTCCTGCAGGGCAAGGACATGCCGTGGGCCAAGAAGGGCTATGTGCAGATGGAGGAGCAACTCCGCGTGAAAGGTGCCGACGTAAAGGCACCCGCCATTAAGAGCGTGGCCGCCAAGGGCACTGCCAATGTCACAGTAGGCAGCAAGCAAGTCAGCGTCAAGGGCCACAACTACGACATCGACATCGACCTCAGCACAGGCGCCATCAGCCACCTTGCCTACAACGGACAGGAGATTATTGCCAACGGCAACGGTCCCAAGCTCGACGCCTTCCGTGCCCCCACCGACAACGATGCCGGCATTGGCTATCACAACGCGTGGTTCAAAAACGGCCTTTACGACCTGCAGCACAAGGTAGTGGGCAAGCCCACTATTGTCAAGGGCAAGGACGGTGTTACACAAATAAGCCTCACCATCGAGAGCCAGGGCCGCGAGGGCAGCCAGCAGGTATATTCCGACCGCGACCGCAACCCGCAGACAGTCTACACCTTCAGCCAGGGCAAGCACGCCCTTGGTGCCGACGACTTCAAGTTCACCACCAACCAGGTGTACACCATCTATCCTGATGGCTCGGTAGAGTTGCAGAGCGCCATCTCGGCCAACCGCACCAATGTGGTACTGCCCCGCATAGGCTACTCTATGAAACTGCCCAAGCAGTACAACCAGTTCAGTTACTATGGCCGCGGCCCTGTCAACAACTATGCCGACCGCAAAACCGGCCAGTTCATCGAGCTGCACCAGGGCGAGGTGGGCAAGCAAGACATCATACTGCCCAAGCCCCAGTCAATGGGCAACCGCGAGGAGGTGCGCTATTGCGCCCTGCGTCCCGCCCAGGGTGGCGAGGGTGTAGCCTTTGTGGCCGACAGCGTCATGTCTGTATCGGCTCTGCCGTGGAGCCAGCAGCAGCTCACCCAGGCAGCCCACATCTACCAGCTGCCCGAGAGCGATGGCACCTACCTGCATCTCGACGCCAAGGTAACCGGTCTTGGCGGAGCCAGCTGCGGCCAGGGTGGCCCGTTTGTTGAGGACCAGGCCCTCAGCCACAACTACAACTTCGGCTTCATCATACGTCCGCTCGCAGCCCAGCAGCAGCTTGCCGAGGTGGCCAAGGTAAGCCCCTCGGGTGAGCAGCCCATCAGCATCGAACACAGCCGCACGGGCATGGTCACACTGAGCAGTCCTGCCAAGGGCCGCACCATCATGTATGCCCTGGGTGGCAGCAAGAAGGCCACAGCCTACACCGCGCCCGTTAATTTGCGTGCTGGTGGCACCATCACCACGTGGTACAAGGACAATCCCGCTATGAAGACCTCCATGACCTATGCCAAGGTTGAGAGCGTGCCCCTGCAGGTAGTCTTTGCCTCGTCGCAGGAGCCTGGCAGTGGCGATGCCTCATACCTTGTCGATGGCGACCCCGCCACCATTTGGCACACCATGTACTCTATCACCCTGGCCAAGTACCCCCACTGGGTAGACTTCGATGCCGCCGAGCCCAAGCTCATGAAGGGCTTCACCTTCCTGCCCCGTCAGAGCGGCCAGAATGGTTGGGTCAAGGACTACGAGGTGTATGTGAGCCAGGACGGCAAGTCGTGGGGTGAGCCTGTGTGCAAAGGCACTTTCGCTGCCAATGCCGAGCTCAAGCGCGTCATGTTCAGCAAGCCCGTCAAGGCACGTTACATTCGTTTCCGTGCGCTCAACGAGCAGAATGGCCAGGACTTCGCCTCAGGCGCAGAGTTCTCGCTGATTGCAGAATAACGAACACGCAGGGCGCCTCGCTCGCAGATGTGCAGATGTGCAAATGTGAGCAGATGCGCAATATGCTAATATAATAATGGGCTGATGCCGCAGCGTTGCAAATAGTAACGCTACGGTGTCAGCCTTTTTTTTGTGCGCGTGCGCATCATCAGCACATCTTCCTGTCAGCCCATTTGCGTGCACAGCTTACAGAATATGTTTCCATCTTAGTCCGGTGAAACTCTAAAACGCACGTTTAATGCTTTTGCCCTTACAGGGCGCGACTGCTCCAACACGCGATACCCAGGGTGTCGCTTCGCTTGCCCTGGGCTGGGTGCTCCATTGGGCTTTCAGCCCGTACTTGTAAGGTCAAAATGATTGTTTGTATCTTCGTGATGGAAGCCTCTGACCAAACCACAATGTACAGTCTTGTAGCTTACTATGATATAGCAGATTGGTATTTGCAAGTGCGGGCTGAAAGCCCAATGGAGCACCCAGCCCAGGGCAAGCGTAGCGACACCCTGGGTATCGCGTGTTGGAGCAGTCGCGCCCTGAAAGGGCAAAAGCATTACAATGTGCTTTAGACTTTTACAGGACAGTTCCCTTTGCCAGAATGGCAAACAAGTTGAGATAATAACAAAGATGATATTTGAACTTTGTTATATAGAAGCAATAAAAAACATTGCAATTTTCCCGACGCGAGACGCGTCGCCCCCATTAGTGCTTGCGTTGTGTGCTTGCGTTCCTTTGCGGCGCGTTTCATACAACTTAAAATCCTCCCAAAAACCTGTCTCGCTAAAAGTCTATTTCGTACACCCTGCTTGTAAGGGCAAAAGCATCACTATGAGCCTTGGAACTTTGCGTGCACAGCCTTCAGAATATGTTTTTAAGCATAAAAGTGGCACAAAATGCGACAGAAGTATTGCGCAATGTATAAAAAGGTTTTAATTTTGCGCCGAATTGATAATGAAAACGCAATATGCAGTCATCGCATTAAGTGTTGTTGATAAAAGCAGAGCAGAGCGATGAGGCTGTCACGCCGCAGTTGTGCGTTTACAAATGCGGCAGCGTAAATTAAACAAAATTATTTAGCAACAAATTATGACACGCAACGCGTATTATGTACTTTCCTCCGAGTTTGGTCGTAAGGTAAAGCACGTGGCATTGTATGCCAGCAATATGCTGCTATTTACCCCCCCCCATTTGTTATAGACATTTAACATCAGCAACGTACACTCGCTATGGTGCAAGCCCCCTTTGTGCCGTAGAGTCATCGCCGCGCCATGGTCTGCATTGCCAGTCCATAGCGCGGCGATAGTTGTGTTGTGCGTTGTCCGACGCTGCTTTTATAACTTAATATCAACAAATATCACAACCTATGAAGAAAATTTCTACTCTTGCCTTGGCACTCATTGCCATGGGCAGCCTGTCTATGCCTGCTTCGGCACAGGTAAATTTTGAACCAGTTTCGACGCCAACTCTCGAATCTGGTTGGTATCAGATGCGCCAGGTGGTGGGCGTTACCAGAACTGATATTTCTGCCACTGCACCTCGTTATGTGTATTCGGCAGAGACTGCAAAGGATGGTAAGTATTATTTTGCATCTGATGCTGCTCAAAAGAGTGATGCAACGGCTTTCGTTTATGTAGACAACACAGACGGTAAGTATGCCATTAAAAGTATCAATGGTAAGTGGGGCGATTTCGTAGCAATTTCTTCGAATACTAAGCCTGCAACTTACGATATAACTCAAATGGACACAAATAATCCCACACAATATCGCGTGGGAACAAGCAGTTATTGGGAAGATTGGAGCAACTGGAATTATATTGCTGGCTCAAGAAATAGTGGCAATGCCCGTTTCGAATTCTCTAAGGTAAATCCAGCGGATAATTACGATGTGTATTCGGTTGTAGCTACGGGTGATTTCAATCCGAATACAATGCAGATAACTGTCACGAATACATCGGACACCAACAAAGGAACTAAAACCGTGTATAATGGTGGTAACTTCTTCTTCGCTAAGGGTACGACTGTCACGCAAGACAATTTTACAATTACTGAAAAAGGTACAACGGGACTTTCAAAGACTGTAAAAATTGATGCAACAGCTAAAAAATTGGTGGTTGAGTACACACTTGATGATAAAGAAAATAAGTATGCAGCGTTGTTGGCATCTTCAAAAGCTGATATTGCAAAGACAGGTGTAGGTCTTCCAAAGGCTGAATCTAAGGTTCGTACTACATTTGATGCAGCAATCAGTGCTTTTGAGTCAGAGCAGACTTATGAAAAATATGTTACACTTAGCGAAGCTCAGACGGCATATTATAAATCAACTGATGTTCAGATGCCCGAAGATGGTAAGGTGTATGTTATCACCAATGTGCAACAAGATGGCACTTGCTATTATTTTTCATACAAATCAGAAGACAAACTTAAGGCCGTAAGTGATAAGTCTCAAGCTGCTCAGTTCGTGTGCCGTGTAGTAAATAACAAGTATGTATTTGTTAATGTAGAGGACGGCAAATACTTGGTAGTTGCTGCTATAAATAGCTCTGGTACCAATAACGGTAAGGGGTATATAACAGAATATGATGCGCAATGGACAGACTTGACATTGTCAAAGAACAGCATTCTCTCTTGTTTCAATATAGGAGGAAAACGTGCAACATCTGGTAACAAACAAAATGGTAATTTCATTGTTGACAAGAAGGACGGTGCGTTCAATGGCTGGGATATGACTGAGGGCAATACAGCCAGTTATACCACAGCTTTCAAACTCGAAGAAGTAACTTACCCCAATACCGTCACTTTCAACACAGTTAGCGACGTTGAGGGCGTGAGCAACCTCGCCACATTCAGCGCACCATTTGCTACTGTTGTACCCGAAGGTGTTACTGCCTACTATGTAAGCACTGCTGACAATAGCAAGGCCACAATGAAGGCCATCGAGGCAGGTAAGGCTATCCCCGCAAACGCTGGTGTTATCCTTACTTCAACTACGGGTGATGAGGCTACCATGATACCTGCTACTACTGAAACTGCTGCAGAACTCACTGGCAACAAGCTCGGCAACTCTGCTGGTGCTGAAAAGATAATCGCAGATGGTGACAATGCCTACATTCTTGCTAAGGGTGCTAACGGCACTGCATTCTACAAGGGTAAGGTAAACACTATCCTCGGCATGAACAAGGCATACTTGACTCTCAATGAAGCTGGCGCTCCCGAAGCCATCTCTATGAACTTTGGTGGCAACGTAACTGGCATCAACCAGATCGTTAATGCCGAGCAGAACAACGCCCCCGTTTACGACCTCACCGGCCGTCGCGTAGTGCGCACCGTTAAGGGTGGCCTCTACATCAAGGGTGGCAACAAGTTCATTGCACGCTAATTAAATTGACAGTAGTATTAAACCATCAAAACAGATAATGACAATGAAAAAGACATATATGGCTCCCACAGCCCAGGCTATCACATTCGATGCCATGACCATGCTCGCCGCCTCACCCGAATTGAAGGTGAACACCGAAAAGGAAGTTGATGCAAGCACCTCTTTCTCTGGCGAGAAGGGTTGGAGCAGCGATTCTTGGTCTGACGAGGACTAAGCTACAACTTGATAATATTAGGTTAGATTTATTATACATGGGGGGTTGGCAGACCGTGAGGTTAGCCAACCCCATTTTTAGCACCGTAAGTAACTCAAGCTCTAATGGGGGCGACGCGTCTCGCGTCGGGAAAAATGAGCACTAATTAGGCTTCTATCTGTGAGCTTTTGCTTTAATTTTCCCGACGCGAGACGCGTCGCCCCCATTAGAGGTTGCGCTTGTTGGTGGCGTTTTGCGCTCGAAGAAACGCAAGCTTTTGCGCTTGAAGAAACGCAAGCTCTAATGGGGGCGACGCGTCTCGCGTCGGGATAGTGCAGCTGTTGTTTAGTGGGTTTTGTGTGTCTTTTCTTTTTATTTTTCCGACGCGGGACGCGTCGCCCCCCATTAGAGCTAGCGTTTTGTGCTTGAGTTAGTGCTAGCGTCTTGTGCTTAAGTTAGTGCTAGCGTCTTGTGCTTAAGTTAGAGCTAGCGTTTTGTGCTTAGGTTAGTGCTAGCGTTTCGTGTTAGCATTTAGAGGTTGTAATTGCGCTTCACAGGTCGGTAATGTCCTCCAGTACCGACTGTGCTCCCCCCATAAAGTGAAAAGTGATGTTTTGTCTGCATCTTACACTTTTTGCCTGCACTGCACTGATATTCAATGCGTTACGTAGTGTAGGTAAATCTGCACAGTGCTTGCACACTGCCTGCACATCTTGCACACCCCCCTGCACTGCCTGCACGGCACTTGTCTGCACCCAACATATTGGCACCTGTGCCAGCGCGTTGTAACGCTTGCGGCAGGTAGAATTATCAGTTGTTCCGACTGGAAATTCTACCTGCCGCAAGCGTTTTTGCTGCCCATTGTTGTCGAAAAACCAACCTGTGCAAGGCGTGAACAACCGCCGTGCAGGCAGTGCAAAGGGTGTGTAGGTAGTGTGCAAAGGGTGTGTAGGCACAGTGCAGAGTAACCTACACTCCGTAACGCATTGAAAATCAATGCAGTGCATGCAAAAAGTGTAAGATGTAGGTAAAAAGCGTGTAAACGTGCTGATGAGGGGCGCAAAGTGCAAAAATGGCCCATTTCATCGCAGAAATGCCCCATTTCATCGCTAAAACGGCCATTCCGGTACAAAAAACGGGTAAAGTGTCCGATTGGTACCAATCGGACAACTACTTATGAGCAATCGGACAACAAGACAGGGCAATCGGTTGTATCGAAACGATGGGAATACTTAAATTTGTAAACAAATTCACTAATTTCATAAACATTTATCATTATGCACACACACTTTACACGATTACCTCATCAGCGGGTAGCGAAGAAAGTGCCTCCTCCGCCCCTATTGGGCCGGTGGTTGCTCATGTTGGGCGTGTTGCTCATGACCTGGGGCCTTGTGCCGCAGGTGGTGAGGGCAAACACCGACCCCAAAGATGTAGCCAAGACGATATGTATTGACAACATAGCCATGAGCGAGGCACGTCCGTACATTGAATTCCGTTACATGGACTACGACAAGGATAACAGCAAGCCTGATGCCATGCGTAGAATCAAAATATATGCGATGGAGTTCGTTGAGTACAAATCTTTTGCGGGGCTTAAGATACCCGATTACAATTACATATTGGTGGGCGAAATGCCTCGTTGTCATGACAATCTGGTGCGTCACAACGAAGCGTATGGCCGCCTTACCATCGTAAAAGACGTGATGAATGGCAAAAAGCGCACTGTCTACGCCCGCTTTTACCCTTCAAAGAAATTGCTCGAGGGTAAAGGCACTTCTGACGGCAAGGGCAGGGTGCGCGGTATCAGGTTTGTGGGTTGTTGGGACAACAATGACAATGGCGATGACCCCGACAACATAGACGTGTCCTTGAGCTTCACTGCTGGCAAGGCCATCAGCGAGCCCACAACCAATAAGGGCAGTTTCGTGCGCAGTGCCGCAGGCGAAATCACGTTCAATGCTACGGGGCTGTCGAAGAAGAAAGACTATGGTTTCGCGCCCACTTACTATTTCAACAATTCAAGTTCGTATACTTCCCTCAAGTATGGCTCGGTATATGCGGCCGACAATGCCACCAGCGTGACCAAGAAACTCGATGGCGAGTTCAGCAACCGCAATGCCGTCACCATCTACTATTGGGGCGCATGGAGTGCCACGATGAATGTTAGCGAGGGTAATGTTGTAGGTTCCATTCGCGACAACAAGAACAGTGTGTTCCAGCGTTACAACAACGGCACCATTTGGTCAGTTACCGTGCCCGGTTGTCCGTATCCGGACAATTTGAGCGCAGAACCCAAACAGTGGACTAAAACCGTAAAGCTTGCTTGGAACACCAAGGGTGACACCCGGTTGAGCAGCGAGAAAGACAAGTGGCTGGTGTACTGCTACAAGCAAGGCGAGTCGGCAAATTCGCGCAAGCTCATCGCTACCGTTGACTATAAAACCAACAACTGCGAGGTGGAAGTGCCGAGCTTTGAAACCGAATATGTGTATATCGTCACCTACCAAAAGGACGGGTGGAAGGAAGGCATAGTAGACGACCTCAAGGCCACTGTGACCACCAAGATAGTGCCGTCGTTCGTATTTGACAAGGTAGACACCCGTTCTGAAGAGCAGAGCGTGGTGGTGACTTGGAACTATGGTGCTTTCACAAACAGCGAGCAGAGTTTCCTTGTGTACAGCCGTTTGGCCGGCACAACCCAGTGGAGCAACCCCGTGAGCGTGCCCCGCACTGATGTGAATGCCACCTCGGGCGAATACGAGTACACTGGCATCAAGAATGTGTGTGACTCTTACGAGTTCAAGGTTGCGCTGAAAGCCTTTGGCAAGACCTTTGAGTCGCCCGTTGCCGTAGGCTCCATCAGCGGCAGCAGCCGTGTGACATCGTTAAACGTGAGCAAGGGCCTGTACAGCAACAGCGTCAAGCTCACCTGGAACGCCCAGCAAATATCTGAGGGCAACACCCGTTATGTGGTGGCACGCCGTATGCTTGGCAGCAAGGGCAACTGGAGCGACGTACACACCGTGTCGGGCACCTCGGAGATGTACACCTTCGACGACAACAATGTGGCCCCCGGCCAGTACTACGAATACCGCGTGTCGTCGTACATCAACTGTAATGGCAACAGCACTCAGACCGCCGAGGCAACCGACAACGGCTTTTGCCAGGCCACCGGCACCATAGCCGGCCGCATAGCCTATGGCACAGGTACGGCCGTTGAGGGCGTGCGCGTCAATTTGGTGCAGCCCAAGGACGATCCCGAGGCCAAGTCGCAGTTCTACTCATTGCGTGTAGACAATGTGGGCGGTGGCCTTGTGCTGCCCCTCGACCGTGAGGAGGCCGGTGCCCTGTTTATGGACAGTGTACCCCTCACCATGCAGGCATGGTTCCGCCTCGACGACAACATCAAGCAATCGGGCAATACAGCCAAATATGCAAAGCCCATGCTGATTGACACTTACGACAACTTCTCACTGTTTGGTCAGCGCACCAGCAGCGGTGCCTACCAGCTGACGTTGCGCCTGCCCACACCTGACAAGTATGCCGACACGCCCACCACGGTGATGCTCGAGCCCAACAACTATTATGCCATAGCCATGTCAACCGACGGCGCCGCCAACTGGACCCTGCGCGTCATCGACACCAAGGGTAAGATGCAGAAGTTTGAAACCAAGGCCACGGGCATGCCCAAGGAAAACAGCAAGAAGCTTTACAACCTGGCCTTCGGTACGAATGTGAGCGATTTGGCAAGCTACAACTTTAACGGCTACATCGACGAGGTGCGCGTGTGGAACAAAGCGCTTACCGATGCCGAGTTGACAGCCACCTACGACCACCAGCTCTCGGGCGACGAGAAAGACCTCTATCTGTACTGGCCGCTCGACGAGGGCATTACCAACCAGACTACCGCTTACGACTACAGCAAAACCGGCGGCGTGGCCAATGGCCATCACGGCACTATCAAGTCGTCGAACAAAATCAGCACCATTGTGCCCCCCGACGATGCATTCAGCATTTACGGCCGCACCGATGCCGAGGGCAACTATGTGATAAAAGGTGTGCCATTTACCGGCAGCGGCACCAACTACTCGGTGGTGCCAAGCAAGGGCATACACAGCTTTACACCACAGAAGCTCTCGCGCTACGTCAGCCAGAACTCAATCAACCATAATGGCGTTGACTTTGAGGATACCTCAAGCTTCCCCGTCACAGGCCAGGTGCTGTACGAAGGCACCACCTATCCGGTGGAGGGTTGCAACTTCTACGTAGACGGCAACATCTGCTATAAGGACGGCGAGCCCATCACCAGCGACAGCGAGGGCCGCTTCAGCATCAGTGTGCCCATTGGCGACCACTTTATACAGATAAAGAAGCAGGGCCACGAGTTTGCCTCGGCAGGCCGTTTCCCCGCCGACGACAAGGGCGTTGGCACACGCTACACCTTTGTAAAGGAAGAACCGGCGGTGAACTTTACCGATGTGACCAAAGTCGTAATAGCCGGCCGTGTGGCAGGTGGCGACGTTGAAAAGGGCAAGCCCCTTGGTTTGGCACAGAGCAAGGCCAACATTGGCCAGGCTGTGATAAAGCTCAGCGCAGGCGATGCCTATCGCATGAATGTGGTGCGCAAGGACAATGGTGGCGCCTATACCTACGAAAACGCCACCGACGCCCGCAGCTATGAAGCAGCAAGCAGCCAGGTGAAGAGCACCGCCCAGGTGGGTGGCGGCGATGACGATGCCGTAAAGACCATCACCATCACCACCGACCCCGCCACAGGCGAGTTTGCCGCCCTGGTGCCCCCCGTACAGTACAAGGTGACCAGTGTCGAGGTGCCGTCAAACGCCGAGATCGTGTTCGACCGTGCCACCATTCCTGGCATCGACGCCAGCAATCCGCTGGCCGTCAAGACCGACTCCGTCACCACCGACGATGGCACTGTGCAACGCTTTGACTATGTGGCATCGCTCAACTTGACTCACCGCGTGGAGCCGACATTCGATGTCAAGCAGAAGGGCGCCCCCGCCTTTGGCGACGCCACCTTCAAGTACGTGACACTCAGCGACCCCAAGGGCCAGGAAGTGCCGCTCTACACCACCGACGAGCAGGGCACAGTGACCTATGCCATGGGTGCCCCGGTGTTCACCCAGTTGCGCCGCTACACCTTCACCCTCGACGGCTACGAGCAGTACGTCAACCAGGACGATGCCCAAAATCCCGTCACCGACCGTGTGCCGTTGCAGCAGTCAACTGTCACCATCACCAACCAGTTTGCTGCCGGACAGGTGGTGAACTTTGAAGGTGCCGACGACGGCAAGTTTAAGGACGAGAACAACTTGGCCACCAACCAGCTGCAGCTCGACTCGCTCGGCCATGCCGAATACACCTTTATGGCAGGTTTCCCCAACATCACAGAACCGTACACCTTGGGGCTTAACATGGTATTCGACGTGAATGGCGCACAAAAGCAGTGGAGCGGCAACGGCACTTTCAAGGCCATTGTGCTTGGCGAACTGCCCTCGGGCAACAACTTTGTGACATCAGGCCCCGACAAGGTGCTCATGGTGCTGCGCGACCCCCCGGGTTCAAACTCAAGCGCCTATTATGAGACAGCCACCTCTGTGACCGAAAGCACTTCGTATGCCGGTTCGTTTGTAACCAACAACGAGGTGAGCACTCTCACCAAACTCGGTTTCGAGGCCGCCACATGGGTGGGCGTTGGTGCAGGTGTCATAACCGAAGCCTCGACCAAGGCCGACCTTGAAGTGGGTGCCGAGGTCAACCTCGACATCACCGACAGTCAGGAAAGCTCTACCACCACCACTACGACCAACCGCGTGAGCACGTCTGACGAGGAGGACTATGTGGGCGCCAATGGCGACGTGTTTATAGGTACTGCCACCAACATATTGTTTGGCAATGCCCGCAGCGTGGACATACGTCCCGACGGCAAGGGCGGCTTTGGCGTGACCCGCGAGGACGTTATATCAACCGGCATGGAGTTTGGCACAGGGTTCAACTACTCGCAGAACTATGTGGAGAACACCCTGCTGCCCAACCTCGAGAGCGTGCGCAACAGTTTGCTGCACGACCCCTCAGAGGGCATTACCAGCAACACGACCAACGAGGTGGTGTATGTGTCGAAGGTGAGCAAGGACGACCCGCGCTTTGGTTCGAACAACAACGACAAGGACGTGTGGGGCGCTGCCGCCGTGTCGGGCGACAAGCTTGACGGTCCGAGCTACACCATGATGCTCCCCGCCAAGACCACCGACAGCAATGGCAAGCCCATAGCCTTTGAGGACAAGGTGAAGTGGTACAACTCGCAGATGGCGCTTTGGACACAGACCCTGGCCAACAACGAGAAGGCCAAAATTGAGGCCAAGAGCAGCCGCACAGAGTACCTCATAAGCAACTACTCGTTCGACGCCGGTGCTACCATCGAGAACTCGGTAGGCACCATCGAGGCCAAGAGCCACGAAACCAGCGAGGAGTTTGAGGTGATGATAGTGGGCGGTGTGACTACCGGATTTGAGATAAACGGCACAGGTGTCGACCTCACGGTGAAGACCACCACAGGCACCCGCAACACCTTTGTGCAAGGCTCAAGCTCGGAGAACGCCAAGACCATTGGCTATACGCTCAAGGAGAATGGCGACGACGATGCCCTGTCGGTAGACGTGTTCAATGCCCCCGACGGTTTCGGTCCCATCTTCATAACCCGTGGCGGACAAACATGCTGCCCCTATGAGGACAAGTATGTGAGCAAGTACTATGAGCCAGGCACCGAGATATCGGCCGCTACCATGCAGATAGAAGTGCCCAAACTCAATGTGGAGAACAACTATGCCACCGATGTGCCCTCAGGCGGTACCGCCAACTATACCCTGCTCATGCAGAACGACAGCGAGACGGGTGAGGACGTGTGGTTCCAGCTCTCTATGCTCGACGAGACCAACCCCAATGGCGCCAAACTCAGCATCGACGGCCAGGCACTGACCGACGGCCGCGTGTTCCTGGTGCCGGCAGGCAACACCCTGCGCAAGCAGCTGCAACTCACACAAACCGACCAGAGCGTGCTGGAGTACAACAACATCAAGCTCGCCCTGCGCTCGCAGTGCCAGAGCGACCCCACAGGGTCATTCCCGGTAATAGCCGACACCGTGGCCATTTCGGCCCAGTTTGTGCCCAGCTGTTCCGACATCATGCTCAGCGTGCCCGACCGCGTGGTGAACTGCAACACCGGCAGCCAGCTCAAGATGGTGGTAAGCCGCTACGACCGCAACTTCCGTTCGTTCAAGGGCTTCCGCATACAGTACAAGGGTGCCCGCGATGTAGACTGGCAGCTGGCCAAGGAGTTTGTCAACGATGAGGCCGACCTCACCGACAACAACCAGCTTATCAGCGGCGCATCGACCACCTATGTGCTCGACATGGGCAACAACGCACTCTTCCCCGACCAGACCTACGAAGTGCGCGCCATCACCATGTGCGACTTTGGCAGTGGCGAGGTGAACAATGAGAGTGAGACCATTGAAGTGGTGAAAGACGTGGCGCGCCCCAAACTGTTGGGCAACCCGTCGCCCGCCAACGGTGTGCTCACCCCCGACGGTGAAGTGTCAATCACCTTCAACGAGGACATCAAGACATCAAGCCTTATCAAGACCGAGAACTTTGTGGTGACCAGCAAGCTCAACGGCTCGAAGGTAGACCACGATGTAGCCCTGCAACTCACAGGTGCCGAGGGTGCACAAACCGAGGCTGACATCGACTTGGCCGCACGTCCGTTTGCCCTTAACCTGTGGCTCAACTACACTGGCGCCGGCCAGATACTGAGTCATGGTGCAGCAGCTACCAAGTTTACCCTGTCGGTTGACGACGAGGGTCACCTCACGGCCGATGTGGCCGGCACCAAGGTGACGTCGGAAGGCACACTGCCCAAGAACAAGTGGACCTACCTCGCACTCAGCTATGCTCCCGCCAACCAGGGCGGCACACTCACTGCCGACTGTGCTTACGATGACACCGACGCCAGCTTGTTTGCATCGCAGCCCGTGCCCGCCTACAACGGCAATGGCCCGCTGCGCATAGGCGGCGGAATGAAGGGCGCCATGCAGGAACTCACCCTGTGGAACGCTGCCCGCTCATACGCTGAGGCCAAGGCCGGCATGTACACCACCAAGCAGGCCAACACTGCCGACATTGCCGGCTACTGGCCGCTCAACGAGGGTACTGGCACCACAGCCAACGACGTGGCACGCTCGCGCCACATCACGCTGCCTGCCGCCTCGTGGTATATGGCTACGCCCAACAAGGCTGTCAGCCTGAACGGTACAACCGATTATGCTGCCATTGACCTGACCTCATGCTCACCCGCCACCGACGAGGATTATGCCCTCGAACTGTGGTTTAAGGGCAGCAAGCCCGAGGCAGGCAAGCAGGCCACGCTCTTCAGCACCCATGCCGATGGCGTGATGGCTGCTTTCAATGCCCAAGGCCAGCTGCAACTGAGCCAGAACGACCAGATGCTGGCCACTGGCACAGCCGACTGCCTTGACAACCAATGGCACCACTTTGCACTGAACGTGCTGCACGACGGCACGGCAGCTGTCTACGTTGACGGTAACAATGTGGCACAGTTTACACCCAGTGCCCCGCTCCGCTTGCAGAGCGACAGCCTGATGCTTGGCGTGATGCGCCGCGCACAGACTGCGGGGGCTGCCGACTTTGTGTACAGCAATTACTTCAACGGTCAGCTTGACGAGTTGCGCCTGTGGAATGCCCGCCTTACTGCCGATGTGCTGCGCGCCGCACGCTTGCAGCGCCTCGAAGGCACCGAGAGCGGACTGGTGGCTTACTATCCGTTTGAGAAGATACAGCTCAACCAGTACAGCCAGGCCGAAGTGGTGGCCGACATGGCCGACCATGCCACCACCACGCTGCCCAAGCCGCACGAGGCCAAGCTCTATGGCTCGGCTGCCATTGGCGATGAGGCTCCCGGCTTGAAGGCTGCCCCCAAGCTCAGCAATGTGGCATTCAACTTTACCGCATCGGAGCGCAAGGTGGTTATCACCCTTAACGAATCGGCCGCTGCGCTCGAGGGTTGCACCGTCAACTTTACGCTGCGTGGCATACGCGATGTGAACAACAACTTGGCCGACCCCATCAGCTGGACGGCTTATGTGCAGCAGAACCAGTTGCTCTGGGGCGACAGCCAGCTGACGCTTGCCAAGCAACAGGCCGACAAACTCACCACCGAGGTTGAGATTGTGAACAACAGCAGCGCCGCCGAGGCATGGACTATCAGCGGATTGCCCTCATGGCTCACGCTCAATACCGAGAGCGGACAGCTCAAGCCCCTTGGCACAGCCAAGTTGCGCCTGACAGTGCCCGCGTCGGTGGCAGCAGGCCGCTATGAGGCAACGCTCTACCTCACTGGCAACCTGGGTGTGGCACAGCCGCTGCACGTGCAGCTCACTGTGACAGGACAGCAGCCCGACTGGCGTGTTGATGCTGCTAAGTATGACATGAACATGAGCATGGTGGCCCAGTTGCAATTCAACGGTGTGCCGTCGGAGAATGGCGCCGACCTTGTGGCAGCATTCAATGCCAAGGGCACTTGTGTGGGTGTGGCTTCGCCCGTCTACAACAAGCGCTACGACTGCTACTTTGCCATGCTTACCATTTATGGCAACTCCGACGAGCCAGGCTCGCCTGTGAGCTTCAAGGCATGGCATGCCGCCACGGGCAAGGTACACCCGGTGGTTGCAACCGCTGATAAGGTGACCTTCAGCGCCAATGCCGTGTACGGCAGCGTGACGAAGCCGTATGTGCTTAATGCTACCAACGCCGTAGAGCAGCAGTTCAGTCTGCATCAGGGCTGGCAGTGGCTGTCGTTCAGCGTGACGCCAGTTGATGCCACCGTGGCCGGCACTTTTGCCCCTGTGGCTGCAACAGCCCGCATGCTCAAGAACCAGACGCAGTTTGCAGTGCCCGCTGCCGACAGTCTGGCCTGGACGGGTGGTCTTGACAAGCTTAGTGTGAAGGAAATGTACATGCTCTATATGGAGCAGCCCGCTGACTTCAGCGTGAAGGGCGAGCAGGTGAATACTGCCACCACGCCTGTTACACTGAACAAGGGCTGGACATGGCTCGGCTACACGCCCATTTACACCGCATCGCCGCTCTATGCCCTGGCACCTGCGGCACCCGTTACGGGTGATATTGTGAAGGGCCAGAACGGATTTGCCATGTATCAGGATTATGAGTGGATAGGTTCGCTCGAGGTTATGGAACCCGGACAGGGCTACATATACTTCAGCGCAGCTGATGACAGCCGCCAGTTTGGTTATCCTACTGCAGCTCCTGCCAGCAAGGCGCGCCGCAAGGTTGCCAATGATGGCGAGGTGTACGGTGGCAAGGCTGCCAATAGTGACGAGGTGCAGTCGGCCTTCCCGCCAGTTGACCGCCATGCTTATCCCAACAACATGACGGTGATAGCACGCATCACGCAAGGCGGCCAACCCGTAAGTGGTGCCGAGATAGGTGTGTTTGCTGACGACGAGTGCCGTGGTACATCGGTCGAAATTGATGGCTTGTATTTCATAACCATCAGTGGCGATGGCAATGGACCGCAACTTGATGTGCGTGTGGCACACAATGGTCAGGTACGTTTAACCAACGCTGCTCTGACCTATGTTGACAATGCCATGATTGGTACGCTCGACGAGCCGTTTGCCATAGAGCTACTCACTGCGACAGGTGTGACAGATGCTGAGGCTCCTCAGGTGAACATTATGCCACGTCGCGTCAAGACGCACGTGACAGCAAGCACCAATGGTCCGGCCATGCGTCTTATCACCATTCACGCCACCAATGGCCAGCTGTTGTACATCAACCAGAACCCCGCACCAGACACGGAGCGCATTGACATGTCGCGCTATGCCGAGGGTGTGTACTACATCACCGTACAGACGGCAGACGGCAAGAGCCATACTGCCAAGTTGATGAAGTAGGAACGAAATATTGATTAACCTGTTGACGGGTTGACGCGTAAGTATGCTATATTGGCAAACTTACCCGTTAACCCGTCAATTTGTTTACTAATACCACCAATGCGTGCAGTAATCTGAATTATTGCTGTATGGTGAAGAGGGCAAAAGTGCACGTTTAATGCTTTTGCCCTTACAGGGCGCGACTGTTCCAACACGTGATACCCAGGGTGTCGCTTCGCTTGCCCTGGGCTGAGTGCTCCATTGGCCTTTCAGGCCGCCCTTGCTAAAATCATTGTGGCCATTTCTATGCTCGTGGTTGAGAGGCTATGTTAGAACCAATGCACAGCCTCGTTACTAATTGTAGTGTTAGTAGAAGCGTGTGTGCAAGTGCGGGCTGAAAGCCCAATGGAGCGCTCAGCCCAGGGCAAGCGAAGCGACGCCCTGGGTATCACGTGTTGGGGCAGTCGCGCCCTGAAAGGGCAAAAGCATTAAATGTGCTTTTGGGAGTTTCAACGGGCAGCGATGCGGCAAAATAATCGCCAAAGGGCGGGTTATTGAAGCATAAAGCCTTGTTACTGATAAAAAATGAGTAATTTTGCAAGCTACATTCACAAACAAAACATAACGCTACATGTCTGTCGAGATAAAGAAAGTAACAACCAAAAGCGAACTCAAACGCTTCATACGCTTCAACTACGAGTTTTACAAGGACAACCCCTATTCGGTGCCCGACTTGTACGATGATATGCTCAACACCTTCTCACCCAAGAAGAATGCCGCCTTCGAGTTTTGTGAAGCCGACTACTTTCTGGCTCTGCGCGATGGTAAAATAGTGGGCCGCGTGGCTGCCATTATCAATCGTCGTGCCAACGAGACGTGGAACCGCAAGACGGTGCGCTTTGGCTGGATAGACTTTGTTGACGACATGGAGGTGAGCACAGCCCTTATCGACACCGTAAAACAATGGGGCAAGGAGCGCGGCATGACCGAGATAGAAGGCCCCCTTGGCTTTACCGACATGGATGCTGAGGGTATGCTTGTGGAGGGCTTTGACCAGCTATCGACTATGGCCACCATCTACAACTATCCCTACTACCCGCAGCACATGGAACGCCTCGGGCTGAGCAAGAGTGCCGACTGGGTGGAGATGAAGATATATGTGCCCGATGCCATACCCGAAAAGCACCGCCGTATATCGGATATTATAGCCAAGCGCTATAATCTGCATATCCGCAAGCTCAAGAGTAAGAAAGAGGTGCGACAGAGTGGGGTGGCACATGATATATTCCGCCTTATAAACGATGCCTATACACCACTGTTTGGCTACTCGCGCATGACCGAACGGCAGATAGACCAGTATGTCAAGATGTATGTGCCGGTGCTCGACCTGCGCATGGTGAGCATAGTGGAGAATGAGCAGAACGAGATAGTGGCCGTGGGCATATCGATGGCCTCGCTGTCGCGTGCGCTGCAAAAGGCTAAGGGCCGCTTGTTGCCCTTTGGGTGGTACCACCTGCTTAAAGCCTTGATGTGGAAACGCCCCAAAGTGCTCGACTTGTTGCTCGTGGCTGTGCGTCCCGACTACCAGGGCAAGGGTGTGAATGCACTGCTATTTACCGACCTTATTCCCGTTTACAAGGAATTGGGCTTTGAATATGCCGAGAGTAACCCCGAACTCGAAATGAACGAGAAGGTGCAGAACCAATGGCAGTATTTCAAAACGGAACAACACAAGCGCCGCCGCTGCTTCAAAGCGGACATTTGATGGGGCGTGACAGGGTTGACGGGTTAACAGGTTAATGGGTTAACGGGTCTGCCATAAACATAACAAGACAATGGAGAACGAGAATACTTCGACCGTCGTTTATGACGAGAGCAAAATACGACATCTTGAGGATACCGAGCACATACGTACGCGTCCCGGCATGTACATTGGTCGCTTGGGCGATGGCTCACATGCCGAAGATGGTATATATGTGCTGCTCAAGGAGAGTATAGACAATAGTATAGACGAGTTTAACGAGGGATTTGGCAAACGCATTGAGGTGAACATACACGACAACCTCACTGCCGAAATACGCGACTATGGCCGTGGCATACCCCTTGGTGCCTTGGTAGATGCTGTGTCGAAACTCAACACGGGCGGCAAGTACGACACCGCTGTGTTCACCGCCTCGGTGGGTATGAATGGTGTGGGCTTGAAGGCTGTCAATGCCCTGTCGAGCCGCTTTATTGCACGCAGTGTGCGCGATGGCCAGATGCATGAGGCCATATTTGAGAAAGGTGTGCTCGTGAGCGACGAACAAGGCCCTTGCGAGGAGGAAAACGGCACTTACATATTTTTTGAACCAGACAGCACGCTGTTTCAGCACTACCGCTTCCATGGTGAATTTGTTGAGAATATGCTCCGCAACTATACCTACCTCAACACCGGACTTGCCATCTTTTACAACGGGCGGCGCATATTGAGCCGCAACGGACTTGAGGACTTGCTCAACGACAACATGACTGCACCGGGCCTGTACCCCATCGTACACCTGACAGGGCCTAACATCGATATAGCCTTTACCCACACCTCGCAGTATGGCGAGGAGTATTACTCGTTTGTTAACGGACAGCATACCACCCAGGGCGGTACGCACCAAAGTGCCTTTAAGGAGCACATAGCCAAGGCCATAAAGGAGTATTTCGGCAAGAACTACGATGTGCAGGACGTGCGCAACGGTTTGGTGGCCGCCATAGCCATACGTGTGATAGAGCCATTGTTTGAGAGTCAGACAAAAATCAAGCTCGGCTCGCTCACCATGGCCCCCGACAAGGACTCGAACGGGAAACCCTTCCCGCTGTCGGGCGTGAGCGTGAACAAGTTTGTGGGCGACTTTATAAAGGAGAATGTAGATAACTTCCTGCACAAGCACACCGATGTGGCCGAGGTTATCAAACAAAAGATAGAGGAGAGCGAGAAGGAGCGCAAGGCCATAGCCGGTGTGACCAAATTGGCACGCGAGCGCGCCAAAAAGGCCAACCTGCACAACCGCAAGTTGCGCGACTGCCGCATACACCTTAACGACCCCGCTCCAAAGTCGCGCAAAAAGGGCGACGACGACCAGGAAGACCCGCGACAAGAGTCGTCCATCTTCATTACCGAGGGTGACTCGGCCAGCGGCTCTATAACCAAAACACGCAATGCGCAGACGCAAGCCGTGTTCTCGCTGCGCGGCAAACCGCTCAACTGCTACGGTCTGACCAAAAAGGTGGTGTACGAAAACGAGGAGTTCAACCTGTTGCAAGCAGCCCTCAACATAGAGGACGGACTCGACGGGCTGCGCTACAACAAGGTGATTGTGGCCACTGATGCCGATGTGGACGGTATGCACATCAGGCTGCTCATTATCACCTTCTTCCTGCAGTTCTTCCCCGACCTTATCAAGAAGGGGCACGTGTACATACTGCAAACGCCCCTCTTCCGTGTGCGTAACAAAAAGAAGAAGGTGCGCGGGGCAAACAAGCCCAAAACGGTGACCGATGCCAGCGCGGGGGCTGCCATACTGAAAAAGACGCAGGTGAGCGACCGCTCAGAGTATGAAACCATTTATTGCTACAGCGACGAGGAGCGTCTGGCAGCTATCGAAAAGCTCAGTCCGAACCCCGAAATAACCCGTTTCAAAGGTTTGGGCGAGATAGACCCCGACGAGTTCAAAAACTTTATAGGCCCCGACATGCGCCTCGACCCCGTTACGCTGCACAAAAGCGACAATGTGGGCAAGCTGCTCGAGTACTATATGGGTAAAAACACCATGGAGCGCCAAGGCTTTATAATAGACAACCTGGTGGTTGAGGAAGACTTGGCCGACGAAGATACCAACGACTTATGAAAGTAGCTATATTCCCCGGCTCGTTCGACCCCTTTACGGTGGGGCATGCCAGCATAGTGGAGCGCGGGTTGCCCATGTTCGACCGCATCGTGATAGGGGTGGGCGTGAACGATAAAAAGCGCTCGTTCTATGACCCCGAACAACGTGTGGAGGCCATACGCCGCGTGTATGCCAATGAGCCGCGCATCAAGGTGGTGGCTTACAACGACTTGACCATCGACCTGGTGCGGCGCGAGGGCGCACAATTCATATTGCGCGGCTTGCGCTCTGTAAAGGACTTTGAGTATGAACGCGACATTGCTGCCATGAACAAGCGTCTGGCGGGCGTCGAAACCGTCATGCTCTTTACCGAAGCGCATTATTCCGACATATCGTCGAGCGTGGTGCGCGAACTTATTGCCTATGGCAAGGACGTGAGCGCGTTTTTGCCGCAGCCGGCA
>OLIS01000441.1_pt1 | contig 32238 bp, 35 predicted proteins | sample 1601351 | NCBI WGS metagenome assembly OLIS01 (sample SAMEA2452122, study PRJEB22498) | human gut metagenome | biome: human feces; feature: human gut; material: feces | place: Australia | collected 2012
CCTGGAGCAGATGATCATCTGGGGCAACGGTGCCACGAGGATGTCGGCACTTGGGCTGAAGGCAGCGGTGGAGGCGGCCGGGGCGGAATATTTTGGATAAATAAGAGAGTTTTAACGGACTTAAAAAAGAGTAGTCTATACCTGTCAGATCGGGGATGACCCGATGGAAAACGTATCATGTATGAATAGAAAGAGGTATAGATTATGAGAAGACAGGCTGTTTCCAATGTTGCATTTTATGTTGTCACTGTTGTATTGATCCTGATCATTGTATTGTGCGTGGGAGGAACCGCCAGAAGCGAAAGTCGGGATGAGGCACAGCGGGTGGAGAACAGAGTGCAGGAACAGCAGCTGCTTACGGATGTAAGACAATATCTGAAGAATAACGGGTATACGAACAGCGGCGTGACTCTGACGTATGTGACAGATGCAGACGGCGATCCGGAGTATACTTTCACGATCCATCATAAGAGGATCAATGACATGAGCGAAGAGGAACGGGAAACTTTCAGCGCAGAGCTTATGCAGGCATGCAATGCTTCCGGCAGTTACAGCATCTCTTACGAATATCTTTTGACAGATTTTTAAGGGAGACATGACATTTTTCAAAATAGGGGTTATACTGTTACCATATGCCGCAGCAGAGGCGATGGGAAAGGAGAAGGACAGATGACATTTATTCCCAAACCACATGAGATATATAAGCATTTTAAAGGGAATCTGTACCAGATCGTCACGATAGCACAGCATTCGGAGACCGGAGAGCAGCTGGTGATCTATCAGGCAATGTACGGAGAGTTCAAGATCTATGCGAGACCGCTTGCGATGTTTACGAGCGAAGTGGATAAGGTCAAATACCCTGAGGTGCAGCAGAGATTCCGCTTTGAATTACAGGGTGCGGATGCGGACAGACAGATACGTGAGACCGATGAAGTGAACGGTGAGCAGACGACAACACAGGCAGTGCCGACAGCAACAGCGCAGGACGCGGCGATTTGGACAGCGCAGGCAGCAGCGGTGCAGGACGCGGCGACTGTGGCAGCACAGGCAACAGCACAGCCGGCATCTGTAGAGACACAGCCGGAGGAGCCCGAACTGGATTCTTTGGTACTGGAATTCCTGGATGCGGATTCTTATGAGCAGAAGTTAAATATTCTCGCAGGATTACATCACCGGATCACCGATGAGATGATCACGACCATGGCGATCGCCTGCGATATCGAAGTAAATGACGGTGAGACGGAGGAGCGTTATGAAGAACTGAAAAACTGCCTGCTCACCATGGAGAAGTTTGAATGCAATCGTCTGAGATAGACATTAGTGAAAATTTAACAGATTTTAAGGAAATCTTTAGGAAAGGTGAACTTCTTGCGATTCCCAAACCACTTTTAAAATGGTATGATAATAATCGCAGGATCCTTCCCTGGAGAGAACAGCCCACACCCTATCGCGTATGGGTCTCTGAGATCATGCTACAACAGACCAGAGTGGAAGCGGTGAAGCCCTATTTTCAGAGATTCATGGATACCCTGCCGGATATTGCAGCATTAGCGGAAGCGCCGGAGGAGACTCTGTTAAAGCTGTGGGAAGGTCTGGGCTATTATAACAGGGTGCGGAACCTTCAGAAAGCAGCAATTCAGATCGTGGAAGATTACGGCGGCAGAATGCCGGATTCTTATGAAGAATTGCTGAAATTAAAAGGAATCGGAAGCTATACGGCGGGAGCTGTATCTTCTATTGCTTACGGAAGACCGAATCCGGCGGTGGATGGTAATGTGCTCAGAGTGATCTCCAGAATACGTAAGGATGAGCGGTGCATCTCCGAGGACAAGGTGAAAAAGTCCGTGGAGAAGGATCTGTGGGAGGTTATACCGAAGGACAGACCCGGGGATTTTAACCAGGCAATGATGGAGATCGGAGCCTGCGTGTGTATTCCAAACGGTGCCCCTCATTGTGAGGAGTGTCCGCTCAGACAGATCTGTCTGGCATACGAAGATGGAACGCAACAACAGTACCCGAATAAGGCAAAGGCAAAGGAACGGACCATAGAGGAGAAGACGATCCTCATTATCCGGGATGCGGAGCTTGCGGTGCTGCACAAGCGGCCGGCTAAGGGGCTGCTCGCCGGAATGTATGAGTTTCCGTCAATGAAGGGATTCTGTACGGCGGAAGAAGTGAAGGAATATCTGACAGAGAACGGACTGCAGGTACTCAGGATCCAGCCGTTAGAGGATGCAAAGCATGTTTTTTCCCACAGGGAATGGCATATGAAGGGATACCTTATCCGGGTGGATGAGCTCGCACCGAAGAAGGCGGGACCGGATTCTGCAGACTGGATCTATATTGAACCCCGGGAGACGAAAGACAGATATCCCATTCCTTCGGCATTTGCAGTCTATGCGAAGGGTCTACGCATGCAGCTTGGAATCCCAAGAGAGGAAGGCTGACAGCCGGGCGGCAGCACGGAACGATCCTACCCAAGGTCTTTCACCGACTTATGAGCAAGCTCATGTGGGCTTAGACCTATTGAACCTGGTATCATTATATATAAGAAAGGACAGCGATATGAAATTACTTTCCATAGCAATTCCCTGCTACAATTCTGAAAAGTATATGAGAAAATGTATTGATTCTCTGCTCGTCGGCGGTGAGGATGTAGAGATCCTGATCATTGATGACGGATCCACCAAGGATCGTACCGCAGAGATCGCAGATGAATATGAGGCACAGTTCCCTACCATTGTCCGTGCTATCCATAAGGAGAACGGCGGACATGGCTCTGCAGTGAATACCGGAATCGCCAATGCCAAGGGACTGTATTTTAAAGTAGTGGACAGCGATGACTGGGTGAAGCAGGATGCATATTTTAAGATTCTGGACACTCTGCGGGAGCTGGCAGGAGGCGGTCAGGCACTGGACATGCTCATCAGCAATTATGTTTATGAAAAAGAAGGCGAGCGCCGTAAAAAGGTGATTCAGTATCGCCATATTCTGCCGGTGGAGAAGATGTTTACCTGGGCAGACTGCCATCATTTTATCAAGGGACATTACATATTGATGCATTCCGTGATCTTCCGTACCAGGCTGCTCCAGGAATGCGGACTGAAGCTTCCCGAGCATACCTTCTATGTAGATAATCTGTATGTATTCGAGCCGCTTCCCTATGTGAAGAATATGTATTATCTGGATGTGAATTTCTACAGATATTATATAGGAAGACAGGATCAGTCCGTGAACGAGACGGTCATGATCTCCAGGATCGACCAGCAGATCCGTGTGACCAGGCTGATGATCGATTATCTGGTAGGCAGAAAAGCAGAACTGGTCAAAAACAGACGCCTGTATCAGTATATGCGCAATTATTTAGAGATTATCATGACAGTATCCTCTGTGCTGCTGATCCGTTCCGGCACTCCTGAGCATCTGGAGAAAAAGAAAGAACTGTGGGAGTACCTGAAAGAAAAAGACAAGAGACTCTACCTATGGATGCGTAACGGCATCATGGGCGGAACCATGAACCTGCCCGGAAGAGGCGGTCGTAAGCTTTCTGTGGAAGGATACAAGATCTGTCAGAAACTGTTCGGATTTAACTAGTCAGGACTTTATTTTTGATAAGCCAGAAAAAGCTTCAAGAGTCTGAGCGCATAATCTCGGTCTCTTTGTTCGGAATTATCCAGCATAGTTAAAATAGCGGATACTTCGGCTGTTTGCCCGGGGTATCCGTTTTCGTTGATTTCTTTTCCGTAAATAATATAATCCAGTGACATATCTAAAGCTTCGGAAAGCGCCATCAGAGTTTCTACACTCATACCGCAGCTGCCGCGTTCAATATCTGCATAATATTTAGCGGCACGGTCTATTTTTTCAGCCATTTCATCCTGCGTGAACCCCAATAGATTTCTTTTCAGGCGAATACGTTCTCCGGCAGCCAGACGATCATATGTTTTTTTCATTTATACCTCCAATATCATTATCCCCATGAATTGCCCCATTTTTTAGTGTGATCATAAAAGCATTTTCTATGAACTTTTCTCATTTACATTATGAAGACCGTAAACTATTGACAATACCAGTTTTAAACGTATATAATGGTTACGTTTAAAACAGAAATTAAAATTACGTTAAAAACGTAGTAGAGGCAGGAATTCTTAAGATAGTCCGGAAAGAGGAAGTACCAATGAAGAAAAAAATCATTTCCGTAATCGCGGGCGTGGCCGGTCTGACTATGGCTTATTTTTTAGTGAGCGGAATCTCTCATATCATCTATAATCGTCCGACGGACAATGCGGCTGCTAAAACTGAGAGCACAACGGAAAGCACCGAACAGGGCACCGAGGAAGCCAAAGCTGCCATGACCGAGGATGAGATCAATGAAATGCTGTCAGGCATGAAGGCAACGGAGACGGCAGAGACCGAGACCACAGCAGAGGAGCAGAGTGAAGTCATCCCTGTGAAGTTCGAAGAACTTCAGGCAGTGAATCCGGATGTCTATGCCTGGATCACAGTGCCCGGTACCGATATCGACTATCCGATTTTACAGCATGCATCCGACAATTCCTATTATCTCATGCACAATATTGACGGTTCTTATGGGTATCCCGGTTGTATCTATACTGAAAATCTCAACAGTAAGGACTTCACAGATAACAATACTGTGATCTACGGGCACAACATGAAGAACGGCTCCATGTTCGCCCAACTGCATAAATACGAAGATTCGGACTTTTTTGATGCGAACAGAGAAGTGCTGATCTATCTGCCGGACGAAGTGCTGCATTACACCATTTTCGCAGCACATATCTACGATGACAGACACCTGTTGTACAGCTTTGACTTTACAGATCCGGAGGTCTATCAGAAATATCTGGATTCCATATTCAGCATACGGGATATGAGCGCAAATATTGATAAGGATATCACAGTGACAACGGATGATCAGATCATCACTTTGGTGACCTGTATCGGCAGCCAGCCGAACAACCGACTCCTGGTGCAGGCGGTGCTGACCGACAGAGAACCGGGTGTAGCGGCTCAGTCGGCAGCAATGACAGAATAGATCAACAGAGTAATTTATGCGTGGAGACAGACTATGAAGAAGGAAGAAAGCAGAGACAGCCTCATAGATATTCCGGCAGAAGATGACCGGGACGAATCCCAGCTGACCGGAAGAAAAGCCGCCGAGTACAACAGACAGCATGTCATCCGGCACAGAAAGCGTGTCCGCACGAAGATATTGTGCGCGCTGGGAATATTGCTGGCACTGCTTGCAATCCTCGCGGTGATCGCAGTGATCCTCGTCAACGTGTGGAGATCTACCGGCCGTGCGAGCCTGCTTCAGCATGCACAGGGCAACAGTACTAATGCCGCACAGAACATGCAGAGTGTTGCAAACGAGAAAAATTCTGAAACCTCCGCAACACAGGAAGCGGAAGAATCCTATGAATTGCAGGAAGGTCAGATCCGTTACGACGGTAAGACTTACCAATATAAAGATAACCTCATGAATATCCTCTGCCTGGGAATCGACAGCAGAGACGGTATCGCGAAGGAGAAGACACCCGGTAAGGCAGGACAGGCAGACTGCGTGATCCTGGCAGTACTGGATGATGAGGCGAAGACCATTCAGCTCATCAATATCTCCAGAGATTCCATGGTGCCGGTACATGTATATGCTACTGACGGAAGCTTCGTGGAGGACAGGACGGAACAGCTGGCTCTGCAATATGCCTATGGCAACGGCAGGGACTGGAGCTGCCAGCTCATGGAGCAGGCGGTATCCAATCTGTTCTATGGATTGCCGATCCATGGCTATTGCGCATTGTCCATTAACAGTATTGCAGATCTTAATGATACGGTAGGCGGTGTGACTGTGACTGTGCCGGAGGATCTGGCAGTGATGCAACCGAAGCTGTTCACCGCAGGGGATACTGTGACCCTGAAGGGCGAGCTGGCATACCATTTTGTCCATGACCGTGACTTCAAGTCTACCGATATTGCTTCCAATAATAAGCGTATCGCCAGACAGAAGACCTATGCAGTTGCTTTCGTCAATCAATTAAAGCAGGGCATGAAAGAAGATATGACCCTTCCCGTGAAGCTGTACCAGACCGCGGAGAAGCAGATGGTGACCAGTATCGGCTTAGATCAGGCAGTGTACCTGTGTACCGAATATATGAACAGCTCCTTTGATACAGATAATATCTATACCATTGACGGTACAGTTACCATGGGTGAAAAGTATGCGGAGTTCAACGTAGATGATGACGCATTGTATCAGCTGATCCTCGATGTCTTCTACGAGGAAGTGAATTAGGTATAACCGGCCGGAGACGACCGTTTATATATAGAGACCATTCTATACTCTACGAAAGGAGATAAATGTCCAATGAAAAAAGTATATGCTTTGTTATTAGTTGCAGTTATGACCGTAGCTATGGCAGTTCCTACCTTTGCAGCAAACAGCCCTGAGGCTGATCCTGTTGTAAAGACCGCTGCCGGCGTTGATGTCGTAGCAGCAGCAAAGGAAGTTAAGACTTCCGTAGCAGGAGCTTCTGTAGCAGTTCCCAATGAAGGACTGGCTAAACAGGTAGTATCTGTTACTTCCACAGAGTCTGTTCTGAAAGACTTAAACGTTCCTACCAGCGCTAAACTGGTAGCAGCTGTTGATGTATCCTACAGCGGAGAGATCCCTGCAGGTGGCGTACAGGTTCCTTTCAAGGTTCCCGGCGCTAAGAAGGGTGATATGGTATACATCCTTCACAGACAGCCCAACGCACCTTACACCTGGGAAGTGGTTGGTTCCGGCGTGCTCGGTGATGACCTCACCGTAACCGGTACTTTCACCAGCTTCTCTCCAGTTGCATTCATGGTAGTTGATGCAGCTGATGTTGCAGCAACCGCAGTGAAGGCACCCAAGACCGGCGAGTTCTAAGATATTCTTACGAACTTGATTTCATAAGGCCTTATGAAGTATTGGTCATAAATGAAATAAGAATGAAATTGAAGTAAAAAGGTAGAGTGGTTTCTATGAGACCGGTGTGGCGCTCTGGCGCCATGCCGGGATCAAAAAAGGAGAACTATCGCATGGAATATATTGATATGCATTCCCACATACTGCCCGGTCTGGATGATGGATCCAAGAACATGGACATGACACTTGCCATGTTACGGGTAGCGGAAGAAGAAGGCATCCGTATCATTTATACTACCCCCCATTGTATGCCGGGGAAGGGACATCCAACGCTTGCAAAAGTAGAGGAGAAAATACGCTTGGTACAGGAGATGGCTGCAGCAGAAGGAATCCAGATCACTTTAAAAAAAGGCACCGAGTATTACTATATAGAAGAAATGTCGGAATGGATGGAAGAGGGAAAGATCATCACCCTGGGAGCTTCCAACTGTGTACTGGTGGAATTCGAGCCCTATGCGGAGGAAAAGTATATCCACAATGCAGTCAGAGAGATCCTGGGCTTCGGTTATCAGCCGGTGATCGCCCATGTGGAGAGATACCGGAATCTGATGGAACGGAAATTCGCCGCCATCCAGTGGATGAGGGAGATCGGGGCACTGATCCAGGTGAACTGCAATTCCGTGACCGGAGATAACGGTTTTACTACAAAACAGAATGTGAAGAGCCTGCTGAAAAATGGTCTGGTGGATTTCGTATCCACAGATGCACACAGACCGGTTGGCAGGGCTCCTTATATAGAGAAATGTGCGGAGACCCTCCGCAAAAAATACGGAGATATCTATGCTGCGGAACTTACCGGAGGCAACGCCAGAAGGCTCCTGAAGTAACACGAATGAATTGACCAATGTACAATGAGAGGAAAAACAATATGCAGACTTCTAATCAGGAAGACGTAATTGAAATTGACTTACAGGATCTGTTCGGCCTGCTTCTGCACAAGGCATGGATCATTATTCTAGCAACACTGGCTACGGCGGCCATCGGATTCGCGATTAGCTTTTTTCTGATCACACCCCAGTACGAATCCACGACCAGCATCTATATCTCTACCAACAAAGGGAATGAGAACAGCATGACTTACAGTGATGCACAGCTGGCCAGCCAGCTGACCAAGGACTATGAAGAACTGATCCTGGGACGCACCGTGCTGGAAAAGGTGATCGCACAGTATCAGCTGAATGAAAGCTACGAAAGCCTGAAAAAGAGAGTGTCCGTAGAAAATACGACCAACACCCGCATCATCAGCATCACCGTAAAAGATCCAAATCCCGAAGATGCACAGATCATAGCTAATAGTATCCGTGATGTGGCAGCGGTACATATCAAGGATGTGACCGATGTGGAGGCAGTAAATGTGGCAGATGAAGCAAACCTGCCGGAAAAACCCTGTGAGCCTTCTATCCCGAAGTGGACATTGATCGCAGCAATGCTCGGTGTGATCCTGTCAGCCGGCATTATCGTGATGCGGTATCTGCTGGATGATACGATCAAATCTTCTGAGGATGTTGAAAAATATCTGGAATTGTCCACACTGGGACTGATCCCCAACTTTGATACTGTGGAGAAGAAAAAGAAATCCCGGAGATCAAAGGGGGAAGAAGAAATCCATGAGCCCCGGATGGAAGTGGACGAGACCATCGAAGTCGTAGATATAGAAAAGGAGCAGGAAAATGCAGAGCATTGAATTAAAACAGGAAAAACAGGATTTCCGTACCAAAGAAGCATTTAAAACGCTCCGTACGAACATCGAATTCTCCGGAGAGGATATCAAAGTCATCTGTATTACCAGCTGTACACCGAACGAAGGAAAGAGCAGCGTGTCTTATGAACTGGCGAAATCTTTCGCACAGAATGGCAAGAAGACCATCCTCATCGATGCCGACCTGCGCAAGAGTGTCATGAGGGGCAGACATAAAAAGGGTAAAGTCCGCTTTGGACTGACCAATTACTTAGTAGGAAAGGTAGATCTCGATACGGCGATCTGTGAGACGGATATTCCGAACTTCCATCTCCTCTTCGCAGGACCGGTACCGCCCAACCCCAGTGAACTGCTGGGCAACACCCGGTTTCAGAAGATGGTAGAGGTATGCCGGATGAAGTATGACATGGTCATTATCGATACACCACCGCTCGGAAGCGTCATTGACACTGCAGTCGTGTCCAAGTTCTGTGACGGCGCGGTAATCATCCTCGCCTGTGGTGAGATCAGCTACCGCTTCGCCAAGAGGGTCAAGGACCAGCTGGCAATGACCGGATGCAAGATCCTCGGCTGCGTACTGAATAAGGTAGAGATGAGCGGCAAGGGATACTACGGCAAGTATTATGGGAAATATTACGGGAAGTACTATGGGAAGTATTATGGAAACTATGGGACGGAAGAGTAATTGATTTGTTCAAAATGAGGGGAAAAGATGAAAGCAAAACGATTATGGTGGACGGTAAGAACGGCATTAATACGAGGCAGCCACCAGAGAGCAGAGTATGCTAGAAAAGCTCAAATATATGCGCATGTAGGAAATAATGTGTCTATCCAGTCGAGAAGAATACCACTTTATTCAGAGTTGATTTCTTTCCACAATAATATTGTAATTGCACGTAATGTAGATTTTTGTACTCATGATATAATACATGTAGTATTTAATAGGATGTCGGCAGGTGGCATAAAGCTTCCGGCAACAAGGTCGTGCTTAAACAGGTCAGCAATCCATTTGGCATCTTTCTTGTCAGTTTTCTTTCCACGGATAGCCTTAACATATTTGGGATGGGCAAGGACAATCGAACAATCCTGTTCGAGGATGTTATAAACTGGGATCCAGTATTTACCAGTGGATTCCATACAGATATCCTTGCAGTTCCTGTCGAGTAGCCATTGTAACAGAGTTTTCAGACCGCTCGTGTAGGTCGAAAACCGGTGACTCTCGTAAGAAGTGACGCCTTTATCGTTGGTAGAAGCGATACAGGCGACTACAAAAGTCTTGTGGACATCAATGCCACAGCAGATTTTGTACACGATTTTTAAAACCATAGGGACTCCTTTCTGAACCAGAGGTTCAAAGAATTATAGGGAGAGAAGGCATTGACTGAACGCCTAAGCCATAAACGAGAATGTTTAAACAAAGATAAGATTACGTGCTCAGAGTCACACTTATTTGTGCTTGAAAAGGCGGACTACACATATAAAAATACGGTCATCCGGCAAGCCGGACAGCCCACTCACCTCCCCGTGATTTGTAGTGTACCGAGATCCCTATAAGAAGAATTATAAAAGAAAAGTAGACTCAGGCAACCATTTTCATAACGTTTTGTGCCTGAGCGAAACGAAGGGAATGGATATAAAGATGATTATAGGCTTTAAGGTGAAAAATACGAGGAGATAGGAAATGTCTATTTTAGTTACACAGTCGTCAATGCCTCCAATAGAAGAATATATTGAAGAAATTAAGCCAATGTTTGAATTGCATTGGTTGACTAATATGGGACCTGTATATAAAAAATTTCAACAGGGCTTGAAGGATTATCTGGGCGTACCTAAAATTTCACTGTTTGTGAATGCTTACCTCGCTATAAGAGTTGGCTTAACGGGCCGTAAAGCGATACTGAAATTACATGCCGGATAGCTGAAAAACATCTTGCGATATAACCTTATTAAAACAAGGATAAGTTATAACCACAGCGCCAAAGGAAAGACTTTGCTGTGGCGGAAACTATAAGAAAAAAATAAAAGAAAATATATAAAAACTGTGTTCTCCTCGATTTTATGTGGGGGGTGCAGAAAACACAGGAGGAGAAAAGTTATGAATTCCAGTGAAAGCAGAATCAATGTCACGAAGTCTTCCATGCCTTCCTTTGAAGAGTATATGGAAGAACTGAAACCTGTCTGGGATAGCAGATGGCTGTCGAACCGTGGCGCGGCTTCGGTAAAGTTTGAGGATATGCTCAAATCTTACCTGAATGTCGAAAATCTGTGTCTGTTCGCAAACGGACATGTTGCTATGGAGGTCCTGCTGAATGCGCTGTATTTGAAGGGCGAAGTGATTACCACGGCCTATACGCATTGCAGCACCACTCATGCAATCGTCCGCAATGGACTGACTCCGGTATTCGTTGACATCAATGAATCTGACTATCAGATTAACCCGGAACTGATTGAGGAAAAGATCACCGACAAGACGGTGGCTATTGTTGCGACCCATGTATATGGTTTTCTTTGCGATAACGAAGCACTTACGAGAATTGCGAAAAAACATAATCTGCTGTTGATTTATGATGCCGCACACGCATTTGGCGTTTATAAAGATGGCGTAAGCTCCGCAAGCATGGGTGATGCGGCTATGTTCAGCACTCATGCGACTAAAGCGTTCCATACCATTGAGGGTGGCATTGTTTGCTATAAGGACATGGAAATGTTCAAGGTTATGCCGAAACTTGTTAATTTCGGTTTTACATCTCAGGAAGAAGTGGATTACATCGGTACGAACGCACGGATGAATGAGTTTGAAGCAGTCATGGGCATTTGCAACCTGAGACATCTTGATGAAGAAATTGCAAAGCGGAAAGCAGCCGGAGACAGGTATTATGAACGGCTGTCCGGTGTAAAGGGAATCAAATTGAACGAGATTCCATCTGATTTGAAGTGGAATTATGCATACTTCCCTGTGGTATTTGATGGATTTAAGAACCGGGATCAGGTAAAGGCAGAGCTGGAGCAGCATAACATCTTTGCCCGCAAGTATTTTTATCCGATTACCACACAGCTGGCTTGCTATAAAGGGGCGTATGGAACGGTTGACCTTCCGGTCGCTTCTTATGTTGCTGACCATGTGCTTACCCTGCCGATGTATGCAGATATGACGGTAGAGGACGCAGACAGAATCTGCGATGTTATTCTTGGTTGAGGAGGTTCTGCCATGGGAAAAATCAAGGTAACAAAATGCCCGATCGAAGGGCTGTATGCATTGAGCCAACAGTATTTGTCGATAACAGGGGCTATTTCTTTGAAACTTATAACCAGAATGATATGCATGAGGCAGGCTTGGATATGATTTTCGTCCAGGAGAACACTTCCAAATCTGTGAAAGGCGTTCTGCGGGGGCTGCATTTTCAGAAGCAGTATCCGCAGGGTAAACTGGCGAGGGTACTCGAAGGAGCTGTTTTTGATGTAGCAGTTGATTTGAGAAGTGAAAGCGAGACCTACGGCCAGTGGTATGGTGTGGAATTATCCGCCGAAAATAAGAAGCAGTTTTATATCCCAGAGGGATTTGCCCACGGATTACTGACGCTCACGGATGAAGCAGTGTTCTGTTATAAATGCACGGATTTTTATCATCCGGGAGATGAAAGTGGTATTGCTTGGAATGATCCGGAGGTTGGCGTGGTATGACCGGGGGTCACTGGTGAGTATCCAGGGAATGCTTCTGCAGATGGCTATCTGCTGGATGGGAAGAAACTCCTTCTCAGTGACAAAGATCAGAAATGGGCGGGCCTGAAAGATACATTTAAGTTTTAAGGAGCAGAGGAAGGGGAACAAATGAGATGGAGCATAAGAGGAAAGCGGGAAATACGCAGCGTGTAAGGAATTCTCAGAGCATAGAGCAAAGAATGTATAAGAGGAACATTGTTTCGTATAATGCGCTGCGAGGACTTTGTGCTGTGGGAATCTTCTGCCATCATAATTCGTATCTTGCGGATGCATTGAACCCATTTTGGCAGGGAATTTATAATTGCTTCTTGAAATACGGCTCCAGATGCACATCCTTTTTCTTCATTATGTCCGGGTTCCTGTTAGCATATACATGGAAGGACAGGAACTTCGGGGATTATATCAAAAGAAAATTGAAGAGGCTTTATCCGCTTACACTGTTTGTGTTTGTTCTCGCCATCGGATGTTCTTTTGTTCTGAATGACGCCGTAAATGGAAGTATGGCTGTCGGCAGTAATATGTGGTGGGCAAGCATCATTTTGAACCTGACCCTTCTAAAGGCATTTGTTCCGATTGAAGATGTGTTTTATTCCTTCCATGGTCCGTCTTGGTATATTTCAGTTCTGTTCGTGTTCTACATAGTAGGATACTTTAGTGTCAAAAAGCTGAAGGCAGAACAGGCGGTAAAGGCAGGAACATATAAGAGTGTAAATGATAGATTGGCACCCATTCTGAGAATCGGGGGAGGTATATGCCTGATCTATCTGGTGCAGTTTGTTCTTTGTGTTGTTGTTGATACAAAGGGACTGTCAGGCATGCGGCTGTACCTGACCTATGTGAACCCGTATTTCCGCATTTTCGGGGAAGGGATGCTCGGTGTTTTTCTGTGTGAGACTATGCCGTGGATTCAGGAACGGATTAAGTGCTGGAATAAAAGCGTGTTGGAAGTTTCATCTCTGATCCTGTTTGTTGTTTTTTTTCTGCTGAATTATTTCATAAGAAGTTCAGTTTGGAGTGCATGGGTTTGGTTTATCCCGGTAACATTTTTGATTGTTTCATTTAATGATGATTCCGGCATTTTGTCCAGATGCTTTTGTGGGAGAGACTGGCAGTTCCTTGGAAATATATCATTTGAACTGTACATGACTCATGCATTTGTATATGAAGGACTGCCGGTCATTGTTGGGCTTGTCAGTGGAAGCCTGAGAAGCTGGCTTGTGTATCATGCGGGGACAAGGTTTGTAATAACCTTTGTGTTAAGCGTAGTGTTTGCATGGGTGATACATGTGGTGCTGGAATGGGTTATGAAGAAAATAAAAATATAGTAGTTTGATAGGAAGTTATTTTATGGACAGATTGGACTTTTCACCTCAAATGTTACATCGTGTTGCTGATTTACTTTCGGAAGATAACCTGGAAAATGCAAATAAAGTAAGTAAACAAGTGGTACCGAGCCGCAACTTTTATGCGGTATATATTAAAAGATTGATTGATATAATCGTATCATTTTTGGTGTTGGTTGTTACATCCCCTATTAATTTGATCATCGCTGTCATTACTTTTTTTGATGTAGGGCGTCCGATCATATTTAAACAGAAGAGAACGGGAAAAGATGGAAAGAACTTTACCATCATAAAGTTTAGAAATATGAGGAACACGACTGACGAGAATGGAGAACTTCTCCCGGCACCGCAACGTGTTACAAAGTGGGGAAAAATTGTAAGAAAAACATCACTGGATGAGCTTTTAAATTTCTGGTCAATTTTAAAAGGGGATATGAGCATAATCGGGCCGCGACCATTACTGCCTCAATATATGGATCGCTACACTGAACGCCATAAAGGCAGGCTCTTAGTAAGACCAGGTCTTGAATGTCCTCCTCATGAAAGGCTGGATCATGTATGGACGTGGGAGGAGCAGTTTGAAAATGATATCTGGTATGTAGAGAATCTGAGCTTTAAAACAGATTGCCTTATGCTTATACGTTTGGTTCAGTTTGCCTTTGACCGAAAGAATGCGACTTCAAGAGCGGGTTCAAAACGTAGAGGATTTATGGGTTATTCTGCTGATGGAGTCGCGTTAGGATTACAAGAAGTGCCAGAAGATTATATTAAGCAAGTAAACGAAATTATTGGTGAAAAAGTAAGTGAACATACATAAGGGTGGTGTCTGATGAAAAAGATACTTCTATTGGGCGGTTCTGAGCAACAACTTGTTGCCATAAAAACTGCAAAAAGAATGGGATTTTACACGGTGCTGTGTGACTATCTGACTGATAATCCAGGTCAATACATAGCCGATAAGTTTTACCTTGTTAGTACTATTGATAAAGAAGCTGTTCTCGATGTCGCACAAAAAGAAAAAGTTAACGGGGTCTTAGGCTATGCTTCAGATCCAGCTGCACCTACAGCAGCATATGTTGCTGAGAGGCTGGGACTTCTGGGGAATCCTTTTGAATCCGTGAATACTCTCTGCAACAAGGATGAATTTAGAAGTTTCCTGCAGAAAAATGGATTCAATGCTCCTCAATCCGGAAGCTATTCGAATTTCGAGGATGCAGAAAAAGATGTAAGCAGGTATCGACTTCCTGTTATAGTGAAACCTGTTGATTCGTCAGGCAGCAAAGGCGTTACAGTCCTTTCACAGTGGGAAGAATTAGAAAAATCTTTAGAGTTTGCCCTCTCTTTTTCCAGGTGCCATAGAGTTATTATTGAGGAATTTATAGAAAAAAAGCATAAGTATCTGATTGGGGGAGATATCTTCATCTATAAAGGAAAGGTGATCCAGTGGGGACTTATGAACTGCCACAGGGATAACAAGGTAAATCCCTTGGTGCCTGTGGGCAAGAGTTATCCTATTCTGTTGGGTGAGGATGATTTGACTCACGTGAAAGAAACCTTGCAGGAGATGGTGGACAAGCTTCACATCGATTCGTGCGCTATGAACGTGGAATTGGTTGTAGATAAGTCAGGCCGTGTCTGGCCGATTGATGTCGGCCCGAGAAGTGGGGGAAACATGATCCCTGATTTGTTAGGAATGATCTTTGAGACAGATGTAGCGGAGATGTGTGTCCGTGCGGCGATGGGGATGCCGATTAAAGTTAAGGAAAGTACAGGTAATCCATATTACGCTACACATAATCTGCATACAGAGAAAAATGGATTTTTTGATGGTATTCAGTATTCAGACGAGATAAGACCACACATTGTTCGGGAATGCGTTTATAAAAGAACGGGCGATGCTGTGGAATATTTTGATAATGCTTCAAAAGCAATAGGGATTGTGTTTCTGAGTTTTGACAGTCAGGAGGAAATGGAAGAAATGCTTGAGAATATTAATCAGCACATTTGTGTGAAAGTTGAGGGGGAAGCCCAAGTAGAATAGTTTTTGCTTTTTGTGCCAGTGGGCGTCACTCCGATATGCTTGAACGGAGGTGCGCGGCATGAATATTCTTATTACGTCAGTTGGAAGGAGAAGCTATCTTGTAACATATTTTCGTGATGCTTTACGAAAAGCTTCGGTTCAGGGAGAAATTCATGTGTCCAATAGTTCGCCAATCTCTCCAGCGTTTCGGTTGGCAGATAAGACTGTCGTGACACCGATTGTGTATTCAGATGATTATATCCCATTTTTATTGGAGTATTGTCAGGTAAACAATATTGATGCTGTGATTTCTTTGTTTGATGTTGACTTGCCTGTCCTTGCTAAGAACAGAAGGAAATTTGAAGAAATTAACGTGAAATTGGTTGTTTCAGAGACGCAGGTGGTTGATATATGTAATGATAAATGGAAGTCCTATCAATTCTTGAAGGGGATAGGGATTAATACCCCAGAATCGTGGCTCGAATTAGAAGATGTGTTATATGCGATTAAAGGGAAAAAAGCATCGTGGCCGCTCATAGTAAAGCCGAGGTGGGGGATAGGATCCATTGGGATACACGAGGTAATTGATGAGAATGAGCTGAGGACCTGTTATAAAATAGTTCAGCGTGAAATTAACGATACACATTTGAAATACGAATCTGCAGTCTCTAGTCAGCGTGTAGTCATACAAGAATATATTGAGGGAGAAGAGTACGGCTTAGATGTAATCAATGACTTGGAAGGCAATTATAGAACAACAATTGTTAAAAGGAAGTATGGGATGCGATCTGGAGAAACAGACTGTGCAAAAATAGTTGAGGCTCCTGACATCGTAGAAATATCAAAGAAAATAGCGTGCCGGTTCCGGCACTATGGCAACTTGGATGTCGATGTAATAAAAAAAGATAGTAAATTCTTTGTTATAGATATGAATGCGCGATTTGGCGGAGGATATCCGTTTAGCCATATTGCAGGGGTGGATTTACCATTGGCAATCGTAATGTGGCTACAGGGCGCGGAGGTGAAGGATGATATTCTTAAGGCGGAAAATGATGTTTTTGCCCAAAAGGATATATCAATTATAAAATATTAGACGCTTGTTAAGGCAACGAAGGAGATAATAAAAATGGTAGAAAGTGAAATGCTGAAGGGCAAAAAACTTTTGATTGTGGGGGGACTTTCAACGCTGTCCGATTTAGTGGAGCTAGCTCACCGGAATGGTGTTTTTGTTGGAGTAGCAGATTATAATAAGAATACATTCTTAAAAAAGATAGCTGACGCACAGCATGAAATAAGTGCGACTGATGTGAAAGCTATCGTACAGTTGGTAAAAGAGGAACATTATGATGGGATAATATCCCAGTTTAATGACATGCTCCTTCCTTTTTTGGCGGATGAAGCAGAAGAACTAGGGCTGTGGGTTCCATTTAGCGCGGAACAGGCAAGAATGTCGACAGATAAGATTTATTTTAAAAAGAAATGTGTTGAGTATGGACTGCCTGTTCCTATGGAATATGAAATAAAAAGCAGAGATGATATTTTTAATGCTGTTATTGACTTTCCCGTCATTATTAAACCAGTTGATAGTGGCGGCTCCAGGGGGGTCAGTGTCTGCACCGACCGACAAGAGCTTTTGAATGGATATGATGTGGCGGTTTCTGCTTCAAAGTCAGGGCGTGTCATAGTAGAGCAGTATTTGCCTTATGATGAGGTCAATCTGACTTTTATTGTACAGGACGGTGTAGCACAGCTTGCAGCAATTCATGATAGATATTTTAATACCAAGCAAAAAGCTTTTAAGGTACCGGATTTGTATATTTATCCATCAAGATATACGGATTTGATTTTACAAAAGTACAGCAAAAACATTATTGCTATGCTTGAAGGAATCGGGATAAAGAATGGATCGTTGTTCATTCAGGCGATAGTGAAAGATGAAAATCTCTATTTATATGAGGCGGGTATGCGGTTGAATGGCTGCAAGACATATCATATTTTAGATGTTGAAAATGATTACAATACGTTTGAGCATCTGATGAATTATGCCTTAACTGGTAGTATGGGGCAGTTTACAGAACTTAACGCAAAATTTAAACGTTGGTATGCGACATGGTGTGTTGTAACAATGCCAGAGAAGAAAATTGGTGGATTCCGTGGCGAGGAGGAGTTGGCTTCATATCCGTGGTTTATATACAACGATAAAAGGTACCATGAAGGAGAATCAATTCCCACAAGTCTAGTTGGAACACTGGGACAGCTTTCTTCCAGGATACATCTTTATGGGAATACAAAGGAGCAGCTTATTGAACACATTAAGAAAGTTTTTGAAACCTATGACGTTGTGGATGAAAATGGGGAAAGTATGCTCCTTCCTAAGCATGATGTAGATGAGATCAGGCGAAGATTGGACTATTCTTTATAAGAGGGCTATCTTATGAATGAAATTGGAGGTTACCTCGAGATGGAGCATTTCCATGGGGACATTCTTCACGGAAATGCAATAGCTTTAAACTGCGGTCGAAATGCTTTGGCTTATATCATTCTGGCAAAGAAAATAAAACGAATCGTTTTGCCTTACTATATGTGTGACTCCGTTATTGATACTTGTGTGAAGCTTGGTGTTGCAATTCGATATTATCATATTAGAGATGATTTTCTGCCAGCGGACGTTATTGATATAGAGTCAGACGAGTGGCTGTATATGGTGGATTACTACGGCCAGATTCAGAACATAGATATCCAGAGAGTTTATAAAAGAAATCATAATTTGATATTGGATAATGCACAGGCATATTTTAAGAAACCGTTGGAAGGCGTAGACACGATATACACGTGCCGTAAGTTCTTTGGGGTGGCAGATGGAGCGTTCGTATACACGGATACTACGCTGAAAGATGAACTAAAAAAAGACAAGTCATATGGCAGGATGAATCATTTGTTGGGGCGTTTTGAAGTGAATGCATCAGAATTTTATGATGAAAACCGGGAGAATAATAATCAATTTAAAAATGCTCCAATTATGATGATGTCTAATCTGACAATGAATCTTTTGCATGCGATTGACTATGAACAGGTAAAGGAAGCCAGAACAAGAAATTTTGAGCGCATTGATCAGAGGCTTTGTGGGATCAATCGGTTGAAAGTAAGAATGACTGAAGGGCCATTCGCTTACCCATTATTATTGGAGAATGGCGCAATGATTAGAAAAAAGTTAATTGCGAACAAAATTTATGTTCCGACTTTATGGCCGAATGTTCTGCACATGATGTCTGAGGAGTCACTTGAGTATCACTATGTAAATGATCTTCTGCCGTTGCCATGTGATCAAAGATATGGATTGGAGGAGATGGATTACATATGTGATTTAGTAGAGCAAGCTACAGATTAATATAAGAAAGAAGGGGTATTTTGATGTGTGAAGTGAATCGGATTCTGATTACAGGAGCAGATGGAAATCTAGGTGGGAAAATGACTCGATTATTGGCAGACGGTTCTGAGTATGGAGTTGTGGCAGTGAGCAGTTTTCCGGATCGTATTCCTGCAATGATTAAGCGAGAACACATCCAGAATACGGATAAGATTATACAACTTTCAAGTGATGAAATGTTTACTGCAGATCTTAGCCAATATAATATTATCGGTGTGGTTCACTTTGCTTTTTCACGAAGAGGATTTCCAGATAAAGATATTGCCTCAAGTTTAGATTATTCTCTGGCAGCATTTCGTAAGATTGTAGCATCCGGAATCCAAAATGCGATTTATGTATCAAGCCAAGGCGTTTATGGAAACACACCGGCTTGGCGTGACGTGAACTGTGATCCGGCCCCGAACAATGTTTATACAATGGCAAAATATGCTGGAGAAAAATTGTTCGAAGCAGTTTACATGGATAGCAAATTACAACACGCTATTATTAGACTGGACTTTGTAATTCAGAGTCAGAACTTAGTTAAAGCATTGTGCAGGAACGTGAAGGAAAATGGTACAATTTTCCTAAAAGGAGGGAATCAAGTATTTTCTTATCTTGATGCCGATGATGTGCCGGAGGCAATTTTGGCACTATTAGAAACAAAAAATAGATGGAGGCCTGTATATAATGTTGGTCCAGACAGGATGAGGCTTTCACTATTGGAAGTCGCAGAAACCGTAAAAAAAGTAGCTGCTTCTGAAGGATACGAGGCGATTATTTCTCTTGAGGAGGATGATACGGTTCTTTGGGCTGGTATGAACTCGAGTGAATTTATGGACGATACAGGGTGGAAACCATCCACAGGAATTTTTGATATGATTCACAAGATTTTTATATCCTGTTGAATTGGAGGAGAATTAATATGCCTAAAATTAGTATAGTGGTTCCGGTTTACAATGTTCAAAAGTATATTCGTGACTGTTTGGAAAGTCTTGTGAATCAGACATTTAGCGATATAGAGATTATTATTGTTGACGACGGATCACCAGATGAAAGCTATAAAGTTTACGGGGAATTTGCTTCTAAGGACAGTCGTATCAGAATAATAAAAAAAGAAAATGCTGGTGTTTCTGAAGCGCGGAATACGGGGATCAGTGTTGCAAACGGAGAATTCTTGATGTTTGTTGATTCAGATGATTGGATGGAGTTGGATGGGTGTGAAACTTTATATAATGCTTATTTGAAAACCAATGCGGACTTAATTGTATCAGATGCTTATACTTCCATGAACGGGATCAAAAGAACAAATAAGGTTTTTGCGAAAGATTTTGTTACAGATGACAGAAATTTTATACGTCAATATCAAGCTGCTTGCATTGGCTATGGATATAATCCTATGCCTGCAGATAGATCAAATGTTTCTGGATTGGGAAGTCCTTGGAATAAGCTTTATTCCAGAAAAATTATTTTTGATAATAATTTGAGATATGATCCTTATGTAAAAGGTATATATGATGATAATTTGTTTACTTTGCATTACCTTTCAGTTGCGAAAAGTGTGGCCTATGTTGGAAAAACTATTTATAATTATCGAATCGTAGGTCAGTCGCTTACACAGTCTTTTAAACCTAATACATTGGATATAAGCCGAAGGATATTTACAAAAATTCAAGAATTCATTTCTGAGCAAGAAGAACCGGACTTTTTTATGCGTCCTTTCGATATGTATGTAATTCGGAGATTAAGTGCGGAATTAAGCGTATATTATTTTTCAAAGCAAAATCCTAAAAAAACTCGGGAAGCTGGTAAAGAATTGAAGACTATGATTAACAGTGAGCCATATCAATCTGCGATTCGTAATGTTGAGGTCAGAAAATTAATGGCTCCTCATAAGTTGACCTGCTATACTGCCAGGTTGAATTGGCCATTTGGAATGTGGGCAACACTCAAAATTCGAAGGTGGGTACGGAAATTGATGAAACGGTAGAATATATCCGCATGCTCCGTTAACCTTTAGTGAGGTTTGTTATATGCAAATGCAAAACAAAGGAAATAAAATAAAAGAAAATAGAATGATGTGCGCCTTGGAATACCTGTTGCTCTTTTTTATGGTAATATGTATTACATCTATCTGGCTTAGACAAGCACCAATTTTTTATTATTTGGGCTATCTTAAAGCTTCCATTCCAATATTAACGGTTGGCATTGTTTTAGCAAAGGCACTTTCTTCTAGTAATAAAATTATAATTTCCAAGGAATGTTTTTCTTGGATAATGTTCTTTGTGCTATGCGTTTTTGGAGGTGCAATAGGTAGTTCGGGGACAGCCTCTTTTTCTAGAGCAATAGAAATTACAGTATATTGTATATGTTTTCTATTGCTATCGTATGCGCTAGATAAAGAAGAACTTTCAAGATTCTTTATGAGATATGTGAATATTATCACACTCATAGCGGTCATATCATTGTTTTTTTATTTTGGCGGAAGTATTCTGAATATAATACCGGCGACAGGAAAAGTATCGTTTGAATGGGATTTGACCAGAAGTGCAGATTCATATTTTTTTCTGTATTATGAACCGCAGATATCGGATAATTTACTGTTGGGAGTGACAAAAAACTGCGGCATATTTACTGAAGCAACAATGTATGGGTTTTTGCTATCGAATGCGTATATGTTTCATAGAATGAATATGAAAAGTGGTAAACATGGCAAAATTATCTCTATTATACTTTTGGGGACAATTTTGACTACCCTTTCGACAACACCTATACTTACGGTTTTGATTTTTGAAACGTCAAATATCTTAACAGCTAGAATATCTAACAGGCATCTGGCAAACTTGAGGACCGTATTCTTTCCAGTTATTGTGCTGGCTGCAATTTGGATTGCTACTATTGTTATTGGAGATAAACTTAGCACTGCATCGTATGATATACGTTTTGATCATATTGTTTCCTGTATTAGAGTTTTCAGAGAAAATCTTTTACTTGGCTTAGGATACGGGTCGCTTGACGTTTTAAAAACATATTTTTCGTATCAACAAGGTTTATCTGTTGGGATACCATATCTATTAGCAATGGGTGGAATTGGTGCTCTGTTAATGCTTAGCATCCCTGTGATTAGATTTCTGATTAATTCTTGGACAGTTAGAAACTGGATGGGAATATCTTATGTCCTTGCTTTCATATTTAGCTTTTTCTTTACTAATATTGTGTTTAATTTTACGTTGCAGTGGTTAATTATTTCAGGTGTTTTTTTGAAAGGAAGCTATGAAATGAAAAAAGAAGTAACTGTTAAGCGGGGGGGGGGTATTGCCATGAGATAATATCTTCAATCATCGATAATTTAAGAACTAAAGTCCCCCGGCCTGATATTGGCATGGCAATGTGAAGGCGGGTGGCTTAGTGTGAAAATTACAATTAGGAAAGCCAGTTCTACTGTAAAGGCAGGAGATGCAGCCTATTTTTTGGCTTTTATTTTACTCTTCATGTGTGACTTTTATAATACAACAACATTTAAGGGATTAGTGGACATAACATTCTTGTTAAATGCTGCAAGAGTACTTTCGGTTATTTTAATTACAGTGAAATGTGTATACATAGATAGTTATAGTATAAAACATTTGATAGTAATTACCCTGTTGGTCGGGGTTGCGGCCATTTCTGTATTTTCGAGCAACACAGCTGCATTGTTGGATTTTATCTTACTTGCGGTTGGTTGCCGCGGAATAGATGACAAAAAAATTGTCAAAACATATTTTGTCTTTGGAACGATTTATCTGTTAATTACGATGGTCTGTAGTCTGACAGGAGTGATTGAAAATTATTCTACTATACGAGCGACTACAGGAACTTTACGATATTCTTTCGGTATTGTATATTCTACAGATTTTGCCGCGCATGTATTCTTTTTGATACTGGCTTTTCACTATATTCGGGACAGGCGGATCAAGTTACTGGATATAATTATTCATATTCTTATAGTAGCATTTTTGAACCGGTATTGTGATTCAAGATTGTCGGAAGCAATGATTCTGATGACATTGATTTTATTTATAATATATGATTTCAGAGGGGAAATATTCGGAAGCAGAGTATTTGGTTTTATATCAACCTGGGTTACAGTGGGCTGTGGAATTTTTTCTGTTGTTATTACCAATTTATATTCTGGCTCAAGTGTTGCCTGGGTTGCAATTGATGAACTTTTATTTAGCAATCGCCTGAAAATAGGGAAAAAAGTAATTGATATGTATGGATTTACCCCATTTGGACAATTTATAAAGATGCAGGGAATGGGTTATAAGGTTTATGATTATGATACATCGATAGGAACAACTTATATTGATTCATCATATTTACAGATCATTTTGATTTACGGAACCGTCTTCTTTGTGATTATGATGGCTGCTTATACCTACTGTGCCAAAAAGGTTTATTTGAGCGGAAACAGAAAGTTATCAATTATACTCGTGTTAATTGCTGTGTCTTGTATTATTAATCAGTATTTAACTAATATTGCGTATAATCCGTTTGTGGTAATTTTTGGAACATACCTGCTATCAAATAGGTCATTCAATTCAGCTGAAGTTGGACGAAGAAAAATTGTATTGAAATGAAAGGATTAGATAAGAAATGAAGAAAACCAGTGTTGTTAAGAACTATATATATAACACATCCTATCAGCTTTTGGTGCTTCTGGCACCTCTGATAACTACACCTTATGTTTCAAGGGTTCTTGGCGCCACTGGTATAGGCATTTACAGCTATGCGCAGTCAATCGCTACATACTTTACACTTGCCGGAGCTGTCGGGACAACCATATATGGGCAGAGAGAAATTGCCTTTGTTCGTGATGACAAAAAAAGGCGATCCGAAATTTTTTGGCAGGTTTCTCTGCTCAGATTCGCTGGTGTTTTCATAGCCAGCTTAATTTATTTTTTTGCGTTTTGCTTTGGAGCGGAATATAGCGCGGTCTATCAAATCCTTCTTGTTGAAGTTGTTGCAACAGCATTTGATATATCATGGTTTTTTATGGGGCTGGAGAATTTCAGGCTTACCGTCATTCGCAATACTATAATCAAATTGGCTGGTATCATAGCAGTTTTTATTTTTGTGAAATCCTCAGATGATGTTTTGATATATACGATGTGTTTAACACTGCCGATTTTTTTCGGTAATATAAGTTTATGGATTTCTTTGCCGAAGTATTTAGTAAAAGTTAATGTTAATGTCTCGGACGTACTTAGACAATTAAAGCCTTCACTTATTCTTTTTTTGCCACAGCTGGCAACCGAAGTGTATACCGTATTAGATAAAACCATGCTGGGTTTTTTCGCTTCAAATATTGATGAGGTCGGCTTCTACACTCAGGCCTCAAAAATTATAAAGGTTGCTTTAATGCTGGTTACGTCTTTAGGTACAGTGATGCTTCCCGCGATGTCCCATGCATATGCGGAAGGTAAAAAAGATGTAATTGTTAAGAGTATTACGAAAGCATTTCATTTTGTTTTTATGCTTGGGTTTGCGATACTTTTTGGAATATGTGGAATTGCGAAGAACTTTGTTCCCATATTCTTCGGAACTGGATATGATTCTGTTGTATTATTGATGATTTTTATTTCTCCTATCATTATTTTTATAGCAATGAGTAATGTAATTGGAAAGCAGTATCTTTTGCCGACAAAACAGGAGAAAGCTTATACTGTTTCTGTTTTCACTGGCGCGATTGTCAACTTCATTTTGAATTGGATTTTGATTATAAAATATGACGCTATAGGTGCGTCAATAGCTACTGTGCTTGCGGAGTTTTCTGTACTTTTTGTTCAGGCCTTTCTGGTCCGAAAACAGCTTAACCTTTTCAGGTGCTTTATGCCGGCTGTTAAATATTTCATTTGCGGCGCAATTATGTTTATCGGCGTATATTTTATTGGCGAAGTTCTTGGAAGCGGTGTTTGGACATTATTGATTCAGATTGTTGCCGGAATTGTTATATATTTTGTTGAATTGGCTATTACAAAGGATAGCATGATGGCTGAGGGTATTAACATGGTGATGAGAAAAATCAGGAAAGAATAGAAAAATATTGATTAATAAGTCATGATGGAAGGGAAAAAATAACTTATGGGTACGGTAAATGCAGTTGTGGTAACTTATATGTGAACTTCCCTATTGGGTTACACTAACTTCTTCGAAAAGTCGCTGAAAACCCGCATAAATACGGTAAGTACTCAAACATGAGTACCACAAAATAAAAGAAACCGCCATTTTACTAGCGATTCCTATAGATTTGTTCTTTGACAGTTAAATTAATTTTTTTTGGAAACCTTTTTCAGACTGCTGCATTTTTTCTGGGCTGCTTTAGACCATGGGAGAAGGTCAGCAAGGAAATCGCGGTTGGTATCATCCTGGTGCGCTGCCAGTTCGGTCAACACATATTCCAGATATTCGTAGATCCGGAGACCGTTTGCTTTTGCAGTTTCTACCAGGCTGTACATGATGGCACTGGCTTCCGCTCCGCGGATGGAATCCACGTTGACCCAGTTCTTTCGCCCGAGGGTGAAGGGACGGATGGCGCGTTCTGCGGTATTGTTATCCATGGGAACGTTCCTGTTAGTCAGGAAGAACCGGAGATATTCTTCCTGGTTCAGACTGTACTGGAGAGCCTTGCAGGTGCTGCTTCCGGCGGGAACTTTTGGAAGAGATGTTTCCGGTCCTTATCTTTGGTTTTATCGTAAAGCCCATCCAGGTGGAACAGCTCGGAGATCAGCTTCACACCCTGTGCGACAACGGTTCCTTCGAGTTCCGGAATACCGGTGATTTTTACGAGTTCCGCATACTTTCGTTTCGCGTGAATGTTTTTTGGAAAGACGATTATTTTGAGAATATCGAAGGCAGCAGAGAAATCATTTAGAAAGCTGGATGCGAAGAAGGCAAAGGCAGATGCTAAGACCGCTGAAGAAGCTAAGAAGACCGAAGCAGAGGCTGTGCTGAAGAAGCTGCTGGCAAGCGGGATGAGTGCGGGCGAGATTCTGGAAAAGTTGAAATAAACAAGAACCTAAGAGAAAATAAATACCGTGTGTGAAACACAGGCTCCCCGGAGCTGAGGTGCACACGGTATATTTTGAAGGCTGTTATATAGGTTGAGACGCAAATAAAACATCATATTGCAATCATCGTATCTGACTTCGAAGCCGCAAAGTATTTTTTATGTGAACAAGCTGGGTTTCTCTGTCATCAGGGAAAACTATCGCTCAGGTGAAGTAGTAGAGAGATCTAAAGCACTGGGAGACATCCGGGGAGTGACTTACATTTACGGAATGTTCTACCGGTTTGGGCTGATCGCATATTGCCTAAATGTAACTATTCAGAGACATGCAAAACTGCGTTCTGCGAATGCTTGCATTCAGGCAGATAAGCAGTTTTATATGGCGAAGTAAACACATGAGCAAAAGGAAACCGATGGCTTCGCAGGCAGTATGTACTGAGAACATCAATCGAATAAATAAAATATGGCATATTATCCAAATTCATAAGGTACAGATTTTGCTATTTTGCTACATTGACAATTACATATTTCTTTGTTATTCTCTGCTTGTAAGCAGATTTTTTTCTATTTCAAATTTCTAAATCGGCGTAAGTTGATATCTGTGACTTCAGAGGAATTCCTGCTTATTTACCCCATTTAATACAATAGAGCAGGAGATGATGAAGGACAGAGCGTTTGTTCTGTGTATTGCCGTTGTTTATTCTCCTGCATACGTGTGAGAGGAGAATACGAATGGTAAAACGATACGAGGAACTGACGATTTCGGATGATTTTATGTTTGGTAAGACGATGGGCGATAAGGTGCTTTGCCAGGATGTGCTGGAACAGCTGCTGGAGGAAAAGGTAGGGGAGCTGGAAGATGTCCAGCCGCAGCGGGAGTTCCGGTATACTTCGGGTGGCAAGCCGGTCCGGCTGGATATGTATACACGGGATAAAAAGCGTATGTACGATGCAGAGATGCAGAATCTGAACCATCAGCCGGTGGAGAAGCTGGAACTGCCGAAAAGGAGCAGATTTTACCAGTCTACGATGGATACGGATCATCTGAGTAAGGGAAAATCCTATCGGGAACTGCCGGAGGGAAGAGTGCTGTTTCTCTGCACATTTGATCCGTTTGGCAGGGGATATGCGAAGTATTCGTTCCAGAATCTGTGTAAGGAAGACAGGGAACTGTACCTGAAGGATGGAACGGAGAAGATTTTTTATAACTGTGCTGCGGACCCCGAGAAAGTGCCGGAGAATCTGCGGGAGTTATATGATTATATCAGAAGCGGGAAGGTCGGAGGAGACCTGAGCCAAAGGATTGATGAAGCAGTGCGTATGGCACGTAAGAATGAGGAATGGAGGTCGGAGTACATGAAAGAGTTGCTACATGATGACGACGTCAGAGAAGAAGGCAGAGCAGAAGGAAGAGCAGAAGGCAGGGAAGAGGGTGAAGGCCAGCTGGTAAAGCTGATAAATAGTATGATTGCTGGCGGTGATGGAGATAAGATTGCTTTGTTTGGAGAACCCGAAATCTTAAAGACAATGAAAAAGAAGTATGGGATAAATTAACTCTGATCCATTTGGCAGGGGATATGTGAAGTATTCGTTCCAGAATCTGTGTAAGGAAGACAGAGAACTGTACCTGAAGAATGAGCCGAAAGTGTTGCTGGCAATGCGGAAGAAGTATGGTCTAGAGTAGTAATCAAATTTGATTTCTAATTCTTTTGTACAGTTGAACAATAAAAGGAGATGTGCTACTATTGGTTATATAGATGCAGATCACGGCAGCTTATTTAACTGATAAGACTAGGGGGGAGCTTTATATGGCAACACAAAAGCAACAAGGTATTAAAAAGCGACTGACGAAAGGATTTGTGAAAGTAGCAATAATCGGTGCGATTGCGGCAGTTATTGGAATCGTAGCACTACTGATCGCAGCGATGCAGTATGAAAAGGCATTGAGCCGATACGGATTTACACAGGGAGATATCGGTAAAGCGGTCGCGGCATTTTCGGAGAGCCGGAGCGCATTACGTGCAGTAGTAGGCTATGATGACAAAGCAGTAATAGAAAAGCAGATCGAACTGCATGACCAGAAAAAGGCAGCGTTTGAGACTTACATGGATGAATTGAACCGCTCACTCAAATTCACCGAAGGCAGGGATGCCTATAATAAAGTATTGCAGGAACTGGACGGGTACTGGGATCTGGATGCACAGGTGCTGGAACTGGCTACCTCCGATGACGAGGACGGATATCTGCAGGCGCAGGATCTGGATACCGGAGATCTGACCGCACAGTACGAACGGATATACGCGGAATTTGTAGACTTGATGAACCTGTGCGTCGAAAAAGGAGATCAGGCGGAGGCAAATCTGCGTCATATGGAGTTTATTATGCTGATCGCGATTCTGACTATCGTAGTGACTTCTTTCTGGAGTTCTGTGATATTAGGCAAGAAAATGGCGGGAGATATCGAAGAACCGATGATAGCGCTTGCGGATCGACTTCAGACTTTTGCACAGGGGGATTTGGAGAGTGCATTCCCGGACAGCAACACGAAAGATGAGATATCCTATATGATACAGGTCGCAAAAGGCATGGCTGCCGACCTGAATCTGATCATTACGGACGCAGGAGAATTGTTGGGACAGATGGCGGAGGGTAATTATGCCATCGGTACTAAGATCGAAGAGAAATATGTAGGACAGTTTGTGGCACTGAAAGATGCCATGCGTAAGATGAACCGACAGATGAACAGTACCTTACAGCAGGTCGAAGAGGCTGCAAAGCAGGTATCAGCAGGATCGGAGAATCTTGCACAATCTGCCCAGGCGTTGGCAGAAGGAGCAACAGATCAGGCAGGATCTGTGGAAGAACTGACGGCAACCATTACGAATATCACAGACGCCGTGTCCCGTACAGCCGGTGAACTGCAGAAGACGACGGAAAAGGCTGAGAATTATGCACAGCAGGCGGATGCAGGGCATATGCAGATGAGGTCATTGATGGAGGAAATGGACCGAATCAATGAAACATCTAAAAAGATACAGAATATTATTGCTGACATTGAAGATATTGCGAGTCAGACGAACCTGTTGTCTCTGAATGCGGCAATTGAGGCGGCCAGAGCAGGAGAAGCCGGACGGGGATTTGCAGTGGTGGCAGAACAGATCCGTAAACTGGCCGAACAGAGTGCACAGTCGGCAGTAGATACCAGAAGCCTGATCGAGGGATCGCTGCAGGAGATCAAGAATGGCAACCAGGCAGCGGAGGCAGCAGCGGAATCTCTGGAGCAGATCGTTACGGGAGTCAAGGAGATTGCGACAGATGCAAAACGATTGAGTGAAGAGTCTGCTACGCAGGCACAGGCGATGCAACAGGCAGAACTTGGTGTGAATCAGATATCGGAAGTAGTGCAGTCGAACTCTGCGTCAGCAGAGGAATCGTCTGCTACCAGTGAGGAATTATCCGCACAGGCATATGCATTAAACGATCTGGTAGGAAAGTTTACACTACGTCGGGATTAATTGCTAATGAAAGAATGATACAAATACCGGTCTTAATAATCCGTAAATAGCGGAGAAATAAGACCGGTATTTTTTATTATGCAAAACTTTCACTATAACTGAAATTTTCCTTTCCGCATTATCTATTAGAATTGTAATGGTAGATATAGGAGATGGAAAAATGAGTCAAAAGCATTCGCAGGAGTATAAGAACATAGGTCAGACAATCTGCAAATACCGAAAACTCAGAGGTCTTACGCAGGAACAACTGGCAGATAGAGCATGCATCAGTATCAGTTACCTTACCAAAATAGAGGCTCCCAATTGTGACCAGCCGTTTTCTCTGGAGGTAATATTGGATATAGCGGAAGTATTGGAAGTATCCGTACATCAGTTGTTGGAAGCTATCAAATAGAGAAATAAAAAATGATCTTAAAAGTTTAACACTTTTAAGATCATACTTTTTAAAGAAGAGCTGCTGACGGGAATCGGACCCGTGACCTCCGCACTACCAATGCGACGCTCTACCGACTGAGCCACAGCAGCATCACGTGACTGCTAACGCAATCACCGTGATTCATTCTAACAAAAGAGATACCGTTTGTCAACAATAAAAAAAGCAAAATTTTTCGATATTTGTCGATGGGAAGAAATTGACAGAAAATCTACGGAAAGTAAAATATAAAGATATGAAAAACAAATTTTTCTCACATTGTAAAACCATCTATATTTAATATAGGGATAAATGTTAAATTATAAAGTAAATATTTTTAAGAAGGATGAAACCATTTATATGGGGGAATGACAGATGCATAAAAACAAGACAGAAGAGACAGCAGCAGACCATCTAGAATTCAATGAAATGTTTCGCAGAAATGAAGCCATAGTGTATAATTTTATCAGATATCGGATACTTGATAAGTCGTTGGCACAGGATGTCATGCAGGAAACATTCTACCTGGCGTACAAAAAGTGGGATATTCTGAAAGATCATCCGAATCAGACGGGATGGCTATTGGAGACCGCGAGGCATAAGATACAGGAGTTCAACAGGAAAATAAAGAAGCTGGAATGTGAAACCTCGTTGGATGATCACGATGACCATGAACATGTTGTTGCGAAAGACGAATACGGAAAAGCAGAATTAGACATGGTCCTGGAAGCGGAACTGGACGAAGAAGAGAAGACGCGTTTCTCGAGATATTTTGTGGCAGGATATAAAATATCGGAAATGGCGAAATTGGAGAATATTTCTGAGAACAATATGAGTGTACGACTCAGCAGATTGCGTGGCAAAATAGCCCAATGCCTATACGATGGAAAAATATTCGACAAAAAGCAAAAAAAGTCTGTAAGAAATGACAAAAAAGAGACAATGATATATAGAGAGGGACAGTCATTCGGCAGCAACGCCGGATGATGAGATATAGAAGGGAACGGAACAGTAATGAAGAAACAGGATAAAGAAAGTCTGATCAGGGAAGTTACGAAGCGGTTAGACTGGTATACAATGGAGGCTTCCGACGAGGAATTTGATGCGGATGAAGTTCAGACGTTATTGAAGCTGTTGGATAGCCTGAAAGGTGAAGAGAAAGAGGAAGAATTGCCGGTGGAGGAAGCACTGGACAGCTTCTGGAAGTATTGTGAGAAACGTCAGGAAGAGGAAAGGATTCTGGCGGCAGATGGAAAGAAAAGTGAGGAGAACCGCAAAACGAAGCCTGAGAAAAAGGAAGGGCGGATGCACCAATTCCTTTGGTATTTTCACAAACACAGAATTGCTGTGGTGACAGCAGTGGCACTGATTGTTATAATGCTGGGTGGTTCCTGGCAGATGGCAGTAAATGCAGAGAAACACGGTGGCTTCTTCTGGTGGATGGATAAGAATGAGGAAGGGACGACATTGATAACGGCGCCGGAGGGATCAGATATTAGTAACCCACAATATTATGATAAGATAGAGGATGTACCAAATGAATATAAACAATATGCGTTGATACCACTTGAACTTAGCTGTTTGACAGGAGACGATTACAAGTTGAGTCGTATTGAAGTAATAAAAACAAATAAAGCAGATACAATAAACGATTATTTTGAAAAAGAAAAAGAGGAAATATTGTATTTTGAAGTGACAGTATACCAACAAGAGATTTTGCGAGTAAGAGAAACTTATCCGGGATACATTTTTTGCGAGGAACTTGAAAATGATGGTATAAATTTAGAGGTTTTTGAAAAAGAGGAAGAGAGCGGAAAACAAAGATATGTGATATATTTCTATTATGGGAATAAAAAATATGCTGTTTTCGGTGTAGACAACAAAGAAAAATTAAAGGAAATAGCTGTGGAATATCTGCAAGCGGTAATTAGTAATTAATCAAAATAATAGGTATAAAAGGGAAGCTGAGTCTACTGATTCAGCTTCTTTTTTACACGCTAAAACATTTTTAAATTCTTAAAAAATATTTTCAAACAGAGAGAGAACTGAGAGTATGGTAAATCACATCAATAATACAACAAGGCCTAAACTTCATGGTTCGACAC
>OLIS01000454.1_pt1 | contig 31959 bp, 22 predicted proteins | sample 1601351 | NCBI WGS metagenome assembly OLIS01 (sample SAMEA2452122, study PRJEB22498) | human gut metagenome | biome: human feces; feature: human gut; material: feces | place: Australia | collected 2012
GCGTGAAAGCAGAGGATTTGTTGTTAAATGGAACGCAAACATTGGAACAAGCCTTGCAAGGAAAATTGCCAGGAGTGGCAATTGTGAACCAAAGCGGGTTGACGGGAACCCGACAAAAAGTAAGAGTACGAGGAACTTCAACTCTGGTCGGAAATGCAGAACCGGTATGGGTGGTGGACGGGATTATTCAAGAAGATCCGTTACCTTTTAATTCAAATGATCTGACGAATATGGGGGATACGGATGTGGATATGATTAAAAATTTCGTGGGAGGGGCTATTTCATGGTTAAACCCGAATGATATTGAGGATATTACAGTGTTAAAAGATGCTTCTTCTACTGCTATTTATGGGGTAAAAGCTGCTAATGGAGTGATTGTGATCACAACAAAAAAAGGAGAACGTGGCAGGATGTCTTTAGGGTATAGCGGAAGTTTTTCTTTTAGTGCGAAAATGACATACAACAAGTTGGAGTTAATGAATTCCAAACAGCGAGTTGAAGCTTCCAGGGAAGCTTACGAGAAAGGATCCGTGCTGAAAACGGAAGAACCTATAGGATATATGGCTTTAGCGTTAGCATATAAACGTAGAGAAATAAGTTATGATGAATTTAATTCGGGAGTAAAAAAATTGGAAACTAATAATACGGATTGGTTTGATATATTGTTTCAGACTCCATTCAGCCATAATCATTCGATAAGTGTTTCAGGAGGAAATGCCAAGACAACTTATCGGGCTTCTATCGGTGTAAATAATGCGAATAATACGGCAAAAGGTAATTCGCAGAAGTCTTATTCGGGAAACGTGAATGTTTCTACTACTTTTTGGGATCAATTGTACATCACGTTCGGTTTGTCCGGTAACGTATCAAAAACGAAGGCTTTTAATGCAGCTAATCCGTATAGTTACGCCAGTACGACAAATCGGGCAATCCCTTGTTATAACGAGGATGGTAGTTTACATTTTTACAGGACCAGCGGTGGTGGGTTCTATAACATCTTGCATGAATTACATAATAGTGGAAATCGAAATACTTCGAATAGTATTAATAGTAATTTTAGTATTCGTTGGGTGATGGGGCATGGTTTGACGTTATCATCTATTATCGGGTATAATTATTCCACTTCTTTTGGAGAATCTTGGTATACGGAACAATCTAATAATATCCGAAATATTCGGGGATATGAGTTTGGTGAATATGGCCCGGGAGATGTTTTGTATATAGAATCTCCTTTACCATATGGTGGAACTTTGACAGTGAATGAAACTCGAAATAATAATTATACATGGAGAAATCAATTGGAATTTGTCAAGACTTTTGATCGTCATGTGATTAATGTGATGCTTGGACAGGAGGCCAGAAGCAATAAATATGATGGTTATTCCCAAACGAATTATGGATATATGCCTGATCGGGGAAAGTCCTTTGCTGAAGTTCCTCCTGTGATTGGAGAGGATAAGAGAGTTAATATGTACACTCAGGGTAATTCTCCTCAACTTGTTGATCGTAAAGCTAATTATGTGTCCTTTTATGGAAATTTTAGCTATATGTTTGATGATCGTTATGCAATAAATGGTAGTATTCGTACAGATGCTTCCAATCGTTTCGGACAGGATAAGAGCGCTCGTTTTCAGCCCGTTTGGTCGATTGGGCTGCGTTGGAATCTTGGTCGAGAGCATTGGCTAGAAGGACAAAATCTTTTGAATGATATAAGTTTTAGGGCATCTTATGGTTGGCAAGGGAACGTGGCAGAAAATGTCGGGCCGGATTTGATTGCGAAAATTGAACGAATAAATACAGTTACAGGGGAATACAAAATGACAATTTCTCGTCTTCCTACACCGGGATTAAAGTGGGAAAAGAATAAGAGTATTAATTTAGGCGTTGATTTCAGTATCTTGGATCGCCGGGTAAACGGGACGTTCGAGTATTATTATAAATCGACAGAGGATATGATTACGGAACGAAAAGTTCCTTATGAAAACGGGGTAACCACGTTGACATTGAATGGTGGTAATATGACGAATTCTGGTTGGGATCTGAGTTTTAGTTTTGTACCCGTTCGAACGAAAGATTTTGTATGGAGTTTGAGTATGAATACGTCTAGGGCAAATAATAAATTGAAAAGTACATTGGAACCCACGGGAAAATGGACAGAAGCCGTGTCAGGAGGGTTTAATAAAGAAGGATATCCCGTATCTAGTTTTTGGGCTTTTCGATTCAAAGGGTTAAATCCGGAAAATGGGGCGCCAATGATTGACTTTACTGGGGCAAATACGGAATCTGCTGAACTGGATGTAACTCAATACATGAAACATGCGGGTAAGCTCGAAGCTGATTTTACCGCTGGGTTGAGCACATCATTCCGTTTTAAGAATTTATTTTTGAGTGCTAATTTTTATTTAAGTACGGGAAATCAAAAGTTTTTAGCTTCTCCTTATAGCGAAAAATTATTTGCATCTGGAGCAAATACGATGGCTAGTGAATATCAAAATTTATCTTCACAACTAGTGAATCGTTGGAGAAAGCCTGGTGATGAAAATTTTACAAATATCCCTTCTTTGCCAAATCCGGAAACGAGTGCAGCTTTGCGTCCATTTTATAATAAATATACAACGATTTATCCTTACGATGCATGGGCATATTCGGATATTCGTGTAGCGGATGCTTGGTATTTAAGATGCAATAATATTTCATTGTCTTATCAAGTTCCTCGGGAATGGACGAAATCTTTTGCCCGAAGCGTGAGTTTCTCGTGTTCGGTTAGTAACCCATTCCAGATTGTGAGTAAAGACTTTCATGGGAGGGATCCGGAGGTGGCTAGTGGTGCCCAACCTCTTTCAAGACATTTTTCTTTTAGTATGAGTATGAGTTTTTAACGATAAAAGTGTGACGTGATGAAAACGAATATGTGGATATTTTTATGCGTGTTGGTCTTTTGCAGATGCGGTGATTTCTTGGAGGAATCAAGCCAAGATGAGGTGCGCCCTGCGACAGTCGATGATATGGAACAATTGTTGATTGGCGAGGTGTATATGACGGATCGATATCACGAGAAATTTAGTGAAGGCTATACTCGTTTGCTGACGGATGATATCCAATGCTACGGAATTTCTGATGAACGATATCGTTCTCAATTGGAAGGTGGGCGATACGCTTTTAGCTGGGCTCGGGAGATGTTTGACGAGAGAGGGGGTGGTATTGATGAATTCTTGTGGGCTCAGCCTTACGAACGAATTAAAGGATGTAACGTGATTATTGAATATCTGGACAAAGTGACAGGAGATAATAAGAAACGCGAGAATTTAAAAGGAGAAGCTTATGTGATGCGGGGATATTATTATTTTATGCTGGTGAATTTCTTTGGAATGCCTTATAATTATGGGGACCCGGAGAAAAATCCCGGGGTGCCGTTGAAGTTGGATATGGGTGTAAGGGATGAGTATCTATCTCGGAATTCTGTGGCCGAGGTGTATGCGAGTGTGGAGAAGGATTTATTGGAAGGGATTCGCTTGTTGGAAGCTAATCCGATCGAACGGAATTTTAATAGGGCGGGATCGTGTATGGGAAAAGCCGTGTTATCTCGCATGTATCTATACATGGAAGATTGGGACAACGCCCTGAAATATGCCGATGAAATCATTCAGGAAAGACCGGCATTACGTAATCTCTTGCAGTGTGATTTACATGCATTCCCGGTGTACGATGGTGTGTATCAGCGCACAAGTCCCGAGGAGATTATTTGGGCTCGTCCTACAGAAAGGCCAAATCAAACGTGGAGCTATCGCACCCCTTACGGTTTATCGGAAGAACTTCTTGATTGCATGACAAAAGAATTTACGACAGAAAGTTTTAAAGTTGATTCTACATACGTGTATTTTGTTCCGGATATGCCGTCTTTCGGTGGGTATTGGAAGTATGAATACGAGAATAAAGATCAAGGTGATTTGAGACAATTGGCATTTTTGAAGAGTAGTTACATTTACGAGAATGGTGTCTTAACGGTGTTTCTTGATGTTATTGAGAAGGATGGTTTAACAGCTAACCGGGGAATCCGGACGGCAGAAGTGTATTTAAATCGGGCGGAGGCTTATATTCATAAATACATGGAAACGGGGCAAGATGATTTTCGAAGAAAAGCGTTAGAGGATTTAAATTATTTGCGTCGTCATCGTTTTACTTCTCCCTATGTGCCAGTGGAGGAATCGGAAACTTACAAGCATTTTGATTTCACGAATGCAGATGATTTATTTGAGTTTTACAAGGAGGAACGTCGTCGGGAGTTATGCGAGGAAGGGCATCATCGTTGGTTTGATTTACGTCGTTACGGGATGCCTCGTATTGAACATGTCTACTTCGCTCGTCCGGGAGAAATACAACGTTTCGTGCTGGAAGAAAAATCTTCATGGTATTGTTTGCCGATACCCGAGATTATTCGAGAAGCTAATCCGAAATTAGAGCCGAACCTATAGTAAATAACTTAAAGTGAAAATGTAATGAAGAAAATATTATTTATAATTTTGAGTTTAATACTCTGGATCGGGTGTTATGATGAAGATCCTTTAACGCCGACGACAGAACCGGAACCTTATTTTTTATTACCGCAAGGAGATCATGATTTTGATAGAAATATAGTGAATTGGAACGATCGTTGTGGATTCTATATTTTGTATAGATTTCAACCACAAGATATTTATTGGAATTTAACTCAATGGGATGAAACATCTTGGGATTCCTTGTCTAATAAATGGTTACAGAATAAATTTAAAGCAGAGCCGGCAAAAGAGGAGTATGTCGATCAGCTATTGAACTTTGTAGAAACGGAATTTCTTAATTTTTATCCGGATTCTGCATTGCAAATACTAATGCCATTGAAATTGTTGTTTTGTAGTGAATTGTGGGAACCTTATGGAACGACTCCTTCTGTTATGGACTGTTATACCGGGATTGATTTCATTGCTATAAATCATGGGAACGAAAGTATTATGGACATGGATGCTGATGATAGAGTTGCTTTTAAGCAAAATCTTCATATCACATTCTTGGAAAGAATAACGGATTATGAAAAAATTTCTATTCCGGCAGAATTTAAAAGTATCTCAACTTATGGGGAAAATGTTGACAATACTAATATGTACGACATGGGATTTCTTCAACCTGATGGGTGGACTAAGATTGATGCAAAAAAAGACTGGAAATCATTTTTGACAGCAATTGTTACCACTCCTTATGATGACTTAACAGCAGAACCAGCCGCATGGGCTTGGAAATACAGTATGGGAATTCTTTCTGACACGAAAGACCGTACTCATAAAATTCGGGATAAGTATGTTGTTGTGATTCGGTATTTTAAGGAAACATTTGGGATAGATCTTCAAAAGATCGGGGATAGTTTTAAAGTGAAAAATCAAGAATAAGTTTGAAAGATGAAAGAGATTTTGTTACTAATTATATTCTCGTTTGTCGGGATATTCGTTTTTGCACAAGGAGTCGATTTCCAAGAACTTTCTTTGGAGCAAGCTTTGGAGAAAGCAAAAAAAGAAAAAAAATTAGTTTTCGTGGATTGTTACACTACTTGGTGTGCACCTTGTAAGATGATGACAGAACAGGTGTTCCCGCAAAAAGAGGTTGGAAACTATATGAATGACAAATTTATTTGTTTGAAAGTTAATATGGAAAAGGGGGAAGGACCTACTTTAGGAAATAAATATGGTGTTGAGGCTTTTCCGACGTTCTTGATTATTGACCCGAACGGTTCGTTGTGTCATCGATTTGCAGGATATAGTACTGCCGATAAGTTTATTGCTCGCGTGAAGGATTGTTTTGATCCGGATAAGGCTGAGAAGGGTATTCACAAAACGAATCAGGTAAAAGCTGGGGATATGGCTCCTCTGTTTAAATACCTGGATATAAACGGTAAGGAAATTTCCTTGGAAAGTTTGAGAGGCAAGTATGTTTTGATTGACGTGTGGGCCACATGGTGTACGCCTTGTAAAGATGAAATTCCTTATTTGAAAGAGATTGAGATGAAATTCCGAGGTAAAAATATTGTGTTCGTGAGTATTTCTTGTGATAAAGATAAAGAGGCTTGGGAGAAAATGGTGAAGGAAAAAGAGATGTCCGGAATACAGTTGCATGCGGGGATGGATATGGATTTGGTTAATTCTTATAAAATAGAGTTTATTCCTCGCTTTATTCTCGTGGATCCAGAAGGGAAAGTGGTGAACGTGGAGATGCCGAAGCCTTCGAATCCGGAAATGGAAAAAATGTTGGAAACTCTAAAAGGAATTTAATGATTAGTGAAAATGAAAAAGATTTTGTTATTGTTAATGAACTTGTTTGTCGGGCTGAGTGTGTTTGCTCAGGGGGTAAATTTTCAAGAACTCTCTTTAGCTAAAGCCTTGGAAAAAGCAAAAGGAGAAAACAAATACGTGTTTGTAGATTGTTACACTTCTTGGTGTGGTCCTTGTAAGATGATGGCTTCACAAGTGTTGTCACAAAAGAAAGTTGGTGACTATATGAATGATAAATTTGTTTCCGTGAAGATTGATATGGAGAAAGGTGAAGGACCGGAAGTGAAAAAAAAGTATGGTGTTAAAGCTTATCCCACGTTCTTGATTATTCAACCTGATGGTAACTTGATTCATCAAGTCGTGGGGTATAATGAACCCGATAAATTTATTAAGCGGGTAGATGAAAGCTTCGATTCGTCAAAAGCTACGGAAGTTTTACGTGCTCGGTATGATGGGGGAGAACGGGAGCGTCAATTCATGTTAAACTATTTAGATGTGTTACTTGCAATAGGAGATCGTTCCATGGGAAAAGTGGCTCAAGAGATCTTTGCAGGACTGAATGAAGAGGAAAAGTTTTCTCCGGATTACTGGTTTCTATACGAGGATATGAAATTGAATACCGTGGGAGCTGATATGTATAATTTTCTATTGGCTAATCGGGAACGTTTTAATACAGTAATCGGCAAAGAGCGTGTTGATAATTTTTTGCAAAGGTGCAATATGGAGTACTTGAACTGGACTTCTTTCGGAGAGGCAGATATGACAGATGAACAGCGGGCTGCAATACAGAAAAATTTGGATGAAGTAAACATTCCGGAACTTTATCCTTTCTGGGAAGTGGTTCAGGCTTGTCGTAGCAGGGACGTCGGGCGTATCGTGAAAGCTTGCAAGAAGAATTTCCCAAAAATGGATCTTCATCGCTGTGGCTCGTATTATTCGATGTTCAAAGGTATGATTGAGGAGAAGGGAACTTCCGCTCAAAAAAAGGCTTGGGATAAACTGTTGATAGACATTATGAAACGGAAACAAATCGAAAATCAGCGAGAGATGAGGGAATAAAGAAGTGATGATATATTGGGATATTGATTATTTTCAAATGATGAGACGAGGGAAGAATGACAATCACTTCCCTCGCTCCCATTATTAAAAAAATCCATGAAAACTATTGGATACTAATTTCTCGGATTTTTTCTCCGTGATCAAATACGGATTTGTACGAGAAATAGAGTATGTTTTCCGATAAAGACCACTTCCTGCATAGAACACGTATAACGAGATCACGCATCTTGTGCGTTCCATCTTTATTTGCGGCTTTAGTTTTGCTGTTAAAAGAGGGCGTATTTCTTTTTCCATAAAATAAATACTAAAATCGTTCTCTCTGTTCTTTTTGATCAAAAATTCAATCTGCTCTTTTTTATAAACAGGAAAACGATAACCATAATTTGCGTGCCACCACAAAGCAAAATTATTGCCATATAACTTAAAAATCAACAATTGAAGGTATCCCATCTTATTATCTTGGGGAGTCAAATGAAAAGCAGCATGGTTAGCTGAATCCAAAGCGAAACTATGAAGGATTCGTTTACAGCTTAATTCCCGACTATTTGTGAATATACGTTTTGTTCTTTCTATTTTTTTAATTTTTGCGTCCTTTTCCAAATCTTCACGTCTAATTTTTTCAACTCTTTCATTTATTGTTGAATCACATTTTCGTATAATTCTCTCTTTTTCTGCAGATATATATTCTTCCTTATTTAAGTTTTCTCGCCATGCATACAGTAGCGGAACAGCACCATCCCAACCTGCATCATAAATATACTCAATAATGTATCCCGGTTCCGGAGTTAACTTTGAAAAAATTGACATGTAATCTTTTAAGTCAAATGTATTCGTATCTATACTTGCTATATACTTCCCATTAATTAAGCTATCTTTTACTCGAACATGTTTTTGGTAATCCAAAAGTCGATCCAAAAACTTGTCATAGGATTGCGCCTTAACCTCATTCAGAATGCCGCAAATAAATATTACACAGATTAACCATTTCATATTTTTAATCTTTAAAGTTTCTACATGCACCTTTCTTTCACAAATATAACCAAAATTTATTTAAGAGTCAATCTTGGTTATTTATTGTATACCAAACAATGTGAATTGTTTCTATGGTCGAATAAGTAATAATCGGCTACATATACACCCGGGAAAATAAGAAACTCAAGTATTAATAATCCTATATTTCTCTTGCACTTCTCCTACATATCTGGCTTTCATCTATTGATCATGTGTTGATCATCTATTGATCATCTATTACTCTACACAATACATGATGGATAGATGATGGATAATCGATCGACTTGTGACAGCCAGAAGTGTAAGAAATATGTAGGAGAAGATTCCTATACATACTAGTATGGGGTGATTGTTTATTTCAGCAAAACTTTATGCTGAAAAGTTTGAATAAGCTTTAGACGAAAATATTGATTAAAACAACGATAAAAGAATTGAAGGAGGGTTAAAAGAAAAGAGTCCGGTACACTACCGAACTCTTTTCTTTTTTTGGGGCGGTTCACAATAGCGGCGACCCACCCTTTGGTTACCTTAATCTTATTTTATTTCAATGTTTCTTTCTGCTTTCTTGACTTCTTCTTGGGATAATTTCGGCAGATCGATGGTCAGAACACCGTGTTCAACTCCCGCAGCGATCTTTTCTTTATCCACGTCATCCGGTAGAATCATGGTTTGTTGGAATTTAGAGTATGAAAACTCCCGACGTAAGTAGCGATGTTCTTTTTGCTCTTCTTTACTTTCGCTCTTTTTCTCCATGGAGATCACTAAATTGTTGTCTTCGTCTATGCGAACGTTGAAATCTTCTTTCGTCATACCCGGCGCAGCAACTTCTACTTTATATTCCTTTTCGGATTCGATCACGTTAATCGCAGGTGCGGTTGCATTTGCTTTTGTCATCCACTCGTTATCAAAGAAATCATTAAAGATACTTGGTAACCAATTTTGAGTTCTTCTTACAGGCATCATAATTTTAGTCTCCTATCTTTAAGTTCAACATTATCATTTTGTTGGATTCAGGCTCTTTGTGAACCTGCATTCACTTATGCTTATTGCAAACCATGTGCCAATGGGTTTTGAGGACTTTTTGACACCAATTTTATGTCAAATCTTCAGTATTTCTGTCAATCAATGACAAGAAAAAGCAGGATTAAATATTCGAAATTCTAATATTAATTGTAGCTTTATGCTCTGTTTTTGTAAGAGGATACGATAACTATTTGATAAATATACATGATATGAAAAAGAATTACAATTGGGCTAAAGCGACACTTGTTATGGGGTGTATGCTTGGATTGGGGTGGTTGGCGACCCCGGTGATGGCGCGAGATATGGACGTGCAGCTAATGGATGAAGACACGACAATTATGGTTGTTGCCGAGGTACAACCGGAATTTAACGGGAATTTGAATCAATGGATCGGGGAAAATGTGCAGTATCCGGAAGAGGCATATGCTAACCAGATTGATGGGCGGGTATTTGTTACTTTCGTCATTGAGAAAGATGGAAGTGTGACCCATGCCCGTGTGGTTCGATCTGCCCATCCTCTTTTGGATGCGGAGGCTCTTCGGGTGATTGCCGGTATGCCAAAATGGAAACCGGCTATGTCAGAAGGAAAAGCTGTGCGTTTTGAAAAGACATTACCCATCACGTTTAGGTATACTCCGCAAGAAGCAGAATTGACGTATGAGCAATATTTGAAAAACTTAGAAGAAGAGCAGGAAATGCTAAAGAAAGGGGAGAAAATGAGTGTTGAAGACATGGCTCGTCGGGTGAATGCTTTCAAGAAACAATTAGGAGATGATGCTACAGTACGTAAACTATTGCTGGAGAAAAGCCTGTCGATTAAAAGTGAAATAGATAGTACGGTGAAGGCTCAAGCAAAGGTCTTGAAGTTGAAAAAGAATGATGTGAAAGAGTTGACTAAAATTTATGAGAATGAGATCGATTCGAAGATTAAATTGATCGAGAGTCTGGGAGAGGATCAATTTATTAGTTATTTCGTGGAATCTGAACTTGAGATGAGAAAGATAGAGATGGATAAGATGCTAAAGATTAAAGATCTTTTGAAGGATCGGTTTAAATTGTATTTTGAGAATTATATTTTGCAGTAATAACATATTGTTGTAATGCTTGATAAAGGATGCCGAGACAAACAAGTCCGGCATTTTTTTAATTAGAGGTGTTTCTGTCCTCGTTGATTATAAAGTGAATTTCAGTTGAAATTGTATTATAATGAGAGAGAGAATTAATATTTTTGTACAAAAGTGTTAGTATGTATTCTTCAGATCAGGATATTTTAGCTTTCATGCGAAAGGATAAGACTATCGGTATTCAACATTTGTTTGATCGTTACTATCGTCCTTTAGTGCTATTTGCTGATGAATTTTTGAAGGATAGCTCTGCAGCAGAGGATCTGGTGCAGGATTTTTTTGTAAAATTGTGGGAGGATGATTATTTGTTAAAGGTGGCTGAAGGAGCTCTTGGTTCTTATCTTTATTCTGCGGTAAGGAATCGGGCAATTTCTTTTCTTCAGAAAAAAGATGTATTACGCGATTCTCAAGAATTGGGAGTGATAGATATCTTTGTAGACGTGGTAGAGGATATTGACGAGGAACGAATGGATATTGTAATGAAAGAGGTAGAATTACTACCAGAAAGAACCCGGCAAGTAGTGGAACGTGTGATGTTACGGGGTTTGAAATATAAAGAAGCTGCAGAGGAATTGAAAATTTCTATAAACACTGTGAAGTTTGCTTTAAAAGAGGGGACAAAACGTTTACGGGAACGTTTGGCTTCAATGGGACCAGAAGTCTTATTTTATTTTCTTCGAAAGTTTTCTAATTATTAGAATTATTTTTTCAAAAAAATCGATTTTACCCTACCCGTTTTTTGTTTTTTTAGGTCTTACTGGTAAAAATAAGTAATTATGAAGTTACCGGAAGATATACATGAATTAATTTTGGAAGACTTAGCGTCTAAATTAGACGTCTTAGGTCAGGAAAAACTTGAAGCATGGTTAGAGGAGAATGGGGAGAATAGGGAGACATACCGGAAATTTTGCTCTTTGTGGTATAGCGGAAAATGGGCTAATTCCCGAGTAGTGATAAAGAAACAGGTCGCTTGGGAACAAATTCAAGGGCGGCGGAGAAATAGACGAAGGATACGTTGGGTTGTTAGAAGTACTTCTGTTGCAGCTTCTTTAATATGTGTGATTGGATTGATATGGCTCTTTACTTCGAAAGATGAAAGTATTCTTGTTGCTTCCTTGCCGAAGTGGCAACCCCGGCAGGCGACGCTTGTGCTTTCGACGGGAGAGACGAAGGAATTGAGTGTAGCGAAAATGAGCATGATAGAGGAAAAAGGTGCGATTATTTGTTCTGATTCTGCTTATTTGGAGTACCGGAATGAAGGTTTGGAAAAATCTCAGGAAGAACAAGTATATAATGAATTGATCGTACCTAAAGGCGGGGAGTATCGTTTGCGATTGGTAGATGGAAGTCTGGTGATTATAAATTCTGGATCGAGATTACGCTTCCCAGTTAGTTTTAATGGAAAAAGTCGGGAAGTTTTCTTATCTGGAGGTGCTTGTTTTGAGGTTGCAAAAGATTCATTGAAACCGTTTATTGTACATGCAAATGAAGCGGATGTTCGGGTGTTGGGGACATTGTTTGACGTGTCTGCTTATGAGGATGAAGAACGGGTAGAAGTAACTTTAGTAAATGGAGCTGTAAAGATTGCTGTTGATGGTTCTAATGCTCGGTTGGTACCTAACGAACAGTTTGTATTTAACCGGCGAACAGGGGAAACTTTGGTACGAGAGGTTGATGCTGAAAGTTATATTGCTTGGACGAATGGTATATTCCGATTTGATGCTTTACCTTTGGACTTGTTGATGAAAAAGTTAAGTCGTTGGTTCGATATCCAGTACGAATTTGAGGATGATGTATTAAAGGAGGTGCTTTATTCCGGTGGATTTCGAAAATACGATAATATACAAGATATCTTGAATATGATTGGGGAGGTCACGAATATTTCTTTTATAGTAACAAATGATGTAATTAAAATAAATAAAAAATCGGATAATGCGACCAACATTACCCGATGATATTCATCTCCTTTTGGAAAGAGGTGAATAAAGTAAAACTTAATAACACAAATGTATGAAAAAAAGTCAAGAGCACAAACCTGTGTCTGGGAAAGACAGGTGGTGGAAAATTTGTATGATTATGAAATTGACATTGTTTATGTGTGTATTTCTCGTGATTACGACATTGGGAAATGGTTTTTCTCAACAAAGAATTACAATGAAGTTGGGAAACACGACAATTAAAAAGGCGTTAACAGAATTTCAACGCCAAACAAATAAAATCGTGATTTATAGTGATAATAACTTTAGTACCTCTCAAGAAATCATTGCTAATTTTAAAGATGTTGAGATGGAATTGTTTCTGGCAAAAATCTTAGAGGGAAGTGGGATGACCTATAAGTTGATGAAAGATTATATCTTAATTCTTCCCTTAAAAGAGAGTGTGACCGATTCTTTAAATCAGCTGAAAAAGTACACGATAAAAGGAATTGTGAAGGATGAGGGAGGTGGTCTTATGCCAGGGGTAACTGTTTTGATAAAAGGTACGCAGGTTGGAGTTGCTACTGATATTGAAGGAAAATTTGAGATTGCAACGACAAACTCAGATAAGTTGGTACTTGTATTCTCTTTTGTAGGAATGCAGACAGTTGAAGTAAAATATAGCGGTCAGGCTATGATTAACGTGGTGATGAAAGAGGCGGTTAATGAGATGGAAGAGGTGACGGTCGTGAGTACAGGTTATCAAACGGTGAATCGAAAAGATATGGTCGGTTCTTATACTGTGATAAAAGCTGATGATGTGATGATTCCTAGTTATTCAACAATAGACCAGATGTTACAAGGTCAAGTTGCAGGAATGATGATTATGAATACGAGTTCTCGAGTTGGGGCAAGCCCTAAAATTAAAATTCGGGGAACTGCAACATTATTGGGTAATCAGGATCCTCTTTGGGTTGTGGATGGTATTATTCAAGATGATCCGATTCCGATTGATTTGATGACGAATATGGCAGATGACTTAAAAAATATTTTAGGGAATCAAATCTCTTGGCTAAACCCAAATGATATCGAAACAATTACAGTATTAAAAGATGCTTCTGCAACTGCTGTTTATGGGTCCAGAGCCTCAAACGGGGTTATTGTGGTAACAACGAAAAAAGGCAAAACAGGAAGAATGTCTATTAATTATTCTGGAAGTTTCTCGTATGCACCAGCACCCACGTACGATCGGTTCAACTATATGAATTCACAGGAAAGGATTCGATTTGCGGAAGAAGCATATAATTATGGAGCTCGATATGGTGAAGAACCTTTGAAACAACCTTATACTTACGAAGGTTTGATGAAAATGTATATTGATGGAGATATTAATCAAGATGAATATTTGGGTCGTAAGAGTGCATTAGAAATGGTGAATACAGATTGGTTGGATTTATTAACCCGGGTGACATTGAGTCAAACTCATAGTCTTAGTATATCTGGAGGAACAGATAAAGTGAGTTATCGGGTGTCTTTGGGTTATAATAACAATCATGGTCAAGAAGTGAAGAATGATGGGGAACGTTTAACATCTAGTATTTCTGTCGGAATGCAACTTCCGCATCGAATTAAAATTAATGTTGGGATGAATGGGACAATCTCAAAAAATGCGGGATATGCTTCTGGTGTTAATCCGTTAAGTTATGCGTTGTCAACAAGTCGTGCATTACCTGCTTTTGATGAGAAGGGTGAACGTTTGTTTTATAAAAGACGAAGTACGTATGGTTTTAATAACGAATCGGAAACATTGAGTTATAATATTTTAAATGAATTGGATCATAGTGGTTCGGAAGTAAAGAATCATCGTTTGTCTTTAAATCTGATTTTGTCATGGCAACTTTTGGATTGGCTGAAGTATCAGTTTACAGGAGGATACACTTATTCTAACTCAAATCGACAATCATTCCGAGAGGAGGAAACTTATGCGGTAGCAAATGAATATCGAGGATATGATTTTGATGGCGTTGAACCAGATGATCCTTGGTTTAAAGCAGCACTTTTGCCTTTCGGTGGAGATGTATTTACATCCGATGCGATACAGCAAACTTATAATATTCAAAATCAATTGCTTATTTCAAGAACATTTGCAGAGAGGCATCGTTTGAATATGATGCTTGCCACAGAAGTTCGTTCAACGATTAGTGAGGAGCATTCCAATACATTATGGGGATATGTGAAGAGTCGTGGAAATAAATTGATTGCACCTACGGCTTGGAGTGATTTTAAGCCTATCGGGAGAAAAACGCAAGGTGGCGTGGGAGAATTGTTTAACCGTTTATATAGTAATAGTGCCAAGATTTATGGAAAAACAGATAATTTCTTTTCATTATTTGCAACGGTAGCCTATTCATTTTCGGATCGCTACGTGTTGAATGCTAATTTTCGACATGAAGCATCCAATCGTTTCGGCCAAGATGTGAATCATCGGTTTGACCCTGAATATTCTTTTGGTGTTTCTTGGCGCGTGAGCGAGGAACCGTTTATGCAGAGTCAGATTGGGTGGTTGTCTCAATTGAATTTGAAAGCTACTTATGGCATTCAAGGAAATGTTTTGCAAAAGATTGGTCCGGATTTGGTTTTGTATCAAGGAGGAGTGGCTGGAGTATTTAATGAATATTCTTCTTCTATTGCCCGAATTCCTAATCCAAACTTGTCATGGGAACGGACACGGACATGGAATTTCGGGGTAGATTTGGAATTATTTCAAAAGGTTTCTGTCGTATTTGAATATTATACCCGGCGTTCCAATGCAATTATCGGCCAAGAGATACCTTACGAGAACGGATTGAGTTCAATGGAAATAAATGGAGGGATTATTTATAATAAAGGAGCTGAAGTCACAGTGAATTTTGTGCCGGTAAAAACAAAAGATTTTGCACTAAATGTAAGTGTAAATTCATCCAAAAACTGGAACACAACGGGAGTTGGTCCTTCTAGAGAACCCGGTTTGTATGAATACCTATCGGGTAATGCCGAAAAAGTGATGAAAAAAGGTTATCCTGTAGGGGCTTTTTGGTCTTATAGCTTTGCAGGATTGAACCATGAAAACGGAACTCCTCAATTCAATTTGTTAGAGGTGTCTGAAGATAAGCCTTATAATGGAGATCCGACGAGTTTTCTTGTATATTCCGGGACGATAGAGCCTTATTTCACTGGAGGAGTGAATTTGAATGCTAGGTATAAATCTTTTACGTTGTCGACAATGTTCTCGTTACTTTTAGGAGGACGTAAACGCCTTCCCTCTCCTTATGAAGATTTTAGAAATAAGATTTTTTTGCCTAATGAAACTAAGAATGTTTCCAAAGATTTAGTAAAACGTTGGATGAAGCCGGGAGATGAAAAATATACTAACATTCCAGCTTTAATTCGGAAAGATTATATGATGGAGGTTCCAACTGGTCAGGAAAATATGATAGAGATGTGGGAAAATTCGAATGTAATGGTCGTGAAGTCTTCTTTCTTGAGATGTTGTAATTTGAGCTTAGGATGGAGAATGAATCCTGAAATATCAAAGAAATTCGGGGTGTCAAATCTATCTTTAAATGCATCGGTTAGTAACCTTTTCGTCATTGCTTCCAAGCGTTTTAATGGTTTTGATCCTGAATTGGGGAATAGCATTATGCCCCGGAATTATTCTTTTAGTATTAATATTGGATTTTAAATTTAGAAGATATGAAAATAAAGATATTCATATTTGCAATTGTTCTTCTGTTAGTCTCCTGTTCGGAGTTCTTGGAGCCTAAATCTCCGAATGAATATATACCAGAACAAGCGTCTGCATTAGACGAGATGTTGTTAGGATCAGCTTATCCTTCTTCTACGAGCGACCCATTGTTCGTTTTTCACAACATTTTAGATGATGATGTGAAAATAACTGATGAGAATGTTACTTGGAGTGAGGTAAATGTTAATCAGAGAGAGGCTTTTATGCAACTTTTTTCATGGCATCCGGATTTACAGATGACGATGAAAGATGCTGGTAATTATCAAAAGGTTTGGGAAACTTATTATAATTTGATCTTAGGTGCGAATGCTGCATTGGATTATATTAAAAAAGTTTCTGGAACAGAAGAGGATAAAGCTCACGTGCAGGCTCAGGCGTTGGCATTAAGAGCTTTTTACTATTTGCAATTGGTGAACCTGTTTGGAGAGCCTTATACTTATAATAAAGAAGCTTTAGGGGTTCCTCTAAAATTAACCAGTGCTTTGAGTATCAGTTATGATAAGCGGAAAACTGTCGGAGAGGTATATGACCAGATTGTAAGGGATTTGGATGAAGCGGAAAAATATTTTTTGATGCTTCCAAAAGAAAAACAATTTTTGCCTAATTACCGAATCACATTACCTGCAGTTCAACTTTTGAAAGCTAGGGTGAATCTTTATATGAACAATCTTGAAGAGGCAGCAAAATATGCTAAGAACGTGATTCAGGATTGGGATTTTGCATTATATGATTTGCGTTCACTTTCTTATGATGGGGTTACATTTCCTAATTATGTAACTTATGATAATCCGGAGACAATTTGGGCGTTTGGAAAGAGAAATGATCTTCTCAAGTTTACTTATGATTTGACGGGTGATTATGGTGTGAAGGATCATCGGGTACTTATAAATGCTTCAGATGAGTTAGTTGATAATTATGAAGATGAAGGTGATTTGCGTAAACAATTTTATCTCGTACCGGAATATGGTTATACTCCCGTGTGTTATTTGGCTGTAAATAAATGCATGTTCTTGGGAGAGAGTATTCCTTCTGATGATAAATTTATGTTGGCTCTGAGATTATCCGAAGCTTACTTGATTTTGGCAGAGGCAACTGCTAAAACAGATCCGATGATTGCATTGAATGCGGTAAATGAATTGCGAAAAAAAAGAATATCAGAAGAGAAATATAAAGATAAATCAGGATTATCCGGTGATGAATTACTTGAGTTTGTAAGGAATGAACGTCGTCGGGAACTTTGTTTCGAAGGGCATCGTTGGTTTGATTTGAGGCGTTATGGAATGCCTAGTTTCACTCGTGTGTGGAAAGAAGGAGGAGTGCCAGCAAAATGGTTTACAATGGAGAAAGAAGATGCTGCTTATACATTGCCCATTTCTAAAGAAGTAATGGATCGTAATCCAGGATTAATTCAAAATCGATTAGGTAATCCTAAATATTAATAGTAAGATGAAAATTATAAGTACAATATTCGTGGGACTTGCGTTTTTTTTGTTAAGTTCTTGTCATGAGGATGAAATATTGACTCCTCGCCCTTTGGAAATGGAATTACGTTATGAATTTCCTGAAGGTAATAATGCATGGGATCAAGATTTAGTTGAAATAGCTGATAAGTTTAAAACTTATCTGATATATAAAAATTTGAAAGAAGAAGATTTTGATCGTTCTTGGGTTGGATCTAGTGGAGGAGCGGTCCATGGTTCTCCTTTAAATGATGAACAAGCTGCTTTTTACGTGGATTTCATGAAGAATCATGTGTTTGCTTTTTTGACTCCGGAGTTGACAGATCGGGTATTACCAATATATATTTACTTGGCTTATCACATGTATCTTGATTCGCCTTTGGGAGCTAGCCCAAGTACGACGAAATATGATGGTATGGATTTTTGGGCATTCTGTCTGGAAGGAGATGTACCGGGATTACTTTATTCCCGCATTGTTCGTCCACAAACTCCGGAAGAATACATGGAAAGAAGAGGGATTATTTTAAAGGAAATTTTGTATAGGATTGTCACTAAGGGAAATATTGTTATTCCTTCAGAATTTGAGAATGATTTTGATTATGAGACTCAAATTGTTTACTTAACAGGGTCTGAAAATAATATAAATTATTATAAAACAAGGGGTTTCCCTGGACAAATGGGCCCAAAAAATTTCAGGATTGCTCCATTAAAAAGTATTAGTAATACGTCAATTCAAAGGAATTTTATAGATTACATGTATTTGGCCATCCGGTATGAACGAGATGTAGTTTTGAGTCTTTATCCGGAGGATAAATATCCGAAGATTATCAAGTATTATGATTTTGTAGTAAATTATTTGAAGAAAAATTATAAGTGGGACATAACAAGAATTGCTGTCCTACCTCTGCTAAATTAGTATTGTAAAATATCACAAGTATGAAAATGAAATGGTTATTTTTCGTTAGCTTATTGCTGACGATAAGGGTAGTTTATGCCCAGTCAGAAGAGAAAAGTGCTGTTAAGGCACAAAAGGATTTGGATTGGTACAATTGTTCATTTGAGGCAGATCATGTATATGGAGCAGCAATCAATAAAGCATATCAGTTTTTAAAAAATAAGAAAGGAAAATCTAAGCCGATTGTTGCTTTAATTGGTGGGGGAATTGATTGGGAACATGAAGCTTTGAAAAATAATATATGGACGAATCCCAAAGAAAAACCAGATGGAAAAGATAATGATAGAAATGGATATGTGGATGATTTACATGGTTGGAATTTTTTAGGTGCAGCAGATGGACAGGTGATGGAGAAATTAATGGTAGAGGGTGATAGGGAATTCCTACGTTTGAAAGATAAATATGGCTCCTATTTTTTTGATGGGAAAAATTATTTCAAATATGTTAATGGTAAAAGGGTGTCTCTAGATCCTCCGGCAGATATGGACGAGTACAAATATTATCAACATATCGTGATGCCGTCATCTCGCTTGTGTTCTGAGTATGGGAGTTTATTATTTGCTAATGTACTTCGAGAATACGTTCAGATATTTGACAAACAAATGAGAGATAGGAATCCCGGAAAGACGTCATTTACTGTAGAAGATATTGTAGCTTGTGTTGATAAAAATAGTCCGAGAGATAGCCTAAGAGATATTGCGTTATACCTGATGGCATGGAGTATGAATGAGAAGAGAGGAGATGATAAAGCTTGGGAGGGAACATATAATTATTACTTTGGCGACAAGGCAGAGAAAAGGATGAAAGAAAGCTATGAACGAGTTTTGAAAGAGAATGGAACTGATTTGCGTAAGGAGATTGTCGGGGATAATTATATGGATATTAATGACAGAATATATGGTAATAATATTTTATTAACGTTGAATTCGGAAGTTAATACCATGGTAGCCGGAATTATAGCTGGGAGACGTGGAATAGAAGGACGTAATAGTCCGATAGCAGAGAATGCTCAAATTATGAATCTGGTGGTTTCTGCGGAGAGTGGAGAACCTTATTTGAAAGATATGGCATTGGCAATACGTTACGCTGTCGATCATCAAGTGGATATCATATTGTTGGGCGAACAAAATACAGTTTATCCCAGGGAGCAGAAACAATGGATGATTGAGGCGATACGTTATGCTGAAAGTAAAGGAGTGTTAGTTGTTGTTCCTACGTGGGATCTGTCCTTTGATGTGTCTCAACTTGTTTTTTATCCGAATCGTTGGATGGATGGAGGAAAGGATTTAACTAATTTGCTGGTTGTTGCCTCTTCGGATAAGGCTGGTAATCCGTCTATAGCATCAAATTATGGGATTCAAGGTATTGATCTTTTTGCTCCAGGAGTGGAAATTTTTGCACCCAATGTGGGTGATACTTATAAGTCTGCATCTGGGCCTTGTTTGGCGGCGGCAACGGTTGCAGGTATTGCAGCCTTAATTAAAACATATTATCCGCAATTAACTGGCAATCAAATTCGAGACGTGTTGTTGAAAACAGTTTCTTCTCGCAAAGGAGTGGAAGTTCAAAAAAATTGCCGAATAAATGGTCGAATGTCAGAAGATCTTTTTTTGTTTGAGCAACTATGCCAGAGCGGAGGAATTGTGAATGCCTATCAAGCTCTTGTTGAGGCAGAAAAAATAGCCAAGAAGAATAAAAAATAAAGGGATGAAACGTAGATTGTTGATTATATTGTTTTTAATTTTAATTTGGGGACTTCACGCTTCTTGGGCCCAACAGGGTAAATCCGTTATCCCTTATCGAATTGTTGGAGGAAAAATGATTATTGAAATGTTCGTGAATGGGAAGTTACAAAATTTTATTTTTGACACGGGAGGACAAACTTCTCTGTCTCCTGATTTATGCCAAGAGTTAGGACTGAAAATTGTAACAAAGATTCAAGTAAAGGATGTCAATAATCAGTCAATATCTTATCCTGTTGTAGAATTAGAGTGTTTAGAAACTTCTGATAAAGGTATAAATTTTAAGAACATTCCTGTTTTACAAATGGGCCATTTTTCTTTTGATTGCTTTGGGGTGGTTGGATTGATCGGGAGTGATCTGTTGGCAAATATGATTTTGGAGATAGATTCTAAGCAACAGATAATTACTATCACGACGGCAGAAAAGCAGACAAATGTTTCTTTACGTAAATCAGTTCCTTTTGTTGAGGAGGGAGTGATGCCGATAATTGAATTGCAAGCAGGATTGGGAAATGGGATAAAAGTATTGTTTGATACCGGAAGTTCTGGATTCGTCAGTTTGAAAACAAGTGATTATGAGCGCTTATCTACTTCTCGTGCATTTGAGAATGTTATAGAAGGTTATGGAGAGGGAGGGCTTGGAGTTGCAGGTGTCGCAAAAGCTAGGGTGATTCATCGGGTTCATTTCCCTCTAGTCTCATTTGCGGGAACTCGTTTCTGTCATGTGTTTGCTGAAACCTCAGATACCCCTTATACATTATTGGGGATGAAATTGTTGGATTATGGGAAGCTTACTATTGATTATTCTCGTCATCGTTTTTATTTTGAAGCGTATACACAGGAGAATGACTTGGGGCAAAGGTTCCCAGATTTTAAAGTACGTGTAAAAGATGGAAATCTTATCGTGTCTACCGTATGGGGAAAGATGAGGGATATTCTTTCAGTTGGAGATAAGGTGTTGAAAATTAACGGGAGACAGACAAAAAAATATGATTTCTGTGAAAGTATAACACAAGGGATTCCAGAATTAAAAGGGAAAAGATCTGTAAATATGACCATACAGACTGAACAAGGTGAAAAAATAGTTCGTTATAAAAAGAAGTAATGATATGAAGAGGATATTTGTATTAATATGTTGTGTTTTTGTGTTCTTTAGTGTGTTTTCACAGTCTAAGAATACATCGGTAGAGGTTCTTGATTATCGTACCGTTGATGGTAAAATTATATTGGAATTATTAGTTAATGACATAAAGGCAGATTTTGTTTTAGATATTAATGGAGCTAATGCCGTTTTACCTGAATACGTGGAAAAATTAGAAATTGATCAAGAAGTACAAAAATCATTATCTAACGTGGCAAAAACTAGAGGAATAGAAACTATTAAAACGATGAAAATAAATAAAATTTCTTTTGGAAATAATATTTTCAGTAATAACTTTTCTATACTTGTACTGAAAGATGCTCCTTATCTTAGAAAATTAGGAGTGGCAGGTACAATCAACACCCGCTTGTTTCGCGGAGCAACGATAACGCTAGATGGTAAACGACAGAAAATTACAACTTCAATCCCCTATCGTCCTCCCTACATGAGATTGGATTATCGTGTTGATTGTGTGCTAGAAACAGATGGAACATTACTTTGTCCGGTTGTGATTAATGGGAAAAATTATTCTCTTGCATTTGATTCATGGTGTGAAGATATAATTGCGATGTCTCCGGAAGATTTTGCTTTATTTACAGGGAAAAAGGCAGGTCAGGAGTTAAATATTAATTTGGGGTATGAAGCCCCGATAAAGACTGGGCAAGTAAAAGTTGCAGATGAATGTTTATTTGTTAAGAATATGATGAAAAATGTTCTTATTCCAGAAAATAAGAGTTTGCAACGTTCCGTTTTGGGGGTAGGATTATTAAAGGAAGGAATATTGTCAATAGATGTGCGTCGCTCGAAAATGTATTTCCAACCTTATGATCTGGTGAAAATTGAAGATGAGTTGATTCCTAAAGATTTGAATGTGAAAATTGAATCTGGAAAATTGAATCCGATTACAGGAGAATATTTTTTAGAACATATTTTTGATTATAAAAAAGGGGGTGATTTTGTTTTAAAAGGAGATAAACCTGTTGTTATTGATTTCTGGGCATCTTGGTGTGGACCTTGTATGAAGATGCTTCCTATCATGGAAAAGTTAGCGGCAAAATATAAGGATCAGGTGATTTTTTATAAAGTAAATGCAGATGTGGAAAGAGAATTATGCCGGGTCTATGATATTGAGGCTTTACCGACATTCTTTTTTATACCGGTTGGGGGAAAACCAATAGTTGAAGTTGGTGCTAGACCTGAGAATTTTGAAAGTATAATTCAAGAGCAGTTATTAAAGAAAAAATGATATTGGGAATTATACAAAGAGGACGGGATATCCTAAAGTCCTCTTTGTATGTGTAGACAGCTCTATTGTGTAGAGAGGTGATTACTAGATGTTTGTGAGGGATGTTTGGGTGGGGCGCCGTCTTAAATGGGACTTAGGGAGAGTTCTCTTTTTTTTGTTTGTCACTTTGTCAGTCTGCTCGTAACAAGGCGTCAGTTTAGAACGTATATCACAGGTTGGTACGTAGTTTGTATGAACGTATTACAAATGTATAAATTATAAAAGTATGGCCTACATAGATTACTATAAAATTTTAGGAGTTGATAAAAGTGCTTCACAGGATGACATCAAGAAGGCTTTTAAGAAACTGGCCAGAAAGTATCACCCGGACTTGAATCCGGACGATCCGAATGCCAAGCAACGTTTCCAAGAGATAAACGAGGCGAATGAGGTGTTGGGTGATCCGGAGAAACGGAAGAAGTATGACCAGTATGGAGAGAACTGGAAACATGCCGACGAGTTCGAGGCCCAGAGACAGCGTTACCAGCAGCAAGGCGGCGGAGGTTTCGGGGGTGGAGCCCATTGGTCGTCGGAAGGCGGGTTCTCCGGCATGGGGGGAGATGGTGAATTTTCAGACTTTTTCGAATCGTTATTTGGATCTCGTCGAGGAGGAGGACGTTCTGCCGCATTCCGGGGGCAGGACTATAATGCCGAATTGCATCTGTCATTCCATGATGCCGCACAGACACACAAACAAGTGTTGTCGGTAAATGGTAAAAATATTCGTATTACCGTTCCGGCCGGAGTAGCTGACGGGCAAACGATTAAATTGAAAGGACAAGGTGGACCCGGTGTGAACGGGGGACCCGCGGGCGATTTGTATATTACGTTCGTGATAGCAGAGGACCCGGTGTTCAAACGTTTAGGGAATGATCTGTACGTGACGGCTCCTTTAAACCTTTACTCGGCTGTTTTAGGTGGAGAACAGGTGGTGGATACGATGAATGGTAAAGTGAAATTAAAAGTAAAACCCGGAACACAGAACGGGGCGAAAGTAAGGTTGAAGGGAAAAGGTTTCCCCGTCTACAAGGAAGAGGGAAAATTTGGTGATCTGATCGTGACTTATTCTGTCGAGATTCCAACAAATTTGACGGAAAAGCAGAAAGAGTTATTCCAGGAATTACAAAAACTTAGCTAAAGGGAAAGAGTTATGGAAACAGATTTAATTATAGTTAGGGAATACTGTCAGAAAAGTCACGTGGATCCTTCATTTATCGTGTCTTTGGAAGAAGACGGGTTAATTGATATCCGGGAGGTCGATGGAGAACGTTATTTGCTCGAATCACAATTACGTGATTTGGAACGTTTTGTCCGTTGGCACGAGGATTTGTCCGTGAATATTGAGGGGATTGGTGTCATCCACGAGTTGATGGGACGATTGCATGAAATGCAACATGAACTGAATCAATTACGTCGGGAGGTTCGGGTGTTCCGCTCGAATCATTTCGGGTATTGGGAAGAATAAAAATTGGAGAGTGTCCGTATATACATACGTCACACTCTCTGTTTTTTTATAATTTGCCATTGTTGATATCCCGTAATTTCAGTTCGAGAGGTTTATAAACTTTCTGATTTTCATTTTTAAGTTCCTTTTGACTGGCAATCGCTTTTTCCAAGATGATTTTGGCATCTTTAAAATTTCCGATTCTGGCTAGCAAGTCGGCAGCCGGGATGGCAACTTTGTCGTTGAAACGATTTATGTTATAGGCATAGTTGATCCATTTGCTGCATAACGCTTTGGTTTTCTTGTTGGAAGGGGAAAGTTTCCAGAAATAATCAGTCCAGGCGACGATGTTATGTGCCGTGATATTTCCGGTTTCAAAGATATGTTGTGCGAAAAGTCTCATTTGGCCTTTTAAGCCTTCCTTTTTGAGCATATCCAGTACTGGATTATGCTCTTCTTTGATCAGAGAATCAACGGGGTTCTCGCTGATTAATTTGTCCATATAAGAGACTAAAGTGTTTTTGAATTCCTCCTCGTTTACCTTGTTTTTGGTCCAGTAGCAAAGTTTATTATACTCTGGCGTGGCAAAGAATAAACCCCGCCCCTGAATAATGTTGAGATCACCGTCCAGTAATTTGCCTCCCTTGTAAATCCGACCTCCATAATTGGCGAATCTTTCTTTTAGTTGTAACAATTCATTGAACCATTCCCAGTTGCCTTCTTGGATACTTTCGCGCAGGAAGGTTGTGATGTCGTATTGGACAGGGAAGACGATACAGAATGCAAACTTCTCTGCGTATTTCCCGTCAGAGAATCGGCCGTCGTTGCTGGCTTTCACGATCTCGTCAATAAGTCTTGTCATCAGATCTTTGTCGTAAAGGGAAATTTCTGCAATCAGTTTGTTGTTCTCGTCAATCAATTCTTCAGTTGGAAGCGCTTTTAAGTAAAGATTTAAGGCCTCCGGTTTACTTTTGGGGCTAGCGGAAGTGTAGTAATCGTATAGTAGTTCCTTATCGGCAGTCCCGTTTTTAATGGCGGCCATCATGTTGTCAATTCCACCGTGACGGGCATACATGATGATCATTTTTGCTTCCGAGATAAAACCATTGGCATCTTTGGCCCCGACCATCTTGTGGATGACTTTGCCATTCCCGTCAATGAAAAAGAAAGTGGGGTAACCCGTTACGGGATAGGTTTTCACAAACTCTTTTCCGGCAGAGCTTTCTGCGTCTATTTTGAAATTGATAAAGTGGGAGTTATAGTATTCTCCCAGTTTTTCTTGTGGAAAAACGTTTTCTGATACGTGTTTACAAGGGCCGCACCATTGTGTGTAAACATCTACGAAAATGGTTTTGTTTTCGGTCTTGGCTTTTGTCAGGATTTCCTTCCACGTACCCGATTCGAATTTCACGCCTTGGGCGTGGCTTGCATAGCAAGCCACGAGTACACATACAAATGATAATACAATTCTTTTCATGATTTATAATGTATAGTTGAACATCTTATCGTCCTGTGAATGCGTAATCGGATTTCCATGCCGAACGCTCCGGACTGTTGGTCAGAATCCAACGCATTCTTTGAGCCTGTTGTTGACTGACGGAACGGTGAACCCCGACGGGATCATCCATGATATTTTCAGCTAGGAAGAAACAATCTCCGACAAGTTTATAGGCGGTTTGATTTTTGTTATATCCCTCGTTGTCATTTCCATAGTATTTATGCGTGTCCGAACAATAATCCTGGGGTTTCGCTCTGCTTGAAGCTCCCCACGTGGGAAGTAATCCCAGGTATAACCCGAACCCGTTTACCAGTTCGTTTTCATTCTTTTCCCCGAAAGAACGTACCATCGTCTGTATCGATTGAAGTTTGTAGAGAATGCCGACCTCGTTGGGGGTTGGAGTCCAGTTTTCCGGAACAGAAGATAGAGTCAAACCTTTCGGGATTTCTGTCGGGTCTGTGCCGGGGGTAATATACCGGGGAATGCATGTTCTGGAAATGGTATAGAAAAAATTGTTGTATTTGTTTTCTCGATCCGAAATCAACCACACGTTTAAATACTTGTCATAAGGCCATAGTGCTTTTTGATTCACGATAAATGTGTTGTATTTATCTTTTGCCTCATCGATCACCTCATCCACGTAGATTCGGTTGATACCCGATTCCTGTAATTTATTCCCGTAAGGATCGTAAACGGCTGCTTTAAATCTGATTTTAGTGTCGACTCCCGTGGCATTTGTGCTGACACTTCCGGAGAACGTGTTATTAATTTTATCTAAAAGCAGGTGAATTCTTTCCATGGGTATTTCGCCTCCGTAACTAGCTATATCCTTGTTGGATTGAATCAAGTGGAATATTACCGGAATCGTGATCTCCGTGTAAGCGTTCGAAACGGAAGGATCTATAACCGTGAACGTTGTTGTATTCGAGGTGAGATCCGAGCCTTTGATCTTGGCGTACACGTTGAGTGTTTTCCCGATAAGTGATTGGTCGGAAGTCGAGAATACTTTCGATAGGGTTTCTCCCGATGAGGTGTAATACTCTATCTGGGAATGATCTACCCGGCTGTCTTGTACTGTAAATCCGTCTTCCGACGTGAGCAACGGGTTGAATTCGAGTTGAGCTTTCCCGTCGGCCAATACTTGGTAATGGCTGGTACGTAGTTTTATTTCCTTGATGTGATCCATGTCAACCAGCCCCATTTCCAGAACTTCGTCTTTATCCGGGGTACAGGATAGGATGCATCCGATAAAGATGGCCGCAAGGGTATATAGAATTTTTTTCATGTTTTTTAATTTAGAAGTTAAAGACTAATCTCATCCCAACCTGGGTTTTGAATCATGTTCTTGTTTACCTTCATTTCGCTTTGCGGGATGGGGAAACAATAACGATAGTCGTCCGGTTCGAGTACGTATAGCGTACCATTGATAACTCTTTCCATCCGTGTTCCAATACGTTTCATATCCAGCCACCACATGTCTTGTTCATGATAGAACTCTAATTTTCGTTCTTTCAAAATCTCGTTTAGCAGGTCGGATTCAGTGTAAGAGCCCTCGATATCGAGATAACGTCCCTGTTTGAATTCGTTTAGTGCCTCTTTGGCCTCTGTCGTTTTTCCTAATCGATACAGGGCTTCCGCTTTAATAAGTTGAGTCTCTGCTGTCCGGAATAGCATGACTATTCCTCCATAAGCTATTCCATATATGGCGTATGGGTTGGCGGAAAGATTATACTTGTCATACACAAGGCTTCCATCTGTTTGAGTCCTGAAGAATGTGTTTTTTCTTACATCATCATCTTTATACAGGAGGTAGAATTCGAGTTCCGGTCCCGGATTGGCTTGATTGGTGGGCGAGGTTTGATAATATATATCTGAAAAGTCTGCGATTTGACCATTAGCACCATCTACTATGCGGAGGTAAAACTCATCGTTTGTAAAAGCTTGTAGAGCGGAAGCATCAAACATGGCGTTATATGTTGCTTGATCCCGAACGAAAGTACGTCCGGTCATCGCTTTGTCAGCATGATCAATTGCGTTTTGCCAATCCTCTTCTTCAGCAGCTGCTGACATCGCTTTGTAACAATAAATGCTGGCAAGCATCCCGTGGAGAAAACAGGGATTGTAAGCACAATTCCATGTTGTGGAAGGGGTACGTTCCATTAAATCGAGAGCTTCTTGACAATCCTTCAGGATTTGTTTGTAGACATTGGTTTGAGTTTCACGTTTGGGCATGGCGTTACCCGGGTCTTCGTACGGTTTTAAATACACGGGGATGCCATACTTGTCTTGTTTGTAAGGAGAAAAATATTGGAGTAATTTGAAGTAGGAATAAGCTCTCCATACCAAGGCTTCTCCCTGCACGTAATCCCGCAAGCGTTCATCATCTCCATCGGCCGTCTTGATCCCTTCTATGATCATGTTGATCGGTCCGAGGAAAGAGTAATATCTGTTCCAGCAATTGTCGTTGGTGCCCATCCAGCTCATCAGATTCACGGCATTTTGTTTATATTCTCCCAGAGATGCATCATAATAAGACCGGGAATTTTTATTAATGGTAAGTTCCCCAGAGCGATAAGCAAATGTTGAGGCCACGTCGAACGGGGGATATAAAAAATAGCCTCCCAGAACTGGTTTTTGACTACCGTCCACGGTTTTTAATAATCTCATGTAGCTTGCCAGTATGTCTCGATAATCTTCTACCGTACTGACCACTTGTATATTCTCCGGTTTCAGGTCCAAAAATTTGTCACAACTCTGGACAAAGAATAAACTTGTCAGGGCGATTAATGTATATAACTTTTTCATATCGTTGATTTTTTAAAATCCTACGGATAGTTTGATGTTGTATTCTCTTGATGTCGGGTAAGAGAACGATCCTGATGTACCGACATCCAAGCCTTTATATTTGGTGGATGTGAGCAAATTGTATGCGTTGAGGGAGAGCGACATGTTTTTCATCCCAAAGCGTTGTGCCACTTCCGAGGGTAAACGGTAACTGATGGCGATATTGGATAAACGCAGGTAATCCCCTTTCTCGTATTTGGTTGATGTTTGAATCCCGGACCAGTAATCATTACCGGAAGAAACAAAACGGGCAATATTGGTCACGTCTCCTCTGTTTTTCCAAAAATTCAAGTAACGTCGTTCCCGGTTGGTCCCCGACACGCTTAAGTCACTAACATAGCCGATGGCAGCTTGAGCTTCACTTCCCCAGTTGTTCGGGGCATTCTGGAGATCATTGAATGATGGGATAATATGTCCTACCTTATAACTCCATTGAGTGGAGAATTCCAGATTTTTGTAACGGAAATAGGTATTAAACCCTCCCACGTATTTCGGATTGGAACGTCCCAGATATTGCATGGAAGATTTGTAATAATCCGGTTGGCTATTGGCATCCCGGTCGAAAGATACATAGTCAGGGACAGATTCTAGCGAGGGAACGACTCCACTGTTTAAATACGTTTGTCGATTGGCTTCCGACAAGGAATCCCATCTGTCCAGTAGTTGTGCATATTCCCTTTTCCCTTCCGGTGTCAAGTAATATTGTGGGTTACCGGATAGCGGATCAACTCCTGCAAATTTCCAACCATAGATAGAGCCGGTTTCTTTCCCGATCACGTTGACGATACCCCCTTTAAGAACACTGGATCTTATAGCAGATGCGTAAGAATCGTAATCGTGTTCAGAACGGATAATTACATTTTTATTTCTAGCCACGTTTGCTGACGTACTGAACGTGAGGTCCGTCCGGTTGATCCATCTGATATTGAGGAAGAGCTCGATACCGCTGTTTTCCACCGTTCCCCCGTTGGCTTTCACGCTCGATCTACCCGTGGAAATAGGAATACTTAAGTTTTCCAGAACATCTTCCGTACGGTTATTATAATAATCTAAGGTAAAATTGATTCTGCCTTTCAGAAAACCGATGTCTACACCCAGGTTCCGATCTTTTTTCTTTTCCCAGCCCACGGAAGGGTTCGGATAGGTGAAGCCGATTGCAAATCGGTTACCCTCGTAAGTATCACTTCCTAGCGTGATCGTGGAGAACGGGTAGGCTGTTCGGTCTATATTTCCGGTGTAACCGTACGACCCCCGGAGGGATAATTCCGAGACGATATCATTTTTGAAGAAATTCTCGTGATGTAGATTATATCGTAATCCTATGGACCACAACGGGGTAAATCGATTGGCATCCCCGATAGCATCTGCCCCGTCAGCCCGGTAGTTAAAATTCAAAATGTATCGGTCTTTATACCCGTAACGGAAGGTTCCGAGGAACGATACGGTACGATCCTGTCCAGTAGAGGTGTTGAACATGTTCCCGATTTGAGTTCGTAGCGTTTCGTACAAGACATTATTCCCCAAATCCGGAACGCCCGTGATGCGGTAATCCCCGTAATATATGGGAGACGTGTAGCCGGAATTATTGAATTTTTTGGATGTGACTTCGTTAGCCAGTAAAATGCTGAACAGATGATCATTCTTGAGGGTAAAAGAATAGTCGATCTGGTTGCGGATCGACCAGTTGAAGTTTTTACCCGAAGATTCGGATAGTTCTCCGTTGTTGAATTCGCTTGGGAGCACATTCTTGTATATTTCCATTGCAAAGTTACTACAAAAAAGTGAAATGCGGAAAGATATAGTGATAGAATTGAGTTACAAGGGTTTTGGTTGAAGTGGCGATAATCCGTGAAGCCATTACAATCCCTGCCGAAGCCAAATCCTGACGCCGCTACGTTACTTGTTCGTAACCATGCCCGAAAATGCGACAAACGGGTACGAATAGCGAAACAAGGCTCTAAGGAATAGTGAGTTATCCATAACTCATGCGAAAAATCAGGTTACGGAAAAAGATTGCGCCGTTCCTCCCCGTTTTGCGTACCAACACCGGACTCTTCACCAACTAATTTTGAAACCCAAAAATTAAGGACAATGAAGAGTACATTTTCAGTAATCTACTACCTCAAGCGTCAGGTAGTGAAAAAGGACGGGACAGTTCCCGTCATGGGACGCATCACGGTGGACGGCAGCCAGACACAGTTCAGCTGCAAACTGACTGTCGATCCGAAACTGTGGGACACCAAAGGTGGACGTGTCACGGGCAGAAGCACGGCGGCACTCGAAACGAACCGTATGCTTGACAAGATGCGGGTACGCATCAACAGGCATTATCAGGAAATCATGGAGCGTGACAACTTCGTCACGGCGGAGAAGGTGAAGAACGCCTTTCTCGGACTGGAACACCGCTACCACACGCTGATGCAGGTGTTCCGCCAGCACAACGAGGACTACGAGAAGCAGGTGGAGGCAGGCATGAAAGCCAAAGGCACGCTGCTGAAGTACCGCACCGTTTACAAGCACATGCAAGAGTTCCTCGACATCCGCTACCATGTGAAGGACATCGCCCTAAAAGAGCTTACCCCGGCTTTCATCTCCGACTTCGAGATGTTCCTGCGCACGGACAAGCACTGCTGCACCAATACCGTGTGGCTGTACGTCTGCCCGTTACGGACGATGGTATTCATCGCCATCAACAACGAGTGGCTGACGCGCGACCCGTTCCGCGAGTATGAAATCAAGAAGGAGGAAACAACACGCAGTTTCCTGACCAAAGATGAGATCCGCCTGCTGATGGAGGGGAAACTGAAAAACGCCAAACAGGAATTGTACCGCGACCTCTACCTGTTCTGCGCCTTCACGGGGCTGTCGTTCGCGGATATGCGCAACCTTACGGAAGAGAATATCCGCACCTACTTCGACGAACACGAGTGGATAAACATCAACCGCCAGAAAACGGGCGTGGTGTCCAACATCCGCCTGCTTGACATCGCCAACCGCATAATCGGCAAATACCGTGGGCTGTGCGAGAACGGCAAGATATTCCCCGTCCCGCATTATAACACGTGCCTTGCCGGTATCCGTGCCGTCGCCAAGCGTTGCGGCATCACCAAGCATATCACGTGGCATCAGAGCCGCCACACGGCAGCCACGACGATATTCCTCTCCAACGGTGTTCCCATCGAAACGGTCAGCTCCATGCTCGGACACAAGAGCATAAAGACGACGCAGATTTACGCAAAGATAACCAAAGAGAAGCTCAATCAGGACATGGAGAACCTTGCCGCAAGATTGAACGGCGTCGAGGAATTTGCAGGTTGCACCATCTAAAAAGAAAAGCCATGAAACGTGACACAATCATCATCGAGGACAAGGCAGTCAGC
>OLIS01000460.1_pt1 | contig 31772 bp, 31 predicted proteins | sample 1601351 | NCBI WGS metagenome assembly OLIS01 (sample SAMEA2452122, study PRJEB22498) | human gut metagenome | biome: human feces; feature: human gut; material: feces | place: Australia | collected 2012
TCTGATGGAAGAAGTAGCTGAACATGAACTAGTATCAAAGGAATTTGATGCTCCTAAGGAGGCACCTAAGAAAGAAAAGAAAAAGTATATTCCTCCAATGGATCATCCTTGGAGAAAAGCCAGCTTTGTAAATTATGCTGCAAAACAAAGCACCGTTGTGGTGCTAATGTTTGATTATTTTTGGGACATTATCAATTTCGGTTGACACACCTTTATTCGTTCACACCATTGTTGAAGTCAAGGGATACAATACTAAAACGATTATTCTTTTCTATAAGTGTTACTTTTACGTTAATAGTTTGATAGTTGTAATAGAAATTCTTTTTATTAAATGTAATTTCTAATCCAACATCCGTATATTCATAATCTTCTAAACCACTTAATGTAACATCGGATGCTCTTGTATAGTTCACTTCATATGTTGTGACTTCATCAAGATTTGTTTTATTCGCAATCATATCATTCACATTTGCATAATAGCTAGACTTCGCAAACTCTTCAAAGTTATTTAAACGATCACTATAGAAATACTGCGCACCACCAATTTCATTTTTCTTCTTATTAGAGATAGTAAAGAAATCAATCGCAAATAATGCAGCGACATTCTGACATGTATTTCTCTTAGTATGAGATGCATTAATATCTTCATGCACTGATTTCATTAAAGAAGTAGGATGACTTGGCATATCATAAGTAATGACTGGAGTATTCACAATTGGCTTCTTATCATTATGACTATGATAAACAAGGACGCCACTTACTGCAATCACAGCACATAAGAATCCAATAAGAATATATTTCACATGATGTCTTTCTGCTATCATTAAATATGTCTTAGATTCTTTGATCTTTGGTAAATCATCTCTTTTTAAGAATATATTGAGAATTGTAAGAATTGGTTTATATTTACGTGAAATCATATTGGTATATTCCACGAATATTTCAAATACAAAGAGTAATAATGCGAATAATAAAATAGATGCAGTCACACTATATATATGGATAAATGAACAGATAGAGAATAATGCGGTCGCAATATATAGAATAAGAACACTCTTAGTTTGACCTAGTTCTAGAGAGAACATCAATTTATGATGTAAATGTCCTTTATCTGCTTCATCAAAGCGCTGATGATGTACTTTACGTCTAATAATCGCAATGAGCGTATCCATAATAGGTACTGCGAGTACGACAATAGGTGCCCCTAAAGTAAAGAATGTAGAGGTCTTAAATCCAAATCCTAATAAAGAAATCACAGATAACATGAAGCCAATAAATAAAGCCCCACAGTCACCCATAAATATTTTTGCGGGATGGAAATTAAATACTAAAAAGCCTCCAATGGATCCTGCAAGTAAGAGTGTTAATGAAGTGATATCTGTACGTCCATAATGGATAGAGATGAGTCCTGTAGTGATTAACACAATCATGGATATACCACCACATAAGCCATCTAATCCATCAATAAGGTTTACTGCATTGGTAATACCTACAATCCATCCTAGAGTGACTATTAAGGCAATAGAATAAGAAAGAATAGTAGGAATATAAGGAATAATAAATCCCTTTAAAGATATACCACCATAAAATATGACTATAAGTGCTGCAGCGACCTGTCCAAGAACCTTCATCTTTGGAGGAAGGTCATGAATATCATCATATAAGCCAAACAAGAAAACAATCAAACCACCTATTAATATAGAGTTGATCTGATTATCTGTTTTAAGGAATACCATTGCCCCTATAAGGAATGCCACATAGATGGCATATCCACCTGTACGAGGAATAATACCATGATGTACAGTTCTATTATTAGTATGGGCTATTATACCCATTTCTTTTGTGATTTTACCGATAAAAGGGGTTAGGATGACCGATATAATGAATGTCACACAGAACGCTAATATATTGTTGAGTGTCATAGAAGCCTGCCTCCTTATTATGCTCATTATATATCAAATATAAACTATGTGCAAAATAATGAAATTTAGCGCAAAGTAAATCAACTATTGTATAATATAGAGAGAACGTATTTATACTGCATAAAATACATATTGTTTTTATTGGTATAAATGATATAATGTTATCGGAAAATAAAAATAGGAGGATTTATTATGCATCGCTTAGGAATTTCAGTTTATCCTGAAAAATCAACTCAGAAAGAAGTTTATGATTACTTAGAACTTGCTGCTAAGTATGGCTTCTCAAGAATCTTTACTTGTTTATTATCAGTGAATGATCCAAAAGAAAAGATCATGAAGGACTTTGGAGAATTCATGGATAAGGCACATTCTTTAGGTTATGTTGTTGCAGTAGACACAAACCCAGAAGTATTTAAACATTTAGGAGCTACTTATAGTGATTTAAAACCATTCCATGATATGGGTGTAGATATCATCCGTTTAGATGGTTCATTTGGTACTACAGGAGATATCCAGGTTACTAGAAACCCTTATAATATTCAGATTGAATTCAACGGTTCTATGGACCAGGGTGTTGAATTATTATTAGAACAGGGAGGAAATAAGGATCAGGTTATTATCTGTCATAACTTCTTCCCAGAAAGATATTCTGGTTTAGACTGGAACTATTTCGTTAACTTCAATGCTTATTGGAAATCATTAAATCTTCATACAGCTGCATTCGTATCAAGTAACCAGCCACATACACATGGTCCTTGGAATGTATTCTGTGGATTACCAACAGTAGAAATCTTAAGAGGTCTTCCAATTGATTTACAGGCTCGTTTAATGCTTGCAACTGGAGATGTTGATGATATTATCATTGGTAATGCCTATGCTTCAGAAGAAGAATTAAAAGCTTTATCAGAAGTTGATTACCAGAACATCTGTTTCAAGATTGATGAAGTAGAAGGTTTATCAGATGTGGAAAAGGAAATCATTTATGATTACTATCCACACTGGGACCGTTATGATCATTCTTCATTCTTCTTACGCTCATCTGGAAGCAGAGTAAAGTATAAGAATGAAAGTATCCCACATCGTGAAACAGAACAGAAGATGTTCCATCGTGGTGATGTATTAATCGTTAATGATAATTTAGCTCATTATCGTGGTGAATTAGAAATCGCATTAAGAGATATTCCAAATGATGGTGAAAGAAACCTTTGTGGTCATGTAAAAGAAGAAGAAATGATGTTCTTAGACATGATTGAACCAGGTCACTATTTCAAGATTATTAAATAATAGTTAAGGCTATATGCATGATGCATATAGCCTTTTTTTGCGTGAAAATAATTCATAATTATCTTCTTGGATTAAAATTATGTTGAATATATCGGTATAAAATGCGTGTGTGAAAATTCACGGGCAAGGTTATAAATCATAACCTATGGAGCCCCGTCCCTAACAGAAGCCAAAGTATTGTGAAATCGCTTTCTCACGAGTAGTATGTAGGTAACAAAAGAAACGGAGGAAAAGATATGTTACAAAAAATCCAGCGTTTCGGTGGTGCAATGTTCACACCAGTTATGTTATTTGCCTTTGCGGGGGTAACAATTGGAATCGGTACATTGTTTACTACTGAAGCCATCATGGGAGGTCTGGCTGATCCAAGTTCATTGTGGTATCAGATTTGGAACGTTATTCTTCAGGGAGGATGGACAGTATTCAATCAGTTACCATTACTCTTTGTAGTTGGCTTACCAATCGGACTTGCCAAAAAACAGCAGGCTAGATGCTGTATGGAAGCTCTAGTACTTTACTTAACATTCCAGTACTTCCTAAATACTATCTTAAGTCAGTGGGGACCAGCGTTTGGTGTAAACTTCGCTGCCAAGATTGGTGGTACAAGTGGTCTTACAACAATCGCTAGTATCAAGACTTTAGATATGGGGATGATTGGAGCGTTGTTAATCTCATGTATCGTTGTTTATTTACACAATAAGTTCTTCGATACTAAACTACCTGAATGGTTAGGAACATTCAGTGGTTCATCATTTGTTGTTATTGTTGGGTTCTTTGCTTTATTACCAGTTGCATTCCTATCTGCTTGGTTATGGCCAATGATTCAGAATGGTATGCGTGCATTCCAGGTATTCGTAATTAGCGCAGGATCAATTGGGGTATGGATCTTCATCTTTATGGAACGTGTGCTTATTCCATTTGGATTACATCACTTACTATACTTCCCATTCTTCTATGATTCAGCAATCGTCAATGGTGGTGTTCTCTCAGCATGGGCAAAGCTATTGCCTCACATGGCAGCATCAACTGCTTCATTAAAATCAATGGCACCTTGGGCATGGCCAACTCTTACAGGTTTATCTAAGATCTTTGGTTGTCCAGGTATCGCTCTTGCATTCTATGCAACAGCGAAGAAAGAAAAGAAAACAAAGATTGCCGGTTTATTAATTCCAATTACTTTAACTGCAATCTTCTGTGGTATTACAGAACCAATTGAATTTACATTCTTATTCGTTGCACCAGTACTATTTGTTGTACATGCAGTACTTGCTGCAACACTCGCTACTACAGCTTATGCATTAGGCGTAGTTGGGGTATTATCTGGTGGCTTAATTGAAATGTCAGCACTTAACTATATTCCATTAATGGCTGCACATTGGCCAACATACTTAACATTATTAATCGTTGGTCTTGCATTTACAGGTATTTACTTCGTTGTATTTAGATTCTTAATATTAAAATTTGACTTTAAAACTCCAGGCCGTGAAGATGATGAAGAAATCACATTCCACAGCAAGAAAGAGTTTAGAGAAAAACAGTCTGGTGGACAGACTACTAATAGTGCAGAAAAGCCAAGTTTAGCTGCTGCAATATTAGAAGGATTAGGTGGCAAGGATAATGTCATTGATGTGACTAACTGTGCTACACGTTTAAGAGTAAATGTTAAAGATGAAACTTTAGTTCAATCTGATGCATACTTTAAGTCTGTTGGTGCTCATGGCTTAAAGGCAACTAAAAAGAATATCCAGGTTATTGTTGGATTATCAGTACCAAGTGTAAGAGAAGAATTTGAGTCATTACTATAAACAAGAGAGAGGAGGTTGAATACAATGGCAAGAAAATTAGATAGATATTACATGATTGTCAAAGTATTCTTAATGATCACACCATTTATTGCATATTTGTATCTATCACTTTCTGCAGGAATGGGGTCGCTTGCTTTACCGGAACTATTAAGCAGGGAACCTAAGGCTGCAGTAATCTTCCTGATCGCAATGGTTAATCCATATATTGCATATCTATTAAACATTGCCCAGAAGAAACTAAAAGAAGGGGATATGGCATATGTGTGTATAAACTTTGTGTTATTGATGTTGGCACAGGCACTTACCTTAAATAGTCTTTATTTCATGATTGTTGGTTACCTGTTCTATGTGACTGTGAAAACATACAATATCAAGGTCATTCAAACACTCAGGGAATTCACTGTAAAACACTTTTTCTATAGTGGCGGTGGAAGCTTGATCGTGATTGCCTTCTCAGCTCTATGCTTATTTGTAACGATTAGATTAATGTAAAATAAAAGGAGAAAAAGAAAATGGAAAAGAAATATTCAGTAGTTATTGCAGGTGGAGGTAGTACTTTCACACCAGGTATTTGTTTATTGTTATTAGATCATATGGATCGTTTCCCAATCAGAAAGATCAAATTCTATGATAACTTTGCAGAACGTCAGGAAACTGTCGCAAAGGCTTGTGAGATCTATGTAAAAGAGAATGCGCCAGAAATCGAATTCTCATATACAACAGATCCAGAAGAAGCCTTCACAGATGTTGATTTCGTAATGTGTCATATTCGTGTAGGTTTATATGCAATGCGTGAAAAAGATGAAAAGATCCCAATGAAATACAATGTTGTTGGTCAGGAAACTTGTGGCCCTGGTGGTATTGCTTATGGTATGCGTTCAATTGGTGGTGTTATCGAAATTCTTGACTATATGGAAAAATATTCACCAAATGCTTGGATGTTAAACTATTCAAATCCAGCTGCTATCGTTGCTGAAGCAACTAGAAGATTACGTCCTAACTCTAAAATCCTAAATATCTGTGATATGCCAGTTGACCTTGAAGAAAAGATGGCTAACATGGTAGGATTAAAATCTCGTAAAGAAATGAATGTTGGATACTATGGATTAAACCACTTTGGCTGGTGGCATAAGATTGAAGATAAAGAAGGTAATGATTTAATGCCTGAAATCAAGAAGCATATGGCTGCAAATGGTTTCGCAGATGCTTTATCTAACACAAATCAGCATGTAGAACAGAGCTGGATTGAAACATTCGCAAAAGCGAAAGATGTATATGCACTAGATCCAGACACTATTCCAAATACTTATTTAAAATACTACTTATTCCCAGACTATGTAGTAGAACATACAGACCCTAACCATACTCGTGCAAACGAAGTTATGGAACATCGTGAAAAACATGTCTTCACAGCTTGTAGAAATATTATTGAAAAGGGTACAGCAGTTAATGGTGGATTTGAACCAGATGCACATGCAGAATACATCGTTGACTTAGCTTGCGCTATTGCTAAGAATACTAAAGAAAAGATGTTATTAATTGTTCCTAACGGAGGTGCAATTGAAAACTTCGACAGTACTGCAATGGTAGAAATTCCTTGTATCGTAGGTAAGAATGGTTACGAAAAGATCTGTCAGGGTTCTATCCCACAATTCCAGAAGGGCTTAATGGAACAGCAGGTATCAGTAGAAAAACTTGTTGTTGATGCATGGATTACAGGAAGCTATCAGAAATTATGGCAGGCAATCACTCTATCTAAGACAGTACCAAGTGCTAGAGTTGCTAAATTAATTCTTGATGATTTAATTGAAGCAAACAAAGACTTCTGGCCTGAATTAAAATAAGATGTTTAACTTATTTAAAAAGAAAAAAAACAAGGTACTTTATTCAATGGCAAACGGCAGAAGCGTTGCCATTGAAGATGTACCTGATGAAGTGTTTGCAACAAAGATGATGGGTGATGGCATTGCTGTAATTCCTGATGAAGGAAAAATTTATGCACCATGTAATGGTACAATATCTATGGTGATGGATAATACAAAGCATGCTTTAGGAATTAAGACTGAAGACGGGTTAGAGATGCTGATCCATGTAGGGTTAGATACAGTCAATTTACTTGGTGAAGGTTTTGAAACACATGTTGCTACTGGCAATCAGGTAGAAACAGGTGAATTGTTGATTTCTTATGATAAAGATAAGTTAGAAAAAGAAGGAATCAATGATATTACAATGCTGGTTATTGTAAAACCAGGTGATCATAAAATAGTGAATTACCATACTGATAAAGATGTTCGTATAGTTGACACTCCCTTAATTGAATACGAATAAGTCACACAGTGGGCATATGTGACAATATCAATACTTGTAGGATGTACTTAAAAGTACATCCTATTTTAATATTAACGCTAATGGTGTAAAATAACGTAAAGATATAATTTTAGAGGTAGTGTATGAGATTAGAAGAACTAGTAAATAAGAACTATCAATCGCTTAATGAAAATGATCTTTATATATGGAATTATATCATTTGTCATAGAAAAGAATGTGAACGTTTATCCATAGATGATCTGGCTTCAAAATGTAATGTATCACGTAGTACGATATTACGCTTTTCTAAACGTTTAGGATTAAAAGGCTATGCGGAATTAAAGGTCTTTTTACGCATTGATAATCAGATGGCTGATAAAAGTGCTATTGCAGATAATATGTATAACTTTTATGTAGATACTTTGAAACAGTATAGAGAGTATAATTATCGTGGTATTGTAGAAAGTATTTATAATGCGAAGAACTTATATGTTCATGGTACAGGGACTATTCAAAATCATGCTGCAAATCATTTGAAGCGTGCATTTTCTTCTGCAGGAAAACTATTTCTTGATATAGATGCATTTGCAGATTTTAGTGCTTATACAGATTTGCTTGAAAGAGGTGATATTTTTATCGCAATTTCTTATTCAGGTGAAAATAGGCACTTATTAGATTATATTAATCAATTGAAGCTAAATGGTGTTATTATTGTGGCTCTTACAGTGAATAAAGAAAGTACATTATCGCATCTTGCTGATTATAATCTACATGTAAAATTATTTTCCATTATGACTCATAAAGATAGAATGGAAGACCTGGCAGGAAACTACTTTATATTAATTGATTTTCTTGTTGCTTATTATATGGAATATGTAAAAAGACGAGGTGAGCAGTAATGTCTTTAGATAAATTAGTAGAAAGCAACTATGCTCAATTAAATGAAATTGATCTCTATATCTGGCAGTATATATTGCATCATAAAAGAGAATGTCAAAAGATTTCTATTCATGAATTGGCACATGAATGCAATGTATCACATACAAGTATATTGCGTTTTACCAAGAAATTGGGGCTAGATGGTTTTAGTGAACTAAAGTTTTATATTAAATGGGATTTATCACAAAAATCAGAATTCACACCTCAGATTATTGATGAGGCATGTGATGGTTTTGTTAAAACAATTGATGAATTGAAGAATCATGATTTTACTCATGTTTGTAGTATGATTCATCACGCTGAACGTATTTTCGTATATGGAACAGGTGTTTTACAAAATAATATAGCCAATGAATTAAGAAGGCAGTTTCTTTATTCTAATAAAGTATTGCATATTGCAGGTCATGGGACGGAATTAGATACGCTTATAAGTAATGTGACTGAACGTGATATGCTTATTATTATTTCTCTTTCGGGAGATAATGAAGATGCGGTGACTTTAGCACGTATATTAAAAGGAATGAAAGTACCTAGGGTTGGTTTGGCAAAAACTAACAACTGTTTATTATCTAAATATTGTGATGAGATGATCACTTTTAAGTATTATACATTTCATTTAGGTATGACAGATAAACTTTATGGATGTACAGCTCAATTCTTTCTTGTTGCGGATTTTCTCTTCTTGAAATATTTAGAATATTTAAATGAATCAAAATAAAATCATAACACTTTCTTTTGAAGGGGTTATGATTTTTCTATATCTGGAAACGTTTTTCACAAATGGAAAGAACAACATATCTTTTCTTATTTTAGATTAGAATAGAAATGTATAGGAGGGAAAAGAATATGAGTTTTCCAAAGAATTTTTTATGGGGTGGCGCTGTTGCTGCCAATCAATGTGAAGGAGCCTGGCTAGAAGATGGTAAACAACCTAATGTCACTGATGTAATGGTGGGTATTGGTTCTAAGGATCCTGGTATTAAATGGAATGAAGAAACAAAGAAATATGAAATGTGCTTAGATCCTAATAAAGCATACTTAAGTCATGAAGCCATTGACTTCTATCATAGATATAAAGAAGACTTACAATTAATGTCTGGTATGGGCTTTAACTGCTTTAGAACATCTATTGCCTGGGGTAGAATCTTCCCTAACGGGGATGAAGAAACACCTAATGAAAAAGGTTTAGCTTTCTATGATGATATGTTTGAAACAATGTTGGAATTGGGTATGGAACCAGTGATCACATTAAGTCATTATGAAACACCTCTACATCTTATTACAGAATATGGAGGATGGAGTAATCGTAAACTCATTGACTTCTGGAAACGTTACGTAACTACAGTATTCAATAGATACAAGGGTAAAGTAAAATACTGGCTAACATTTAATGAAGTCAATAATATGATGATCAACCCACTAGTGGCAGGTGGAGTATTGACTATTGATAATCCAAAAGATCCAAGTGATCCTATTGGTTCAACAACTGAAAAAGATAAGTGGCTTGCTTACTATAATATCTGTGTAGCCAATGCTTGGACAGTTAAACTATGCCGTGAAATTGATAAAGATGCACAAGTAGGATGTATGTTAACATGTTCATCTGTTGCAACATATCCATATGACTGTAATCCTGATAATGTCTTTGGGGCATATAATACAGTAAGATTAAATAATTTCTATTTTGGTGATGTCTTCTGTTTAGGAGAAATTCCTGGTTATGTAAAACGTGTATGGAGAGAACATGACTGTGCACCTGAAATGAGAGAAGATGAATTACAGTTAATAAAAGAAAATACAGTCGCATTCTTCTCATTTAGTTATTATCGTTCTAGTACATATGATCAGTCTGTTGTTATGGATGGTAATACAGGTGGATTAAAAGGACGTGCTAATCCATTTGTAAAGGAATGTTCACCAGAACCTTGGTGCTGGCCAGTTGATCCAAAAGGTATCCGTTATGTTATGAATATCCTCTATGATCGTTATCATTTACCACTCTTTATTGTAGAAAATGGTATTGGATTAGATGAAAATTTAGATGAAACAGGACATATTCATGATGAATATAGAATGTACTATATCAAGGAACATTTAAAATATGTTCATGAAGCCATTCTAGATGGTGTTGAATGTATGGGTTACTTATATTGGGGACCTATTGATGTTGTTTCTGCAGGTACTGGAGAAATGAAGAAGCGTTATGGTTTTGTCTATGTTGATCGTTTTAATGATGGACATGGAACACTTGAAAGAAAACTAAAAGATTCTTATGAAGAATATAAAGAAATCATTGAAACAAATGGAGACTCTATTCTTCATTCTTAAGAATAGTATTATTGAACTGGCGGAATTCTGTTAATTGCGCCAGTTTTTCTTATAAGACTTTTCTCTTATTATTGAGTACTTCTGGTAATAGGTGTCCATTTGTATAGGTTCTTGCATCTACACCAAGTCTTCTAAACTTACTGAATAACTTAGCTTCTTTGCGATACAGATAAGAACAGAAGGAGTCGTATCTGTTTGAGCTGCAATACAAGTTGTTGAGTAGTTTTCAATCATATGTATCGCAAGAAATCTTGATTTTATATATAATGATTATCGGAGGTTGATTTTACATGAATATAAATGAAGGAGCAAGAATAGTTGTGGAAGACTGGCTCCATCTTACAAAAGATAATTTAGTATATTTTGTAACAGATGAAACAAAACTTAAAGAAGCAGATGCCTTCTTAAAAGCATGTAATCATATTGGTGCTAATTGTAAGGTTGTCCAGTTAAAATCACATGAAATACAAAATGGTAAAAGTATAGATGATTTAAAATGGGAAATGGCTAAAGCAGATGCGATAGTAGGTGCAACGAATTATTCATTTATTACAACAGATGCTGTGAACTATGCACTTTCACGTGGCGCACAGTTCTTATCCATGCCAATGTCTACAAATAATGGTGAATCATTATTTGAACAGGAATTCTTAAAAATGGATCCTGATGAAGCCACAATGCTTGGAATGCCAATGTTCTGGGAATTACGTGATGCGAAAACAATACATGTCACGACTAAACGTGGTACAGACCTCACCTTTGATATCACAGATCGTTTTCCAGGTATCTTCCATGGTTCATTATGGGAAGTAGGAAAATGTTCATCATCCAGCTTTGAAATCTATATACCACCAGTAGAATATCATACAAATGGGACACTTATATTAGATGGATCAATGGGATATATAGGAATAGTGGATAAACCTGTAGAAATAAAAATAGAGAATGGTTATATCACTTATATCGAAGATACAGAAGATGGACGTAAACTGAAAGAATACTTAGAATCATTTGATGATTTAGAAATGTATTGTGCCGCAGAATTTGGAATAGGTTTAAATACAATATCTAAGTGTCGTGGAGCCAGCTATATTGAAGATGAATCAGCTTTTGGCACATTCCATATTGGTTTTGGTAGAAATCTTGCCTTAGGAGGCAGTCATAATGCCCGTGGACATTTTGATTTAGTGACACATAATCCAACTATTATTGTAGATGATAAGGTCATCATGAAAGATGGACATGCCAAGGCTATCCAGCCGATTGAATGGGGAGTATTATAGTACTCCTCTTTTTATTTGTTCAAATATCGTAAAATGTAAGGGCACACAATTTGTATTTTAATGAAATATTGTCTTTATCAATTTGCATATAGCGACATTTATTGGTATAATTATCTTATCATATTACGAAGGAAGAGGAAAAACATATGAATGATGCTATTAAACTTATCGGTATCGTAATTGTCGTTATTGGGTTCGTAATGAAATTCGATACTCTTGCAACAGTTGTTGTTGCTGGTTTAGTAACAGGTTTAATCAGTGGTATGTCTATCATGGACATTTTAAATACACTAGGTACAGCCTTTTTAACTAACCGTACAGCAACTTTATTTATTTTAACTTTACCAGTTGTAGGTCTATGTGAACGTATGGGTTTACGTGATAAAGCGGTAGACTTGATTAAGGGTATTAAGAATGCTACTACAGGTCGCTTATTAGTGATCTGGGAAGGTGTGCGTACTGTTGCATCTGCATTCTCATTAAGAATTGGTGGTCATCCACAGTTCATTCGTCCATTAATCAATCCAATGGCTCAGGCTGCTGCGATTGCGAAATATGGTGATATTGATGAAGATACAGAAGATCAGATCAAAGGTATGGCTGCAGCTACTGAAAACTATGGTAACTTCTTTGCTCAGAACTGTTTCATGGGTGCTTCAGGAACATTACTTATTGTTTCAACTTTAAACGAATTATTTAAGTCACATGGTGTGAACCAGGTTGTTACTGCTAACCAGATTGCATTATGGTCTATTCCAATTGCAGTTATTTCTGTTTTTGTTGGTGGAGCTTATGCTTTATGGTTCGATAAGAAACTTAATAAGAAATATGGAAAAGGAGGCAAATAACAATGTTACAAATTGAATGGAATACAGCCACTATTATCGCAGAAGTATTCTACTGCGTAATTGGTGCAATCTTTGCCGCAACAGGGTTTAATGCCTTAACTAATAAAGACTGTGAAAAGCCAGTAACTACTGCTATTTTCTGGTTCTTAATTGCTGTTACATTTATGGTTGGACCATATATTCCAACTTGGATTACTGGTTTAATCGTTGTTCTTCTTGCTGTATTGTCTGGTTTAGGTTTAGTAAAACCAGCTGCAAGACATATCCCAACTGCTAAGGAAACTCGTGATAATGCAGACAAATATGGATATAAATCATTTATCCCACCAGTATGCTTAGCTCTTGTTGCCGTATTAGTTGCAACTTTCTTACCAAATCTTGGTGCAAACAATGCGATTGGTATTAGTGCTGCTGCTGCATTAATCGTTGCATATATTATCTTTAAACCAAAACTATCTACACCTTTCAAAGATGGTGTTAGATTAAATGATAATGTTGGTTCTACAGGTATCTTACCTCAGGTATTATCTGCATTAGGTTCATTATTTACTGCAGCTGGTGTAGGTGCTGTAATCGCTGCTGGTGTAGGTGCACTTATCCCTGAAGGAAATCACTTAATTGCAGTTATCTTCTATTGTGTAGGTATGGCATTATTTACAATGATCATGGGTAATGGTTTCGCTGCTTTCGCTGTTATTACAGTAGGTATCGGTTATCCATTCTTAATTGCACAGGGTGCAAATGCTATTGTTGTTGGTGCTTTGGGTTTAACTGCAGGTTACTGTGGTACATTAATGACTCCTATGGCTGCAAACTTCAATATCATGCCTGCTGCATTGCTGGAAACTAAGAATAAATACAGAATTATTATGACTCAGGTTCCAGTTGCATTAATTATGTTAGTAATCCATATTATCTTAATGTACGTTTTAGCATTCTAAGGAGGCTTTTAAATGAAATTATTATTAACAGGTTTCGACCCATTTGGTGGCGAACCAATCAATCCTGCCTGGGAAGCTGTTAAAAGAGTTTCTGATCAGGTAGGAGATGTAGAAGTTGTAAAACTTATGGTTCCTACAGTATTCTACAAATCTATCGATACAGTAGCTGCTGCAATCGAAAAAGAAAAACCAGATGCTGTATTATGTATTGGACAGGCTGGGGGACGTTTTGATTTAACTCCAGAACGTGTCGCAATCAATATCAATGATGCACGTATTCCTGATAATGAAGGAAATCAGCCTTTAGATGGTCCAGTATTCGAAGATGGAGAGACTGCTTATTTCGCTACATTACCAATTAAGGCAATGGCTGAAGAAATTCGTAAAGCAGGTGTTCCTGCAAGTGTTTCTAATACTGCTGGTACTTATGTATGTAACCATTTGATGTATGGTGTACTTTATACACTTGCAAATAAATATCCAGATGTTCGTGGTGGATTCATGCATGTTCCATTCATCACTAGCCAGGTTATTAACCGTAAGCCAATCGCTCCATCATTAAGTCTTGAACAGATTGTAACTGGTATTGAAGCAGCTGTTAAAGCTATTGGTGAAAACCAGGAAGATATTAAGACTGTTGAAGGTCAGACTCACTAAACTCTGTATTTAATACAGAGTTTTTTCTTGCCCTTAAACCTTACTTTAGGGTTAAAATGAATGTAGGGAGGATATGTATATGAAGAAATTAGGATTTGGTTTAATGCGTTTACCATTACTCAATCAAAATGATGCTGGCAGCATTGATATTGAAGAAACTAAAAGAATGGTGGATACATTTCTAGAAAAAGGATTTACTTATTTTGATACAGCCTGGATGTATTGTGCCTTTAAGAGTGAAGAAGCCACTAAGACAGCTTTAGTCGATAGACATCCAAGAGATTCGTTTACACTAGCTGATAAGCTTCATGCAGGCTTTATTGAAACAAAAGAAGATAGAGATAGAATCTTTAATGAACAGTTAAGAAAAACAGGTGCAGAATACTTTGATTATTATCTCTTACATGATGTAGGAACAGATCATTATAAGAAATATACAGAATTGGACTGTTTCACATGGTTGAAGGATAAGAAAGAAAAAGGATTAGTAAAACATATTGGTTTCTCTTTCCATGATAATGCAGACTTATTAGAACGTGTCTTATCTGAACATCCAGAAGTAGAATTTGTACAGCTTCAATTGAATTATCTAGATTGGGAAAGTGAAGGTGTACAGTCTCGTAAATGTTATGAAGCTGCAGTGAGACATCATGTTCCTGTATTTGTAATGGAACCAGTGAAGGGTGGTACTCTCGCAAATGTACCTGATGAAGTAGAAGAGACATTCAAGTCTTATCATCCAGACATGTCTATTCCATCTTGGGCGATTCGTTTTGCGGCAAGTTTAGATAATGTCCAGGTTGTCTTATCTGGTATGAGTAATATGGAACAGCTATTAGATAATACAGGCTATATGGAAGACTTTAAGCCTTTAAATGAGGAAGAACAGACACTGATTAAGAAGGCTGTTGATATTATTAATAGTAGTATTGAAATTCCTTGTACTGGCTGTTCTTATTGTACAGAAGGTTGTCCAATGCATATTGCGATTCCTAAATATTTCTCACTCTATAATGCTGATAAACAGGAAGTAGCGACTAAATCATGGAGACCTCAAGGAGAATACTATACACGTTTAACACATACTTTTGGTAAAGCAAGTGAATGCATTGGATGTGGGCAGTGTGAAGCGGCATGTCCACAACATCTTCCAATTATTGAGAACTTGCAAAAAGTCGCAGAATACTTTGAAAAATAACTTTTTCTTAAACATCATGGTAGAATAGTATCATGATGTTTTTTTATGGGAGGAAATTATGAAGACACTCTATGTAACAGATCTAGATGGAACACTACTAGAACCTGATAAATCAATAAAACCAGATAACTTAAAACTCATTAATCAACTCATAGATGAAGATGTAAATATCACCTATGCCACTGCACGTTCTCTTATTACTGCAAAACAGGTGATAGGTGATATAAACTTTAAGCTTCCTGTAATTGTCCAGAATGGGACATTTATATTATCACCTAAAGGAGATATGATTCTAGGAAACTATTTAGGAGATTCTATACTGGACACTGTAAAGGCTTATGATATCTCACCTATTGTATATTCTCAAATAGGAAAGAAGACTTACTTCTCTTATATTAAGGATAATATGAGTGCAGGAGTAAAAGCTTTTGTGGATGATCATTTAGACGATCCTAGAAATCATCTTGTGAACACTTATGAAGATCTCTATGAGGGGGATATCTTCTATTTATTATTGATCGATGATTATGATAAATTAAAGCCTCTCTATGATTTGTTTAAGGAAGACTATTATGCTGTCTTTGATCAGGAAATGTATTCACATGATTGGTGGTTAGAAGTGATGTCACCAGATGCTTCTAAAGCGAATGCAATTAAATATTTAAAACAGAAGCTACAATGTGATGAAGTGGTTGTATTTGGTGATGGAAAGAATGATATCGAAATGTTTGAAGAGGCAGACTATAGCTGTGCTGTAGAGAATGCAGCTCCTGAACTTATTAAATGTGCAGATGAAGTTATCCATATAAGTGTGCCTCAGTATATAAAACAGAGAGAAAAATAAATTGTTTTTAAAAATTTTTTTGAAGTCTAAATAATGGCTTTATTATCGCAAAAAGTAAAGATATGTATTGTATTTTTTAAACTGTAAGCACCTTTGTAACATTGACTAATGTAAGCGTTTATGATAAAATTTTCACTAGATGAAAAGTTAGTCATCAAAGGTATTGTATAGGAGGAAAATATAATATGAGATTTACATTACCAAGAGATTTATATCATGGCAAAGGTGCCTTAGAAAACCTTAAGAACTTAGAAGGTAAGAAAGCTATTGTCTGTGTAGGTGGCGGAAGCATGAAGAGAAATGGCTTCCTAGATAAAGCTGTTAAATATCTTGAAGAAGCTGGTATGGAAGTTAAATTATATGAAGGTATCGAACCAGATCCATCAGTAACTACAGTTATGAAAGGTGCTGCAGTTATGGAAGAATTCCAGCCTGACTGGATCGTAGCTATGGGTGGAGGTTCACCTATCGATGCTGCAAAAGCTATGTGGATTAAGTATGAATATCCAGAAATCACATTCGAAGAAATGTGTAAAGTATTTGGTATTCCAAAGTTAAGAAAGAAAGCGCATTTCTGTGCAATCCCATCTACAAGTGGTACTGCAACTGAAGTTACAGCTTTCTCAATCATTACTGATTATGATAAAGGTATTAAATATCCAATCGCTGACTTTGAAATTACTCCAGATGTTGCTATCGTAGATCCTGACTTAGCTGAAACTATGCCAGTTAAATTAGTTGCTCATACAGGTATGGATGCTATGACTCATGCAATTGAAGCATATGTATCTACTGCAAACTGTAACTATACTGATCCACTTGCTATTCATGCAATTGAAATGATCCAGGCTAACTTAGTTAAATCATATAGTGGTGATATGAGCTGCAGAGATGATATGCATGATGCACAGTGCTTAGCAGGTATGGCATTCTCTAACGCATTATTAGGTATCGTACATTCAATGGCTCATAAGACTGGTGCTGCTTTCGTAGACCAGGGTGGACATATTATCCATGGTGCAGCTAATGCTATGTACTTACCAAAGGTTATTGCTTATAACGCTAAAGATGAAACAGCTAAGAAACGTTATGGTGTCATTGCTGATTACATGCACTTAGGTGGAGAAAATGATGATGAAAAGGTTGCATTATTAATTAAATACTTAAGAGGTATGAATGATGCATTAAATATCCCACATAGTATCAACCACTATGGTGCTGATGGTTTACCAGCTGAAGTTGGATTTGTACCTGAAGATGTATTCTTAGAAAGATTACCAGAAATCGCTAAGAACGCTATTGCTGATGCATGTACAGGTTCTAACCCACGTATTCCAACTCAGGAAGAAATGGAAAACTTATTAAAGGCTTGCTACTACGATACAGAAGTTGATTTCTAATGTGTAGAGATAAGAACGGTCTTACAGAAGAAGAATTTTTAAAAAGTTATAATCCTGATAAATATCCTAAACCTTCACTGACAGCTGATATTTGTATCTTTGCTCATTCTGATGTGACAGAGATTCTATTGGTTAAACGTGGTGGACATCCTTATATAGGTAAATGGGCACTGCCTGGTGGCTTCGCTAATAAGAATGAACCGATTGAAAAGACGGCTTCAAGAGAACTTAAAGAAGAGACAGGTATAGAAGGTGTGTCTATGAAGCTTGTAGGTGTTTATAGTCAGCCGGGAAGAGATCCTCGTGGATGGGTTGTATCTACCGCATTTTATGCAGATGTAGATAAGAAGAGTATTCATCCAGAAGCTGGTGATGATGCCAAAGAAGCAAAATGGTTCACTATTGTCGATGAAACACATTTAAGATGTGGTGATATCAATATAGGTATGAATGATCTTGCCTTTGATCATGCTGATATTATTCATGATGCTATAGATAAGGGTCTGTAGAAATACAGATCCTTTTTTTACATACTGATATAGTTTAAAACTATGGTACCCTATTTTATAAAACTATAATCCTACTAAAATAGTAGATATTATCGTGTTTTGTGTTGACGCACTAAATTTGTGGTGCTAAGATGAAACCACATCAAGAAAAGACAGTGAAAAGAAGAGTACTGTAATGAAACTTATACAGAGAGTTCCGTTAGCTGAGAAGGAATGAAGGGAAGTTATAGGAAGATGGTCTTGGAGTTGCATGGCTGAAATGTAAGTCATGACGGGAGCGCCCGTTACAGCGATAGAGTATGCATGTACTCGAAGAGGTTATTAAGGTGACTTAATAATGAATTTAGGTGGTAACACGAAACGATACGTTCTCGTCCTATTATATGGATGAGAACGTTTTTTATTTAAGGGAAGGAGAGAGAACATGATCCACTTAGAACATGTTACAAAGACTTTTAAGACTAAAGATGGCGATGTCCATGCTGTCAAGGATGTCAGTCTGAATATTGAAGAAGGTGAAATCTACGGTATTATTGGTTTCTCAGGGGCTGGTAAATCTACATTAGTAAGATGTATCAACTTATTAGAAAAACCTGATAGCGGTGCTGTTGTATTTGGAGATAAAGATTTATTAAAACTATCCGATGCAGATTTAAGAAAAGAAAGAGAAAAGATTGGAATGATCTTCCAGCACTTTAATCTTTACAACAGTCGTACTATTTATGACAATATCGCTTTTCCATTAAAACATCTAGGCTGGAGTAAGGATAAGATCAATAAGAGAGTCTTAGAATTACTCGAACTTATCGATTTGGTAGAAAGAAAAGATTCTTATCCAAGTCAGTTATCTGGAGGACAGAAACAAAGAGTTGCAATCGCAAGAGCGCTTGCCAACAATCCTAAAGTACTTCTATGTGATGAAGCCACAAGTGCTTTAGACCCTCAGACAACACAAAGTATTCTTCAGCTTATTAAGAAAGTAAATAAAGAACTTGGCTTAACAGTTATTTTAATTACTCATGAAATGGCTGTAGTCAAGGAAGTATGTGATAAGGTAGCAGTCATGGAAGATGGCCGTGTGGTAGAACAGGGCAGTATTGTTGATATCTTCTCTAATCCACAGCATCAGATTACTAAGAACTTTATCGCTACTACAAATAATCTTAATAAGATTGATGAATTGATCAAAGACAATCATCGTATTACACAGTTAAATGAAAACCAGCAGATGGTGAAATTACAGTATCAGAGTTCTAATACAGATGTCGCATTAATTTCAGTATTATCAAGAGATTACGGTGTTGATTGTTCTATTATCTTTGGAAATGTAGAAATTATCCAGGGACAGCCAATTGGCACACTTATTACAATCTTTACTGGCGAAGATGCAGATATCAAGAAAGCATTAGAATTCACAAAACAACAGGGAGTTAAAGTGGAGGTGATTAAACGTGGTAACTAAGCTATTTCCAAACGTTATAGAGTTTGCTTCAGATTTCCCACAAGCTATTATTGATACATTATTAATGTTGGTAATCAGTGGTTTAATCTCAGTGGTTATTGGAATCTTCTTAGCAGTTATTGTAGTAGTCACTAGAAAAGATGGCTTAAAAGAAAATGAACCCGTTTTCTGGATCTTAGATAAGATTATTAACTTATTTAGATCTATCCCATTCATTATCTTGATTCCTACTGTTGCAGTACTCTCTCGTGCTTTATTTGGTACAACAATTGGTATCGAAGGTGCACTTGTTCCTCTAGTTATAGGAACAGCACCATTTGTCGCAAGACAGATGGAATCAGCCATTATGGAAATTGATCCAGGAATCATTGAAGCAAGTATTGCGATGGGACTCAGTACAAAAGAAATCATCTTTGATGTTTATCTAAGAGAAAACATTCCAGGGATGATCAGAGGTCTTACAATTTCATTTATTGCGTTAGTTGGACAGATTGCGATTGTTGGTTCTGTTGGCGCAGGCGGACTTGGTGATATGGCAATCAGATATGGTCTACAGAGATCAATGGGAGATATCACATTCGTCGTTATTATCTTAATTCTTATTTTAATTTCAATTGTTCAGGCAATTGGTGACAAACTCGTAGAAAAAACAACACATTAATTTATATACATTGGAGGAAAATATTATGAACAAAAACATTTTAAAAGTATTTACAGCAGGTCTTTTAGCTTTCTCATTAGCAGGATGTGGAAGTAAGTCAGATTCTAAAACTATTACAGTAGGTGCAACAACTTCACCTCATGCTATTATCTTAAAGCATGTCCAGCCAGAATTTGAAAAAGCAGGATATACATTAAAGATTAAGGAATTCTCAGATTATCCTAATATCAACCCATCTACTTCAGATGGTTCATTAGATGCAAACTTCTTCCAGCATCAGCCATACTTAACTTCTTACAACAAGGATAAAGGTTATAAGAAGGGTGATGATGGATATCTAGTATCAGTTGGTGCAATCCACTTTGAGCCTTTAGGATTATATTCCACTAAATATAAAGCAGTATCTGATATTAAAGATGGTGCTAAGATTGCAATTCCTAATGATGCAACAAATGAAGCAAGAGCTTTATTATTACTTGCAGATAATGGTGTTCTTACATTAAAGAAAGATGCAGGTGTAACTGCAACTAAGAAGGATGTTGTATCTTACAACAAAAAAGTTGAATTAGTAGAAGTAGATGCTGCACAGGTGGCTTCTAAATTACCTGATGTTGATTTCGGCATTATTAATGGTAACTATGCATTAGATGCAAAAGTAACTGATAAGATCATCACTTCTGAAGATTCAAATTCTGAAGCAGCAAAGACTTACCAGAATATCATCGCTGTAAAAGAATCAAACAAAAACAACAAAGCAGTTAAGAAACTTGTTGAAATCTTAAAGAGCGATAGCACTAAGAAATGGATTGAAAAGAAATTCGGAGTATCTGTAAAACCTGCAGAATAATGAATTGAGGCGGTCAATTGACCGCTTTTTATTTATCTAGAAGAGTATTTCTTATATAATAGTTCTATAAGGAGGTCAATCTTTATGGAATTTGATCAGTTATTAAAAGAAAGATATTCTGTTAGAAAGTTTTCTAATCAGAAGGTAGAAAAAGAAAAAATAGATAAAATATTAGAAGCTGCAAGAATAGCACCTACAGCTGTAAACTATCAGCCACAAAGAATACTTGTAGTAGAAGATCCAGATAATCTTGCAAAACTAAAGGAATGTACTAGATATCATTTCCATGCGCCTCTCGCAATGATCTTATGTTATGACAAGACTGTATCATGGAAAGATATGCATAATAGAGAATGTGGTGAAGTAGATGTGTCTATTGTGGCTACATATATGATGCTTAAACTCTTTGATTTAGGATTAGGGTCTACTTATGTAGGTTCTTTTGATTATAAGGAGTTAATCAAACAGTTTAATATTCCTGAAAATTATGTACCAGTGATGATCTTACCTATTGGTTATCCAAGAGAGGATTGTGTACCTGGACCAATGCATGATAAGAGAAAACCACTCAATGCGATTGTCTCGTATGAGGAATATACACAGGGGGAATAATAATGGAGTTATTAATAAAACAATTAGAAGAACTTATTTCACCAAACGAATGGTTTGTGACTAACTTGTCTAATGCAAGTGCGTTACTCATGGATGCGATTGATGATTTAAGCTGGGTAGGATTTTATATGATGAGAGCAGGGGAACTTGTCTTAGGTCCTTTCCAGGGTAAAGTGGCATGTACACATATTAAAGTAGGTAAAGGGGCCTGCGGTGTATGTGTACAGGGAGATCAGACAATTCTTATTGAAGATGTGACGACATTTCCTGGCTATATTGCCTGTGATGCAGAAGCAAAGTCTGAAATTGTAGTCCCTTTACATGATGAAGAAGGTAAAGTGATTGCGGTATTGGATGTTGATTCGAATAGTTTAGGTCGTTTTGGAGACAAGGAACAGGAGTTATTTGAGGCTCTTGGAAAAGTATTGGAGAAATCATTATGGAGCGAAAAAGCAGACGTTTAAGTTATATTCTCAGACATTGTCCAGAAAGTATTGATCTTGAACTAGATGATCATGGATATGGTGATGTTAATAAGATATTAGAAGCGTTAAATATCACAATAGAAGACTTAGATATGATTGTGAGAGAAGATGAGAAACAGCGTTATTCATATAATGCAGATCATACAAGAATACGTGCGAATCAAGGACATTCTATTCCTGTGAATGTAGATTTAAAAGAAGTACAACCACCTGATATTCTTTATCATGGTACAGCGACTCGTTTTGTACCTTCTATTCTAGAAGAAGGTATATTAAGTCAGACACGTATATATGTTCACTTATCTCAAGATATAGAAACCGCAATGACGGTTGGTTCAAGACACGGGGAACCATATGTCTTTACTATTGATACTAAACAGATGTATGAAGATGGATACAAGTTCTATCTCTCAGAAAACAATATCTATCTTACAAAGATTATACCTGCAAAATACTTAAAGGCTTCCACTTAAGGAAGCTTTTTTGTGCTATACTTGTTGAGAGAATATGAAGGAGGGTTTTTTATGACTCTAGATGAGTTAAAGATTGGGGAAAGTGCTACAGTGACTTATGTAGGGGGTTCTGGGTCATTAAGACAACATTTTCTAGATATGGGTTTAATACCAGGTTCTGTTGTAACATTGGAAAAATTCGCCCCTATGGGTGATCCAATGGAATTACGTATTCATGGCTATGAGCTAACATTACGTTTAGATGATGCAAAAAAGATTGGAATAGATATGACAACTAAAGGTGTGGAAGATCATACACCTATTCCACCTATTCAACACCATATTCATCCAGGACTCGGTGAAGGTGGTAAATATCATGATAAAGAAACTGAAAATCCTTTATCAGAAGGAACACAGATTACCTTTGCGTTAGCAGGTAACCAGAACTGTGGTAAAACTACATTATTTAATCAGTTAACAGGTTCTAATCAACATGTAGGGAACTTCCCTGGTGTGACTGTTGATAGAAAGAGCGGGTCTATTAAAGGACATCCAGAAACACTTGTAACTGATTTACCAGGTATTTATTCTTTATCTCCTTATACAAGTGAAGAATTAGTATCTAGACAGTATATCTTAGATGAAAAACCTAAAGGAATCATCAACATCGTAGATGCAACAAATATAGAAAGAAACCTATATCTCACTATGCAGTTAATGGAACTAGATGTACCAATGGTTCTAGCACTGAATATGATGGATGAAGTAAGAGGTAATGGTGGTTATGTTCATCTAAATAAGATGGAAGAACTATTGGGTATCCCAGTTGTTCCTATTTCTGCTGCTAAGAATGAAGGTATTGATGAATTAGTAAATCATGCCATCCATGTAGCGAAATATCAAGAAGCACCTTTAAGACAGGACTTTTGTGATGAAAATGATGAAGGTGGAGCAGTGCATAGATGCTTACATGCCATCATGCATTTAATTGAAGACCATGCAAAGCGTGCGGATATTCCATTACGTTTTGCAGCTAATAAATTAGTAGAAGGTGATGCAAGAGTAGAAGCAGCCTTAGACCTTGATACAAATGAAAAAGAAATGATTGAACATATCATTTCACAGATGGAAGAAGAAAGAGGATTAGATCGTACTGCCGCTATTGCGGATATGCGTTTTACCTTTATTAATAAATTAGTTAAAGAAACAGTGGTTAAACCACATGAAAGTAAAGAAAGAGAAAGAAGCCGTAAGATTGATGAAGTCTTAACAGGTAAATACACTGGTCTTCCTGCTTTTATCATTATTATGGGACTCGTATTCTTTTTAACATTTAATGTATTTGGTGCCTGGGGACAGTCACTTATGGAAATGGGTGTTGATGCTTTGACTCAAGTTGTAGACAAAGGACTTACTGCTTGGAATATTAACCCAGTCCTTCATTCATTAGTCATTGATGGTGTATTCCAGGGTGTTGGTTCTATTATTAGTTTCTTACCTATTATTGTTATTTTATTCTTCTTCTTATCATTATTAGAAGACACAGGATATATGGCTCGTGTCGCTTTTGTAAGTGATAAACTACTCAGAAAAATCGGTTTATCAGGAAGAAGTATTGTACCAATGTTGATTGGATTTGGATGTTCTGTACCAAGTGTTATGGCCAGCCGTACACTCCCTTCAGAACGTGACCGTAAGATGACAATCATGTTGACACCATTTATGAGCTGTACTGCAAAACTTCCAATCTATGCATTCTTTGCAGCTGCATTCTTCCCAAAACAGGCTGGACTGGTCATGGTTGGATTATATATCTTTGGTATTGTGATGGGTATTATTACAGCCCTCATTTCTAAGCGTTTCTTATTCAAAGGTGAGGCTGTTCCATTTGTGATGGAACTCCCTAACTATCGTATGCCTAGCGCAAAAACTACTTTCCAGTTGTTATGGGAAAAAGCTAAGGATTTCTTACAAAGAGCGTTTGGTATTATCTTTATCGCTTCTATTGTCATTTGGTTCTTACAGAGCTTTAACTTAAGATTAGATTTAGTCTCTAATTCACAGGATAGTATTCTTGCAATGGTGGCAGGATTTATTGCGCCAATCTTCAAACCTTTAGGTTTTGGTGATTGGAGAATTTCTACATCACTTATTGCAGGATTTATGGCAAAAGAAAGTGTTGTTTCTACACTTTCAGTATTATTTAAAGGAACAGAATCTTTAATGACAATACTTACACCTCTAGGTGCATTATCACTCTTAATATTCTGTTTATTATATACACCTTGCGTGGCAGCTATCGCTTCTATTAAAAGAGAATTAGGCGCTACATGGGCTGTGAAGATAGTCATCTTCCAGTGTGTTATTGCCTGGATTTGTGCCTTTATCGTACATACTATTGGATTACTCTTTATATAATTATTTTTTTCAAAATAGTTGTAATGTTTGATACATTTATTGTGATTAATTATAATAAAAGTATTGAAGGAGGTGTTGATCATGAAACTATCTAAAATCATACTTTATTCAGATGCGAAAGGACGTGGAGTAAAACCGGATGCTTGCGTAGAAGTCAGTCAGCGTTTAACCATTATGCGTGATGGACACATCTGGTTTACTGGATATGATTATGGAGATGGATTTAATTCTCGAAGAATCATTAGACGTAAAAGAGTGAATATAGGTCAGGAAAAAGCAGAAACACTCTTAGAGATATTAAGAGAATTCTTTCTTGAAACATCTAATCATCCATCATCTACAAATCGTGACTGGTGGCGTATTCAGTTAATTGATGAAGATGGACATGAATACAACTATAATGTATCTGTCGTAGGAGATGTTATTCTCAAAGAAATTGATATGACACAATATATGAGGAATATTATTCCTATAGATGATATGTACTTATTTGGGAAAAAGGATTCACATAATTTGACATAATCGAATTATAATCTTAACACAATCATTAAGTATTATATATATCGTAGTCAAGCAATCCCTTCCCTTCGTTAGGCTACAAAGTACAAGTGTAAATACAAGAAAGAAGATAAGTGTTCCCCATGCTTATCTTTTTTCTTTATCATATAGTTTGTGTTTACTAACTAGTTTATGTAGTATGAATGACAGGAGGTATTTATATGGTTTTAATTATACCCTTTATTGGAACAACATTAGGTGCAGCTTGTGTGTTCTTTATGAAAAAAGAATTAAGTATGAATATACAAAAAGCGTTGACTGGATTTGCAGCAGGTGTAATGGTTGCTGCCTCTATTTGGAGTTTAATTATTCCTTCACTTGAGCAGGCATCTACCTTTATTCCTACCCTTATTGGATTTTGGTTAGGTATTCTATTCTTATTATTACTTGATCATTTGATTCCTCATATGCATTTAGATCATAGTCAGGAAGGACCGCGTAGTCACTTATCTCAAACAATCAAGCTTGTACTTGCAGTCACGATTCACAATATTCCTGAAGGAATGGCAGTCGGTATTGTTTATGCCTCTTACTTATCAGGAAATCCTACAATTACGGCCATGGGTGCACTCGCATTATCACTAGGTATCGCAATACAGAATTTTCCTGAAGGTGCTATTGTATCCATGCCTTTAAGAAGTACAGGTGTGTCTCGATTGAAGTCATTTATGTATGGCACATTATCAGGTATTGTAGAACCCATAGGAGGTCTTATTACAATCTTACTTGCACGTTATATTATCACAGTGATGCCTTATTTACTTAGTTTTGCAGCAGGTGCGATGATGTATGTGGTAGTAGAAGAATTAATTCCTGAGATGAGTCAGGGAGAACATTCACACCTAGGTGTCTTGTTTTTCTCAGTAGGTTTTACTTTGATGATGGTTCTAGATGTGGCATTAGGCTAATTCGTAGTATTCATCTTTACTATTATTTGAATTAAGCATAAGATAGAGATAAGAGGTGAAATAAATGCGAAAGATACTCATAGTTTTATTGATGTCTTTGTTTTTTATAAGCCCAGTTTATGCAGATAATCATGTAGTCAATGTAAGTTATGATGGTGAAGTAACAACGGCTTCTGGAACAGCACCATCACTTCCACTCAAGGCAAGGATTACTTTCTATGATGGGAGTGAGAAGGATTATAATATCGACTGGAATACATATGATGAAAGCTTATATAAGACAAGAAATGCAAGTCAATTTACTGTCACAGGTTCTATTTCAGACTTGCAGCTTACTACAAATTGTATAGTGAATGTAGAAGCGGCTAAAATAACGCATATCGATGAATTGTCTAATAAAACAGTGATTATAGGAAGTGCACTTTCTTTACCTGCAACAGCTTCTGTGACTTGGTCTAATGGAGATCATACAAATGAAGTGATTAAATGGGATAACTATGATGGGAATGCATTGAAGTATGTGCATACTTTTTCATTAAAGGGCTATGTGTATAACAGTACAATTATACAGACGGTTCATGTGAAGGATGCATCTGTTACAAGTGTGAGTGTTCCTGCAGTTGTTTCTACTACAGCGGGTGTAGAAGCAGAATTACCACAATATGCGACAGTTAGATATTCCAATAAAACAAGTAAGAAAGTAAAAATCATCTGGAATAATCAAGTTTTTAATGAACCAGGTAAATATACAGTTTATGGGAAACTATCTCATTCTACACATAAGGTATCTATTCGTGTAGAAGTGAAGAAAAATGAAGACAATACACAAACACCAGAACAGAAACAACCTGTAAAAAAGACAAAGAAAAAGAAGAAGGTTCAAAAAGAAGAGAAATCATCGTTCTCTTATGTGATGGCATTAGCTGTATTTATGGCTTTTGTGTTTGGATTTATTACATTAATTTCTTTTATTAAAAGAAAGATTAGAATTCAAGAGAATCGTTAAGGATTCTCTTTCTATTTTTATTTACATAGTAAGCGCTTGCTGGAGGGTAGGATATGAATGAAATAAGGGGTGCTAGAAAAAAGAATGTGATGAAGATTATTCAATCATTAGTGAAACAAGGTGGTTGTACTAAGAATGAATTGGTATTCTATACAGGTTTATCTTTGTCTACGATTGATAGTCTTTTAGAAGAAATGTTGAAAAGTAATCAAGTGATTAAGGCAGGCTATAGAGAATCGACAGGTGGAAGACCAAGTATGTCTTATAAGGTGAATGGAGAATTTTCACAGACTTTATGTATTTATGCATATAAGCATGATAAGACAATAACAGTTATAGGACGTCTTTATAATCTTTATAGTGAGATGATGGAAGAAAAGAGAAGGGATATACTTAAGTTAGATTGTGATGTATTGTGTTCTTTTATAGATGAGATGTTGAATGAACAGGTGCATACAATATGCCTCTCTTTACCTGATTGTAATACTGATATAAAGCATCGTTATAAACAACGAGTATTCGTAAAGAATGATGTGTATATGGGAGTTATAGGCGCTTATATTAAGCATATGCAGTATGATTCTATAGTCTTATTAGATTCAAAAGTCAATTCACGTTTAGGAATAGTGGTACATGGACATCTTGTAGAAGGAAAGAGTTCTATTGCTGGACAGATTCGTTATATGCCTTTGATAGAAAATAAGAATAGACGTTCTATGAAAGGCAGAAGCCAATTACTTGTCATAGAACTACAGAATATTATTGGTATGTTGAATCCTGAAGCCATTGTGATATGTGCTCAAGGTATTGATCAACACTATGTAGAAGAAGAATTATTAAAGATCTTTAAAATGAATGATATGCCACACTTGATATATATTGATGATTTTATTGATGAGGTCATGTTAGGTATGGAGAGTATAAGTAAAGACAGTTTATTTGACAATCTGTCAAGATAAAGTATGATGGTAGAAAGGGGTGAAATAGATGTCACAAACAGTATTGATTACAGGTGCTTCTAATGGAATAGGGAAAGCTTGTGCACGTGTGTTTGCGAGAAAAGGTTATGATCTTGTACTTGTAGCACGTCATAGAGAAAAACTAGAAGCAGTAAAAGCAGAATTATCAGAATATGATGTAAATATTAAAGTGGTTGCGATGGATCTTACAGGAGAAGATGCTGCTGTGGATTTATATAATAACTTAGTTCTTGATGATATAAGTATTGATATTCTAGTAAATAATGCAGGTTTTGGAGATCATGGTGCATTCCATGATTCATCGTGGGAAAAACAGAAAAAGATGGTTTTATTGAATATAATGGCTTTAATGCAGATGACTTATGTATTTGGTCAGTCAATGAAATTGAGAAAGAAAGGCCGTATATTGAATGTGGCTTCTATTGCAGGACTTTGTGCAGGACCTTATATGTCTACCTATTATGCAACGAAAGCTTTTGTATTGTCTTTTAGTGAATCCATTGCGTATGAGTTAAAGGATTATAATGTAGAAGTATCATGTTTATGTCCTGGTCCTACTAAAACAGGATTTATGGATGTAGCTAACTTAGGTCAGTCTCCGATGTTTAAATTATTTAAACCACAGTCTGCAGAAGCAGTGGCTGAAATAGGTATTCAAGGATTGTTTGATAATCATTTGGTTCAGTTTACTGGTTTATCAGGACACTTATTAAATCTTGCCGCAAGACTCTTACCACGTTCATTTTTGAGTTCATGTACAGGATTTGTGAATGGAAAGAGAAAAGTATGATTGAACATCCATTAGAACCGATCATAGATGAACAATGTGAAGTATTGATACTGGGAAGTTTCCCTTCAGTTAAATCAAGGGAAATTTCTTTCTATTATGGACATCCTCAAAATAGATTCTGGAAGATTATTGGTACTATCACACAAACAGACTATGAAACAATAGAAGATAAGAAAAAGATGTTACTGGAACATCATATTGCGATATGGGATATTATCCACTCATGTACGATTATAGGAAGCAGTGATGCTTCTATTAAGGATGTTGTCCCCAATGATATTAAGACATTAATACAAGGTACAAATATCAAAAGAATATATTGTAATGGAGGCACATCACTAAAACTTTATAAGAAATATCAGGAAAAAGAAACAGGAATCAAAGCAATACTTTTACCTTCCTCTTCTCCTGCCAATGCCCGTTATCGATTATGTGATTTAGTTGATATATGGAAGAAGAAATTGACTTTATAAAATCCTTTATGTATGATTAATCATGTTAATCAAGGAGGATAAATATGGAATCAATCGCATTATGGTTTGCAGGAACATTAGGTAAATATATTTCACCTAAGATTGCAGTATTTATAGTTTCTTTAGTTCCTATTCTTGAATGTCGTGGAGGATTAATTGCATCTGCATTATTAAAAGTAGATATTCGTTATGCAGTTCCTATATGTATTCTAGGAAATATCTTACCAATTCCATTTATTTTGTTATTTATTAAACGTATATTTAAATGGCTTAAGAAGTTTAACTTCTCTAGACCATTAATTGAAAAACTAGAAAACCGTGCTATGAATAAGAGTAAGAGTATGAGTAATGGTGAATTCTTAGGACTCTTATTATTTGTAGGAATCCCATTACCAGGTACTGGTGCATGGACAGGTTCTTTAGTGGCTGCATTACTTGATATGGACTTCAAGAAGGCTATTACAGCTATCTTCTTAGGTATCTTACTTGCGACACTTATTGTTGGTTCATTATCATATGGCTTATTAGCTGCATTCTAAAAGAGAGACTAAGAACCTTTAATTTTTAAGGGGGGCAATAGAAAACTTGCTTTAAATTATTGGGGGTTTCCACTTGTAAAGGGCAGTCAGAAATGACTGCCCTTTAGCGCACTCATATTACCCCTATTTAAATGTTTTATTTATTCTTTTTCTTATAAGATTCTCTCTTTTTGGTATTAGAGAAGTGTTCTTGCCTCTTATCATGTTATGTATGACTTTACATTTTCTATAGTCCTTAATGTTCATTCTACTGCCGCATTCTGGACAGGAGATAATGGTTCTCTTAAGTGTGATACAATAAATCACTTCTTTTTCATTGATTTCAGTCGTATGAGACTGTACAAAGGATTCATAATCCCCTAAAATAATCCTTAGATCATTATCCAATTTGTGATCTCCTTTTGCTTTGATTTAATATGAGCAAATTAATGATACAGCGAAAGGTTTTTAATTACACAAAAATACCTAAAAAAGTGGGAGCCTTAGGTGACCCCCACAGATTTAAAGGTGCTGTTTCCAAGACCCCCAAATATTTAGAGCGAAGGTCTGACCCCCACAAAAATTAAAGACCCGTAAATTCTATCTATTCGTTACAGCCCCTTTTATTCTAAGTTAACAAGTTATTCTAAAGACATTTAATATTCTTTATTTCTTCTTAGCCAACCTTACCATACTTTCATCTAATGTAGTACGTGGGTTTTCTAAATTATAAGTTTTAGCCAAGTCTTTGTAATGTTTATCCATATAATCTTTTATTTCATTAATTGATTTTGTTTTGAATAAATCAATTAAATTGACATCATCTTTTATCTTAAAAAGATTGTTTAATTTCAAAATGAATTTACTTGCATTTTCAAGATCTAAGCTTTCAAAAAAGTAGTTGCCTTTGTTTGTATAGACGTTTAAATCTACAAAATAGTTAAAGTAAATACTAAATGCTCCCGCATTACGGTGTGCCATAAAACCTTTGAAACCATCTTTCAAAAGACCCACAGATGGATTGTAGATTCTATTAACAGGTAAAATTTTGATGCTGTCAATACTGCTAAATGGAATTGTAATATCTTCATCAGATTCGTTCTTAATCAATAAAGCATCTTTTTCCAAAATAAGTTGTGGAATATCATCAAGCGTGCTTGTCACTAAATATTGCGCTTGTATTCTTTTATTTTCCATTTTAATATCCTCCTTTTTTAAATAGGTTAATTATTGCTTAAGTCTTTAGAATACAAATGCCAAACCCTATCTTTACTATATAGTATGCAAAAGTCAATATAAAAATGTAGGTTTAGGACAATATAAGAATGTAGGTTTTC
>OLIS01000467.1_pt1 | contig 31554 bp, 23 predicted proteins | sample 1601351 | NCBI WGS metagenome assembly OLIS01 (sample SAMEA2452122, study PRJEB22498) | human gut metagenome | biome: human feces; feature: human gut; material: feces | place: Australia | collected 2012
AGTACATAATGATCCTGAACATGCATTATGTGATGGGGCTCAGTCATTAAAGCCTAAAAAATATACAAAACTTATTGAAGAATTACGAGAAATTGGTAAAGTAATAGGTAAAGAAATATAAGTAGAAAGGAAGTATAGTTATGGATTTACACGGGAGAAGTTTTTTAACACTTAAGGATTATACTAAGGAAGAAATCTATTATCTTCTAGACTTGGCTAAAAAGCTAAAGGCTAAGAAGAAAGCAGGAAAGATTGGCCATTCACTTGAAGGTAAGAATATTGCCTTATTATTCGAAAAAACATCTACACGTACAAGATGTGCTTTTGAAGTAGGTGTTCTTGATGAAGGAGGACATGCTACTTTCTTGACTCAGTCACAGATGGGAAAGAAGGAGTCAATTGAAGATACAGCAAAAGTACTAGGTAGAATGTTTGATGGGATTGAATTTAGAGGATTTAAGCAGGAAAATGTTGAAGCATTGGCTAAGTTCTCTGGTGTACCTGTATGGAATGGTTTAACCGATGTTGACCACCCTACTCAGACACTCGCTGATTTTCTTACTATTCAGGAACATCTAAACAAACCTTTAAATGAGATCAAGTTTGTCTTTACTGGTGATATTAGAAATAATGTATGTTATGGATTAATGTATGGTGCATGTAAGGTGGGAATGCATTTTGTATGTTTAGGTCCTAAATCATTAGAAATGGATCCAGAAGTTGTAGCTTATTGTCAGGAAGAATGTAAAAAGTCTGGTGGAAGTTTGACTATTACTGATGATACAGATGCAGTAGATGGTGCAGATGTCATCTATACTGATATCTGGGTTTCAATGGGTGAAGATGAATCATTGTATAAGCCAAGAGTGGAATTATTAAGTCCATTTAAAGTAACCAAAGAATTAATGAGTAAGACACATAATGACAATACATTATTTATGCATTGCCTTCCATCTTACCATGATTTCGAAACAGAAACAGCAAGAGTAAAACATGAACAGGGATTAGATGTTCGTGAAGTGGATGATGAAGTATTCAGAAGCAAGAACTCTGTTGTATTTGATGAAGCAGAAAATAGACTTCATACAATTAAAGCTGTTATGGTTGCAACTTTAGGTAAAGAAGAGTAATGAAACATTTATTTACATCTTACTATAATGACAAAGGCATGTATGTCATATATAACGAAAAAACAGCAAATGCAGATAGTGTGATTGAGTATGTGATTGTGATGTTAGAACAATTCATCAATACACTTGCAGAAGAATCTGATGAAACAATCGAGAATGTAATTGAGATTGTAGGTAAGGATTTTAATGATTTTGTTTCTAGTTATTATGAAGGAAGCTATGAACTACTTATTTCACAGGCAGTAGATCGTGGCTTTGCGAATGAATCACAGGAGTTAGTGGGAGTAAGAGATGAGAATGCGATTGGTATAGACTTAGAATTAAGTAATTATAGTGATCTGTTCTTATTGATGTCATTGGCTGTTTTGAGTTGTGATTATAGTGATAACGCGAAAGATATTATGACATATCTTGAAAGCATGAATAAAAGTAATTCACTTAATTAGTCTACTGGAGGGATTCCCCTCCAGTTTTTTTATGCACGCAAAAAAAAGAAGAGGATCACTCCTCTTCTATAGCACCATCATAAGCTTGATTGATTGTTTTGCTGATCTTATCTTTAGATATCTCTAGTTCCTTCAGACTCTTTTCAAGAGTATTTAAGTTCTTCATAACTTTACCATAACGGTCATCTAAACGATCAGTATCACTCTTAAGCTTGATAATTTGTTTTTCTATTTCTTTAATATTCTCTGAACGGTTAAAGTCCTTAGTGATGTTAATAAGTGTAAAGACAACTCCCATAAGTGTAGAAGGAGAAGTCATTAATACCTTCTTATTATGTGCATAATCATACAGATCAGCACATTCATCACATAAATAGAGATAGATGGCTTCACTTGGAATAAACATCACCGCTTCTTCCAATGTTTCCTCGGTAATATATTTATTAGAGATATCATCTATATGTTTCTTAACATTCTTCTTGAATTCATTCTGATAAGAAATATCCTTTGGATTATCTACTATCTTTAAATAGTTTTCCATAGGAAACTTAGAATCAATAATTAATACTTTTGTATTACCAGGTAAATGTAAAGCTGCATCACCTATCTTACCATTGCTTAAATGATACTGTTCCTCATAGATATGCTGATTATCACCACAATAAAGAGATAGGATATGGTAGAGCTGATACTCACCAAAAGTCCCTCTCTTTTTTGTATTGGTCATAATCACATTGATTTCATGCATACCATCAATCATATGATTGATTTTTACATCGGACTGACCAAGTGATCTATTTGTTTCATTTAACAAAGAAATAATAGAATTATATTGTCCATTAAGCGATGAATGAGCAGCCTCTGTCTGAATCATCTTATCATGAATTTTCATCTGTGATGTATAGAGAAGATAGATGACAATCACCAATAATACAATACAAATAATACTTAATACTATTTCCATATTACTTACGCTTTAAATCTACAATAATTTCTAAACGAGGTGTATGAGGTTCTTTATCTAAAGAAATTATAGTATTCACATCAAACATTTCTTCTAACTGATGTAATGTCTTTGCGAGAGTACTCATGTTATCAGAAACAATAATGACATGCTTAATACCTGATAAAGTGATAGACTTTAATAAGTCATCAGTCATTCCATCAACAGTTTCATTAATGATTAATGCATCATAACTATGATTCTTTAAATGATGTGCTGCCTGATCATTGACATGTCCAGCAATAAATAGCTTATTGTCTAACTCTAATCTCTTTGCATTTTCAGTGGCATCATGGATACTTACCTTATTGTCATCAATTGCGACAACTTTATTTTCTAACTGTAATTCCATGATTCCTGAACCACAACCCATAGATAAAACATCTTCCTTCTTATCTAATAAAGAAGCAATCTGTCTTGTCTTTTCATCATCCATTTCTGGATTAAGAATCATATCAGAACGTACTGAAATCTTGAAATCCTTATACTGTGCATGTGTCTGACCATAGATTCTCTTGAATCCCTGTTCATAGAAATCCTGATAACGAGATGTATTCACTGTATAATATAATGCAGTGACTTCATCTAATGCAGCAATCTCCTTAGTCACAGTCTGGCTGATACCATCCTGTCCAGTAACGAATGCCACCTGCATTTCTTCACCAATCTGTCGAATGATTAAGAATCTTAAGCCTTTCTTGAACTTATCATTATAATCACGACATTTATTTGCATTAAGAATATCTTCAATCTTCACAAGTAAGGAATTGATCTTCTGTGTCTGAAGAGGACAATGATCCATTAAAGTAAGGAACTTTGTTTCACGCTGGTAAACGCCCACACATAACTTTCCACTAAAGTAAGTAATTGGGAAAGCAACGATATGACGATAATGTTCTGGCTCTTTCATTCCTACAACAGGCTTGATATCCAAGTCTTTTACAGATAAATCTGTATATTTATGAAGTGTTTCTTTTAATAATTCACGTTTATGAACTAACTGATCAGCATAATTCATATGCTTTAAAGCACATCCCATACACTGATTGTACTGATCACATTCAGGATCCTTTCTTGCTGATGAAGGCTTCTTATATGCAGTCACATGACCTAACATATAAGTCTGTGTCTTCTTATCGATTTCTACTTCAACCATTTCTAATGGTAAAGCATTCTGTACGAAGATAACCTTCTTCTTAATATAACCAATACCTTCACCATTAATACCAAGTTTCTTGATATTTATTTCTTCTCTATCTTTTCTTGGCTTTGAAGTGAATCTTCTTGGTTTTTTGTCAAATTCTCTTACTGGTTTCTTTTCGAAGTCTTCTCTTGGTTTTCTGTCGAAATCTCTTCTTGGCTTCTTATCAAAATCTCTTCTTGGTTTTCTGTCAAAATCTCTTCTTGGCTTTGATTCTGAGTCTCTTCTTGGCTTTCTGTCAAAATCTTTTCTTGGCCCTCTATTTTCTTTCTTATAGCCTTTATCAGACCCCTTGTTGAAGCTTTTGCGGCTATCCTTTCTAGTTTTTCTGTCTTTGTCAAAATTTTTTCTTCTTGGTTTACTCTTTCCAAAATCTTCTCTTGCCATTTTGCGTTGTTCCTCCTTAAGTATGCAATATGAGTCAAATACATTCCCACATAGAAAATCTCACTTGCCCAATCAAATACAAATAAGATAACACAGATTGAGGTAAGTGGTCCATATAAAGATGTAAGATCTGCATATTTAAAATAATAGTTTAATGCAATATATAAAATCACTATCCCACCAGAAGTTACAAAAGCTCCCTGAAGGGCTTCATGATATGTGATACGTTCTCTAGGCACTATCATATAGATAGCCATAAAAAATAGGACCATAATAAGAAATAATAGGACAAAGCGCATAAATGCAATGCCATATAAAAAATGAAATACTCTTGATATAGGTCCTGTCGCAAGTAATACAATTGAAATCAGTAATGTACCAAGTAGTAGCATTGTCACCTTAAAGACATAAATATACCAGGCAATCACTGATTCACTTCTCTCTTCTACTGCAAACATCTTCTTAGAAATATCATAGATATTCCCTATGCCTCTAGATACAGCATAAAAAGACCAAATAAACACTAATATAGAGACTGTATTTAAAGAGTTGCCCTTTAATGTATCAAGAATCATCTCTGCATAAGCGGGCTGAATAAATTCTTTAATACACATCTCTAGAAACTCTACGCTAATATGTAAAGAAGATGTCACAACTGCAATAATAGTTGTAGCAGGGATCAGCAGGATGATTAAATAAAATGATAAAGCGGCGCTAGAGAAACTAGGTACATAATAACGATAGTCATCATATATAGCCATTGCCTTATTATATATATCTTTCATGACTGCTCCCCTCCAAAAGAAAAAACACTTTAATCGTGTTTTTCTTCATTTTCTTTTTGACTTTCCTCTTCTGGGATAATAAGTCTCAATAATTCAATTCTGTTTTTATCAATCTTTTCAATAATAAACATACAGTCATCAACATAAACCTTCTGATGAGGATTTGGTGAACCATTCACCTGACCTAAGACAAGACCACCAATAGATTCAAATTCTTCTGAAGCAAATTCTGTACCACAGCGATCATTGACTTCATCTATGTTCAAACTGCCATCTACTAAATAGACGTTTTTAGAAATCTTCTTTACTTCTTCACTATTGTCATCATATTCATCATCGATTTCACCAACGATTTCTTCGACAATATCTTCTAATGTCACAATACCAGCCATAACACCATATTCATCTAATACAACTGATAAAGAAACATGTTCCTTACGCATAGAAGCAAAAACATCTGAAATATGATTAAATTCATAAACGAAATAAGCATCTCGCATATAATCCTTTACCTGGAAATGTTCATGATCAACAGGCTTCATTAAGATATCCTTAATATGTAATACACCAACAATCTCATCACCCTCTTCTGAAAGAACAGGTAAACGAGAATATTGTGATTCCTGTAATACAGCAACCACTTCATCATAAGTCGCATCATAATCAACTGTAGCCACGTGAATACGTGGTGTCATGATTTCTTTAATATCAGTATCACCAAAATCAAAGATATTATGCATCATTTCTTTTTCTTCATCTTCTAATACACCTTCTTCATGAGACACGTTTACAATTGTTTTTAAGTCTTCTTCAGAAAGTGTAGGTTGTGGATCAATATTACCACCTAATATATGAATCAAGCCATGAGACACAGCTGTTAAGATAACGACAACTGGTGTAAATATGAAATTTATTAATTGAATAAAGCGACAGAATCTATAACATAATGCTTCTGCTTTACTTACAGCTAAAGTCTTTGGTGTAATTTCACCAAAAATAAGAATCATTAACGTAACAAACCCTGTTGCAACCGCAACACCTGTTCCTTCATTACCAAATACACTAATTACAAATGATGTAGTCAATGAAGAAGCTAAAATGTTGACAAGGTTATTGCCTACTAGAATTGTACTTAACAAATGATCTGTATCTTCTAAAAGATTAGAAACAATTAAAGCCTTGGCGTGATGAGGATCCTCTTCATCCTCACTTACAGTCTTTACTCTAATCTTAGAAACAGACATAAATGCAGTTTCTGCACTAGAAAATAAGCCTGACAATCCTATCAATATAATAAAAATAACAACCATCATTATCTGACTCGAGTCCACGACACTATCATACTCCTTTAATAACTATATTGAGTGCTATATACAAAAGCACAAGTCTATTATACATTTTTTATAAGAAACATCAATAAAAAACAAAAAGGAGGAACAAATGTTCCTCCCAATGAATGATTATTATTTAAGTAATGATCTATATAATGCTTCAATATCTTCAACTGAAGTATCTCTTGGGTTACCAGGACGGCAAGCATCAGCATATGCATCCTTAGCTAACTGAGGAATATCTTCTTCCTTAACAACACCCTTAAGAGTCATTTCGATACCAACATCTTCACCTAACTTCTTAACAGCATCTACAGCAGCTTTACGGTATTCTTCCTGAGTCATACCATCTACACCTTCAACACCCATTGCCTTAGCGATATCTTTATACTTTTCACCAGTATATTCAGCATTGTATTCCATAGTTGTTGGAAGTAAGATTGCACAAGCTTTACCATGAGGCATATCATAGTAAGCACTTAATGTATGAGCCATAGAATGGTCAACACCTAAACCTACGTTAGAGAATCCCATACCAGCAACATACTGACCTAAAGCCATACCTTCACGTCCTTCAGCAGTGTTTTCAACAGCACCTCTTAATGAACGAGCGATGATTTCGATAGCTTTAATATGGAACATATCTGAAAGTTCCCAAGCACCTTTAGTAATATAACCTTCAATAGCATGAGTTAAAGCATCCATACCTGTAGCAGCAGTTAATCCTTTTGGCATTGAAGACATCATTTCTGGGTCAACAACAGCAACTACTGGAATGTCATGATTATCTACACATACGAATTTACGTTTCTTTTCAACATCAGTAATTACATAGTTGATTGTAACTTCAGCAGCAGTACCTGCAGTAGTAGGAACAGCGATGATTGGAGCACAAGGATTCTTAGTTGGTGCAACACCTTCTAATGAACGTACATCAGCAAATTCAGGGTTTGTAATGATGATACCGATTGCTTTAGATGTATCCATTGAAGATCCACCACCGATAGCTACGATACAGTCAGCGCCTGCTTCTTTAAATGCAGCAACACCAGTCTGTACGTTTTCGATAGTTGGGTTTGGTTTAATATTGCTGTAAAGAACATATTCAATACCAGCTTCATCTAATAAATCAGTTACTTTCTTAGTAACTCCAAACTTTACTAAATCAGGGTCAGAAGCAACAAATACTTTCTTAAATCCTCTTGCTTTAATTTCTTCAGGAACAGCTTTAATAGCACCTGCTCCATGATAACTTGTTTCATTTAACATGAACTTATACATGATTATCAATCTCCTTTTAATTAACTTTTCTGAACTCATGTTAACACTGTAAGTGTTATCATTCAAGTGACAGATAAGTAGATTTGTCACTTTGTGAATAATTTTACAAAAACTTGTTAAAAAAAAGACAATCGATTTCTCAATTGTCATTTCATTCCCTAAATATTCAATTTTACTTACGCTTACTTTAATTGACAGATTATTCAGTAACTTTCTTTTTTGTAGCTAATACAACTGCTGCTAAAGCACTGACTAATAATAATGAAGCATATAATGCAATATTCATAGTATCACCAGTTTTTGGTGCTTCTTTCTTAGTAGTAGTTGTAGTTGTAGTTGTTGTACCTTTGTTTCCTGCAGGTTTTGTAGGTGTAGTAGGCTGAGCTGGTGTAGTAGGAGTTACAGTTGGTGCTGGAGCCTTTACTGAAGTTTCTACATACATAGACTTATATTTATCCTGACCGTTTAATTCGAATGCAAAAGCAAATTCAATTTTAGAATACTTTGTCCAATCTACTGAAATCTGGTTTGTAAAAGTATCATCCCAAGTTTTTGCATTTTTTAATGCATCGTTAGTAAATGTGACCTTACCTTTACCTTCTTCATTTACTTCTACCTTAGATGAAACACTGATAATAGGCATTGCTGCGTCGTCTGCACCATAAACATACATTTCCTGAGGATAAACTGCTCCACCTTTAGCATCTACTTCAAAGACAATATCACTATCCCCTGTCCATTTAGGTGTAAGTAAAGTGATTTCTGGTTCATAAGCTGCAGGTGTAGTTTCAGGTGCAGGTGTGGTTTCAGGTGCAGGTGTAGTTTCAGTTACAGCTGGAGTTTCTCCAGTGACTACTGCATCTTCTGCAAATACTGCTGTAGTAGATAATGCTGATACTGATAAAGCACAAGCGACTAACATAGTCATCAATTTCTTGTTCATAATCGTTTTCTCCTTATTTGATTTGTCCCAAAAAGAAGTCTTTTCAACTTTTCTAATAATGCAAAAAAGGCATAGAATATCTATTAAGAATAAATAATTCATGTCGATACACTATAAGTTTGTCAAAAAGATCAGATTGTCCCTTCATATGTATTTCTTCTGTCCATCATAAGCGTAAAAATGTTTATACATAATTGTCTACCCTTCTTATAGATTACTTATGTAATCCTTTTCAAGACTTTTGTTATTATACTATTTTATTTTAACAAAACGGGAGTTTGACAGTTGTCTCCAATTTTTTACTAACCAAATCGCTCAAAACGTTGATTATATCAATGCTTTTGAGTTTTTTTATTGTCAAATTCGTTAAAATAAATGTACTAATATGGGCTAATGTATGCTATAATAGACATAGGAGATGATGCTCATGAATCTGATTATTTCAAAATCAAAGAACTCTAAATCACTTTATATTCAGAAATCATTTAGAAAGAATGGTAAATCTACTTCAAAGGTAGTCAAGAAACTAGGAACTATGGAAGAACTTCTTCCTCAACATAATAACAGCGAGGAGGAAGTCATAGCCTGGGGAAAAAAGATTGCCAAGAAGATGACGGAGGAAGAAAAAAGAGACAAGGACGTTGTCCTTATCTCTCTGTCGCAGTCAAAGCTTCTAGAACCAATGAAGCAGACATCATATAATGGTGGCTATCTTTTCCTTCAGGATATATTTCACAGTCTTAAGCTTGATAAGATCTGCAGAGATATACAGGATGAATATAAATTTGAATATGATCTTGCTGATATTCTATCAAGACTCATATATTCAAGAATTATCTATCCGTCAAGCAAGCTTTCTACTTTTGAGGATTCCAAAAGCTTTATTGAACAGACTACATTCGAGCTTCATGATATTTACAGATCACTTGATGTTCTTGCAGAAAAGTGCGATGCAATACAGGAATTCCTTTACGAGAATTCAAAGAAGGTTGTAAAGAGAAATACTTCTGTCCTCTATTATGACTGCACAAACTATTTCTTTGAGATCGAGGAAGAACGCGGCAACTGCAGATATGGTAAATCCAAGGAACACAGACCACTTCCTATTATTCAGATGGGACTTCTCATGGATGGTAATGGCTTTCCTCTTTCATTTGTCATATTCCCTGGCAATGAGAACGAACAGCCTTCACTCATTCCACTTGAGAAGAAGATAATAAAGGATTTCGGAATTACCAAGTTCATTGTATGCACTGATGCAGGGCTTGCTTCTAATGACAATAGAGAATTCAATACACAGGGTGAACGCTCTTATGTCGTTACACAGTCTCTTAAGAAGATTAAGAAGCACATAAAGGACTGGGCGCTTAATACAGAAGGATGGACTAAAGGTGATAGTAATGGACTAGACATTTCTTCTGTAATGAAGGCTGTTGATGAAGGTGATACATATGAAGATGGCATCTGGTACAAGGAAAGATGGATCAATGAGAACGGCATTGAACAGAGAATCATTGTTTCATTCTCTCCAAAACACAGAGCCTACCAGAGATACATCAGAAGCAGGCAGATCGAAAGAGCTAGAAAGTCAGCTGAAAGTAATAAAAAAACAACTGCTAAAAATCCTAACAGTCCTTCAAGATTCCTTGATGAGATCAGATATACTGAAAATGGCGAGATTGCAGATAATGTAGAAATAGTTGTGAATGATGGCAGAATAGCTGAAGAAGAGAAGTATGATGGATTCTATGCAGTGTGTACTACATTAGAGGATGATATAAAGGATATCATTGAAGTTAATAAGAGAAGATGGGAGATTGAAGAATCATTCAGAATCATGAAATCTGAATTCAAGGCAAGACCGGTATATCTTCAAAAGGATAACAGAATAAAAGCACACTTCCTCACATGCTTCATTGCGCTGATGTTCATCAGAATACTTGAAAACAGAACAGGCAACAAGCTAACCATTGAGAAGCTCATTGATACATTAAGAGGATATAACTTCCAGCACATTGAGGGAAGTGGCTATATCCCAACGTATACAAGAAATGATGAAACCGACATTCTTCATGAGGCATTCGGATTCAGGACCGACTATCAGATCAATAGTGAGAAGAATATGAAAAAAATTATAAAGAATACCAAGACAGGAAAATATTAGCACATTTTCTAAGCAAAAAGCCCTTCAAAAAGCGCTGAATATATCAGTATTTTTGAAGGGTTTTTATATGTACAACTGTCAAAGACAGGATTATACTATTTTATTTTAACAAAACTTGAAAAGCAGCATAAAAGAACAGTATTTAGAACGAATGTTGTATTATGCAAAAAAGAGACCTTATTTCAGATCTCTTAATAGTTCATCTAACTTAGGTGGTAATGCTTCTATCAGCATATCAGCTAATTCTTCAGGCTTCAGCTTATATCCCCCTGTTGCCCAATCTACAGTCATAGTAATAGACCCATGACAATACATTTCCAATAAGAATTCAATATCTGATGGGATATTATTACCTAGCTTTCTCTTAATAATATTCTGATAGAAAGTGAGAATACAGTTATAATCATAGTTTTCTACATTATTATAATCTTTAGATTTAAATGCTTCTTTAAAGAATACTCTATCATGATAAATAAATTCAAATTTCTTAGTAAGCCCTTCTCTTAAAGTTTCACTATTGCCAATCTGTAAGAAAGACTTATCCGCTAATACTTCAAAATACCAGTTCACAAGATCATATTTATCGCGAAAATAACGATAAAATGTCTGTCTAGTCTTACCGCTTATTTCCACAATATCAGTCACTGTGATCTTATCAAGAGACTGATGATTCATCAATTGTTTGATGCATTCTGCAAATACATATCGTGTATCTCTCAAGATTCTCACCACCTTTGCAACATTATAACAAACCTATCTACAAAAATAAAGAAGACAACCCCCATAGAGGTTGTCTCTTAATGATTAAAGTTCGATATCACAAAGTTCTGAAGCTAAACCGATGTATGAAGAAGGTGTCATATCTAATAAAGTCTGACGGTCTTCATCACTTAACTGTTCTAGGCTCTTTGCGAATGCCTGAATATCTTCCTGAGAAATATTCTTACCACGAGTTAAGGCCTTAAGTGTATCATAAGCATCTGGTACACCATATTTTCTTAACATTGTCTGAATAGGTTCTGCAAGAACTTCCCATTTTTCATTTAAATCTTTTGCAAGCTTTTCTTTATTTACAACACACTTAGCTAAACCGCCAGTTGTTTCAGAAATAGCCTGTAATGAATATCCGAAGCATAATCCTAAGTTACGCTGACTTGAAGAGTCTGATAAGTCTCTCTGCATTCTTGACTTAGGAAGCTTGTTAGATAATGCAACACATAGATTATTTGATAAATCAATGTTTGCTTCAGAGTTTTCAAAACGGATTGGGTTAACCTTATGAGGCATAGTTGAAGAACCAACTTCACCCTTAACAGGAATCTGTTTAAAGTATTCCATTGAGATATATAACCACATATCTACATCTAAGTCAGCCAATATATTATTGAAATGACGGATACCATCTAAGATATGACAAGTATAGTCATGAGATTCAATCTGAGTAGTTAATGGATTGAATGTAAGTCCTAAATAGTCTTCTACGAATTCCTTATTTAATGTAGGCCAATCTTCATTAGGGAAGGCTGTTAAGATTGCACTGTAGTTACCAGTTGCCCCATTGAATTTTGCTTTAATCTTGACATTTTCAACGTTTTCAATACTAGAAAAGAAACGATAAGCATAGACTTTGAATTCTTTACCAATAGTTGTAGGTGTAGCAGGCTGTCCATGAGTATGTGCAAGCATTGCATCATCCTTATGATCTACTGCTAATTTATTGATCATTGAAGCAAATTCTTTAGCTGCAGGTAACCAAACATCCTTTAAACCATGTTTAATCATACATGCATATGATGTATTGTTGATATCTTCAGAAGTACATCCGATATGTACATAGCTTTCTAAATGTTCATAACCTAAAGCTTTAAGCTTTTCATCAATGAAATATTCTACTGCCTTAACATCATGTCTTGTAACAGATTCGATTTCTTTAATTCTCTTGAAAGAATCAAAGTTGAAATCCTTAGAAATCGCAAGAATATCCTCTACCTTGTTAGGATCAACCTTGTCTAAAGTTTCTGTATGAAGGTGATCCAACTGGAACTTCAACCACTGGATTTCTACAAACACTCTATACTTAACAAGTGCATATTCACTGAAATAATCAGCTAACTGATCTTTAATCTTGCCATAACGTCCATCTAGAGGACAGAGTGTCATACTTTCAAATTCTAATTTATCCATTCGTTATTCTCCTTTAAAATACTTCACGCCGGCTTCAAATAACTTCTGATCCATTTCACCGTAGATGTTAAGGTCTCTGTTTTCACCCTGACGTTCAGAATGACCCATCTTACCTAATACTCTACCATCTTCAGAAATGATACCTTCAATACCATACATAGAACCATTAGGGTTATATGGAGATTCCATAGTCACATTTCCATTTGGATCAACATACTGGAATGCTACCTGACCATTATCAATTAACTGATCAAGTACTTCCTGAGGTGCAACGAAACGTCCTTCACCATGAGAAATAGGGATAATATGTTCATCACCTAACTCTACATTAGCAAGCCATGGAGACTTCACGCTAGATACTCTTGTAGTCACCATCTGAGATAAGTGGCGTCCAATTGTATTGAATGTTAGAGTAGGATCATCTTTGCTCATATCCTTAATATGTCCATGAGGAAGTAAACCAAGTTTTACTAATGCCTGGAATCCATTACAGATACCAATCATTAAGCCTTCACGATTATCTAATAAATCATCGATTGCAGCCTTTAATCTTGGGTTACGTAATACAGTTGCAATGAACTTACCTGAACCTTCAGGTTCATCACCAGCTGAGAAACCACCTGGTAGCATCATGATCTGTGCATTATGGATTGCTTCTTCTAATTCATCAACAGACTTCTTAATATCTTCTTCTGTCTTATTTCTAATAAGAACAAGCTGAACCTTTGCACCTGCTTTTTCAAATGCACGTTTAGAATCAAATTCACAGTTAGTTCCTGGGAATACAGGAATAACAACATTGACTTCATCATACTTCTTAGAAGCAAACATCTTTCCTCTTTCATTGCAGTCACCAGTACGTACTTCTGTAGTAGGTGCTTTTGCTGTAGTAGGATATACAGATTCTAATGGTGCGCAGTTGATTTCATATGCATCATCAAGTGTCACTTTCTCACCCTTATATGATACAGCCTTTTCTTCATTTGTAGAAGCAATAATACGAATATTTTCATATCCTGCAACAACTTCAGCGTTGTCTACTTCCACAACGATATGTCCAAAGTTCTTTTCAACTAAGTCATTAAGTGTTAAAGCATCATCAAATGCGACACCAATTTCATTACCAAATGCCATCTTATAAACAGCTTCAACTAAACCACCGTCTTTAACTGTATAAGCTGAATAAGCCTTTCCAGACTGAATCAATGCTTCTACAGCATCAAACTGTTTTCTTAAAGCTTCAAAGTCAAATACATGGAATTCATCCTTTGGAAGCATGAATTCGACTAATACATGTCCTGCTTCTTTTAATTCAGGAGTGATGACTTTATGTACATCTCCACCAGTAATTGCGAATGATACTAAAGTTGGAGGAACATCTAAGTCTTCAAATGAACCTGACATAGAATCCTTACCACCAATTGAAGGTAACAATAATTCTTCCTGAGCACGATAAGCACCTAGTAATGCACTAAATGGTTTACCCCATCTCTTAGGATCATTTAATAACTTTTCAAAGAATTCCTGGAATGAGAAACGGATTGTATGCCATGTACCACCCATTGCGATGATCTTTGCGACAGATTCTACAACTGCATTGATTGCACCATGATATGGTGACCATTCAGAAATAAGTGGGCTATAACCATAACTCATTAATGAACATGTAGTAGTTTCTTTTCCTAATACTGGAATTAATGCAGCCATACCTTCAGTTTCTGTACGGTAAGTCTTACCACCAAATGGTGAAAGAACAGTACCATTACCGATAGAAGAGTCAAAACGTTCTACTAAGCCCTTCTGAGAAGCTGTAGATAAACGTGATAATACTTCTTTAGTTGTTTCAGTAAAGTTTTCTTTTGCTTCTGGATTGAATGGTGCCTTATCAAAATCAGGTAATTCTACATGGATATCCTGATAACGCTTAGCTCCTGCTTCATCTAAGAAGTCTCTAGAGATATCTACAATAGTATCTCCCATATATTTCATAGTTAAACGGTTCTTATCTGTAACTGTTGCCACCTGTACGACTTCAAGGTTTTCATCATGAGCAGCCTGGATACAGAAGTCTTTATCACATTCATTGATGACAATAGCCATACGTTCCTGTGATTCACTAATTGCAAGTTCAGTACCATTTAAACCTTCATATTTCTTTAATACTGCATCTAAGTTAATATCAAGACCAGGTGCTAATTCACCAACTGCAACGCTGACACCTCCAGCACCAAAGTCATTACATCTTACAATCTTCTTAGAGAATTCTTTATTTCTAAATAATCTCTGAATCTTTCTTTCTTCAACTGGGTTACCTTTCTGTACTTCAGCACCAGCAGTTTCAGTTGTCTTTAATTCATGTTTCTTAGAAGAACCAGTGGCACCACCAATGCCATCACGACCAGTACGTCCACCAATTAATAAGACAATCTGTCCATTTTCAGGAATTAATCTCTTAACCTGTTCTTCTGGTGCAGCTGCAACTACAGCACCTAATTCCATTCTCTTAGCAACATAACCCTGATCATATACTTCATGTACAAAACCAGTTGTTAAACCAATCTGGTTACCATAAGAAGAGAAACCATGAGCGGCTTCTTCACAGATCTTTCTCTGTGGTAATTTACCAGGAAGTGTATCTTCTAATTTCTGACGAGGATCACCTGCACCAGTAATACGCATTGACTGGTAAACATAAGCACGACCTGATAATGGGTCACGGATTGCACCACCTAAACATGTAGCGGCACCACCAAATGGTTCAATTTCAGTTGGATGGTTATGTGTTTCATTCTTAAACATTAATAACCAATCTTCATCACCATCAGTTGTATGAACCTTTAAACGAACTGAGCAGGCATTGATTTCTTCAGATACTTCCATATCATCCAAATAGCCACGTTTTCTAAGTTCTTTCATAGAAATAGTTGCAAGATCCATTAAAGTAAGTGGTCTCTTTGTATCTACACCATAAACAACATGACGGCTTGCTTTATATTTTTCTACATCCTTTTCTAAGATTTCTTTAAATGCACCACTTGCGATATCAATATCAGTAATAACAGTCGCAAATGTAGTATGACGACAATGGTCAGACCAGTAAGTATCTAATACTCTGATTTCAGTTTCTGTAGGATCTCTCTTTTCTACATCTCTGAAATAGTTCTGAGTCACTTTTAAGTCATCGAAGTTCATAGCAAGACTCATCTTTTCAAGTAATGCTTCAACTTCTTCATCAGTGAAACCAATAAATCCTTCAATCACTGGAACCTTCTTGATTTCAACAACAGCATCATTTAAATCTGCTGGCTTTTCTAAAGACGCTTCTCTAGAATCAACAGGGTTAATTAAATAATGTTTAATTGCTGGTAATTCATCACTAGAAACACCTTCGATCACAATAAGCTTTGCACATTTAACCTTAACGCCTTTTTCACCAGTTAATAACTGGAAGCACTGTTCACAGGCATCAGCTCTAGCATCATACTGTCCTGGAAGATATTCAATCGCAAAACTTACAGCTCCTTCTGGAATTGCATATTCTTCACGATATACTTCATCTACCATTGGCTCAGAAAGAATAGTAGGAATACCTTCTTCTAATACTTCTTCAGTAATACCCTGAAGATCATAACGGTTGACAACTGTTAAGTTAGAAATGTCAGTTAAACCAAGTCTTGTCATCAAATCATGTTTGATAGAATCTGCTTCAACCGCATTTTCTTTTCTTTTTTCTACATAAACGCGATAAACTTTAGCCATGTTATCCTCCTAATGTAAGCCAATATCTTTACGCATATACATGCCATCAAAATGAATGTTTTCAATTGCATCATAGACTTTCTTTCTTGTTTCTTCAAGATCATGTCCTAATGCACAAACATTTAATACACGTCCACCATTTGTGACGATTTCATTGTTTTCATTACGTTTAGTACCTGCATGGAAGACAACGATATCATCTGGAAGATGATCTAAACCAGTAATGACTTTACCCTTTTCATAAGATCCAGGATAGCCTCCACTTGCAAGAACAACACATGTTGCCTGTTCATCTTTCCACTTAATATCTACATCTTTTAATGTATTTGTAGCACATCCATACATCACTTCATATAAATCACTTTCAAGTCTCATTAAGATAACCTGAGTTTCAGGATCACCAAAACGAACATTGAATTCTAATACCTTTACATCCTGATCCTTGATCATTAATCCAATAAAGACAACACCACGATAATCCATATGATCTTCATGTAAGCCTTTCATGAATGGGTCAAGAATCTTTTCTTTGAAAGTCCCTTCCATACCTTCAGGTAAGAATGGGTTAGGTGATACAGTACCCATACCACCAGTATTTGGACCTTCATTATTATCATAAATCTGTTTATGGTCTTTTGCAGATACCATAGGTACGATCGTATCATGGTCTACAAAACATAATAGAGAACATTCAAAACCAGTTAAGAATTCTTCTAAAACAACCTTCTTACCAGCTTCACCAAAAGCACTGCCATCAAGCATCACTTTAAGTTCTTCTTTAGCCTGTTCTTTTGTTTCACAGATTACTACGCCCTTACCTGCTGCAAGACCATCAGCCTTAACAACAACAGGAAGATCAAAAGCATCTAATGCTTTAACAGCTGATTCATAATCAGTCACTTCTTCATACTTTGCAGTAGGAATATTGTGCTTCTTCATGAAATCCTTAGAGAAGGCTTTAGAACCTTCAAGAATAGCTGATTCTTTTCTAGGGCCAAATACTTTGTGTCCTCTTTCTTCTAAATAGTCAGCAAGTCCCATACATAATGGTACTTCAGGACCAATAACAGTTAAATCAATACCCTTTTCTTCAACAGTCTTTAAGATAAAAGGCATATCTTCTACACTACCTGGAATACATACAGCATCCATACCAGGATTACCAGGAATAGCATATAATTCAGTAACATGTTTACTCTGTTTTAATTTCCAGGCAATTGCATGTTCTCTTCCACCACTACCAATAACAAGAACCTTCATAGAACGCCTCCTTAGTGTCTAAAATGTCTATAACCATTGAAGACCATTGTCATATCATGTTCATCACAATAGTCAATAGATTCCTGATCACGAACTGATCCACCAGGCTGTACAATAGCCTTAATACCTGCTTCATCAGCCACCTGTGCACAATCACTAAATGGGAAGAAAGCATCACTTGCTAATACAGCACCATGGAAATCCTTATCAGGATTATTATGAATTGCATTTTCTAATGCCCAGATACGTGAAGTCTGTCCTCCACCAACAGCTAAAGTACATCCGTCTTTCACTAGTACAATCGCATTAGACTTAACATATTTAACAACCTTTAAACCAAATTCCATATCAGATAATTCAGCTTCTGTTGGCTGCTTTTTAGTCACTACTTTCATTTCATCAATAAGCTTAGTATTTAATTCCTGAACAAGTGCTTTACCTTCAAGATACTTAATATCATACTTAGCATCACGTGCATCAAGATTCTTAAGCTTTAATAAACGTAAGTTCTTCTTCTTTTCTAATACTTCTAAAGCATCATCATCAAAATCAGGTGCTGCAATGATTTCTAAGAAAGTCTTCTTCATTTCTAAAGCAGTTTCCTTATCAATCTTATAGTTTACAGCGATGATTCCACCAAAGATAGAAGTTGGATCACCTTCATAAGCACGCTTATAAGATTCATAACCAGTCTTACCAATAGCAACTCCACAAGGTGTTGAATGCTTAATTGCAACAGTCACTAACTGATCACCAAATTCTCTTACGCAGGCAACTGCACCATATAAGTCATTCACGTTATTGAAAGAAATTTCCTTACCATGTAACTGTTCATAATCTAATAAAGAATGCTGAACATATGGATCAACATAAGCATTTGCACTCTGCTGAGAGTTTTCACCATAACGTAAATGATCTGTCTTCTTTAATGAAATATTTAAGATATCAGGGAATTCATCATGCACCTGATCAGCGAAATAACGAGAAATCATTGCATCATAGCTGCCTGTTAAGCTATAAGCCTTATAAGCAAGATTCATTCTGAATTCAAAATCAGTCTTATCTTCTCTAATAGCTTCTAATACAGCATCATAATCTTTTGGATCAGTAACAATCAATACATCCTTGAAGTTCTTAGCAGCAGAACGGATCATTGAAGGTCCACCGATATCAATGTTTTCAATCATTTCAGCCATTGGCTTACCAGCCTTAAGCGCTTTTTCAAACTCATAGAGATTACAACAAACAAGATCAATAGGTGTAATACCCATTTCTTCTACAGTCTTGACATGTTCTTCTACATCTCTTCTAAATAGAATACCACCATGTACTTTTGGATGAAGTGTCTTAACTCTTCCATCAAGAATTTCAGGGAAACCTGTCACATCATCGATTTCAATAGCTTTTACACCTGCTTCTAATAGTTTCTTATATGTTCCACCAGTAGAAACAACTTCAAATCCTAATTCTTCAAGACCTTTCGCAAATTCAACAATACCTTCTTTATTTGTAACTGATACTAACGCTCTTTTCAACTGATCTTCACCCTTTCATTTTCTACAGAAACACGTCCTTCACAATATAAAGCAACAGCTTCTGGTAAGATTTCATGTTCGATTTCTAAGACACGTGCCTGAATGTCTTCAGGAGTCTCTAAGTCTGAAATATCAACCGCTCTTTGTAAGATGATTGGTCCACCATCCACTTCTCCAGTAACGAAATGAACAGTTGCACCTGACACCTTCACACCTCTTTTAAACACCGCTTCATGGACATGCATTCCATAGAATCCAGGGCCACAGAAAGATGGAATAAGTGAGGGATGAATATTAATAATACGATTCTTATATTGTTCAATCAGCTTATCTTCAACAATAGCAAGATAACCTGCTAATACAACAACATCAATCTTTTCTTCTTCAAATCTCTTTAAGATCTCGTCTTCATCCTTGATCCATTCTGCCTGAATACCATGAAGACGGGCTCTTTCTAAACCGTAAGCCTTCTTACGGTTAGAAATAACCAGACGGATCTGTCCATTGATTTTTCCGGCTTCACACGCATCGATGATGGACTGAAGATCAGTTCCACCACCAGATACGCATACAGCTATGTTTAGCATAATTCTGCTCCCTTTTCACCTTCAGCAATATAACCTACTTCATAGCTTTCATAGCCAGCAGCATTAATTGCTTCGATAGTCTTTTCAACATCTGCAGGATCAACAGCAAGAACCATACCCAATCCCATATTGAATGTGTTGTACATCATCTTTTCTTCAACGTTTCCTGCTTTTGCAATTAAGCCAAAGATAGGAGGTACTTTGTAGCTGTCCTTCTTAACGACAGCCTTTACACCATCAGGTAACATTCTAGGAAGGTTTTCATAGAATCCTCCACCAGTAATATGGCTGCATCCTTTAACCTTGATACCAGCATTCTTTACGCTCTTTAATGCTTTTACATAAATCTTAGTAGGAGCAATTAATGCTTCACCTAAAGTAGTACCTAATTCATCATAATAAGTATCTAAAGATTCTTTAGTCATTTCAAATACGCTACGTACTAAAGAGAATCCATTACTATGTACACCAGTAGATGCAATACCAACTAAAGCATCACCAGGCTTGATTGTAGAACCATCAATAATATCTTTCTTGTCTACAACACCTACTGCAAAACCAGCTAAATCATAATCATCAACAGGCATTAAACCTGGATGTTCTGCAGTTTCACCACCAACAAGGGCACATTCAGACTGAATACATCCTTCAGCAACACCCTTAACGATAGTCGCAATCTTTTCAGGATAATTCTTACCACATGCAATGTAATCAAGGAAGAATAGAGGTTCTCCACCTGAACAAGCAATATCATTCACACACATTGCAACTGCATCAATACCAATTGTATCGTGTTTATCCATTACAAAAGCAAGTTTTACTTTTGTACCACAGCCATCAGTACCAGATAAAAGAACTGGTTCTTCCATATCCTTGATCTTGCTTAAATCAAAAGCACCAGCAAAACCACCAATACCACCAAGTACTTCTGGTCTCATAGTCGCTTTAACATGCTTCTTCATTAATTCTACTGACTTATAACCTGCTTCAATGTCTACTCCAGCTTTTTTATAATCCATGTTTCTTCATCCTTTTATCTATTATTTTTCCATTCTTGCAAGAACTGCTTTATAAGTTTCAATTAAATCTCCGATATCCTGTCTGAATACGTCTTTGTCATACTTCTTGTTAGTATCTACATCCCATAAACGGCAAGAATCTGGTGAGATTTCATCCGCTAATACGATTTCGCCTTCTTTTGTCTTACCAAATTCGATTTTGAAATCTACAAGCTTTAAGTTTAATCTTAAGAAGAAAGCCTTAAGTAATTCGTTGATCTTTAATGTTTCAGATTTGATAGTGTTATATTCATCTCTAGTGCAAAGACCTAAAGCAACAGCATGGTCTTCATTGATTAATGGATCACCGTATTCATCATTCTTATAACTAATTTCAAAAATTGGTTCTGCTAAAACAACACCTTCCTTAGCACCAAGTCTCTTACAGAAAGAACCTGTTGTAATATTACGTACAATAACTTCTAGTGGGAAGATTTCTACTTTCTTAACTAAATCATCAGTATCATTTAACTTTTCAATCATATGAGTCTTGATACCAGCTTCTTCTAACATATCAAAGATAATACCTGAAATAGTGTGGTTTAATACACCCTTACCAGCAAACTGATCATGTTTTACACCATTACCTGCAGTTGCATCATCTTTATAATGCATTAAGATAACATCTTCGTTATCAGTTGCAAAAATTTCCTTAGCTTTTCCTTCGTACATTAATTCTTTCTTTTCCATTGTTGTTTTCTCCTCTTATCTATATTTTTCTGAAATTTCGTTGTTTGTATCTAAGCAGGCTTTTTCCATAGCCTGACGGTTGTTCTTTAATTTTTCACTTAATTCTGGATATTTGATTGCCATGATTTCAAGTGCTAACCAGGCAGCATTCTTAGCACCATCAATTGCAACTGTTGCAACTGGGATACCAGAAGGCATCTGGACAATTGATAATAAGGCATCCATTCCATCTAAACTTGCACCTTTAATTGGAATACCAATAACTGGTAACACTGTCATAGAAGCAACGACACCAGGTAAGGCAGCAGCCATACCCGCAGCTGTTAAAATAACATCTGTTCCATTGTTGTTGCATTCCTCTACAAATTCACTCAATGCACGATGTGCACGGTGTGCAGATAAAGCACGTACTTCAACATCTACGCCATATTCTTTTAATATAGCAATTCCTTTTTCTACCTTTGCTTCATCAGAGGCAGAACCCATAATTACTGCAGCTTTCATTTCAGTCCTCCATTATTTTCATTATGACTTTCATGATCTAGGTGCTCAGAGGCCTTTCACCTAAACTTGACCTCAATTATTAGAATAAACCGGTAATCTTACCTTCTTCATCAATGTCCATATTATTAGCAGCTGGTACTTTTGGTAAACCTGGCATACGCATAATATTTCCAGAAATAGCAACTAAGAATCCAGAACCAGTATTTGGAATCAAGTCATTGATTGTTACCTTGAATCCTTCAGGACGTCCAAGTAAAGTCGCATCATCTGATAAAGAATATTGAGTTTTCGCAATACAGATTGGTAAATCACCTAAGCCCTGAGCAGTGAACTTCTTGATCTTGTTAGCTGCCTTCTTAGTGAAGACAACATCATCTGCACCATAGATTTCTTTAGCGATTGTCTTGATCTTTTCATCAATAGGCATATCTAATGAATAGATTGGTGCATAATGAGATTCTTCAGTATCAAGGATATTTAATAGCTTGTTAGCAAGATCAATGCCTCCTTCGCCACCCTTAGCCCATACTTCAGAAATAGATACTTCAACATTTAATTCCTTACACATATCATCTAATAGCTTTAATTCAGCTTCTGTATCTGTAGGGAAAGCGTTAATAGCAACGATACAAGGTAAACCAAACTTCTTGATATTTTCAATATGTTTAGTTAAGTTACCAATACCCTTCTTTAATGCTTCAAGGTTTTCAGTACCTAATTCTTTCTTATTGACACCACCATGCATCTTTAATGCACGAACAGTTGCAACAATAACAACTGCATCTGGATTTAATCCAGCCTGACGACACTTGATATCTAAGAACTTTTCAGCACCTAAATCAGCACCGAATCCTGCTTCAGTAATGGCATAATCACCAAGTTTCATAGCAAGCTTTGTAGCCATAACTGAGTTACATCCATGAGCGATATTGGCAAATGGACCACCATGTACAAATACTGGAGTATGATCTAAAGTCTGTACAAGGTTAGGTTTGATGGCATCCTTTAATAATAAAGTCACAGCGCCAGTTGCATGAATATCATCAACAGTGACTGGTTCACCATCATAATTATAAGCAACAATCATTCTTGCTGCTCTTGCCTTTAAATCTTCAAGAGAAGTAGATAAACATAAGATACCCATGACTTCACTTGCAACACTAATATCAAAACCATCTTCACGAGGAACACCATTTGGTTTACCGCCTAAACCAACAACAATATGTCTTAAAGCACGATCGTTTAAGTCAACAACTCTCTTCCATACAATCTGTCTAGTATCAATATTCAAAGGGTTACCCTGCTGAATAGAGTTATCAAGCATTGCCGCAATCAAGTTATTTGCTGAAGTGATGGCATGAATATCACCTGTAAAATGAAGGTTGATATCTTCCATAGGAACAACCTGGGCATATCCTCCACCAGCTGCACCACCTTTAATACCAAAGCAAGGACCTAAACTTGGTTCACGCATTGCAACTACAGATTTCTTGCCTAACTGATGTAATGCCTGTGATAAACCGATCATTGTAGTTGTCTTACCTTCACCTGCAGGTGTTGGGTTGATTGCAGTTACAAGGATTAATTTACCATCTGGATTATTTTCAACTTTCTTGATAGTTTCCAAAGAGATTTTTGCTTTATATTTACCATATAATTCTAAATCATCTTCAGTCAGTCCAATCTTTTCAGCCACATTTTTAATTGGCTCCATGACTGTACTCTGTGCAATTTCTACGTCTGTTAACATTTTTTTGTTTTTCCTCTCTTTCAGGTTATTTTCTTTTAAAACAATTATATACTAATCCGGTACCTGCATGCTTCCATTTTTTTAAAAAAACAAAAAAAGAGCCTACTAAGTCCAGGACGTTGCCCAGGCGGTCGGCTCTTCAAGAAATTATACTCCATGTGGTTAATTCCACTTCCGTCAGTCGTATAATACAGTTGTAGTTTATCAAATAACCTATTGTTTGACAAGCACAAATTTGATTAAATAGTGGCATAAGTTTATAATATAAAAACGGAGGTAATGACTATGTTTAAAGAAGTAGATATAAATACATTTGATTTAAAAATATTCAATAAATTGAATAAGGAATGGGCACTACTTAGTGCAGGTAATAAAGACGCATTTAATACTATGACTATTTCATGGGGCGAGATGGGTACATTATGGAATAAGCCAGTGATGACTTGTTTTGTAAGACCACAGCGTTATACAAAGGAATTTATAGATTCTAATGATAAGATGACTCTTTCATTCTTTAATGGAGAACATATGAAAGATTTAACAATACTTGGTAGAGAGTCTGGACGTGATGGAGATAAGATTGCGAAGACTGATTTAACACCTACTTTTATTGAAGGTCTTCCTACATTTGAAGAAGCAGACATTGTTGTTGTGGGAAAGAAACTCTATGAAGATACAATCAAGCCTGAATGTTTCTTAGATGAAACGCTTGTGGATAAGAACTATCCTAATAAAGATTTTCATACAATGTATATCTGTGAAGTTGAAAAGATCTATATGAAATAAGAGAAGCGCTAGTTCGCTTCTCTTTTTAGTTCATTATATTCTCTTATCTGGTTATATTCTTCGATTGTTTTCTTAATATCATTAAAGATATGTGGGTCAAGTGTCTTCTCTAGTTCATCTTCATCCACAAACTTATAATCTGTATGTTCAAATGAAATCTTAACTTGATCATTTGTAGGAATACACAAGAAACCAATACCCACTGTCTGATAATGTGGTCTAATAGCCGTAAATGTATAAACTGGCTTAATGATTTCAATATCAAGTCCTGTTTCTTCCTTTAATTCTCTTACTAATGCCTGGTGAGGATCTTCCCCGTATTCTAATCCCCCACCTGGTAATTCCCAATAACCAAGTCCATCTGATGAAGGTCTCACACGTTTCAAGATTAATGTCTTACCTTCATAAATCACAATACCTTTGACTGTAATATGAAACTGTATGTCTTTATTCTCCATATTCTTTTGCCCCCTTTTTACTATATTAGCACAACTCTTGAACGAACGTTACAAAAAGGTGCAGTATGTGTGTTTCAAATAATTCAAAAATTGTATATAATAGTCACTGAGGTGAATAAAATGATTGATTTCAAAGAAGAAGTATTAAAGCATAAAGATGAAATGCTGAAAGATTTAAAGGACTTATGTCTGATCCCTTCAACTCTTGATGAATCTACTGCGAAAGAAAATCAGCCATTTGGTGAAAACAACCGTAAAGCGCTTGATTTAATGCTTTCTATTGGTCAAAGAGATGGATTTGTTACTGATGATTGTGATGGATATGCTGGTTCTATTGATATTGGTGAAGGAGAAGACTGTTTTGGTATTCTTGGACACTTAGATGTTGTACCTACTGAAGGTCAGGAATGGGATTATCCAGAATATGATATGACTCTTGATGGAGATACACTCTATGGTCGTGGTGTGGCTGATGATAAGGGGCCTTTAATTGCCGCTTATTATGCTGCTAAGATTGTCAATGAACTTGATTTTGAAAAGAAGATGAAGGTTCGTATCATCTTTGGATGTAATGAAGAAAATGGTTCTCGCTGTATGCATTACTATTTCCAGCATCGTCCATATCCAAAGATGGGATTTACTCCAGATGCTGATTTCCCTGTTGTATATGGTGAAAAAGGTAACTGTCATTTCATCATCAAGGGGAAAACAGATGATGATAAGGTAATCTCTATTCATTCAGGACGTGTAGTGAATATCGTACCAGATCAGGCTAAAGCTGTATTAAAGGGTACTGACTATGAAGAATCATATAATGCATTCTTAAAAGAAAATAACTTCAAGGGTTCTTTAGAAGTTGTAGATGGTAACACACACTTATTCTTAAAAGGTAAGAGTGCCCATGCATCTCAGCCTCAGTTAGGTAATAATGCCGCAAGTAACCTATGTCATTATATTGCAAGTGTAACTGATAATAGCTACGCAAAATTCGTTGATGAATATTTATACAATGATTATTTAGGTGAAAAGTTCAATGTCGCATTTACTGGTGAAATGGGTGCTTTAACTGTTAACCTTGGTATCTTAGATTATGAAAATAATGAAGGTTCATTAACTCTTGATTTACGTCTTCCTCATGACTCAGACAATGATGAACTTGTTAAGAATGTAGATGAAGCTGTTAATAAGTATGGCTTGAGTGAAGAACATGATATTGGTCCTGCATTATATGTAGATCCTAATAGTGAATTAGTTCAGAAACTTCATGAATCATATGTACAGTTCACAAATGATCATGAACATGGTCCTCAGACTATCGGTGGTGGAACTTATGCAAAGAAAATGCCTAACTGTGTTGCTTTTGGTTGTGAATTCCCTGGCAAAAACCATCATATGCATGAAGAAAATGAATTAATTTCATTAGATGATTTATTAACTGCAGCTGCTATCTACGCTCAGTCTCTCTATAATCTTCTTAAAAAATAGTTGAATTCTATGTGCAACTCAAGTATAATTTGAGTTGCACAAAGTTGCGGCCGTGGTGGAATGGTAGACACGCAAGTTTGAGGGACTTGTGGACGTACGTCTGTGTGAGTTCAAATCTCATCGGCCGCACCATTAATTAAGATGAACTAGCTAGAGATAGCTAGTTTTTTATATTATGTGGAGGATTTTGTATGATTGATCATATGGAAATAAGAGGCGCAAAGGTACATAACTTAAAAAATATTGACGTTGATATTCCTCTAAATAAGATTGTCGCTATTTCTGGTGTATCAGGAAGTGGCAAGTCTTCTTTAGCATTAGGAGTCATCTATGCTGAAGGTTCTAGAAGATATCTAGAAGCATTATCTACTTATACAAGAAGACGAATCTCTCAAGGAGAAAAAGCCAAAGTAGATTCTATTAGATATGTTCCTAGTACTCTAGCATTACATCAAAGACCTAATATACCAGGCATTCGTTCTACTTTTGGAACACTGACAGAATTATTGAATTCTATTCGCTTATTATTTTCACGTTGTGGAGATTATTTATGTCCTAACGGACATAGAGTACCTTCGAGTATAAATGTAGCAAGAGGTGAGATGATTGAGTGTCCAATCTGCCACGAAAGATTTAATGGCTTAAGTGCTCAGGAGTATGCCTTTAATTCACAAGGCGCATGTCCTGATTGTCAGGGCACTGGTATTGTACAGACAATTAATATTGATTCTTTGATTCCTGATCCCCATCTAACTATTGATGAAGGGGCTGTGGCGCCATGGAATACACTCATGTGGTCATTAATGAAAGATGTCTGTCGCGCCATGGGTGTGCGTACTGATGTTCCTTTTGAAGAATTAACAGAAGAAGAGAAGCATATTGTATATGATGGACCAATGGTTAAAAAACATATTTTCTATCGTCCTAAGAATAAAGAGAGCGTGGAAGCAGGAGAATTAGATTTTACTTACTATAGTGCCAAAGCAACTGTCTTGAACGCATTAAAGAAGGTCAAGAATGAAAAGAATATGAAGCGTGTTAGTAAATTCCTTAAGGAAGAGACATGCCCGACTTGTCATGGCTCTCGTATTAATACACGTGCGAATTCTACATTGCTAGGTGGTAAGACTTTAACTGAAGTATGTGCGATGAGTTTAAAGGATTTAGCTGCATGGCTTCCACAGGTAATCAATACCCTTAATGATGATGTGAAAGAAATAGGTTCTAGTATTCTTGAAGAATTCATGATTAATGCGCATGCATTGCTGTCTTTAGGGCTTGGTTATTTGACTCTTGATCGTGCTTCTTCTACATTATCAACAGGGGAACTACAAAGAGTACAGCTTGCACGTACTGTAAAAAACAGAACGACAGGTGTTCTTTATGTTCTTGATGAACCTTCTATTGGACTACATCCTGCCAATGTAGATGGCTTGATTGCAATTATGAAAGAGTTGATTAAGGATGGGAACTCTATTGTTTTGGTCGATCATGATACAAGAATTCTTAAAGAAGCGGATTATATGATTGAAATAGGGCCTGAAGCAGGTAAAAATGGTGGTTCTATAATTAGTCAGGGTACTATTGATGAAATCATTCAGGATAAGAATTCTATCATTGGACCTTATCTCAATGATTTACATCAAACTCTTGTAAGAAATAAGAAAGAGATTTTTAATGAGGGCTTTTTAAGACTTAAGACAGATACAATACATACTGTCAAACCACTGGATATTTCTATTCCTAAAGGAGTTCTTACTACAATTACTGGTATGTCTGGAAGTGGTAAGACAACATTGATTCTTGAATCGTTATATCCTGCCATAAAGGCTTCATTAAATCACGAAAGACTTCCTCAACATGTAAAAGAATTGGATGCATCATGGGTCAATAAGATTAATTTGATCGATGCGTCCCCTATTGGAAATAATGTCAGAAGTACTGTCGCAACTTATTCTGGTGTATTTGATCATTTAAGAAGATTGTATGGAAGATTAAGTGATCAATATAGTGCAGGTGATTTTTCTTATAATACAGGTAAGTTAAGATGTCCTGTATGTGAAGGTACTGGTACTATTTCTATGGATATACAGTTTCTTCCAGATATAGAAATGACTTGTGAACATTGTGATGGAACACGTTACAGCAATGATGTGGATTCTATAATGTACCATGGTTATTCTATTAAGGATGTGATGTCTCTTACTATCTTAGAAGCGTTAGATGTATTTAAAGAAAGTAAGAAGATTAAAGAAAAACTACAGGTTCTAGTGGATTTAGGAATTGGTTATTTGACTCTTGGTGAAGCAACACCTGCCTTATCTGGTGGAGAAGCACAAAGATTAAAACTGGCATCAGAAATAGGAAAAGTACAAGATGGAAGCATCTTTATCTTTGATGAACCTTCTATTGGATTACATCCATTAGATGTAGAGACACTACTTCGTGTATTTGATACTTTAATTCATCAAAAAGCGACTATTATTGTGATTGAACATGACTTAGATGTTATTAGAAATTCTGATTATATTATTGATATGGGACCTGAGGGCGGTCAACTTGGTGGAGGGATTATTGCGACGGGAACTGTCGAAGAAATTAAACAGAATAAGAATAGTAAAATTGGAAAATACTTGTGAAAGGCTGTAACGAATACTTGAGCGTTACAGCTCTTTTTCATAGAAAAAAGAATATCAGAAATAATATCCGATATTCTTATTGCCATTCAATTTCTACATTTTTCTGATAATGTGCTAGTCCTATGCGAATCACTGTTCCACTTAATTCACTATCATATCTTCTACTGTTAATTTGATCTATCGCTGATTTTGCGAGTTGTTTCAAATCAACTGAACTATCATTTGTATACTTAAATTCTAGAATATATGATATTTGATTTTTCTTAGATTTTAGTATGATATCACATCTTCCCTTTCCTACTTCTCGATTACTGATTACTTCATACTCATTAGAAAGCCAGGCACACATTCCAAGCAACATCATATGATAACTATTTTCATCTTTCAAATCATGATAAGAAGGTAGTGTGAGTAGAATCTTTCGATATCTGTCTTCAAAATCTTCTTTTTTGCAACGCTTTAATGAATTGAATAGTACTGTCAGATCTGTTTCAGTCGCTTTCAAGTGATAGGCTGTAAGTTTTCTAAACTCTAATTGAACTTCTTGATTAGGAATTTTTATGATATACAGGCTATCTTGAATAGATATTGTTTTGTGTAATGTTAGATATCCAGCATTAACCAAAAGACCCCACAAGTTTTCTGTATTGTTTACTTCAAAAAAGCTTGTATCCATTTTCACAGTGGTTTCGAGTTTACCATTTCGAATAAGCTCCTCATAGCCTCTCTCAAAAGCTTCATCACTGCTAGATATTGCTTTTTTAATCATTGTATTACTGCTCGTATTCACCCAATAAGGCTCTAATACTTTTCTAGAAGCATAATTCAAGATAGACCATGGATTATAGATATCATGTTCTCCAAAATGATATCCATCATACCATTCCTTTGTTTCGGAAAGATGATCCTCCATGCCATATGCTGTAAGCAATCTGCAGACCTCATCATCTGTGAAACCAAAATGCTCATCAAATCGATGATCCGTGATCGAAAGCACTTTGAAGTTATTAAGTCCTGTAAAAATACTCTCTTTAGACACGCGAAGACACCCTGTTAATACTGCAAAATACAGAGAATCGTTAGTCTTAAGTGCCTGTCCGAACACACCGCGTATCATGAGCACCATTTCTTTATAATATCCATGCTGAAAAGCCTTATCCAGAGGAACATCATATTCATCTATAAGAATGATCGTCTTCTGCCCATAATGCTTATGCAACAGCTGAGACAATATCTGCAACGCAGAAGAAAGAATATTTTCATCCATAGAATATCGGCCATTCTCCACAGAGATCAATGTACGATATATATCTTTATCCGTTTCTGTCAGTCTGTCACTCTCCAATAAAAACAGAAAACGACTGGCCTCTCTGCCTACCAGTTCTGTCAGCTGATAGCGTGCATTCTCAAAGGTAAGTCCATCAACATTCTTCAGCGATAAAAACACTACCGGAAATTTCCCCATATACTGTTCACACAATTCTTGTTTCCGGGAAATATAAAGACCTTCAAACAGCGCTTCATCTGCCCCGATCTCGAAGAAACAACGAAGCATACTCATATTCAATGTTTTCCCAAAACGCCGAGGTCTCGTAAAAAGATTTACTTTCCCCCACTGATCGATCAGTTGTTCGATAAGCCTGGTCTTATCTACATAATAAAAATCCGCCTGACGAATTTCCTGAAAATTCTCAATTCCCACAATACATATTCGCGCTTGTTGAACGAGTAGGCTGCCTGACCTTTATAGAACCATTTCTTGTCCCTCGTACCGTAGGCCGCATATCCGCTGAAACTCCAGTGCGGATCGAGGTTACCGGTGGTCATACCACTGAGACGGAAACGTGTGCCATTCACGTAATTGCTTGTGATGGTGGTATTGATAGGCCCGAAGTCGAACTTGCTGGGGTGCTTCTTGGTGCCCGTTTCCACGAAGTTCTCAATCAGGGCTTTCGCACCGAAGATGACATATTTGAATCCGGGAATTTGCTCAATGCGGTTCATGAAGACGTCCATGTTACTCTCTTTCTTTGTGAGGGGAACCTGACGCACACTCGCCCAATATTCATCACTCTTGTTGAGCATGTTGGCTTCTTTGATGACGTTGCCTTTCAGGCGGAAGAGACGAGGCTCAATGTCTTCAAAGTTGTAATTGGAGTATTTGGTAGTACGCTGCACTTCAAGCCCT
>OLIS01000469.1_pt1 | contig 31504 bp, 27 predicted proteins | sample 1601351 | NCBI WGS metagenome assembly OLIS01 (sample SAMEA2452122, study PRJEB22498) | human gut metagenome | biome: human feces; feature: human gut; material: feces | place: Australia | collected 2012
GTGCCGAAAATACTCGGAGGGCAGCCTCCCGGAAAAATAGGTAACGCCGACATTACCCTGTATCTTTTGATGCAGGGTTATATATTCCTCCATAGCTCAGTCGGTAGAGCGCATGACTGTTAATCATGATGTCACTGGTTCGAGCCCAGTTGGGGGAGCCACGAAAAGCAAGTCTTAATTGACTTGCTTTTTTGTTTTACAGTCCATAATATTTCCCTTAAATATAATTCTTATTGCAATTCTTTTTGCTAATTGATATAATTATTTTAGAATAAACATGAAAAGAGTGAGTGTTATGGCAAAGAAAAAGCATACGAAAATTATCACCGAACCTGATGGCACAAAAGTTGAGCTTGATTATAGCTTTAGGGCTTTTATGGACATGGTTATAAATCATCCACCGGAAAAAGCTGCGGCAAGTATCAGGCGCAGCCGCAATGCAAAGAAAATGGCTAAGAAGCGCAAAAGAAATCGCCGTAAGGCGAGAAATTTGGTTATTGCCCGACATTGCGGGAAGGCGTTAAATGAATTCGTATTTGGCAAATAGGGGTGAAATTTATGGCAGTAAAGAATGATTATGACCTTAACTTATTAACAATTTATTTAATGAGCAGGTCAAGAAAAGAAATCAAAATGTCGATTGATGAAATTGAAAGAATTGCTTGCGGTAAATTACCTGATTTTATGCACACTTATTCAGGCAGCTATCGTTTTTGGTATAACGATTATAATCGTAATCCGTCATATGCGCATTATTGGCTTGACGCAGGTTACTTTGCACAACCTGATTTTAATAATTCTGTTGTTTATTTTACTAAGTCAGTGGATAAATTCATTAAGCGAAAGACCGATTATAAAAAGCCTGCCGCTGTTAAAAAAGCTGATATAAATTTAGATACCGCATTAAATGCAATTAAAAAATATCATAACTCAGTAAATAGCAACTATACAAGGTACAAATCTTGGGAGCATTGCTATAACGCTTTTAAAAAATATAGAAAAGACGAAAGCAAAACGGAATTATTATGCCTTCATTTAAGCTGTTACCTTGCGAGCTGGGGAATGCTTCGTAATTCGGAATTGATGAATTATGATTATTTTGTTCATAAACCTTTTATTGAGGAAATTTCAAAGCCGAAATACGATAAATTATACAGTGATTTTTGTGATATTGATTCTATATTCCAAGCAGTAAAGGAAATTGAGAATAGATATCCGAATGATATCTCATCAACCGATACATTTAAAACGAAAATATTATTGGGCGTGTTCGGTTGTGCTCCTGCTTACGATAGATATTTCAAACAAGCGGTTAAAAAATATAAAGTTTGTTCTTCTAATTTTAATGAACATTCTATGGCTCAACTTTATTCATTTTATAATGATAATAAAGAGGCTTTTGAGAATTTGCGAAAGCAATTAGAAAGTAATGGGACTTTATATCCGCCGATGAAGCTGATGGATATGTGCTTTTGGCAAATCGGGATTGATTTAGAAAAAGAAAAAAGTTAATATTGAAATAAATAACCCCCTGGTTCGGTATTAGCGAAACAGGGGGTTTTAATATTTATTGCGTTTGTTGTTTTTCTTCGGCAAAAGCACGATATTACATTCTAATTTTACCGAATGAATATGATTTTATTTAAACTTATAGCCTCTGCCCCAAATAGTCTTGATACAGTCGGTGTTTTCGTCTGCCTCCTTAATTTTGTCACGCAGGCGGTTGATATGGACTGTAAGAGTGGAGGTGTCACCGAGGGAATCATAACCCCAAACGCTTTCAAAAAGCTCTGCTTTTGAATAAATTGTGTTAGGGTGGGAGGCTAAAATATAAAGCACCTCAAATTCCTTTTTGGTAAGCGTGATCTCCTTATCGCCGACGAATGCCTCGCCCGTATTTTTGAAAAGCTTGATATTGTCACGCACAAGAACGTCCTTTTCCTGCTCGTTTTGGCTTGTAAGAGTTTTGTATCTGTTAATGTGCGCCTTAATTCTTGCCACAAGCTCGGCAGGGGAGAACGGCTTAACAATATAATCGTCCGCACCAAAACCGAGGCCCGAAATTTTGTCTATTTCTTCTCTTTTTGCGGTAACGAAAATAACGGGTGTGTTCTTTGTTTCTCTGATTTTTTTGCAAATATCAAAGCCGTTAATACCCGGAAGCATAACGTCAAGCAAAATTAAATCGTAATCGTTATTAAGCGCAAGCTCAAGACCGTCGTTTCCGTTTGTTGCACCCTGCGCCTCCATATTGCTTGCTTCAATATAATCCTTTTCAAGCTCGAGAATGTTCTCATCGTCTTCAACTATTAAAATCTTACTCAATATTATCTGTCCTTTCCTTAATTTTCGGCATTGAAATGAATATTGAAAGACCCTCTCCCTGCTTACTGCTTGCCCAGATTAAGCCACCGTGAAGTTCGACAATCTGCTTGCAAACAGCCAAGCCTAAACCGGAGCCTTGCGAAACCTTTGTTCTTGCAGGGTCTGTTCTATACATTGTATCAAAAATTTTAGTAAGGTTTTCACTTTCAACGCCTGAGCCGTTATCTGTAAGTTCAATAATAACCGTGCGCTCGTATTCGCTGACAATAAGACGAACCATACCCTGCCTGTCATCACGTGCATATTTTATTGAGTTCATAACAATGTTTCTGAAAACTCGTGCAAATGCGTCGGTGTCAACACTTATCTGCGTGTCTTTGTTGACATTGCATTGAAGTGAAAAATCAAAATTGCTTCTTTCAAGCAGTTCTTTGATTTCTTCGGCGCCGTCGTCAATAAATTCTTTTAAATTAACGTTTACCCTGTTGAGCTTGTAGCTCTTCAGCTCATAACGTGAAATATCTAAAAGTTCGTTAAGTATTTTTTCCGTATCGTCAATTGAGGAGCAAATTCTGTCTATATATTTCTTCTGCTTCTCAGGCGTTGCGGCAATTCCGTCACGAAGCCCTTGTGCATAGCCTTTTGCCGAGGTAAGCGGAGTTCTTACGTCATGTGCAATTCCGGCAATTAGCTCCTTACGCTGTTCATCTGCTTTGTTTTGCTTTTCTATGGAATTTTTCAGCCTCAATCTCATTTGATTAAAACTTTCAACCGTTTGCCCAAGCTCGTTTTTGGATTTGTAATCTATTTCATAATCAAGATTGCCTCGTGCGATTTCGTCAGCACCGTCGGCAATTTTTTTTATTGGATTAACTATTGTTTTAGACGTTATAAATGAAATAATCACTATTGCAAGAACAAAAACGGCAACAATGATTAAAGCAATTATGCCCGTTCTGCCAAGCAAAAGATTAGTAAATTCCTTTGCCGCATAGTGCGTGCTTGCGTTTTTAACCGTGTAGTTTTTATTTACCGCCACTATCAAATATTTATCGGATTTTGAGTTGGCGTGTGTTACGATTACAAGACCGTTGTTTCCAAAATAATTCAGATTTTCGTTTTTGTTTACATTGACTATCTCGTTAGCTTCTTTTAATATATCGCTTTTTGATGATGAATAAAACGGTTTTCCGTTTTTTTCGATATATATGCTTGAACCTAGACGCTCAATAGGAGAAATAAACTCGCTCAAGCTGTCGATTTTTTTCTTATCGTTTTCATCCGATAAAAGTGAGTTTGAAATGCTGCTTATCGTTTGCGACCATTGAATTTGGTTTACGGTGGAGTATGAATTTGTGGTAACACTCGAAATGTTAAAATATGAGCCTGTGAAATATATAAGCAAAGGAGAAAAAGCGCCGATTAGAATAATAGGTATAAGTATACCCAAAATTGCCGTTAAAATAATCCTCGTGCTGATTTTTAAATTTTTAGAACTTCGATTTTTTTTCGGCTTTTCCTTTTTTGTTTTTTTACTGCTCAATTGTCCTCTCCGTTTCTCTTTGATTCCTGCAAAGCCTCAATAAGCCCGCCAAAATGAATTTCAGCAAAGCGATACGCCTCGTCTGCAATGTTAGATGATTCATGAGTGACTTGGTATTTGATTATTCCGCAGGTGCCGGAAATTATGTATTGAAGCGAATATTCGCTTATGCCATCAATGTCTGAGCTGATAAGGTCAAGCGCACGTCGAATACCTTGCTGCAACTTTTGAGTAAGCAAATCAGAACCTGAGCTTGAAAGCAAAACCCTGTAAGCCTCTCTGTCCTCTTCAATGGTTTTGATTCCCATTTTAATAACGCTTGCCGCATCGTAGATGTCAACCCTAAGCTTTCTTGTTTCACGCCTTAATTGCTTGCCTACGCCGATAAAAAGCTTAAACACAAGCTCGTCGCAAATCTTGTTGAGCAAATCAAACTTGTCGTTATAGTGCAGATAAAACGTGTTACGGCTTATCATTGCACGCTCTGTGATGTCTTTAACCGATATATGGTCAAAGCCCTTTTCCTCGATAAGCTCATAAAAAGCGTTTTTGATTGATTTTTGCGTTCTCTTAATTCTTAAATCTACTGTTCCGTCCCTTTTTGCCATTTTATTCTCCTTACCATTTAATTATTAGTCACGGTGTTCAATAACTAACTATTAAGTTTATTTTACCATTATTTAACACAACAATCAATAACTAATTGCTTATTTGTTTGACAATGTATTAACTATAAGATATTATAGATGTAATACGGTAATTTTTATAATTTCTTTATTTTTTCTTTGCCACTCTTTAGATTATATGATGTTTAATATAATCATCGGATGGGAATTATTTTATAACGGAGAATATGATATGCAAAATGTACTTGTTTGCGATGATGACGAGGCTATCCTCGAATCATTAAGGATTTATCTTGATAATGCAGGATTTAATGTTATTACGGCGGTTGACGGTCAGGATGCACTTGAAAAGGTGCAAAATAACGAAATTCACTGCGTTGTGCTTGATATTATGATGCCTCGCCTTGACGGACTTAAAGCAACACTGAAGATTAGGGAAAAATATAATTTTCCTATTATTCTTCTTTCTGCAAAGAGTGAGGATACGGACAAAATTACAGGTCTTGGCTTCGGCGCAGACGATTATGTGACTAAGCCGTTTAATCCGCTTGAGCTTGTTGCAAGGGTTAAATCGCAAATAAGACGTTATGTAAATCTCGGCAGTATGGTTGCTACCCCGACAAGGCTTGTAACGGGCGGTCTTGTGCTTGATACGGACGCTAAAAGTTTGTCTGTTGACGGCGAGGGCGTTAAGGTTACGCCGATTGAGTATAAGATTATGGAATATCTTATGACAAATATGGGCAGGGTGCTTTCCTCCTCTCAAATTTATGAGGCGGTGTGGAACGAGCCGAGCTTTACAAGCGAAAAAACAGTGACCGTGCATATCCGTAATATCCGTGAAAAAATTGAAATTAATCCCAAAGAGCCGAAATATATAAAGGTGGTGTATGGTCTTGGATACAAATGTGAAAAAATTTAAGTATTCTTATTTAGGAAAATTATTGTGCATAATTCTTGCGCTTATAACAGGTCTTTCGGCGATATTTTTAACTACTGCCGAGGTTTTGACTGTTATAAATAACAAAGTAAACGGCAATGATTATTCATATTATACTTTAAATACCAACGTCGAGTGTAGCATTGAGGAAAGCATAGCCAACGGAGTAAACAAGGTACATTTAGACCCAAAGGGGCTTGAAAAGCATCTTAATTCTCAAAAGACGAAGGCTTGCAAAACTGTTTATAATAAGGTAGTGAAACAGCTTAATTATTATCTTGATAAGCTAATTAATGATGGAGACGACATTGACCTAGAGTACAGCAAAACCTGTCCAATCAGCAATTTTGTAGATGTTGTTTCATATAGTGTAGACAGCGGAAATTATTATAAATATTTGGAACATTTGGATACCTGTTTAGACGAATTTTCATACGACAGTCCCGACGGCATAACTCTAAAAAATTATAAGAGTAAGCTTTATAAGGATATTGAAAAAAGTTATGATAATTACGTAAAAACTCAAGTGTCTCAATATAAAAACGTTGAATATTGGGGTATTAAGGACGGCATTGAATACGTAATCATAAAAAATAATAAGGTCGCTTATAAGACCTCGGATTTGTCCGTAAAAGAGATTATGGCAAAGCACGACAGCTTTAAGATTGAAAACGGAGAAATTTTCAGTGAGGAAATTCCCGAAAAAACGCTTAAAAGCATAATGCAAAGCTACAGTGCAAACTTTAAGGCAAAGGACTATTCCTTGTATGCTTATATAAACACCGCTAAAAACGAGCCTAATGTTTCAAACTATTTTGAAGCTATGAGGCAGTTTAACGATTATGCAGGCAAGGTTAACGATAATCTTGTTAAGCTCGCAATTATTGATGTCATTTTGCTTGCCGCTTCTTTTGTTATTGCGTTTTATTATTTCAAAATAGTGGGCAAAAAGGACGATGACTCGCCTGCAAAGCTGATATTTATAGATTATATTCCTCTGCTTCTTCAGCTTGGTATAGTTGGCGGTAGCGGCTTCGGGCTTGTTGCGCTTTTGATAAGCGTATTTGATGAGTTTGATGATATAACGCTTCTCTTAGCAATTTTTGCAGGAATTTGCTTTGGCTGTTGGGTGCTTCTTTTTGAGCTTTGCTGTTCGGTCGCAAGGTATTCTAAAAGCGGAAAGAAATTTTACAAGCATCTGCTTCTTTATTGGCTCGGCTTTGCACTTTTCCATATTTTCAAATTTATAATTAAGCTGATTAAGGCTTGGCATAGGTTTAATAAAAAGCTTTTCGGCACATTTAAGCTCTACGCTTATAAGCCAAAGACGTTTGTAAGAAATATAATTTTGCTTTCGCTTGCATTTTTTGCCGTAAATATAGCCTTGATAATTATTATTGCAGTTTTCTTCTCGACTTCGCTCAATGGTTTTGCGTTTGTCTTTATTGCAGGCGATGTAGTTGCGAATACCTTTGCACTCAGGGCGGTTTGCAAGTATTTTAAAACGCTTGACGAAATTATTTATGCGTCATCACAGCATATCGACGTGCCGATGGCATTAGATACACTTCCTCAGTCGCTGAAAATCCTTGCCGACAGTATGAAATATACTAACGCAGAGCTTCAAAATGCAATTGCTAAGGCGGTTAAGGACGAGCGACTTCGTGCCGAGCTTATTACCAATGTTTCCCACGATTTAAAAACTCCTCTTACGTCGATTATCACTTATGTTGATTTGCTTAAAAATTGCGATATTGCAGACCCTAAGGCGCAGGAATATATTCACGTGCTTGATGATAAGGGCGCTAAGCTTAAAAGGCTTATTGACGATTTGATTGAGGCGTCAAAGGTTACGAGCGGTAACGTAAGCGTTAATCTTGCGCCTATGAATTTGTCAGAGCTTTGCTTGCAATCAACTGTTGACGTGCAGCAGGATTTCGATAAAAATAACTTAAATCTTGTGGTTAAGCAGGGCGAAAAACCCGTAACCGTTACTGCCGACGGCGCAAAAACGTTTAGGGTTATTGAAAATCTTCTTTCAAATGCACGCAAATACAGCGCACGAGGCTCACGTGTATATGTCAGCGTGTATGAGCAGGGCGGAAAGGGAATTTTCGAGATTAAGAATATCTCGGCTCAACCTCTTGATATAACACCCGATGAGCTAACAGAGCGCTTTGTGCGTGGCGATAAATCACGTACTGCCGAGGGCAACGGCTTGGGCTTGTCAATTGCAAAGGAGCTTTGCAAGGTGCAAAACGGTGAGCTTGAATTGTCAATCGACGGCGATTTGTTCAAGGCTAAGGTAGAGTTCCCGTTAGCATAATAGAAAAGAAAAAGGTTCGGAAAAAACCGAACCTTTTTCTAGACTTTGATAAAGCGGCTAAACCGCGCCGAATAAAATAAATAAACCTACTTGCCTCCTTTGCAAAGGGAGGTGGGTGCAACTTGTTGCACTCGGAGGGATTGGAAAAATGGCAAGGACATCGAGTCCTTGCCATTTTTGGTGCTTTTCGTTTTTTGCGAGTGGGCAGTACACTCGTACAGCTCCACTCACAAGAAAACGAAATTTATCTCACTTTCTCGAAGTCTGCCGACATTTTAAATTTTTTTGTTCGAGTTTTCTGTTCGCTTTATTTTTTTGCTTATTTGTGTTATACTTGTAAAAAAACTTAGGCAGGTGATTAAATGACTGAAAAAGAGCTTCGTAAAAAGGCAATGGCTTTGCCACTTCAGCCGGGCGTATATATAATGAAAAATAAAGATAAAAAAATTATATATATCGGCAAGGCAAAAAAGCTTAAAAACCGTGTTTCTCAATATTTCGGCAGTCATACCAATCATTCGCTTAAGGTAATCAAAATGGTTGAAAATGTTAACGATTTTGATTATATTCTTTGTGACAGTGAATTTGAAGCACTTGTTTTGGAATGTTCGCTGATTAAACAGCACCAGCCCAAATATAATATTTTGCTTAAAGACGATAAGGGTTATAACTATATTAAAATTACTAAAGAGCAATTTCCTAAAATCAGCGAATGTAAGCAAATTGCAGACGACGGTGCAATGTATATAGGGCCTTACACCTCGAACTTTTCTGTTAAACAGGCGGTTGACGAAACGCTTAGAATATTTAAACTTCCACGTTGTAATAAAAAATTTCCAAAGGATTATAAAAAAAGCAGACCTTGTTTAAACGGCTTTATGGGTTTGTGCTGTGCTCCTTGCGCCGGCAGAATATCGCTTGACGAATATGCCGATAATATTAATGACGCAATCGCTTTTATTAAAGGCGGCAGTGTAAAGACCGTTAAGAAAATGGAGGAGCAAATGCTTGAATGTTCCGAAAATCTTCAATTTGAAGAAGCAGCTAAGCTTAGGGACAGAATTAAGGCTATTAAAAATCTTGAGGAAAAGCAAAAGGTAGTTTCAATCAATGTGCCGGAGGAAGATGTGTTCGCCCTTGTAAACGGAAAGAAAAAGGCTTGTTTTGAGGTTATAAGATTTGAACACGGCAAGCTTACGGATACGGAATTTTGGCTTATCGACTCTGTTGATGATTTGCCGCAGGCAAGATTTGAATTGATTGAACGCTACTATTCAATGCGTGACAGAGTTGCATCTCGTATTGCTGTTGACGGCGAGATAGAGGACGAGGAGCTTTTAAAAGAATTTCTTGAAAAAAAGAAGCAGAAAAAAGTTGAATTTATCCACCCTCAAAAGGGCGAGCATCTGTCGATAGTCAATATGTGTATATCAAATGCCAATGAGCATTTGGCTCAGCAGCAGGGCAGACTCGGCAGGGAAATTGCAACATTGGAGGAACTCAAAAATCTTTTGGGATTGGATAAAATGCCTGAATATATTGAGTCTTACGATATTTCGCATACTTTCGGTGCGGATAATGTTGCAGGTATGGTTGTATTTCACAACGGCAGACCGATGAAAAGCGCCTATAAACGTTTTGCGATTAAGGGATTTGACGGTCAAAACGATGTCGGCTCTATGCAGGAGGTTTTGACTCGTCGTTTTAATCATTATTATAATGACGAAGATGGCAGTACCTTTAAGATTTTGCCTGATTTGATTTTGCTTGACGGCGGTGAGCCGCAGGTTAGGGCGGTTTTGCCTGTTGTTGCGTCAATGGGACTTAATGTTCCCGTTTTCGGTATGGTTAAGGACAGTAAGCACAGAACACGTGCAATCGCTGTCAGCAACGGAGAAATAGAAATTAATTCCCACCGTCAGGTGTTTACTCTTGTATCAAACATTCAAGAGGAGGTGCACCGCTTTGCGATATCTTATCACCATAATAAGCATAAAAAAAGCACACTTTCAACCTCACTTACAAAAATTAACGGAATAGGCGACGCTAAGGCTAAGGCTTTGATGAAATATTTTAAAACTATTTCCGCTATTAAAGAGGCTGACGTGGAAAAATTGCAGCTCGTTTCCGGAATTTCGGAAAAAAACGCACAAGAAATTTATAATTTTTATCATAATTTGTAAAAATAATTTTAATTGACTTGACTATTATTTTTGTAATTTGTATAATGATAAATGATTTATTGAAAGGGTTTCGGCTTTTTTAATTAAAATGTAAAAGGAAATTTGACGTATGATGCGAGTGATTACAGGCGTTGCACGTGGCAGAAGGCTTGAAACTTTGCCGGGCGAGGACGTCACAAGACCTACAACGGAATCAGTCAAGGAAGCTGTTTTTTCTATGATTCAGTTTGAAATCGAAGGCAAAAATGTGCTTGACTTGTTTGCCGGCTCAGGTCAGCTTGGCATTGAGGCGCTTTCAAGGGGTGCAAAAAAATGTACCTTTGTTGAAAACAACAGGCAGGCTTATAAGGTCGTTGAAGAAAACGTTAAGCATTGCAAGCTTGAGCAGGGCGCAAGAATAGTTATGAGTGACGCTTATGCGTTTCTTTCAAGAAGGGACAGTTTTGATATTGCTTTTCTTGACCCGCCGTATAAGCAGGGGATTGTTGATAAATGCTTGCCGCTTCTTTTGCCTATGATGAGTGATGACGGCGTAGTTATTTGCGAAACCTCACGTGATGAGGAACTTCCCGAAAAGCTTTCGGGCTTTTATGCTGACAGAGTAAGAAATTACGGTAAAACCAAGATTACCCTTTATCGAAGGGAGTCATAGTATGAAAATTGCTATTTGTCCGGGTAGCTTTGACCCGATAACTTTAGGGCATAAAGATATTATTGAAAGAGCATCACAGCTTTTTGACAAGGTTATCGTTTTGGTGCTTAACAATAGTTCCAAAAAGCCTGTCTTTTCTCTTGAAGAGAGAATGGATTTTATTAAAAGATGCGTAAATGCGGAAAATGTTGAGATTGATACATACTCCGGTCTTTTGGTTGATTATGCAAGAGAGCATAATGCAAGTGCATTGATTAAGGGGCTTCGTGCAGTGTCTGATTTCGATTATGAATTTCAGCTTGCACTTATTAATAAAAGTCTTTATCCTAAGATTGAAACCCTGTTTTTACCTGCTAAGGGCGAAAATATGTTTTTGTCCTCAAGTATGGTTAAAGAGGTTTGTTCGCTCGGCGGCGATATTTCATCGTTTGTTCCGCAGGAAATACTAAATGATATTTATAAAAGATGTAAAGGAGACGGCAAAAATGACTAATACAGATATTTTACTTGAAGATTTAGAGGATGTTCTTGATGACGCTACCTCAATCCCTTTGAGCAAAAAGTATGCAGTTGATGTAGACAAAATTAAGACTATTATTGAGGATATTCGCCTTAATACCCCTCAGGAAACAAAGCAGGCTAAGGCTATTGTTGATTCAAGAAACAATATTCTTGAAGAGGCTAAGAAAGAAGCTGCCGACATTATTGCCAAGGCACAGGAAGAAGCAAGAGAGCTTGTAGCACGTGACCAAATCACTCAAACAGCTCAGGCTGAGGCTGCCGATATTATTGCTAAGGCTAAGGAGCAGGGTGATTCTTATATTGCCGACGCTCAAAATCAGGCTTCCGATATTCTCGGCAACGCTACAAATCAGGCTAACGAAATGGTTACCACAGCGCAAAACAAGTCAAGAGAAATGCTTACCGCTGTTAATAACTATGCCGACGATACTCTTCTTTCAATTGATGATTCTCTTTATAAGGCACTTGCAGATGTCCGCAGAATCCGCAAGGGTATCGAAGACACTCAGAATAAGAATAAATAAGACTTTGACAAAGCGGCTAAAACGCACCAAATAAATAAACTTCTTTGCCTCCCTTGAAAAGGGAGGTGGGTGCAACTTGTTGCACTCGGAGGGATTGGAAAAATGGCAAGGACATCGAGTCCTTGCCATTTTTGGTGCTTTTCGTTTTTTGCGAGTGGGCAGTACACTCGTACAGCTCCACTCACAAGAAAACGAAATTTATCTCACTTTCTCGAAGTCTTACTCATCGAGGGGCAGCTTTTTTATAATGCAGTTTTATTTTTTTACAAAAAAACTCTTGACATAAAGTCAGCTTTAGGTATTATAATGCAAATAGAAAAAATTCTGTTAAATATATCTTGAAAGGAAATGAAAAATGTATCTCGAAAAGATTAATTCTCCAAGCGATATTAAAAGTTATTCACTTGATGAAATGAAAGAGCTTGCAAAGGAAATGAGAACGGTTCTCCTTAAAAAGCTCAGTATTCACGGCGGTCATTGCGGCCCAAACTTCGGTATGGTTGAGGCAACAATTGCACTTCACTACGTTTTTAATTCTCCGGTTGATAAATTTGTGTTTGACGTATCTCATCAAACATATCCTCATAAAATGCTTACAGGCAGAGCATACGGTTTTCTTGATGAAAGCCGCTATGACGATATCACAGGCTACAGCTCACCTGAGGAAAGCGAACACGATTTTTTCACCTTAGGTCACACCTCGACTTCTGTATCTCTTGCCTGCGGTCTTGCTAAGGCGAGAGATTTAAAGGGCGAAAAGTCAAACGTTGTTGCAATTATCGGCGACGGCTCTCTCTCCGGCGGTGAGGCATTAGAGGGCCTTGATGTTGCCGCAGAGCTTGGCAGTAACTTAATTGTCGTTGTTAATGATAACGATATGTCAATTGCCGAAAACCACGGCGGAATGTACCAAAACCTTAAGCTTTTGAGAGATACCGACGGTAAGGCTGAGTGTAATCTTTTTAAATCAATGAATCTTGATTATGTTTTTGTTAAGGACGGTAACGACCTTGAGTCACTTATCAATGCCTTTGAGAGAGTAAAAGATACCGATAAGCCTGTTGTAGTTCATATTGTAACTCAAAAGGGTAAAGGCTTCGCACTTGCAGAAAAGAATAAAGAAACTTGGCATTGGTGTATGCCTTTTGATATTGAAACAGGTAAGCCCAAGTTTACCTTTGACGGTGAGGATTACAGCAGCGTTACACGTGATTATCTCCTTGATAAGATGAAAAAGGATAAGGACGTTATTGCCATCACTTCCGCTACTCCTGCCGTGTTTGGCTTTGATGAAGAAACAAGAAAAATTGCAGGCAAGCAGTTTGTAGATGTCGGCATTGCCGAGGAAACAGCAGTTGCTCTTGCTTCGGGTATCGCCGCAGGCGGCGGTAAACCTGTTTACCCTGTATACAGTACTTTTATTCAGCGTGCATTTGACCAGCTTTCTCAGGACCTTTGTATTAATAATAATGCCGCAACACTCGTTGTTTTTGCCGCATCTGTATTCGGTATGAATGATGTAACCCATCTCGGCATTTACGATATTCCTATGATGTCGAATATTCCAAATCTCGTTTACCTTGCTCCTACAACAAAGGAAGAGTACCTTGCAATGCTTGATTGGAGTGTTGAGCAAAACGAGCACCCTGTAGCAATTCGTATCCCTTGCTGTGAATTTATTTCAAACGGTGAAAAAATCACTAAAGATTTCAGTAAACTTAATAAATATGAGGTTGGGCAGCAGGGAAGTGATGTTGCGTTTATCGGTCTTGGCTCGTTTTATCCTTTGGCTAAAGAGGCGGCAAAGCTTTATGAAAAAAAGACAGGCACTAAGGCAACCGTAATCAATCCTTATTATATTACAGGTGTTGACGATAAGCTTTTAACCTCTCTTAAATTAAATCATAAAGCAGTTGTTACTCTTGAGGACGGTATTCTTGACGGCGGCTTCGGCGAAAAGATTGCAAGATTTTTCGGCAACAGCAACGTTAAGGTTCTCAATTTCGGTCTTAAAAAGGAATTTCTTGACCGCTATAATCCTGCCGATATTCTTAAGGAAAACCACCTTACCAAAGAGCAGATTGTCGACGATATTCTCGCATTAAATTAATACACATCGTGGATATTTGTCATTATAATAAAAAGGCTTTACGAACAAATTCGTAAAGCCTTTCTTTATACCTTTTTAACCTCCCTTTGAAAAGGGAGGCAGCACACGAAGTGTGACGCAGGAACTTCTTTTTTATTTACTTTCCTTATTTCTCTTTTCAACAATATGTTTATGAACAGTGTCTGCAAGCTCACCGTGAAGCTTGAATTTCTTTGAAAATACAATAAGCGAAATCAAAATAAGAATAGGCGGAATACCGAAGCATATAATTCCTATACCTGCCTTTGTGCCGTCATTAATAACCTTTGTGGCACTTGTGATTTGCTTGTTATATCCCATAATTGCAAGGCCACCGAAAAGAACGATTGTCTGAATGGTATAAGCCATTTTCTGCAAAAAGCCTTTCATAGAAAATGTGATTGACTCGTTTCTTTCACCGTTCTTGTATTCGCCGTAGTCAACAATATCTGCAAGAAAGATTGTTTGACCTACGAACATTGCCGCAATACCTGTTGAAGAAATAATGTAGGCAATGTCAAGCGCAATTGTAATTTTAAGCACAGGACCAAAGATATACATAAGTACATATCCTATAATGGTTGCAATAAGCGAAATTTGATAAATCTTTTTCTTGTTCATCCATTTTGAAAGAACAGGGATAACAACAAGACCCAAAACCGAGCCGACAGCACCGATAGTTTGGAAAAGGCTTTGTGCCTTAGGCTCACCGAGTACGTCGGAGAAATAATAAACAGCCGTGCCTGAAGTGAGATACCAGCCTGCGTTTGAAAGCATAGCAACTACCATAAATACTACGAGCTGGTCGTTGTGTGCAATAACGGAAAAAATCTTTTTGAATGAAAACTTTGCCTTTTCGCCGTAAACAACATTCTTTTCCTTTGTTGAAAGAACACATATTGCTGAGAAAATCACAAGTAAAATTCCGCATATTCCTGCCCAACGTGAAAATCCTGTTGCGCTGTAGCCCTTGTCCGTAGTCATACCTGTTGAAAGCATAGGTAATATGATAGGTGTTGCAACAGTAATGATGCCCTGACCTAAGCCGCTGAAGGTTCTTGCAACGGTTGAAACAAGGTTTCGGTCATTAGGGTCAGACGTAAAGGATGGCACCATGCTCCAATACGGAATATCCGCCATTGTGTTTGTCATACCCCAAAGGATATACATAACGCCTATGTATATGTAAAGCTTTGTTCCGCTCATACCGAAGCTTGTGAACAGTAAGAAAAGAACTACTGCGTTGCATATAGCGCCTATAAGTATCCAAGGTCTGTATTTGCCGTGCTTTGTTCTTGTGTTGTCAACAATTGTGCCCATCATAGGGTCGTTAATTCCGTCCCAAATTCTTGCAATAGGGGTGAGAAGAAGTAAAAATGCTTCTTTAAGACCAAGTACGCTCGATAAATAGTAGCTTAAAAACGAATAAAACATTCCGTAACTTAAGTCAAGCCCTATTGCGCCAACGCCAAAGCAGATTTTTTCTCTCCAAGAGGTTTTGTATTCCTGCATATTCTGTCCTCCGAAAAATTAATGTTTATCTATTATAACATATTTTTATACATTTGCACAATAACATTTTTGTGTTTTTGTTGCAAATTTATTTTTTTGATGATAATATATTAAAATGAAATATATATTCTGACTCGGAGGTCATTATGAAAAGAATTTTAAGCTTGCTTTTGTCAGTTGTAATGCTTGTAAGCGCCATGTCACTTGTCGATTTTTCTGCTTTTGCAGGAACGTATGAAGATTATGAGTATACAGTAAGCGCTGACAATAGCGTTCAAATAACAAAATATAAGGGAAGTGCAAATGCACTTGTAATTCCGTCAGCTATCGACGGCAAAGCGGTAAGGAGTATCGGGTACGAGGCGTTCGCTTATTGCAACAGTTTAATAAGCGTAGTAATTCCCGACAGTGTAACAAGCCTTGCGGATTGGTCATTTTACGGTTGTATGAATTTGGTAAGCGTAACAATCAGCGGCGGTGTAAAAAGTATCGGCAATTCTGCTTTTTCCTGCTGCATAAATTTGAAAAATATAACAATTCCCCGAAACGTATCAAGCATCGGCTCGGCCGTATTTTTAAGCTGTAAGAATTTAAGCTCAATTAATGTTGTAAGCGATAATAATTATTTCAGTTCAATTGACGGAGTTTTGTTTAACAAAAATCAAACTGCAATAGTTCAGTATCCTGAGGGAAAAAACGGAAATTCATACGTAATTCCAAGCAGTGTAACGGCTATCGGCACAGGCGCATTCAAATATGCCCAAAGCTTAACGAACATTGTAATACCAAGCAGCGTTACTGCTATCGGGCTTTCAGCATTTGATAATTGCAAAAGCCTGACAAGTATAACAATTCCCGACAGTGTGACAACTATCGGCAATTACGCTTTTCATATGTGCACTGCTTTAAAAAGTGTATCAATCGGAAATAATGTAAAAACTATCGGTACTTATGCTTTCCATAGCTGCACAGGTTTAACAAATGTTACAGTTCCTAACAGGGTAGAAAGTATCGGCGATTACGCATTTTATGGCTGCTCAGGTTTAACAAGCTTTGTAATTCCGAAGAGCGTAACTCAAATAGGCTACGGCGCATTTGACGCTTGCCCTAATTTGACAACCGTAACCTATAAAGGAACAAAAAGCGATTGGGACGAGGTGAATAAGCCGTATTCAGGTTTGGCAAATAAAACAATTCGTTTTGCAAATGGGGCAAACGGCACAAATCCAACACCGTCAAAGCCGAGCAATAATTCATCATCAAACTCAGGCGCAACAGCCGCCGCTAAGACGGTTAAAAAACCAAAATCCACCTCGATTAAAAAGCTGAAGTCGGCTAAGAAAGCATTGACGGTTCAATGGAAAAAAGTAAGCGGTGTAAAAGGTTATCAAATTCAACTTGCAACGGATAAGAAATTCAAGAAGAATAAGAAAAGTATAACAATTAAGAAGCAAAAAACAACTAAGAATAAGGTCAAAAAGCTCAAGGCTAAGAAAAAATATTACGTGCGTGTTCGTACATATAAAACCGTCAAGGGCAAAAAGGTTTATTCCTCTTGGTCTAAGGTGAAGAGTATAAAGACAAAATAAAATTACGTAACGTAGGGGCGATTGATAATCGCCCCTACGTTGTTGAATTTAGATAGTATAAATGAATAAGAATACTGAGGCGAACATTGTTCGCCTCTTTTTTATACCTTAAAAGTTACAAAAGTGTTACAAATATTAAAATTTAGTATCGAAGCAATTTGTACTTGACAATACCTTTACACCCTTATATAATGTAATCAATGGTGTTAATTCCATCAAAATCCCATTGATTTCAAGTTAGTCCCATTAAATTTCAATCAAAATTCACGAAAGGAGCAGAAATTATGCGTTTGTTTGTCGGTACTTTAGACGGTTATAAGCTTGATTCTAAAGGACGTCTTTCTGTTCCTACTAAGTGGAGAGAGCGTCTTGGCAAGGAATTTTATATGGTTGCAGTAACCGTTAGGGGTTGCAAATGCCTTACTCTTTATCCTGTTGAGCATTTTGAGGCTACGTATGACGCAATGCAGCAGGGAACGGAAAATCAAAAATATGACGCTACAACAAGCTTTCTTGATAATGCCGAGGAGGGCGTGCTTGACGCTCAGGGCAGATTTACAGTCAATCAAAGGCTCAAGGAGGCTGCCGCTCTTACTAATGAATCAACTGTTGTATTCAAGGGTAAAGGCGAGGTAATAGAAATTTGGAATACGGATGAGTATGAAAGAATTTATAATTCTTACGACCATACGCAGGGTATTTATGACTTGATGGATAAGGTCAAGGGGAATGAGCAGTAATGGAGTTTGTTCACAAAAGCGTGCTTTTTGACGAAGCGATAAAGGCACTTGATTTAAACGAAAATAAAATAATAGTTGACGGCACGGCAGGCGGCGGAGGTCACAGCGGTGAGATTGCAAAAAGGGCTAAAAGAGTAATTTCTATCGACCAAGACCCCGACGCAATCGCAGTTCTTAACGAACGCTTGGGTGATAAGGAAAACGTAACTATTGTTCACGATAATTATTCAAATATAAAAAATATTATTTCAAATCTTAATATAGAAAAAATTGACGGTCTGCTTTTAGACCTCGGCGTTAGTTCGTTTCAGCTTGATACTGCCGAGAGGGGATTTTCATTTCATAAGGACGCACCGCTTGATATGAGAATGAGCAAAAGCGGGCTTAGCGCTTATGATGTTGTAAATAATTATGACGAAAGGCAGCTTGCGGATATTATTTACAGATACGGCGAGGAAAAATTTTCACGTAGAATTGCCGCAAATATAGTTAAGGCAAGGGCAAAAAAACCTATTGAAACCACTTTTGAACTTGTCGATATAATCAAATCCTCAATGCCGCAAAAGGCAATGCGTGATGCTCACCCGGCAAGACGTACGTTTCAGGCTATCAGGATAGAAGTTAATGCAGAACTTGATGTGCTTAAATCAACACTTGAGGACGCATTTGATATTCTTGCACCGGGCGGCAGAATTGCAATTATAACGTTTCATTCTCTTGAGGACAGAATTGTTAAAGAACAATTTGCAAAGTGGTGCCAAGGCTGCACCTGCCCTAAGGAATTTCCTGTTTGTGTGTGCGGAAAAAAGCCAAAAGGAAAGACCTTTAAATCAATTTCACCTTCTAAAGAGGAACTTGAGGAAAATCCTCGTGCAAGGTCGTCACGGCTTAGAATTTTTGAAAAATTTTAGTTGATTAAAATATAGGAATTGAAAAAGTTAGGAGGAGTAAAAATGACTAATACAGGCGATTTTAGGCGTTATTCATACGGCTCTGATGCGGCTTATGCCGTTCAGGCATTTAACTACCAGCGTAGCTCTGCGGCTCCGGCTTATATTCCGAAACCCGAAAAAGAATTTAAGGTAAGGCAAAGAGGGCAGCGAAAGAGCAAGGCTCAACTTGTTCACGAGCAAAAACTCAGTTTTAAAAAGGCTTTAAGCATTACAACAGTGGCGGCATTGTGCCTTTCTATGCTTTTTGCCGTTCTTTATACCAATGCAAAAACAAATGAACTTACCTTTGAGATTTCAAGGCTTGAAAAAAATTATTCTACCGCTCAAAGTGAAAATACACGTCTTAACAGTGAACTTGACAGCCTTGTGTCAATGAGTATGATTGACCAATATGCAGTCGAGAAGCTCGGTATGACCAAAATGAAATCAAATCAGATAAAATATATTGACGTTTCGCAGTATAAGCAAAAACGTCTTGCTGCCGCACAGGCAGTTTTAAAGCAAAAACAGGCAAAATCCAAGGCTGAAAAAACGTCTGTTGCTAAGTAATAATATATATTATTTAAGCGTAAGATTAATGAGAGTTAAGAATATACTTAACTCTCTATGTTATTATTAAATAAGAGAACAATTGCGAGGGGATGATTAAAAGTGAATACTTCAAAAAGAATGCTTAAAAGAATTCTTATTATGGCAGTCGTAATCATCTTTCTTATGACAACAACTGTGGCGAGAGTTTTTTATCTTACAATTGTACGTGGCGAGGAACTTTCCGAAAAAGCTGAAACACAGCAGCTTAAGGATACGGAAATCACGGCAATGCGTGGAACGATTTATGATTCAAACGGTAACGTGCTTGCTCAGTCGGCTTCGGTTTGGAATGTATTTATCGACCCGCTCAATATTAAAGACAAGCAAAGAGATTTGATTGTTGATGAATTCGCAAATCTTTTTGGTTATGATGCAGATGAGAAAAAAGAGTTTTACGACAGAACAACTCATCAAAATCATTATGAACTTGTTGAAAAGAAAGTCGAAAATAACATAAAAGAGAAACTTTCAAAATTTGTGTCGAAAAACGAATTGGGCGGCTGTATCGGTACAGAACAAACAACAAAAAGATATTATCCTTACGGCACACTTGCTTCAAGCGTTATCGGTTTTACAGGCGCAGACGATCAAGGTCTTTCGGGTATCGAAGCTTATTATGACGAACAGCTTACAGGCACAAACGGAAGAATAATTACCGCAAAAGATGCTAAGTCCAACAATATCGCAAACGACTATGAAACAAGCATTGCCGCAACAGACGGCGATTCAATAGTTCTCACAATCAATCAAACCATTCAGTATTATCTTGAAAAAGGCTTGAGAGAAACGATGAACGAATATCAGGCTAAGGGCGCTTACGGTGTTGTTATGAATTGTAACACAGGCGCTGTACTTGCGATGTCATCCCTTCCTGATTACGATTGCAACGAGCCTTATAAGCTTACATACAGCAAGGATAAAAAAGCGATTAAAAAGCTCAGCGATAAAACAGCAAAGCAGGAGGCTGAAAGTGCTGCTGTTCAAAATCAGTGGCGCAATTTTACAGTATCCGACACATACGTACCAGGTTCTGTTTTTAAAACATTTGTCGCTTCTGCTGCTTTGGAGGAAAATGTTGTAAATTTGAACACAACGTATAACTGCACAGGCTCTATCCAAGTTGACAAATACAAAATGAAGTGCCACTATCACCCCGGCCACGGAACACAAACTCTTACTCAGGGACTTGAAAATTCCTGTAACCCGTTTTTTATCACAATCGGTCAAAAATTAGGCGTTCATAATTATTTCAAGTATTTTGATGCCTTCGGCTTTACACAAAAGACAAATATCGACCTTCCGGGTGAGGCTTCTCCACAATATTACAAAGAGGACCAATACGGAATAGTTGAGCTTTCGTCTGCTTCTTTCGGTCAAACAAACTCGCTTACTCCTATTCAGGTTTGCACAGGTCTTTGCGCTATCGCAAACGGCGGAAAACTCTTACAGCCTTATCTTGTGTCAAGTATTGCCGATGCAAACGGTAAAACGGTTAAAAAGACTCAAACCAAGGAAATAAGGCAGGTTATCAGTGCAGACACATCCGAAAAAGTCAGAAAAATGATGAAATCGGTTGTTGATAACGGTACAGGTAAAAACGGTTACGTTGCAGGTTACAGCGTAGGCGGTAAAACAGGTACTTCAACAAAGCTCGGTGAGTCAAAAAATGGCGAGGGCGATAAATATATTGTATCGTTTGGCGCAATTGCTCCGAGTGACGACCCTGAGATTGCAATGCTTATAATCGTTGATGAACCAAACCAAGATTTGGGCGGCGGTGCTCTTTGTGCTCCTATTGCCGCACAGGTTACTCAAGAGGCTATGAATGTTCTCGGTATTGAACCTAAATATAATGACTCTGAAATGAAAGACCTTTCAAAGCAGACTCCTAACGTAGTCGGCAAAAGTCTTGACGAAGCTAAAAAAACGCTTGAAGAAAACAATCTTAACTTCGTTGTTGTCGGCGATGATTCAACAGTTACAAGGCAGTGCCCGTCGGGTGCAGATACGATTCCTAACGGCGGTACGGTTTATCTTTATACCGATGATTCCGAAAAACAAACGGTAAATGTTCCTAATTTTAACGGACTTACCGTTAACGAGGCTAAGGACCTTGCCTCAAGCAGTAATCTTAATATTCAAATCGCAGGTAACAGTATGTCAAGCGGAACTGTTGTGGCATACAGGCAAAGTGAAGAAACGCAGGCAAAGGTAGAAAAAGGAACGGTAGTTACCGTCACATTTAAAAATACACAGTCTGTATTAGACTAAAAGATATGGGGTTTTAATATGAAGCTTAAAGATTTATTAAAGGGAATTGACGTTAAAAACGATTTTGAAAACGTTGACGTTTTGGATGTTACGCAGGATTCACGTCTTGTAAAAGACGGCTCGCTTTTTATCTGCATTAAAGGAGCTGCCTTTGACGGACACAGCGTTGCGAAAAAAATGCTTGAAAGCGGTGCTGTTGCAGTAGTCGTTGACCACGATCTCGGTCTTGACAGTCAAATTATTGTTGAAGATTCAAGAGCCGTTTATTCTCCTATTTGTGCTAATTTCTTCGGTAACCCTGCCGAAAAATTAAAGCTTATCGGCTTAACAGGCACAAACGGAAAAACAACTACCACGTTTTTGATTAAGCAAATTCTTGAAAATGTCGGCAAAAAAGTCGGACTTATCGGAACTGTTCAAAATATGGTGGGTGATGAGATTTATCCAGCTAAATATACAACTCCTGATCCGTATGAGCTTCAAAAGCTGTTTTCGCTTATGGTAAAAGCAAATTGCGAATACTGCGTTATGGAGGTTTCATCTCAAGCACTCGCACAGGGCAGAGTAAACGGACTTCGATTCACTCTCGGAGCATTCACAAATCTTACTCAAGACCACCTCGATTATCACAAAACTTGGGAAAACTATTTCAATTCAAAGCGTAAGCTTTTTGAAAATTCCGATATCGCAGTAACAAATGCAGACGACGAACACGGCTTAAAAATTATTGACGGTCTTAATTTTGATAAGGTTGTTACTTATGCAGTTGATACAAATAATGCAACATATACCGCCAAAAACGTTAAGTTTAAGCCAAGCGGTGTTGAATATGAAATTGTTTCAAATGATTCTATAGGCAGATGTATTTGTCCAATTCCGGGCAGATTTTCGGTTTATAACTCTCTTTGCGCAGTAACATGTGCTCTTGCACTCGGTATTGATTTTGAGGATGTTCTTTTGGCAGTTGCAAAGTCAAAAGGAGTCAAGGGCAGAATTGAAGTTGTACCGAGCGGCAGAGATTTCACAATCATTATTGACTACGCTCATTCACCTGACGGACTTGAAAATATTATTACCTCGCTTAAGGAAATTGCAAAGGGCAGAGTAGTAACCCTTTTCGGTTGCGGCGGAGACAGAGATAAAACAAAGCGCCCTAAGATGGGTAAAATTGCCGCAGAATTATCCGATTACTGCATTGTAACGTCAGATAATCCGAGAAGTGAAAATCCACGTGCAATCATTGATGATATTCTTGTAGGTATGCAAAATATCAAAACGCCTTACACTGTTATTGAAAACAGACACGAGGCTATTGAATATGCAATTACTCATGCTAAAAAGGACGATATTATTCTCCTTGCAGGCAAGGGTCACGAAACATATCAAATTTTGCCTACAGGCACAATTCATTTTGACGAAAGAGAAGTTATTGCCGAGGTTCTCGGTAAAATGAAATAAATTATGGAAGCTTTAACATTAAAAGAAATTGCAAAAGCGTTAAATACTAAAACGGATTTTGACGTTCAAATAAACGCTGTTTGTATTGATACAAGAAAAATTACAAAAGGTTGCCTTTTTATTTGCATTAAGGGCGAACGCTTTGATGCACACCAATTTGCAAACGAAGCATTGAGCCTTGGCGCCGCTGCTGTAATGATTAGTGAGGATATTGAGGTAAACGGAGCGTTTGTAAAAGTTGAGAATACTTCAAAAGCACTTCTTGACCTTTCAGCCTATTATCGTTCAAAATTTAATATCCCTGTTGTTGCACTTACAGGCTCGGTCGGCAAAACAACTACAAAGGAATTTACCTATCTTGTAGTTAATTCAGAGTTTAACGCAATCAAAACTCAGGGAAACCTAAATAACGAAATCGGCTTGCCCCAAATGCTTTTTCAAATTGATAACAGCACCGAGGCGGCGGTTATTGAAATGGGAATGAACCATTTTGGCGAAATTCACCGACTTGTAACTGCTACTAAGCCTACCCTTGCAATGATTACAAATATCGGTGTGTCGCATATTGAAAATCTCGGCTCACGTGAGGGCATACTTAAATCAAAGCTTGAAATTCTTGACGGCTTAGAAGCAGGCTCACCGTTTATCATTAATGTTGATAACGATATGCTTAAAACAATTCTTGATAAAGACGAGATTATGGAAAAATATGACGTAATCACGTTCGGTATTGAAAGCGAAGGCGCAAATTATAAAGCAAAAAATATCAAAGAAGAAAACGGCTCAACTTCATTTGATGTTGAATATACAATCACAAAAATAATTCCGGAAATCAGCGGTGTAACAGGTAAGTTTTACTTGTGCTCACAACATATCGTAATCCCTACTATCGGTATTCATAATGTATATAATGCCCTTGCGGCTTTTGCTGTCGGTATAACTCTCGGCATTGACTCTCAAAAATCGGCTGACGCTCTTTCAAATTACGTTCCTGCCGGAATGAGGCAAAAAAGCGTAACCGTCGGCGGCATAACCTCTATTGAGGATTGTTACAATGCAAGCCCGGATTCAATGAATGCGGCAATCAAAACTCTTGCCAATACAAAGGCAAATAAAAAAATAGCGGTTTTGGGCGATATGCTGGAACTCGGCGATTATTCAAAAAAAGCTCATTATGAAGTCGGTCAAGCCGTGGCAGATAATAAAATTGATTTTCTTTTGGCTTTTGGCAATGATGCAAAATATATTGTAGACGGCGCTAAAGAAAACGGAATGAAAAACGCATTTTATTTTAATAATAAAGAAGAACTTTCAAATAAACTTTTCGAGCTTGCAAACAAGGGTGATGCAGTAATATTCAAGGCATCAAGAGGTATGAAGCTTGAGGATGTAATAAATAACGTGTATGACAGGTGGGAAAAATAAATGAACAGTACAGCAGCATTAATAATCAGCGTTGTAATTGCTTTTGGCATAACCGCAGGCTTAGGCTTTGTAATTATCCCGTGGCTTCGCAAGTTAAAATTCGGTCAAACTATTCTTGACATCGGCCCTAAGTGGCACAAATCAAAGCAAGGCACACCTAATATGGGCGGTCTTATGTTTATTATCGGTATCGCTATTTCATTTACTTTGACTGTATTGATTTATCACCTTTCGGGTGGTAATCTTGAAAGCGAATATTCATCAATAATGAACGGGCGTGAACTTGTTCTTTTGCTTGCAGGCTTAATTTTGGCACTCGGTTGCGGCGCAGTCGGCTTTATTGATGACTTTACGAAAATTAAACTTAAAAGAAACGAGGGTTTGTCACCTAAGCAAAAAACACTCGGTCAACTTATCGTCACATTGGGATATATAGCAACTCTTTGGATGTCTCATAATACAAGTTGGTATATTCCTTTTATTGGCAGAGTTAATTTTGAAAAAAACATATTTACTGCTGTTGTATTTTGGATTCTTTCAATATTTATCGTTTACGGCTGTGTAAACAGCGTTAATCTTACAGACGGCATTGACGGCCTTTGCTCAAGCGTAACGTCTACTGTTGCAATTGCGTTTATAGTTTTGGGCTATATTCAGGGTTTTGCCGGTCTTACAATTTTCTCAGGCGCTCTTTTAGGCGGTGTTTTGGGCTTTCTTTGCTGGAATTGGAATCCTGCCAAAACATTTATGGGCGATACAGGCTCGCTTTTCCTCGGCGGAATGGTTGTAGCTCTCGGCTATATGTGCAAATGCCCGATTATACTGCTTCCAATCGGTATTGTTTATGTTTGCGAAACTATGAGTGATATTATTCAAATCGGCTATTTTAAAATCACTCACGGTAAGCGTGTGTTCAAAATGGCGCCTATTCATCACCATTTTGAAATGTGCGGTTGGAAGGAAAAGAAAATCTGCGTCGTATTTTCACTCGTTAATGCAATCGGATGCGTAATCGGTGTTCTTCTTCTCTATTTCGGAAATTTCGCAAAATAATATAAATTAAAAAACTTGAAAGGAGTGTTCTTATGCCAAATAATAATGAGCAAATAGTGGTTAAGCCAAGCAAATGGAAAAGCTTTAAGGATACTTATTTTTTAACCGGCAGCATTGATATTCCGTTTTTAGGCTTAACAATAGCACTTTTAACAATAGGTTTAATAATGCTCTTTTCAGCATCTTATCCATATGCATATTATTATAAGGACAGCTCATATTACTATTTTATTCGCCAAATCTTGTTTGCAGTTGCAGGACTTGTTGCAATGCTTTTGATGTCAAAAATAAATTATAAAATATTAAAAGCAATATATAAACCTGTATTCGTTGTAACGATAGCGCTTTTGGTAATTGTTCTTTTTCATCATACAAATGTTCAGAACTTCAAACGCTGGATACCACTCGGACCTGTTACCATTCAGCCGTCTGACCTTGCTAAGTTTACGATTATATTAACCCTTGCGGTTTATATAAGTAAATATTATAAAAAGATGAAAACAATGAAATACGGCATATTAATCCCTATCGGAATAATTGCAATTTTTTGCGGCCTTATTTATCTTGAACATCATCTTTCGTGCACAATATTAATGTTTTTTATCGGCGCTTGCCTTATGTTTGCAGGCGGAAGCGATTGGAAGCTGTTTGCATTCGGTTTGGCGGTAATTGTTCTTTTAGGATTCCTTGTCGTCAGTTTTCCGACACTTATTGAAAATTATGCGGGCAAACGAATTGTTGCTTGGCTTGATAAAGACTATGATCCTTTGAACGGCAGATGGCAGACAAACAATTCACTTTATGCTATCGGTTCGGGCGGTTTCTTCGGTGTAGGGCTCGGCAATTCAAAGCAAAAATATCTCTATGTATCCGAGCCGCAAAACGACTTTATTTTTTCAATCGTATGCGAGGAACTTGGTTTCTTAGGCGCTGCAATAATTATTGCACTTTTTGCCGCACTTGTTATCAGGGGCTTGATTATCGCTTCAAGATGTAAAGATAAATTCGGCTCGCTTCTTATTATCGGCATTGTTGCCCAAATAGGACTTCAGGTAGTGCTGAATATTCTTGTTGTTACTGATACTCTTCCCAACACAGGCTTCGCATTTCCGTTTTTCTCCTACGGCGGCACGGCAATTTTTATGCTCTTGTTTGAAATAGGAGTAGTTCTATCTATTTCAAGAAAAACAAATCAACAAAAGGTATAGGTATCAAAAATGAAAATATTATTTGCAACAGGTGGCACTGCAGGCCATATTAACCCGGCTCTTGCAGTAGCGTCATATATAAGAGAAAAATATCCGGATAGTGAAATTTTGTTTGTCGGCACGGCAGACCATATGGAATCACGCTTAGTTCCAAACGCAGGCTTTGATTTCAAAACCATCAAGATTTCAGGATTTCGCCGTTCATTTGCACCAAAAGCAATCGTGCATAATATCAAAACCGTTTGTCAGCTGGTGACTTCAAACAGTGCCTGCAAGAAAATAATTAAGGATTTTAAGCCTGACGTAGCAGTCGGTTTTGGCGGATATGTATCGGGTCCAGTACTCCAAACCGCCGTAAGTATGCATATTCCTACTTGTATTCACGAGCAAAACGCTTATCCCGGCATTACAAATAAAACCCTTGCAAAAGAAGTGGATAAAGTAATGCTTACCGTTGAAGATGCTAAAAAGCATCTTGAACCTAAAAATGAGGTTGTTGTTACAGGTCTTCCTGTTCGTGGCGAACTCCTTAAGGCACGTAAAGATATTTCAAGAAAAGAACTTGGTATACCAAACGGAAAATATCTTGTTCTTTCTTTCGGCGGTTCACTCGGCGCAAAGCCGCTTAATGACGCAATGTTTGATATTCTTCTTGAAAGCGCAAATAACGATAAATATTACCATATTCATTCAGTCGGAACTAACGGCGGTGAATTTCTTGAAAAATTCAAAGAAAACGGTTTTGTTGAAGGCAAAAAAGGCTTGGTAAAGGGAAATGTTGAGGTTAGGCAGTATATTGATGATATGGATACCTGTATGTCGGGCGCTGACCTTGTAATCGGCAGAGCAGGCGCTTCAAGCCTTTCTGAAATTGAGGCGCTCGGTAAAGCTTCAATACTCATTCCGTCGCCTTATGTTGCAGAAAATCATCAGTTCCACAACGCTATGGCGCTTGTAAACCGTGGCGCAGGCTCAATTATTGAGGAAAAGGATTTAACAACCGCTTCACTTAAAGAGGCTATTGATTCAATGCTTTCAAATCCTGCAAAGCTAATTCAAATTGAGGAAAATGCCAAGAATATGGCAATAACCGATGCAAGAGAGAGAATTGCAGATATCATCATATCCCTTGCAAAATAACTAAATAACAAATTAATCGCTTTTGCATAGAATATCGTGCAGAGGTGATTAAATGGAATATTTTAAAATATGCGGCGGTAAAAAGCTTTCAGGGCAAATTTCTGTCCACGGCGCTAAAAATTCTGCCTTGCCAATCCTTGCTTCAACACTTTTAATCAAGGGTGAAAGCGTTATACATAATTGCCCTGATTTAAGCGATGTAAGAGTAACTCTTGATATATTAAAATCTCTCGGTTGCAAAGTCAAAAGAGAAAAAAGTACCGTTTTTGTTGACGCAAGCGTGGTTAATAAAAACGAAATCAGCGAGCACACTATGCGCACTATGCGCTCGTCAATAATATTTTTGAGTGCTCTTCTTTCTCGGCAAGGCTGTGCCTCAATCTTTTATCCCGGCGGCTGTGAAATAGGCACAAGGCCTATAGACCTCCACCTTAAAGCGTTTCACGATTTGGGCGCAGACGTCAGCGTAAACGGTTCGTCGATTAATGCTTGTGCAACTTCAATTATAGGCACTAAAATAATATTGCCTTTTCCGAGTGTCGGTACTACGGAAAATATAATTATTGCCTCGGCAATTTCAAAAGGAAAGACAATTATTGTAAATCCTGCACGTGAGCCTGAAATAAGCGATCTTGCCGATTTTTTAAACCATTGCGGCGCTAAAATATACGGCGCAGGGGAGTCAACTATAGTTATTGACGGTGTAAAAAGGCTTAATGCGTGCGAACATACAATTATCCCCGACAGAATACTTGCTTCAACGTATATGTCGCTCGGAGCTGTTTGCTCAAAAGAACTTACTGTTAATAATATAAGACAAAGTCATTTATCTCCCGTTTTCCCCGTCTTTACAGAAATGGGCTGTAAAATATATTTGTCTGATAATTCATTGACTCTTGTTTCACCCAAAAAGCTAAAGCGGGTAAGAAGTATTAAAACAATGCCTTATCCCGGCTTTCCTACCGATTCTCAATCGCCTGTGGCAGTTGCTCTTGCACTTGCTAAAGGAACTTCTATTTTGCAGGAAACAATATTTGAAAATCGATTCAGATATGTGAGTGAGCTTAACAGATTCGGTACAGATATAGAAATTAAGGATAATATCGCCGTTATTAACGGTGTTGATAAGTTACATTCGGCAAACGTTAACGCAACTGATTTACGTGGCGGAGCCGCACTTGTTGTTGCAGCTCTTTGCGCAAACGGGGAAAGCAATATATATGGTATAGAGCATATAGATAGAGGATACGAAAATCTTGAAAACGCACTTTCATCAATAGGTGCTGACATTAAGAGGAGTAAAAATGAAGGAGAAACCAAGGCAAAAGCAAGCAAAAAAGAAATTGAATAACAGAAATTCAAAGCCGTCAAAAATTGATGATGAATTTTTTGATTTGGGTATTGAGCCTCCAAAACTATATAGGGAGTCTCAAAACAAGATTATTCAGGCTCAGCAAAAAAAATCACGTCAAAGTGAAAAATACGGTATGACGAGGGTTGAACGGCGCCAAAGGGAAACAAAAAGGCGTGAAAAGAAAAACAAACTCAGAAAAACGCTTAGTTGGATAGGTGCAATTCTTGTTATTATTGCTATCGGAGCAATACTTTGCCTGACGGTTTTTTTCCAAATAAACAATATAACAAGCTCAGGCAGTAAGATTTATCCAAAGGATAAGATAATATCGCAATGCATTATTCAAAAGGGTAAAAATCTTTTTACAATTGATACCGAAGCGGCGGCACAAAGGATTGAAGAAAACCTGCCATACGTCTACAAGGCTGAAATCAAAAGAAAGTTACCCGATACAATAGAAATTATAATAACCGACGCAAAGCCTTCTTATTCGCTTTTGTGCGATGATAATACATATATCTTACTCGACGATAACTTTAAGGTACTTGAAAAGGGTGCGCAAATGGCGACGGGTACAGTTATTAACAAAACGGATATAAAAAGCGCTGTTGCGGGTCACAAAATAGAATTTAAAAATTCCGATGTCGGCACTTGTCTTGAACGTCTTGCAAAAAGTATTAAAGATAATAATTTTACTGAAATTACTGCTATTTACAGTAAAAATATAAGCGAAAACTACGTTGTTTATGACAATAGAATTACGTTTAAACTCGGCAACAGCAAGGATTTAGACAGTAAGATTATGAAAGGACTTACGGCTTGCGATAAACTTAATGATTCTAATCCTAATGCTACAGGTACAATGACAATAACAACCGACAAGGCAATATACTTTACAGAAGAATAGCTGTCAAGAAGTTAGCTTTACACTTAACGTGAATATTGTTGGAATTTGTGCAAAAACAACAAACAATAAAAAATATAACTATAAAACATTGTCAAAAACTTTTAGAATAATTCAAAAAAAGTATTGCAATTTAATTACAATATTGTTACAATATGATAGTAACAAAAGCCTATAGGGGAATATAGACTAAGAATAATAAAATTAAGGAGAATCTTGCAATGGGACGTTATGAAATCGATACAGATGACTCAAAAGTAGTACAAATTAAAGTAGTAGGTGTCGGCGGAGGCGGCGGAAACGCAGTCAACCGTATGGTACACTGTAATATCCAAGACGTTGAATTTGTAGCAGTTAACTCTGATAAGCCTGCTCTTGCAAAGTCAACAGCAACACATAAAATTCTTATCGGCGAAAAAGCTACTAAAGGTATGGGTGCAGGTGCAAGGCCTGAAGTAGGTACTCGTGCCGCTGAAGAGAGCAGAGAAGCTCTTACAGACGTACTTACAGGCGCAGAAATGGTATTTATCACTGCCGGTATGGGCGGTGGAACAGGTACCGGTGCAGCCCCTGTAGTAGCTAAAATCGCAAAAGACCTCGGCATTCTTACTGTAGCAGTTGTTACAACTCCTTTCGCTTTCGAAGGTAACAGAAGAATGAAGCAGGCACAGGAAGGTATCAAGGAGCTCGCTCAGTACGTTGACTCTATCATGGTAATTCCTAACGAAAATTTAAAATATGTTACTGAAGAAAAGATTACTCTTCTCAATGCATTTGAAATCGCTAATGATGTTCTTCGTCAGGGTGTTCAGTCAGTGTCTGACCTCGTTAATGCAACAGGTCTTGTAAACTGCGACTTTGCCGATGTAACTGAGATTATGAAGGATTCAGGCTATGCTCATATGGGCGTTGGCCGTGCTAAGGGTAAGGATAAAGCAGAACTCGCTGCTCAGCAGGCTATTTCTTCACCTCTTCTTAATACTTCTATTGATGGCGCACGTGGTATTCTTATCAATATCACAGCTTCAACAGATATCGGTCTTGAAGAGATTGATGCTGCTTCTTCAATCGTAAGCGCTGCAGTTCATCCTGATTGTGAAATCATCTGGGGTGCTAACTTTGATGAAGAACTTGAGGATGAAATGATTATCACTGTTATTGCTACCCGCTTTGGTGACGAGGGGCCCGGCGCTCCTATCAAGTCAACAACTGCAAACAAGGAAGTTGCTCCTCCGCAGCCTGTAGCTCCTATCGCTGCTCCGGTTGCTCCTGCTCAAAGTTCAGCAGCTGCTACTTCTCCTGTTTCAACATTCAATGATAATGATGACGATGCTTTCAGCGAAATCGTTAATTTCTTCAAGAAATAATTATTAATATATAATAAAAACGCACTTCTTTTTGAAGTGCGTTTTTGACTGTCGATAAAGCGGCTAAACCGTGCCGTGCTTAAATTATCATAAAGTAATGACGTAGGGCAAGGGCTTGCTCTTGCCGAAATAAAATCAAAAATACATTTATAGAAAAGTGGCTTGAACGT
>OLIS01000473.1_pt1 | contig 31296 bp, 25 predicted proteins | sample 1601351 | NCBI WGS metagenome assembly OLIS01 (sample SAMEA2452122, study PRJEB22498) | human gut metagenome | biome: human feces; feature: human gut; material: feces | place: Australia | collected 2012
AGGCTTTGAGTGGTGAAATCGCTGGTGTTCAGGTTACTCAGCCTAGTGGTAAGCCTGGTGAAGCATCAACAATCCGTGTACGTGGTATTGGTTCTTGGTCTTCTAGCAACTCACCTCTTTATGTTATCGATGGTGTTCCTTACGATGGTGACATATCTGCATTGAATACAGCGGATATTGAAAGCACCACTGTATTGAAGGATGCAGCATCTAATGCTCTTTATGGTGCTCGTGGTGCCAATGGCGTTGTTTTGATTACAACTAAAAAGGGTCGTTCACGTGAAGCAGAAATCAATGTTGATGTCCGTTTAGGAAGTTCTTCTCGTGCATTGCCAAACTATGATGTCATCAAGAATCCTGGTACATATTACGAGAAGGCATATACTGCTATCTACAATAGTGTATATGGCACAGCTGCTTATCCTACAAATGAAGCAGCTAATGCTTATGCTAATGCGATCTTGCCAACAACTGGAAATGGTGGCGTAGGCTACAATATTTTCACTGTTCCAAGTGGTGAGAATCTAATTGGATTGGATGGAAAGTTGAACCCTAATGCGACACTTGGTTATAGCGATGGTAACTATACATATAGACCAGACAACTGGTTTGACGAAGTGTTCAATGGAGGCAATCTCCGTCAAGAGTACAATGCAAACATCTCAGGTGCGACAGACAAGGTCAATTATTTCGTATCAGGCGGATACTTGAAGGATGAAGGTATTGTGAAGAATACAGGCTTCGAGCGTTATAGTTCACGTGCTAAGGTTGATTATCAAGCAAAGTCTTGGCTCAAATTGTCAACCAATCTTGCTTACACTCACTATGATAGCAATTATTCTGTAACTGACAAGAATGATTACAATGCTTCATCAAGCGCAAACATCTTCTATGTTGCCAACTTCATGGCTCCTATCTATCCACTTTACATCCGTGATGCTCAAGGGAATATCATGACAGATAGCCGTGGCTTTACAATGTATGATTATGGAGATGCCAAGGGATTGAGTGGCTATAAGTATAAGCGTAATTTTATGGGTGGTAGTAACCCTGCCTCTTCAGGTCAGTTGGACAAAAACTCATACGTAGCAGATGTATTCAGCGGACGTTGGTCAGCCGAAGTTAACTTGTATGAAGGCTTGAAGTTTACATACAACCTTGGCTTAGATATTGACAATACCAACCAAAGCATACTACATAACGCATTCTATGGTCAGTACTCTTCACAAGGAGGTGTTGTACAGAAACAGTCAGAGCGCACTTCTGCTATTAATAATCAGCAGTTATTGACATACGTTCATGATTTCGGCAAGCACAATGTCGATTTACTCCTTGGTCACGAAACCTATAAGTGGAAAGATTCTGGTCTGTGGGGAAGCAAGAATAAACTGTATAATCCTGGAATTATCGAAATTGACAATGCAATTCTGTCGCCACAAACAGGTTCTAGCTCAGACGAATATTCAACAGAAGGTTGGTTGGCACGTGCTCAATATTCATACGAAGACAAGTATATTGCCAGTGCCTCTTATCGTCGTGATGCTTCTTCTCGTTTTGCAAAAGATAGCAGATGGGGTAATTTTGGTAGCTTCGGTGCCGCATGGGTTCTTACCAAGGAAGACTTCATGGCAAATACCAAGAACTGGCTTAACTTCTTGAAGTATAAGATTAGCTATGGTATTCAGGGTAATGACGCTTTGATGACACAAGACGGTAAATATTTGAATCAGTATCCTTATCGCGACATTTATCAGGTATCTAATAATAGTGGAGACTTCGCTGTAAGTTTATATCGCAAGGGTAACAAGGATATTACTTGGGAAACTTCATACTCATTTAATACTGGTTTTGATTTCAATCTTTGGAACGGAAAGTTGAGTGGTAGCATCGAGTACTACAACCGCTTGACAAAGAACCTTCTTTACTATATGCCAGTAGCGGTATCTAATGGTTACTCTGTATATCCAACCAATATGGGTAAGGTTCGCAACAGTGGAATAGAGATTGACTTGAACTCTACAGTATATAAAACCAAGGATATCCAAATCGACTTGTACGCAAATGCCACCACATGGAAGAACAAGATCATCAAATTGGACGAGTCTTTGAAGGGTCAGATGATTGATGGTAGCCGCATCTATAAAGAAGGTGAGTCTATGTATCAATATTATATGAGAAGTTATGCAGGTGTATATAATGGTGACGAGACAGAATTGGCACCAGGTGCAAGTGCAGAACTTGGTGAGGCTCTTTACTACATTGATGTCAAGGATGAGAATGGCAATGTAAGCCGTAAGAAGACTAACAGTTGGAGTAGCGCAGACCGTTACGCACAAGGCGATTGCTTACCATCTGTATATGGTGGTTTCGGAGTTAGAGTAGCAGCTTATGGCGTTGACTTCTCTATTTCTGCTGCTTATCAGTTGGGTGGTAAGGCATGGGACTATGGTTATCAACTCTTGATGCATGGTGGTTCTGCAACAGACGCTGGTACAGGTTGGAGCAAAGATATTGATAAAGCCTGGACTCCAGAGAACACAAATACCAACGTTCCTCGCTTGAATTCTAATGATCAATTTACAAACGCAACTTCAGATCGTTGGTTGACAAGTTCAGACTATTTGAGTTTGACAAACCTTTCTTTGGGCTATTCTTTCCCTAAGAGTTTGTTGAATAAGATTAAGATAAATGGTCTTCGTGTTTATTTCACTGCCGACAACGTAGCTTTGTTAGCAAAGCGCAAGGGATTTGACCCACGACAGTCGTTCGGTCAATCTACCAACATGCAATATTCTGCTGTTCGTACGATCTCTGGTGGTATCAGTGTTAAGTTCTAATATAATAGATTGAGACAATGAAAATGAATAATGGATATTTTGTAGCACTTCTTGGTAGTGCCATGTTGCTGACAACAAGTTGCTCTGATTTGGATACAAATCCTAGTGGAAGTACAATGAGCGATGGTCAATTGAATGAGGTGTTGGCGCAAGACCCAAGTAAACTGAAGTCTGAGGTTTCAGGTATGTATGCCAACATGATTGAGTATGGAGCTATCGCGCAATGGTATGGTGACGTTCGTCACTATGACTTTGGTTATGCTTCTACAATGATGATGATGGATGCCTCAGGACAAGATGAACCTTCTCAGGTATCTGGTTACAATTGGTATAACAAACCTTTGCGTTTCGTTGATAGAACTGCAAATAGTGAGACTACATATTTTATTTGGAACCAATGCTACAAGAACATCAAGGTTGCCAATGACGTATTGAAGTCTGTAGATTTGGAGAATCTTTCTGATGTGGCAAAATCTTACGTAGGTCAGGCTTATGCTATGCGGGCTTTTGAGTATTTCACATTGATTCAGCTTTACCAATTCACATATAAGGGTCATGAAGATGCAGCTGGTGTACCTCTCGTAACTGAGAAAACTACAGAAGCAGAGGCCAACAACAATCCTCGTGCAGCAGTAAAGGATGTCTATAAGCAAATTATGGACGACTTGAATATTGCTATTGATTACTTGACCGACTCACGTTCTGCGAAATCAGAGATTAATCGTCAGGTAGCATATGGATTGCGTGCTCGTGTAAATTTGGTTATGCAAAATTGGTCTGACGCAGCAGCAGATGCGAAAAAGGCAGCAGAAGGCTATACTCCTCTTTCTAAAGAAGCAGCTGCTGCACCTGGTTTCAATGATGTAAGTGCATCCAACTGGATTTGGGGTAATATCGTTGATGAGTCTAATGATATCGTACAGACTGGTATCTTGAATTTCCCAGCTATGATGTGCTCATTTACAGGCAATGGTTATTCACCAACATACGCTTGTCGAATGATAAACAGTAAGTTGTGGAAAGAAATTCCATCAACAGACGTTCGTAAAGGATGGTGGATTGATGAAAATTTGAATTCATCAATTGTTGATTCGAAATATGTTGTTCATCAAAAAGATGAAGATGAGGAAGGAAATGTCGTAAAATACCTCGCTGTGTATAATCAGACAGGTGATGAGGTTGCAGATATTACAGAACCTTATACGAATGTAAAGTTTGGTGCATACAAAAATCAGTATGGTAATGAGCTGAATGCTTGTGATATTCCTTTGATGCGTGTAGAGGAAATGATTCTTATCCAGGCTGAGGCTACTGCGATGGGTGGTAATGTAGAAGAAGGCAAACGAATTTTGGAGAACTTTGTCAGAACATATCGTGATCCTTCCTACACTTGCAACGCTTCTACTGCAGAAGGTGTTCAAGATGCAGTTTGGTTCCAAAGAAGAGTCGAGTTGTGGGGTGAAGGATTCTCATTCACAGATTTGCTCCGCTTGAAGAAGCCATTGGATCGTACAGGTGCTAATTATGAAGTTTCTGTAAGATTTAACTTGCCAGCAGAATCTCCTATATTCTTGTACCTGATTCCTGAAGATGAGGAAAATCATAATGAAGCATTGGTAGGCAACAACAATCCAGTTGTAGCAGTACCGAAGGCTCAATAAAGAGTATTAATTAAAGTGTGCTCACTTACTACTCGTATGAGTGTGTAGTGAGCACATTTTTTATTCATAGGAATAATCGATTATGCCACAAAAAAGATATTATTTGCCTACGTGGCAAGGAAGAAACTGGTAAGACGGCCTCAATCAGAGAGTGCTACTAATTAATGACAGGAAAAAACAACCTTTAAAGTCAAAGTTGCATCCTTGCCGCCCCATCACTGGTCAGACAAGAAAGCGACTTGCCTTTTATAATCCTCATATCATGGTAGCCCATATTATAAGGTTGAAAGTACCACGAAGCTGATGCCTCGCAATATGTTTGAGGAACGGCTGCGTGCCAACAAACCAAACTATTATGCCTGGGAGAGGCAGTCGGCTGATGACATAACCATTGATGATATGGACGAGAAACTCATCAGGGGAGCTATACGGCTCGGCGTGGAGAAGAACCGCATGCCAGCCACAGCTTTGACAGAGCCTCTTTCGGATGTACTCAGAAAACTTGAACTAATGAACGATGGCGTTCCCAATAACGCTGCTGCCGCCCTGTTTTCCACCAAATTAAGGGGCTACACGCAAATGCAGCTGCGTTTGGCTCGTTTCCGCGGAATCAATAAGATAGAGTTCATCGACAACCAAAGGGTGGAAGGAAATTTCTTCCAACTGCTTGATGCCGGTATGGCTTTCCCTATCCATACAATCCCATCATGGCGGAAGTGCTTTACCGCACCACTTTCCTTGAAAGTTGGGGGTCTGGCGCATTCCGTATCATGGAGGCTTGCAAGACACAGAATGCTCCAGAACCGAAGTGGAGCATCAACGGTGGCTTCATTTGCGTGACATTCGTGCGGCCTGTAACCGATCCGACGAAGACTCCTGTGGGGATGCAACTGGGATTAAATTTGAACCAAGTACGAACCAAGTACGAACCAAGTTAAAGATTTAATTCTAGCTGTTTCTGAAGATTATTTATCAACAGGGGAAATGATGAAAACTTGTGGATTAAAGAGCCGACTGAGATTTAGGACAACCTATATTTTGCCAGCCCTCGACGAAGGGGCTATAGAGCGTAAATATCCTGATATCCCAAACCATCCTCGCCAACAATACAGGTTGACAGAACAGGCCATAGAATGGAAACGTGGACAAAAGAAAAGTTTATAGACTTTTTGACCTTATTGAAGAAAGCGCAATCACGAATTGTGATTTTGAACGCAGGGCAATGAAAAATAAACAATGCTGAATAATTTAAAATAAGGAGGCAAATATGGACAACAAGAATCTTTCATCAGAAGCGTTGCTCTCTAACAACGGAGATATGACTTCTTTTCGATATGGCAATAGTAATATCCGATTCCGTGCTCCCAAGCGCCTCAAGCGATATGTGGATGTTAAGGAATGGGATAATGGATATATTGTTGTTATGGCTGATTATGAAGGTTGGGGAGAAAATGACTAGCATAGCTAACGAAAGATAGAAGGTGGGGGATAAGCATCTTTACGAGTTGGAAAGAGCTTCTTGCCATGTCGAAAAAATATCTTCTCGGGTTAGAGAAAGTATCATTCAGGGTGCTAGAAAGTAACTTCTCTATTGTTGTACAATCGTAGCTTTATGGTTATAGGGCATTCTTGCTATTGGGCAGGTAACAAACCTGCCCTCCCAGTGCTTACTTGCTTCCTAAGGACTGCTCGAATAGATGCCTCTACTTAAAATTCATGGCACATGTGCCATGAATTTTAAGTGCAAAGATATGCGAAAGTAGAGTTCTAACCAAAAATTTTTAGATTTATTATACTAAAAAGGTGTGCCTACCAGCCGCGCGAATTCAACAAGGTGGCTAAATCTCCATTGGAAGAAGGTAGGGCTAAAGAGAAAAACAATATCGCCCGCAAAATGCTGGATAACGGATTGAGCATAGAGCAGATAGCTTTAATTATCGGTTTGACAGAAAAGGAAATAAAAGAACTATAATATAATAAGGTGTATCCTTCTTGCCCCACACATCGGGCAAGCGAGGATACACCTTTTTTATCTCCCTCACCCTCAAACATTTTTCCCCAAAATCTTTGCATCTTTCAGAAGAAAAGCGTATCTTTGCAGAAGAAAAGCGTATCTTTGCAGAAGAAAAGCTGCACTCGGCAATTTGAAAGCAAGCTTATATCACGCTCGCTGGCATAATCTTTGCAGCACGAAAGTTGAATTATTAAAATAAGGAGGTAGAATATGGATTTATTTGATAGCAAAAGACAAGAAAGATTAGAGGCAGCAAGAAAGGCTTCTACTGCCAGTAAAGAAGCAGCAAGAAAATTTCTCATTGAGGCAGGAATCTTGTTGCCAAACGGAGAAGTTGCACCACATTTGAGATAAAACTATGGACAAGTCTTTGTATTCAAGGCGCTCCAACCTGGTAATTGGATTTCATGGTTGCGACAAGTCTGTTGTCGATGCCGTAGTTGCTGGAAAGACCGATCTTCTTTCCAGTACTAATGACTATGACTGGTTAGGTAATGGTATTTACTTTTGGGAGAATAACGAAGAAAGAGCTTGGCTATGGGCTAAAGATTTAGCAAAAAGGAGAAATTCGCAAGTAAAAGAACCGGCTGTTGTTGGAGCAATAATAGACTTAGGTTATTGTTTTGACCTTACGGACAGTTCTTATCTTCAGGAATTAAAAGATGCGTATGAGTCTATGGTCGAACTTTATAAAGAGTCAGGATTAGAATTACCCAAAAATACATCTATCGGTAAATCTACAGATTTACTGATTAGAAAATTGGATTGTGCTGTTGTTCAAACAGCATTAACATACAACAAAAAGGCTAATGCCCATCCTTATGATTCTGTAAAAGGTGTATTTTGGGAAGGGCAGGAACTATATCCTAATGCAGGATTCAGAGAAAAGAATCATATTCAGATATGTGTCTGCAATCCAAATTGCATCAAGGGTTATTTTCTTCCTAGAGGTATCAATCAAGATTATCCTAACCCATAATATAAAATGGTGTATCCTTCTTGCCCCATACATTGGGCAAGCGTGGATACACCTTTTTCTTTTTATCTCTCTCACCCTCAAATATTTTCAATAAATCCTTGCTTCTTTCAGAAGAAGCGATACTCTCCAATCATGGAGATATGACTTTTTTAGATATGGTCTTACCAATTCATAATTTTACGTATATCCAAGCTAACAGAACTAAATCTGTCAAACTGAGACAACCAAGTTGGTACCTCCTTATTCATCCATCCCATAACATTCATCATTTCATCGTGTATCATCTCAACTTCATCGAGATTCCAACAAATAGCTTCATTATGATCTATCCTATTGCGCAAGCGACGGAATTTGTTTAAGAAGCTAGCAACTACCTTTCTTTGCCGATTAGCTTTCTTCACAAAAGGGAAAGCTCTCCTTAAGTCTTTCCAAAGGATACGTTCGTAGTTTCTATTAAAAAGGGAGGTCCAAAAGCCCCAGGTCAATTCTGCTGTAATCTTTGCTGTGGTTATATCTTCTCCTCGTGCAGCAATTTGTTTCTTAGCTGTGCTTATATATTTATTCAGTTCCATCAGGCCTGGAGTTGTAGAGAAAACGACATACCAATCTTCTCTTTTGGCAAATGCCACAAGTTCCCGAACTACGGAATTACGGAGTTCTACCTCAAAGACAGAAAGACATGGGTACATAGCTTCGGAAAGCATTATGTTACATTGATAATGCTTAATTGCCTTTACTTCATCCCCAGGATAGAGCAAGAAATATTTCTTCATTCTATCTGCCGAGAAAACTTTTTCGAAAAAATCTTTGGTATATTCCATTTTTATTCTTATCTTTGCAGCGCAGTCCCGGTAAGGCCCTCTCCCAGATTATTCGATGCTGGTGATGACCCCGGGTTTTTTGTTTTTGCAAAAGTACATAAATATTTTGATAGTGACAACAAAAAAGCCTTTTTTCTTTGCTTTTTTTGTTATCTCCTTCAGCCTCAAACATTTTTCAATAATTCCTTGCATCTTTCAGAAGAAAAGCGTATTTTTGCAGAAGAAAAGCGGCACTCGGCAAGCTGAAAGTAAACTTTCATTGCGCTCGCTGGCATAATCTTTGCAACACAAATGTTGAATCATTTTAAAAAGGAGGAATCAAAATGCAAGAATTGAAAGATAGATACATCAGATTTGACTGGGCAATCAAGCGCTTGCTTCGCCAAAAGGCTAACTTTGGAGTGCTTGAGGGCTTCTTGACAGTATTTCTGAATGAACCTATCAAGATTATTGATATCTTGGAGAGTGAAGGAAGAGCTGAAGGAAGAGCTGAAGGAAGAGCCGAAGGCAAAACCGAAGCAAAGAATTCAATAGCCTTAAAGATGATGAAAGGCGGAATGCCTATTGAGCAAATCATGCAATTTACAGGGTTGTCTGAAAAAGAAATAAAATCATTATAAGAAGACTATAGGTTGGTCGGTGCTGAAAATGCATCGCCCCCTTTTTATATATCACATATTATAAGAGAAGAATGAAAAGAATTATTGCATTTTTTATTTTCCTCTGCGCTATAACAATCAATGCTACGGCACAGGGATGGATAGGCACATGGGCTACTGCCCCACAAACCGTCGTGAAGAGCTTCATGCCCTATAATAACAATATGTCCAACCGCTCCGTGAGACAGGTGGTCAAGGTGAGCATCGGAGGCGATATGATTCGTCTGAAACTGAGCAATATCTATAGTACCGAACCGGTTGTCATCCGTTCTATCTATATTGCCCATGCCAAAGACTCTTTCGCCATCGACCCCAAGAGTGCAAAATATCTCAAATTCGGCAATCAATACAAGGTTACGATTCCAGCAGGCAAAAGCATCACAAGCGATGCCCTGCCCTATAACCTCAAGCCTCTCCAGCGACTTGCCATCACCATCAACTATACTTCCGCCCCAACAGTCCCTACCGTCCACATGGGTTCCCGCACCACCTCTTATATCATGAAAGGTGTAACCAATGCCCACTCCAACTTCGAGAAGGCTTTCCGAGAGAACCACTGGTACAACATCAGCGGCATCGACGTATATACGATGAGAACAGACCTCAGCAGCATCGCCATCATAGGCAATTCCATTACCGACGGAAAATGCTCTACCGACAATGCCCAGAACCGTTGGCCAGACGTCATGTCGGAAATGCTACAACTGAAACATAAAATTACCAACCAAGGCGTACTCAACCTCGGCATTGGCAACAACCGTGTGGTGGTGCCAGGAGGATTCGGTGTTTTGGCAAAGGAAAGATTCGACAAAGATGTATTGGCACAGGCAGGAGTGAAAAAAGTCATTATCTTTGAAGGAATAAATGATATAGGTGCCGCCAAAAGCGGATATAGCGAAACCGTAGCACGTCAACTCATCGAGAGCTATCAGGCAATGATCAAGAAGGCAAAGGCACGCCGATTAAAAGTCTATTTGGGCACTATCACCCCTTTCAAGGGAGCAGGATATTACTCTCCCTTCCATGAAGCTGCACGTCAAACCGTGAACGAATGGATTCGCAACCAAGCCAAGAACAAAGAGGTGGATGGAATCCTCGACTTTGCCAAACTTCTTCAGGACCCGAAGGATGACAGACGCATGAAAAAAGAATATGTGAGCAACGATTGGCTCCACCCGAATCCAACAGGTTATAAAGCGATGGGAACCTACGCTGCCGAAATCATCAAATAACGAAGTTAACTTCAAAGCACATCGAAGTTAACTTCATAAGCAAATGCAATAGGCTTCATAAGCAAATGCAGTAGTACTTCATCTGCCAACGAAGTACTACTGCATTTTTATGTATATCTAATTGAAAGATTTTACTTCAAGACAATCTTGCAATCATCCAGGCTCTCTACGGTAGCGAGCGCTTCATAACGCATACCTTCCTTACGCAGGAAATCACCACCATGCTGGAATGCCTTCTCGATGATGAAACCCATTGCCTCAATCGTGGCACCAGCCTTCTCGCAGAGATCCATCACACCCTTGGAAGCATTACCATTGGCAAGGAAGTCGTCGATGAAGATGACATGATCATCAGGAGTCAGATAACTGTCACTTACACATACCGTATAGTCACAGTCTTTGGTGAAAGAGTGAACCACCGAGGTAATCATACCTTCCATCGTCTTTGGCTTCTTTTTCTTTACGAAGACTACAGGAAGATGGGTCAGGTAACCCACCATAATGGCAGGAGCAATACCCGAAGCCTCGATTGTGACAATCTTGTTGTACTTGATGTCCTTGAAGAGTCTGACAAACTCCTTCGCCAAGTCCATCATCAAGATAGGATCCATCTGATGGTTCACAAAGCTATCCACCTTCAGGATTCCTCCAGGAAAGCATCTGCCTTCCTGCATAATTCTTTCTTTCAGTAAATCCATTATTCTGATTTGAAATTGATATGATTGATGATTTACAGCCATCATTCCCATTCCTGCTCTATTCCGCCGGATAAGAAAATGATGACCTGTCTTTTTTATTTTTCCAAATTCTTAGGCAATACAAGATTCAGAATAACTGCGAGCAGGAACACTACAGCCACACAGTTGTCTGCAAATACGGTACGTACAATCTCTGGGAAGATATTAAACATACCCGTTGCCTGAGTGAAACCGAGACCCACACTGAGCGAGAGGCTCACAATCACCATATTGCGCTGGGAGAAACCCGTACGTGCCATCATGCCGAAACCAGCAAAGAGGATGCTACCGAACATCATGATAGTACATCCACCTAATACAGCCTGCGGAATGGTTGTAAGAACATAACCGATAGCAGGGAATACACCACCGATAATCATGATGATGGCACCCATGGCAATTGTGAAGCGATTGACCACGCCCGACATGGCAGCCAAACCTACGTTCTGGCTGAAAGATGTAATAGGAGTACATCCGAAAAGACCAGAAACCGAACTTACATAACCATCACAGCAGACAGCCGCACCCATCTCCTTGGTATTAGGATCACGCTTCAGGGCACTATTGCAAAGCGCTGACGTATCACCGATGGTCTCTGTAGCAGAAACCAGATATACAGCCACTACAGAAAGGATGGCACCTATATTAAACTCTGGAGTAAAAGGCAGAATACGAGGCAAGGCGATGATAGAAAGATTGGTAAGACCACTATAGTCTATCATACCCATAAAACAAGCAAGGATATAACCCACTATCAAACCTACGAGCACGGAAAGAGAGCGAAGGAATCCCTTGGCAAAAATCTGACAGAGAAGACAAGCCAACAAGGTGACAGAACCCACAATCCAGTTGTTCATGCTACCGAAATCGGCAGCACCCTGACCTCCGGCAAAAGAATTGGCACCCACAGGAAGAAGAGAAAAACCAATGGCTGTAACCACCGTAGCGGCTACTACAGGAGGAATCAGTTTGATCCAATACTTGGCAAAAAGTCCGAGTGTACCTTCCACGAGACCACCGATGATGACCGCTCCGATGAGCGTACCCATTCCATGGGCAGCAGCAATGCTGATGGCAAGAGAAAGGAAGGTGAAGGAGATACCCATCACGATAGGGAGGCGTGAACCGATGCGCCATACCGGATAGAGCTGTACCAAAGTACCAATACCGGCGATAACCATACAGTTCTGGATAAGAACGGCGCTGATAGAGCTGTCCAACCCGACAGCACCAGCAAGAATCATGATTGGCGCAATGTTACTTACAAACATTGCCAACACATGCTGAAGACCAAATGGGAGTGCTTTACCGACGGGCACCCTACCGTCAAGTTTGTAGAGATTTTCTATTGACTGTTTCATGTCGTATGTTATTATATTTCGATAAAAATCTAATAGAATTTCCGAAAAGAACCTCTTGGAGTCCAAAAAGATGGCGCAAAAGTACAAAGAAAAACTGAGAAAGTGAAATTTCTCTCCCATTTATTTTGATTTGTCTGCAAATAGATGTACTTTTGCAGGGCAATTAAAAATTCAAAGACAATGGAAAATCCATATATCAAGCAATTCCCCGACCTCATGTCGGGCAAGAAAATCATGTATGTTCACGGTTTCCTCTCTTCCGGACAGAGCGGAACCGTAAAGATGCTTCAGGATCTCATGCCCAATGCTACCTTCGTGGCTGAAGACATACCCGTACATCCGGAAGAAGGTATGGAAATGCTCCTCAAGTTGCAGGAAACAGAGAAACCCGACCTGATTATCGGTACCTCCATGGGCGGTATGTACACAGAAATGCTGAAAGGTACCGACCGCATCCTCGTAAACCCGGCTTTCGAAATGGGCAATACCATGAGCAGTATGACCGGTAAACAGGAATTTCAGAATCCACGAAAGGATGGTGTCAACGAACTGATGGTGACCAAGGGACTCATCAAGGAATACCGTGACATTACCGAACGATGCTTTCAGAATATCACTCCAGAGGAACAGGCAAGGGTATATGGTCTCTTCGGAGACAAGGACCCATTAGTGCATACATTCGACCTCTTCCATGAGCATTATCCCAATGCCATCCGCTTCCATGGCGAGCACCGCCTCATCGACAAGGTAGCCTTCCACTATCTCTGTCCGGTCATCCGCTGGATAGATGACAAGCAAAACGGGAAGGAACGCCCTATCGTATATATCGATTTCGACGCCTTGCACGACAGTTACTGGAAAGCCACAAGCAGTATGCACAAGGCCTACGAGATGCTCATCGAATACTACAATGTATATATCGTAGCCTCAGCACCTACCAACGACCATGAGTATATGGCGAAGGTACAAACCTGGGTGGAGGAATACCTCTCAACCCCTGCCTACAACCATATTCTCTTCACCAATCAGAAGAATCTGCTCTATGGCGACTATTTCATTGACCCACATCCAGCAGAGGATTTCATGGGAACAACGATCGAATATGGCAGCGATGAATTCAAGACTTTCGAGGAGATTGTCACCTTTTTTGATAGATTAGGAGGACAATAACAAAAACAAACAAGGCTCTGATGTCAATTCATTCCATCAGAGCCTCGTTTTGCCTTGGCTTTTTATTCAAAAAGCTTTAGTATTCCGTCTTTGCCGCATTCTCTTCCCACATACGGAAAGCCCCCAACGCCTCATCTCTCATCAGCGCAATCATCGGCTTGTGACGGTCTTCTATCTTGCGGTCAATTTCCTCATAGATAAACTCATCATCAAAACCAATCTTGGCTGCATCCTTTCGGTCGTTGGCATAATAGATACGATCAAGATGTGACCAATAGATGGCACCTAAGCACATCGGACAAGGTTCGCAGGAGGTATAGATTTCACAACCCTCCAGATTGAAGGTTTTCAGTTTGAAGCAAGCCTGTCGTACGCAGTTTACCTCTGCATGAGCTGTAGGATCCTTGTCGATTGTCACACTATTGGAAGCCTCAGCAATGATGATTCCATCCTTGGCAATGACAGCTCCAAAAGGACCGCCACCGTTTCTTACGCTATTTTCTGAGAGCTCAATGGCTCTGTGCATCAATTCTTCTTTTGTCATAATCTAAGTCTTTATACCTTATTATATAATATAGAGGGCTACAAATTTACGAAATATTCTTGAATCCGCAAGGTTTTCTGCATTATTTTTATTACTTTGCAGCCAAAGAGAGATTTTATTGCCCCATGACGGGTAATTATCTTTTGCACAGCATTGATTTACAACCAGGCTCCTACTGCATAAAGAGGTTTGTTGACCATCCACTCCTGATCTTGATAGGGTTTCATCGAGAGTCGCAAGCCTTTGAGATTAGGATGTTTCCCTATGAATGTGCGAAGTGATTTGGCATGCACATTTTCCTCTGCCTTGATTTCAATAGGCGTTATGGTAGTTCCATGCTGAACAATCAAGTCGATTTCCACACGCGAATCATTACTGCTGAAATAGTAAATCGGAATTTGTAGAGCCATTAGTTGGGTTAAGACAAAAAGTTCCGTAAAAGCTCCCTTGTATTCCTTCAGCAAAGTATCGGCTACCAGAATACTTTCTGCAGGAGTATCTACCATTGCACCCATCAAGCCCACATCCAAGACAAAAAGCTTAAATACAGACATTTCTGCATAAAACTTCAATGGCATTCCTGGAGCAGACACACGATTAATCTGATACACCAATCCTGCATCAATCAGCCATTGGATGGCTAACTCAAATTCTGAAGCTCTTGCTCCTTTCTTCAACGCTCCAAAGATAAACTTTTTATTTTCTTTTGCCAATTGTGATGGGATGGAATCCCATACCATATTGATACGTGGCACTTCCTGTAAAGGTGCATGCTTGGAGAAATCTCGTTGATAATCAAACAATATCTGCTTTTGAATGTTACGCACTTCTTCTAAGTTCTTGCTTTCTACAAATTCCAAGACTGCTGCAGGCATTCCTCCTACATAGTAATACTGCCGCAAATAATCTGTCAAACGCAAAGACAGAGAATCTATAAGAGAAAAGTCCTTGGTATGAAGTACATTGATCAATGGCTGTTCACCCATAGCTAACAGAAACTCATCGAAGGTCATTGGATACATCTTTATCATATCCACCTTTCCCACTGGAAATGATGTTCCACTATGAAGGGATATACCCAAGAGCGAGCCAGCTACTGCCACATGATAGGATGGAGCATCTTCGCAGAAATACTTCAGAGAGTTTAATACTACAGGGTTTTCCTGTATCTCATCGAAAATAATCAATGTATTTTCCGGTTCTATATTTACATGGAGCAGAGCGGACAATGAGAGCAAGATTCGCTCAATATTATAGTCTTGCGCAAAAATCTTCTCTACCATTTCGTTTTTGTCGCAATTGACATAAGCCATCTTCTGATAGTATTTGGCACCAAAATCCCGCAAGATATAGGTCTTCCCTACCTGCCTTGCACCATTGACTATCAGAGGCTTACGATTTTTCTTTTGCTTCCATGCAAGGAGCTGTTTAATGACGTTTCTTTCCATAATTACATTTTTTTGCACGAACATTCGCCACAAAGATACACTTTTTCGCACGAACATCCAATAGTTTACTACATTTTTTTGCACGAACACCTTAATTTTTGTAGCAACCCCCAAAGTTAACAGTTAATTATCAATAATTATAAATACCTTTATTATAAGAGTATTTATAATTTTCGTAACTTTGTTGCCTATGAATCAAAACAACATATCCGCCACAGAACTTTTCCTGCGGGTAAGGGAACTCTTGATGCTTCCTGACCTGGAACCTGCTACACGCAACAAGATGATGCACGATACGCTCATCCTCTGCTGCCACGAAGGAGTGAAGAATACGAAACAAGCTTTCGGTAACCTTTTCGCCCAGGTGGATTATCTCTGCAAGGTACATGGCATCAAAATAGCCGACAAGATTGCCATCCAGACCATGCGCCGACACAGCAACAAGCAGGAACCTCTATCGGAGGAAGATCTGAAGTACGATGCCCGTGCGCTCGCCATCTTCATCTCTGCCGTATTCCAGGCTGATATTCCACATGAACTGACCGTTCTCATCCCACATACCAACCGCCCCTACCAAAAGGGACTCGACATCAGCAACCGACGCATCCGCTGCATCGTGAAAAACTGGGACTCGGACTTCATCCATGTGGATATCGACCACGATACTGATGAGGAAGAACATCTCGTTTGTCTCAAAGATGAGGCAAACGGCATCGACCATACCTATCTCTGCGAAATATTGGAGGAAGGCATGCAGCTCAACCTGCTCGACTGTCAGATACGCCAACCAGTCATCACGCCCCGGCTCATCATCGTTGAACCGGATTATCTCATTGACATCAGTAGTATCGCAGCCTGCTTTACCGAGTTCGGTCATCATCCCCTGCTGTATCTCTTGAATCTGATGAAACCCCGTGCCAACACCCAGGCTACCCTACTTGGTAACTTTGCCGGTGCTGCGCTCGACGATATCATCAATTCGCATGGCAAGTATCAGGTGAACGAAACCATCAAGAGTAATTTCAGAGAAAAGGCTCTGGAATTTTGCACCTGCCCCTGGTTTGATGCCAAGAAATTCTATACCGATGCCAACCTGCAGGCTTACAATCTGCAGCAGGTAGTGGATATTCTCTTCCCACGCACCGTCTCCCAGGCACAGATGAATGCCTTTCGGGGCGAGGGCATCTACGACCGGAAGAAAGCCATCCTGGAGCCGTCATTCGTGTGCGAAGCCCTTGGCATACAGGGACGTGTCGATCTGATGACCACCGACTGCAAACTTCTCGTAGAACAGAAATCAGGACGAAACCTCAATATCGAGAGCCATCAGGCAGACCCTAACTACCACAGTTTCCAACTGGTGCCCCACTATGTACAGTTGCTGCTCTACTATGGCGTATTGCAGCACAACTTCAAGTTGGGCAACAATCTCGTCAACATCCGTCTGCTCTACTCCAAGTACCAGCCGCAGAACGGTCTGATGGTGGTAGCCTATTACCAGAAACTTTTCAGGGAAGCCATCGAATATCGCAACCAACTCGTTGCCGCTTCTTTTGAAATAGCCAAGAAGGGATTCGAGCATGCGCTGAATGAGTTTACCCCTGATGTTCTTAATGTAGCAGGCACCCAGGACTTCTTCTACAACAAGTACCTGAAGCCACAACTGGCAGACATCACCGACCCGCTTCATGCACTCAGTCCTTTAGAAGAAGCCTACTTCTGCAGGATGATGACTTTTGTGCTCCGCGAACAGATGATTTCCAAAGTAGGTGCCCAGGAAGGAACCAATACTTCGAGCAGCGATCTCTGGACGATGCCCCTTGCCGAGAAAAAGGATGCGGGCAACATCTATACCGACCTCCATATCATCAGAAAAGAACAGAGTGGAGAAGGTAGCGGTTACGATACCATTACCCTGAGCGTACCCGACCAAGGCAAGGACTTCCTGCCCAATTTCCGTATCGGCGACATGGTATATCTCTATACCTACAAACAGAAAGAAGAACCAGACGTCAGGAAAGCTATATTATATAAAGGTGTATTGCAGGAGATTCATTCCCATGAAATCGTGGTACATCTCAACGATGGTCAACAGAATGCTGACATCTTCGAAATGGACAAGCCATACGCTATCGAGCATGGTACTACCGATGCCAGCACCGGTGGAAGCATCCGCAATCTGCACCAGTTTATCTGTGCACCTCAAGAGAAGCGCGACTTGCTATTAGGGCAGCGCCCTCCCCGCCGCAACACCTCGCTCACGCTGACCAGACATTATGACGAAGTGCTTGACGATATCATCCTGAGAGCCAAACAGGCACAGGATTACTTTCTGCTCGTGGGACCTCCGGGAACAGGAAAGACAAGTCGTGCCTTGAAGTTTATGGTAGAAGAAGCATTGAACGATGGAACAGGAATGCCGACAGCAGAAAGCATCGCCGCTGGAGGAAAGACGGCTCAAAAGCCAGCCTCTTCCATCCTACTGATGAGCTATACCAATCGTGCCGTGGATGAAATCTGCGAGATGCTGGTAGATTCCGGCATCCCATTTCTGCGACTCGGTAGCGAATATTCCTGCGATGAGCGATTCCGTCCATATCTGATAGAAAAAGCCATTGCCCAATGTCCGAAGTTGGAAGCCATCAAACAATATATAATAGGTACGCGCGTCATCGTGGGAACAACCTCGATGATGACCTCCAAGCCTTTCATCTTCAATCTGAAGCATTTCAAGCTTGCCATCATCGATGAATCGAGTCAGATTCTGGAACCCAATCTCATCGGATTGCTTTCAGCTATAGACAAGTTTATCCTCATCGGAGACTATAAGCAACTGCCAGCGGTGGTACAGCAGAGTGAACAGGACTCTGCCATTCCTACCATCAACGACAGTCAGCAAAACAGCCTGATGGATATGAGTATTCTACAGGACATCTGCCTTACCAACTGCCGCAACTCCCTTTTCGAGCGCCTCATCCGCTGGGAAGGCCATGAGCATCGTACCGATTTCATCGGCATTTTGCGCCGTCAAGGACGAATGCATCCAGAAATAGCCGAGTTCCCAAACAAGATGTTCTATCGCCGGGAACAACTGGAACCGGTACCATGCAAGCACCAGTTGGAAACCCAACTTGCCTATTCTCTTCCATCAGAGGATGAACTCGATGAACATCTGAAGAATCATCGTATGATATTCATACCATCAGAATTCTGCAAGGAGCCGAATATTTCCGACAAGATCAATGCCAACGAAGCAGAAATCGTAGTAGATATACTTCGCCGCATACACCGATATTACGGAGATCAGTTCGATAGTCAGAAAACAGTGGGAGTCATCGTACCTTACCGCAACCAGATAGCCATGGTGCGCAAGGGAATCGAGAAACTTGGTATTCCAGAACTGGAGAAAATCAGCATCGACACCGTAGAAAGATACCAGGGCAGCCAGCGTGATGTCATCATCTACAGTTTTACCATCCAGAACATCTGGCAACTGGACTTCCTGGCAGGAAACAGTTTTATAGAAGACGGTCATATCATCGACCGTAAACTGAACGTAGCCATCACTCGTGCAAGAAGGCAAATGATTATGACCGGTAATCCTAAAATTCTCCGTAATAATCAGATTTTTAATGATTTAATGGAATACATAAAAGGAAAAGGCGGCTTTTTTGAGAAATTTCATTGAAAAAGTTTGGCGGTATGGAAATAAAGTCCTATCTTTGCAAAAGAATAGAAAAACAAAGATAATTCAATAGAGATAAAAGATACAGGATTCCGGTGCTTAACTGGCACCGGGATTCTTTATTTTTTACCCCTCTAAGAAATCACATTAATAACTATAAATTAATAAGAAGAATTATGGCTTACATGTCACAAGAAGGTTACGATAAACTCGTAGCAGAACTAAAACAGCTCACTACAGTAGAGCGCCCAAAGGCATCAGCCGCAATTGCTGAAGCCCGAGACAAGGGTGACCTAAGTGAGAACTCAGAGTATGATGCCGCTAAGGAGGCACAGGCTCATCTTGAAGATAAAATCAATCGTATCAAACTCACCATTGCCGAGGCTAAGATCATCGACACCAAGCAGTTGAGCACCGATTGCGTGCAGATTATGTCTAAGGTGGAAATGACCAACATGGTCAACAAGGCAAAGATGACATATACTATCGTGAGCGAAAGCGAGGCTAACTTGAAGGAAGGCAAAATTTCCATCAAGACTCCTATCGCACAGGGATTGCTCAACAAGAAGGTGGGCGAGATTGTAGAAATCAAGATTCCTCGCGGCACCATCAAGCTCCGTATCGACAAAATCTCATTTGAATAAAAATAAAGGAACTATCATATCGGCTCCCAAGCCCTTATGGCAGTTCCTTTTATTATGACATGTAAGCCCACTAAATATAATATCAAATGAGAATGATGCGAAGAGAGAGAAATAAAGTTTCTATTATAAATGTTTAATTGAAAGAGATTATGGCAAGTATTTTTTCTAAGATTGCAGCGGGAGAGATTCCCAGCTACAAATGCGCAGAAAGCGATAAGTTCTACGCTTTTTTAGACATTAGTCCTATCGGCAAGGGACACACATTGGTCATTCCTCGCAAGGAAGTGGATTATATCTTTGATATGGAAGACGAAGACCTCGCTGAGTTTGAAGTATTCGCCAAAAAAGTAGCAAAGGCCATCAAGGCTGCTTTCCCTTGCAAAAAAGTGGCACAGGTTGTTTTGGGTCTGGAAGTTCCTCATGCACACATCCACCTCATCCCTATGAACAGTGAGGCTGATGTCAACTTCCGCAAGGAACATCTCAAACTGACTGAAGAGGAATTCAAGGAAATCTCTAACAAGATCTACACAGAATTTCAAAAAAATGAGAAAGACTAAGAAATGAGAAATGACAAATGAGAAATTAGAAATGAACGGCTATCTTGCTGCATTTCTAATTTCTCATTTGTCATTTCTAATTATATTAAATGTATTCTTCGCCCTTCTTCATTTGCACTTCATTCACATATTTGCGAACCAATGCAGAGGAATCTTCTTTCTTGCAGATCAAGAGTACATTGTCCTTCTCTGCTACAATGAAACCATCCAAACCATTGAGAACTGCGAGTTTGCCCTTTGGCAGTTTGATGACATTACGATGGCAGTTTTCCATCATGACATCACTATCTATAATCACATTATCATCCTCGCTCTTCTGCATTGCCTCATAGATACTGTGCCAGGTACCGAGGTCAGCCCAACCGAAATCACACTTCAATACAGATACATTGTCTGACTTCTCTAAGATGGCATAATCTACGGAGACATTTGGATATGAAGGGAAATTCTGCTTCATATAGGCATTCTCTGTCTCCACATCAAAAGTGCGATAAGACTCATCGAAACCTCTCAGCACAGCAGGCAGAATTTGAGAAAAACTCTCACGTAAATGCTTGACATTGGAAATGAAAATACCTGTATTCCAATAAAATTCACCACTATCAACAAATATTTTGGCAAAATCACGCTCAGGTTTCTCTGTGAATGACTGAACATTATAGAGATTATCCCCTTCTGCATCGCCCAACTGGATATAACCATATCCTGGTTCAGGACGGGTTGGTTTTACACCTAACGAGAGAAATCTATCGTTTTCAGCAACAAAAGCCAGTCCTTTCAGTACATTTTCCTTGAAAGCTTCCTCATTGAAAACAGCCTGATCGGAAGGAGTGGTAATCAGGCAGGCTTTCGGATTCAACTGCGAAACACGATGGTTTGCCCAAGCTACACTTGGAGCCGTATTGCGATGAATCGGTTCTGCCATGATTCGTTCAGCAGGAATCTGAGGCAACTGTTCCCTGACCAGTTCCACATATTCCTCATTAGTATTGATAAAAATATGGTCGGCAGGCACAATCTTCACCATTCTATCGTAGGTCTGCTGCAACTGGGTACGCCCCACCCCGAAGAAATCGATAAATTGTTTCGGGTAATTGCTTCGACTGCATGGCCAAAGTCTTCTACCCTTACCACCTGCGAGTATCACGCAATAATTGTTGCTATCATTTATTGTCATAAATTAAGAAACTTAATTGTTAGTTTTGAAATTCTGATGTAAAGGTAAAAAATATATGTGAACCAACCAAGTTTTTTTCCACAAATTAATATAGATAAGGTGAAAAACAACAAAAATTTAGTGTTTTCGAAATAAAAATGCATTTTTTTGAAAAAAAGTCAGCAAAAAGTTTGCCAGTTCAAAAATTATTAGTACCTTTGCAACCGCAAATAAGCCGAGAGGCATTCGCCCAGATGGCGGAATCGGTAGACGCGCTGGTCTCAAACACCAGTGGAGCAATCCATCCCGGTTCGATCCCGGGTCTGGGTACAAAGAGCTGCAAATCGAAAGATTTGTGGCTCTTTTTTTTATCCCACAGATTTCACAGATTTACACAGATTTAAGTTTTGGCGTCGAAAAATATCTGTGTAATCTGTGAAATCTGTGGGACTTTTCTCTTTATCTCCACCATCACGCTGGAGACATTCATCCTATTTCACGATGGTATTACTTCACAATCACTTTGATTCCATTTACAATATAAATGCCTGAAGGCACAGGAATCACTTGTCTTTCACCTGCCTGAACTGCAACTGAAGTTACTTTCTGTCCACTCAGATTAAAGATCTTTACGGTCTGAGAGCGGTCAGATGATATGATAATCTCGCCATTGCCACCATAGATACCCTTGTTCAAGGAAATGGTTGAAATACCAGAAGGCTGACCAGCTACATAAACAACCAAATTAAAAGGTTTCAACGGATAATAACTACCCGAATTCACGATGTAAAGTTTGTTTTCAGACAATGTATTTGGAATATTGTAATAACTACCATCTGTCAAACTTACGAACCACAAATCAGAGATGATAGTATTGCCTCCCAACTCATTAGGATCGAAAGACTTAGAAATCGTAGTGGTCGCTCCATTACCAGGAATGCGTACCGTCTCAAAACGAGGAACAAAGCTTCTTTCATTCGTACTATATGCTACCAAGGCATATTTCAACAAAGCTGTACCTCCATCGTTCTTGATAGCAAAATTGAATTGGGCAAAAGCATCATTCGTCTTTGGAGCTTTCACTTTATTACTACCATAAGTCGCCTTTTCGGTCTCATATTCATTTGGAGCCGCATTGGTCCATGCCTTTACAACTGTGAATACAGGGGCTGCAGGTGTTGCTTCCACCGTAAACTTTTTGCCATTAACAAAGACATTTTCTGCTCCTGCATCAGTCAACCAAAGATATAAATCACCTTCCGAAGGAGACAACTCTACTTTTCTGGTAATAGAACTATGCGCAGGAACCGTGACATACACATCCGTCGCGGCTTGGTCTGGCATAGTAGCAGTCGTATTGCTGAAGATATTGATGGCTCCCAAATATTCGATATCACCCTGATTCTGGATAGTAATTTCAAAGCCATTGGTAAATCCACCCAATAGTTCTTCGGTTGGAGTGATATCTGCTTTCAATTGCGAGCGAACCCGAGTAAGTTTTTGAGCTGTAGCCTCAACGACATAAGGTCGCATTTCAGAATTAGCGCATTTGTTCCAATGAACATGATCGGTACTGTAAATCGCATAGATCGTGGTCTGTCCGATTGGGAAAGCATAATCAAATTCAAATAAGAAAGTATTACCATAAGTTCCGCCATTATCTTGAATACCCTTAAAAGAGAATTTCTTAACCCCAGAGATTGGAACATAAGTACCATCAGACTTCAATATACCATAAGCTAAAGAGCCTGTCATATCCTGGCGTCCCTGATTACAGAAATAATTCTGTATTTTCAGAGCAAACTTATCTGAAACCTGATTTCTTGTATCCTTAGTCAGTTCAAAAACAGACATTTTATCCCAATAGCTCTGCACAATAGGGACAAAAGGTGCTACAGGCTCATCTACCTTACCATTATCAGGAGCCACACCAACCAACATACTACAACTGCGGTTGTAACCATCCTGTGCATTACCGGAGCCGACACCACCCTTCTCAGGATTCAAAATCGTAACATCGAAATAACCATTCTGATAGCCTCCCCAGCCCCAGTTGATATGATAAAGTCCCTGTCCATCGGAACCGTCACAGATAAACTGATGACCACCATCAGTAGAAGAACCTGAATAGAAAACAGGACGCCCAGCAGCCAATTCATTGTCAAGAATCTGAGTCCATTCTGCCAGAGAATATAAAGAACGGGATAAATCCAGCATCATATCGGCATCATATCCGAAATACTTAGCCAAAGGTGCTGGCGTAAGATTTGCACCCGACATTTCACCATACCCCATCTTCACGGCAGCTCCACAATGAAACATCAGTTTGGCTACGGCATTGGCCTGTGCTTCGGTATAACTACCCTCGGCACTACTATAGAAAGGTAACATGTTGTCCCAATCATATACGCCATCACTCTTGCTGATAGCAGGAACAGCTACATCTCTGCCATACCATTTCCTGGTATATTCAGGAATATCCTGCAACAATTGTTTAGGATGCTTATAATAAGCCATCATCTGTGCCATAGCCGTAGCCACACAACCAGTGACTGCCCGATTTTTTCCATCATAAATCGGACACATATTATTAAAAGGCTGACCCTGATTCCATGCAATATTACCCAATAATGGAGAAACAGCCTTGGAATGGGTAGTATTTACCGAAGAACGGTAAGCTTTTACCTCTGCCAAATTGCGCAGAGTAGCTTGATCGCCCTTGGTCACAGCCTCTACCATCTCCTGATAAGCCTTCATGAAGTTCTTATAACTTTCTGGAAGAGAAGCCTCATCATAAGTTCCCTGATCGGTATAACCTACGATTTCCGGCAAACAATCATCGCCGGACACAATCGTAAAACCCTTTCCCTCACCATGAGGAAAAACATAATAACTGGCAGTTTCCTGATCAGAAGCCTGAGATTTCTGAGTTTTGTCACCAAAACCGAAAGACTTCGCCTGTGATTGAGCAGACTCATCCATGACGACACCCAACAAAGCAGCCTGGCGCTCTGCTATCTGCTTGGCTTGTCGGAAACTACGTGGTCCTGCAAATGCTGATACAGAGATCAGCAACAGGGCTGACAACAATAGGTGTAAACGAATACATTTCATAAGCAATATATCAAAAGTTTAATTGAGTTGTATCGGCCACAAATATACGACAAATATTCTACATTTGCAAGTTTTTCCTAAGAAAATTCTGCAAATTGCTATATTCCCATGAGCGAAAACGTTTGCGATATAATAATATCCCATTTATTTGGCGATAAGAAATTAAATGCGTATTTTTGCAACATCAACTGCAACATGCAGAACAAGAAATAATAGCTATTTATTAATAACTCTATTAAACCCAGATTAATTCATGAAGAAATTTTTCAGTTTCGTATTTGCATGCCTTGCAACTTTTGCGTCACAGGCAGCAGAAACCAACAATTATGACGAGCTTTACCAGAATCTTCCATTCCAGATGGAGAAGGTAACACGCCCTCAATTCCCTGCCAACGAGGTTAACCTCAAGGATTTCGGAGCTATCGGCGATGGTTCTACGCTTTGTACTGATGCTTTCAAGAAAGCGATTGATGCACTGGACCAGAAAGGCGGTGGTAAACTGATCGTTCCACAAGGTGTATGGTTTACAGGTCCTATCACACTGAAAAGCAACATCAACCTGCATATCGAAAAAGGTGGTGTCATCCTCTTTTCTGCTGATATCAACCTCTATCCTCTCGTAGAAACCTCTTTCGAAGGTCTTGACACCCGCCGCTGCCAGTCTCCTATCTCTGGTAGAAACTTAGAGAACGTGGCTATCACCGGTCAGGGTGCCATCGATGGAAACGGCGAATATTGGCGGCCATTGAAGAAAGCCAAGGTTACCTCAGCTCAGTGGAAAGAGATTACTTCCCGTGGTGGTGCTTTCAAGAATCCTAACTACTGGTTCCCTTCTGAGGCTGCTCTCAAAGCTGATGAAAAAGGCGCTGGCATGAACGTTCCTCTCGGCATTACAACCGAAGAAGGCTGGAATGAAGTGAAAGACTATCTCCGTCCTGTGATGGTAAGTCTCATCAGTTGCAAGAACGTTTGGCTCAACGGTGTCATCTTCCAGAACTCTCCAGCCTGGAACATCCATCCTTTGATGTGCGAGAATGTACTTATTGAGGATGTATTGGTACGCAATCCTTCTTTTGCTCAGAATGGTGATGGCCTTGATTTGGAATCATGCAAGAACGCACTGATTGTCAATTCTACTTTTGACGTAGGCGATGATGGTATCTGTATCAAGAGCGGTAAAGACCTCGACGGAAGAAAGCGTGGCATTCCATGTGAAAACGTGATTGTCGATGGATGCACCGTTTTCAAGGGTCACGGCGGTTTCGTGGTAGGTAGCGAAATGAGCGGTGGTGTCAAGAACATTATGGTACGTGATTGCCAGTTCCTCGGTACTGATGTTGGTTTACGTTTCAAGAGTGCCCGTGGTCGTGGCGGTATCGTTGAGAACATCTACATCCAAAATATGTCTATGTTTGATATCCAAACCGATGTGATCACCTTTGATCTCTATTATGGTGGAAAATCAGCAGTTGAAGTATTAAACGATGGCGACCAGAAGAAGCAGCAGGTGGTAGATATGAAGAAGGTAGATGAAACCACTCCAGCCTTCCGCAATATCGATATCAATCACGTCATCTGCCGTGGCGCACGCCGTGCCGCCTACTTCAATGGTCTTCCTGAGATGCCTGTACAGAACATCAGCATCAAGGATATGGAGGTGAACAATGCCGAACAAGGTATCGTTATCAACCGCACCGATGGTGTGAAGTTGGAAAACATCAAGGTTTCTGCCAAGACTCATACCTTTGATGCCAAGAATTCCAAGAATGTAAGTGTCAACGGAAAGACATATAAGAAAATAGATGCCAACGGTATCACCCTTGACTTCTAATTTTCTCAAGATTATATCAATTACTTTAGATTACAGTCCTGCTTTTTCTGACATCATCTGAATCTCCTTTTTCAGATAATCATAGAAAGCAGGACTTTCTATAACCTCTATATGACCAAACAAGCCTAAAACAAATCTGGAGATACCTATATAACTTGCCATTTCTGCTTCAAAAATCCATGATTTCTCCGTCTCTTTCACGATGAAATCGGCAGATTTTGGATATTCTTCTACGAAAACATTATATGCAAGCTGATCCAAACGAAGCTTGACCGGTAAGCGTTCATCTCCACTAAACATAAAGAGATCGGTAAACATCTGCTTATGTTTTGCTTCATTACTCCACTCCAAATCAAGCAAAATTACATCTCCCATACGCGCCACCTTAAACGTCTTGTTCATCTTCGAACTTAATTCATAGCAGCGCACATCATTATTATTGTTCATCATGAGGAAAGGCTCTACCACGCGGTCGCTCATACTTTTGCTGTGTGGTGAAGAGTAATTCATAATTTTCACAAGTCTATGACGCTTGATGGCATCATAAAGCACACTCACATGATGAGCAGCCTGTTCACGTAATTGAGGATTAGAAAGGATGTTTAAGTCATAAAAACGGTCCAGTTTTCGACGCAGACGCTGGATAATGGCATTATTATCCTCCACCTTATTTAATATAGAGAGCATCGTCAGGGCTTCCTCCTCTGTGAAATTGATGGTTTCAAAGAGATGTTTGAAGAAAGGCGATTCTCTGTCCAGACTATAAATCTTTCCATTTTTCTCCACCTTGAATCCCCAATCACGGAAACTCTCCAAATAATAATAGAGCATACGGCGGGAAATGCCTATTCTGTCACAAATGGCATCTACCTCATAACGATGATTCTCGGTAAGGAGAAGCATCAGATTCATTTCTTTTTCTAACTTATCGTGGCGCATAATCCTTGTTGATCCGTTTTAAAGGGAAAAGGTTCTGATTTCTGTTAATAGACCTTAACCCAACAACACTTTTAACATAAAAACTCAGAAAGTGAACATATATTGCACAAAAGCCCATTAATTTTGCATGCAGAATCAGAAAACAATATGTAAAACCCTTTAAAATATAAGAAAATGGAAAAGAATATCATCTTATCAGGTAATTTGGCAAAACAGTTTGCAAATGGAGAATACCATCAGTTTGAACCATCTGCCGACGTAAAGTTTCTCATTGATAGTATCAGAAACGCAGCAGGCAAGATAAAAGTACCTGTAGAATGGCTCCGCAAATATTACTCCACTGTATTGGAAAAAGAAATCAGCATGAAGCAAACTGCCCTCCTGTTAGAGACTCAATTTGCTTTCACGTTAGGAGTCATACCTGCAGACATTCATTTGGGTCTCCGTGCTTGCTTTTTAGGTTGGTTTGCCTGGTGTCTGCTGAAATGCAAGAAAGCCTTCAAAGATGCTTAATCCTTGAAATCAAGACTTAATTCACCAGAACCCAAAAGATTATAGCTCATGCGATGATAAGGAGTCACACCATATTCCTTAATGGCTGCACGATGCTTCTTGGTAGGATATCCCTTATTGCCTTTCCAGTCATACTGCGGATATTCTTCGGCCAAAGCATCCATGTAATCATCACGGTAAGTTTTTGCAAGGATGCTGGCTGCTGCTATCGACATATACTTTCCGTCACCTTTCACGATGGTTGTATAAGGTAAATCCTTGTAGGGTTTAAAACGATTACCATCTACAATGATTGCCTCCGGACGAACCTTCAGCTGATCCAAAGCACGGTGCATGGCCAAAAAACTGGCATTTAGAATATTAATTTTATCGATTTCATCGGGTGTAACTACACCTACAGCCCAAGCTACAGCGTCCCGTTCAATCTGTTCACGGAGTGCCTTACGCTTCTTATCTGTAAGTTTCTTACTGTCGTTGAGATCTGGATTTTGATAACCAGGAGGTAGAATGACGGCAGCAGCATATACGCTTCCTGCCAGGCATCCACGACCTGCTTCATCGCAACCAGCCTCAATCTTATCCTTATAATAATGACTTTCCAACATAGCTAAAACATTTGAGCTACTCGCTTAACTCCTGCAACGAGGGCATCTACTTCCTCCTTCGTATTATACAAGGCGAAGCTGGCACGGACGGTTCCTAAAATACCATAACGATCCATCAGAGGCTGTGCACAATGATGACCAGTTCTGACAGCGATACCCAAACGGTCGAGCAATGTACCCATATCCATGTGATGAATATCTCCTACCAAGAAGCTGACAACAGCATCTTTACCCTCCTGCTCACCAAAAAGTCTGATTCCATCGATGGTTTTCATCTGTTCCATACAGTAGCGGGTCAACTCCTGCTCGTGCTTGGCGATGTTGTCCATACCGAGAGCAGAGACATAATCGATGGCTTTTGCCAAACCATGAGTAGCCACATAGTCAGGAGTTCCTGCTTCGAACTTAAAAGGCAACTTCTCAAAAGTGGTCTTCTCGAAGCTCACACTTTCAATCATTTCGCCTCCTCCTTGGTATGGAGGTAACTTATCGAGCCATTCTTCCTTACCATAAAGAACGCCGATACCTGTTGGTCCATAAATCTTATGTCCGCTGAAAGCAAAGAAATCACAATCCAAGTCCTGCACATCCACAGCAAAGTGAGGAGTACTCTGGGCACCATCCACCATCACAGGTACATCATGCTCATGCGCAATCCTGATCATCTCCTTTACTGGATTCACCGTACCTAATACGTTGCTCACTTGGGCAATACTTACGATTTTAGTACGATTAGTGAACAAATGAGTGAATTCATCGAGGTTAATCTCACCTTTATCATTAATAGGAATAACACGGATGGCAATTCCCTTCTTAGCAGCCTGCAACTGCCAAGGCACGATATTGGAATGGTGCTCCATTGTAGAAATAATCACCTCATCGCCCTCGCTCATAAACTCATCACAGAACGATGAAACCACAAGATTTAAACTTTCTGTAGTACCACGGGTAAAGATAATTTCCTCAATCTTAGGCGCATTGATAAACTTACGTACGGTCTCACGAGCTGCCTCATGAAGATCGGTAGCCTGCTGAGAAAGATAATGCACACCACGATGCACGTTGGCATTTACATTAAGATACTCATCGCGCATGGCATCAAGTACACACAATGGCTTCTGCGTTGTAGCCGCATTATCCAAATACACCAACGGTTTATCATATACAGTTCTCGATAAAATCGGGAAATCTTGACGTACTTTATTTATATCATACATAATCCTAAGACCTTTTATATCGTTTAAAAAAGGCGCTCCTCAAGCAGAGGAACGCTTTATTATTTATTTACAGAGTTTGCAACCCTCACACTTATTGAGTTCGCCACGGAATCGCTTCTCAACGAGATGATGCAGGCGGTCGCGCAATGGCTCCAGCTCCATCTTGTCGATGACTTCGTTGATAAATGCAAACTGAAGGAGCAACTTAGCCTCCTCACGGCTCACACCACGCTGCTGCATATAGAACAAGGCAGCATCGTTGAGCTGACCGACAGTGCTGCCATGCGCACACTTCACATCATCGGCATATATCTCCAACATAGGCTGGGTGAACATACGGGCAGTCTTGGTGGCACAAAGATTCTGATTAGTTTCCTGAGATATTGTCTTCTGAGCACCATGACGTACCAACACACGACCAGCAAAGGCTCCTCGGGCCTCACCATCGAGTACATATTTATAAAGTTCATTGCTGGTACAATGTCCCACCTGATGATCGATGAGTGTATTGTTATCCACCACCTGATTCTTATCGGCAATGACACAACCATTGCAGAAACATTCTGCTCCCTCGCCCTTGAACACCAAGTCGAGACGGTTGCGGGTGATACCATTATGAAGGGTTATCACATTATGGTTCACACGGCTGTTGGCCTGCTGCTCTATATAAACATTGCTGACACGACGGTTCTTGTAATGAGTCTCCTCAAGACAATAAAGATCAAGACTCGCATTCTCGCCTACAAAAGCCTCAATAACCTGTGTGGCAAGGAAATTCTTGTCGTCAGCTGCATGGTCGCAGAAAAGGAACTTTGCCTCAGCGCCCTGCTCCAAGACGATGAGAACACGACGATTCACCATCAGGTCGACATCCGAGCGAAGAATATTGATGACCTGCACAGTACGCTCCACCTTTACATTCTTGGGCACATAGATGAACAAGCCATCCTGAGCCAAGACTGTATTCAGGGCAGTAATGCCATCCTCGTCTGTTTTGGCAATCTTAGCATAGTATTTCCCGATGAATTCAGGGTTTTCTGCAGCAATCTTGCTCAAAGAATCCACGATAACGCCCTCTGGAAGTTCTACCTTTGGAAGAGCTTTGTTGTAGAAAGCATCATTAACCACGAAGTATAGCGAAGTACTGAGATTGGGCACATCACAACGGAAAGCCTGATAAGGGTCTACAGGAATCTCCAGTCGATTCAGGTTCAAACCATAGTCGGGCTCGAAGATGGCACTCATATCTGTGTACTTGTATCTCTCCACCTTGCGAGAAGGAAAGCCCAGGCGACGGAAGTCCTCAAAAGCTGCATCGCGCACAGCATTGAGAACCTCGGCACTGTTCTTCTTGATCATTCTCGACGAAGACTGATACAAGTCTAAATATTGTTTTTCTGAATGCATAATATTCAATTTATAATTAATAAACAACAATGAATAAACAGAGGCTTGCCTTTCATGGCAAAGCCTGTTATGATTGAGACATTATCATTTATTCTTTTTCATCTACCTCAGCCTTGATCCAGTCGTAGCCACGAGCCTCAATCTCCTTGGCAAGTTCAGGAC
>OLIS01000500.1_pt1 | contig 30635 bp, 40 predicted proteins | sample 1601351 | NCBI WGS metagenome assembly OLIS01 (sample SAMEA2452122, study PRJEB22498) | human gut metagenome | biome: human feces; feature: human gut; material: feces | place: Australia | collected 2012
CAGGTGGGGCGAGGGTAGAAATATTTTTCCTGAGTAGTCAGGAAACACGCTAAATAGAACGCAATTAAGCTATGTAAAAGAAATTTTACATTCGCTCTATTGAAAAGGACTTGCGGGAGTTTCCATGAGTATGATTGCTGATAAGATTGGTATCAAAAAGCCATCGCTTTATAAGCATTTTTCATCCAAGGATGAAATTGTGGAAGCAATGTATCAGTTTCTCAGAGAACAGTCCAAGAAAAATGCCAATATAAAGCCTGTGGATTTCAGCAGCTTTTTCAAGGGAAAACTGCATATGAAGTATTGCAAGGAGTGGTGCAAGGTTATGTCAATATGAATCATCAGGAAAAGTTGCTTACATTTTATAAGGTGATATATTCAGAGCGTAGCATTCAGCCGATGGCAGCCAGAATCGTTGCGGAAGAAACAGAGAGAATGATCATTGCAACAAAACAGCTATTTTATGCAATGGAGTGGATATCGGCAGTGGGATTTTCCATGTTTCCATTAAGTGACAGTGGCTATGCAGGAACATTTCAGGATAAAATGCATATTCTTTCAACGATTTTAGTTGTACTGCTATCCATCGTTTCGCTTGTGATGCTTATCATAGCCGGAGCGAAGAGGAAAGAATATCGCAGTTTCGGTGTGTTTGCAGGAATTGCTCTGGGAATGATGTTGGTTGGTGCACTTGGAATGAATATCGTACCGAAAGAATATTTTGGAGTTGTGGAAAGATTTAGTGTTTTTGCGATGGTAGGATATAATGCGGTGCTAGGTGTGCAGTTGTTTCGAATGGATTTTAACTATGCTGATACAGTAGATATGGATAAAAAGATGAGATAAATTGCAACTTACATGCTCATATGTGCAACATAGTGTGTAGAGCATAGACAGTTATAGGAAAATCATATATAACGTAGAAGTATTAATTGAATGTTTGAAGAAGGAGAAACAATTGGTGAAAGCAGTGATTTCAGATAAATGGATTTTGTGTCCTGATTGTGGAGCAAAAACCAGGACACAGATATTGGAAGATACAGAACTGAAGCATTTTCCTTTATTTTGTCCTAAATGTAAAAAGAATTATATTATTGATGTCAGAAATAGAATAGTGGAATATCAAACAGACGCCAGACGCTAAGACGCAGAGCATACTAAATAGTTGCCCTGCGTCTTTTCTTACTAAAAATGAGGATAGAAGAAGTTATATGTGGAAAATATTGATCATTATATCGGTGAATGTAGGTTGGTATAGCATGAAAGAAGCAGAGAAAAAGGTGAAGCCAGGAGCAGAAATCATTTATATGGGATGGATTATGGCAGGAAAAATCAAAGGATATCCGGAAGCTGCCAGAAAGTATAATATCAAGGCAGTATGCGGTGTTGGAATGGGACAGACTGGAACACAGCTTACAGAGGTAAGAGCAAAAAATAAAATTCCACAGAGGATTCCTCTTTTTACACTGCAGGGAACCTTTGATATCAGAAAACTTCATGGTGTTTACAAAATGATGATGAATGTCATGGTAAAGACCGCCGGAAAAGCATTGGCGGATAAATCCGACAGGACATCGGAGGAGGCGAACTAACATGAGAGTGGAAACGGAAAGACTTTATTTACATCCAATCAGTAACGATGAGATGCACAGTCTGATTGAAAAGGAAGCGGACGCAGAAATGAAGCAGGCGTATACCGAAATGCTGGAGGGATGCCTTATGGAACCTGACAACAGAATATGGTATGCGGTCTGGAATATGGAATTAAAGAATGCTCCAGAAACAATTGTAGGTGATTTTTGTTTCAAAGGGCTTGGAAAAGATGGCGTAGTGGAAATCGGATATGGATTAAGGGAAGAATTTATGCATCAGGGGTATATGGTAGAAACTGTAAAGGTAATCACAGAATGGGCTTTATCGAGGAAAGGAGTGTATTTTGTAGAGGCAGAGACAGATCCAGAAAATGTTGCATCGCAAAATGTTTTAAGTAGAGCCGGTTTTGTGAAGAATGGAGCAACAGGAAATAAATCCGCAGGATACAACAAGAGCAGAGGCATTTGAATTATGGATGAATGCACCAAATCCAATGGTAACTTTTTTCAAGAAAATTGATGTGACAAATCTGGTACATATTAGCAGAAAATATAAATGGAAATTAAATATGGTACTAATTGCAGCAGCAATGTCGCTCGCATTGTGTGCGTGTGGAACAGAAGCAACAGGCTCTATGAGCATTACGGAGACAGGTGAGCAGCAGACACAGACAAAAAAGCCATCCTATTTGGAGCTTGACAAGGTATTAGATGAAATCAACACAGAAATAAAGCAGGGAACAGCCGGAAGCGGTTCAACTTCAATAAAAGTTACAGCACACTTATTAAATTGGGGTGTAGATAAGGCTGTAAAATAGAGGATTGATGCACTAAATAATCATTTACAAGAGAGTTGGCATGAAAATTGCAGTTTGTATAACTAAAATCTCAACTTTCCTTATTTTATGCGACTTGGCGGTATGCCTTGCCACTCTATATGTATCCTTTTCCCTTGTTTTTGCCCTTATGAGGTATCTACAAGGGAAAGTTTTTCTTATTCGATTTTATTCTCCAACCACCTTATCAAGTAGTCGGGCTGAGTTTCGCTTACCTTCTCGGTTAGCGTGTGCATAGACATTCATAGTGGTACTTACATCCGAGTGTCCAAGTAATTCCTGTACATCCTTTGGTGCTGCTCCATTTGAGAGCAGGTTTGTGGTATAAGTGTGTCGCAGGGTGTGGAAGTGGAAATTATCATCAAGCTCCGACAATCGTTTCCTTGCTGTCCTTAAAGCTGTCTCAACCGTTGCAGGGGCTTCGTATGCTCCGTCCGGTCTGATACATACAAGGTCAATCTCGTTGTAATCAAGCGGAATGTCCTCTGTGCCATCCAAATGATAAAGCTCATAGTAGATACGATTCTTTTCCTTAACTTCCCTGTAGTAGTTCCTCTGATAGAGTTCTCCGTAACTGAATACCTGCTTTCTCTGTTCCTTTTTCGCTTTCTTTAAGATGTCAGCGAGCGTATCACAGAAATCCACGATACGGACTTTCTTTCGCTTTGTCGGACCAATCTCGGTCTTGTGCCTTGCTCCGTTGTAACGGACACTTCTTCGTACTGTCAGATACTGTTCCTCAAAGTTAATGTCACTCCAAGACAGTCCGCATACCTCTCCAAGTCTAAGACCTGTGTAGTACGCTATCTGTACCGGCAGGACAGCAGGCTTGTTTCTTTCTTCCAGATACTCCATAAGCGTTTGATACTGCTCTGGTGTAATCGGGTTGATAACCTCTGCATCCTCATCATTATCAGAAAACAAATCCACATCTTCCTCGGCTTTCCTACGCATTACCACATACTGCATTGGATTGAATGTGATGTACTGCTTTGGAAAGACTGCAAATCGGAAGGACTGTTGCAGGACTGCGTGGAAAGAACGGATATAGTCGATGGTGTAACCCTTTGACTTAAAATTTCCTTCCTCACCGCCAAATGCAAGTAAATCCATAAACTTCTGCAAATGCTCCGAAGTGACTGTCTTTAGTTTTCTGTTTCCGATTGGGTGTTGTTTAATCCTGTTTACTGCCTGTAAATAGTTACCGACTGTACCGTTGCTAAGTGAACCCGTTTTCAAATCTTCCTCTGCCCATACATCTAGCATCTGTCCGAGTGTGAGGTTGTCCGCTTTGGCTAGAAATTTCTTTGCGTCATAATCCTCCATAGCCTTGCGTAACATTTTCTCTGTCTCTGATTTGCTCTCCGTACCTGCAAATTCTTTCTGAACCAAGTTACCACTTGCATCCTCCACATAAAAGCGGTAGTACCATTTCTTGCCTTTCTTCCTTACAGAACCTTTTGCCATAATCGTTTCTCCTTTCGATATCGGCAATCGGAACTGGTGAAATGCTTCTTGCGTGTAAGTATATCATAGCTCCGTCTGCCTATCTATACCGAATCGGGATCTTTTTCTGATAAAAGATTGGCTAGTCGATTTTTCGCTGTCTCAGGATTCTTAGAATACAGTCTTACAATATCGCCCATATCGTTCAATGCGTTGACGGTGTGGGTGATTTCTCTAAGGAACATAATCTCATTGTATTCCTTATTGGATTCAAACCCCATTGTCTGGGCGAGCATTTTGTTATCTGTATTTCCTTTGAAATTCTTACAAGCGAACTGGAACGAATCCACGAACAGCTCGTATTCCCGTAACATCAGTAGTAGCAGGTCTTTGGAAAAATCACTTTCGGACTGTTCCATATCATAAGGGAGCTTATTCAGAATGGAAGTCATCACATCACGAATCTGTAATTCTCTTTTATCCGTAATGTCTGTTTCGTATTCGTCCGTCTCACCTTTCAGCCATTCCACAGATACATGAAGTGCATCTGCCAGACCTTCTAAGGTCATTTTCTTGGTGTTATCAATCGTTCCTGCTTCGTATCTCTGAATGGTTGAGGCTGTCACGCCCATTTTTTCAGCGACATAAGGCTGGTTCAATCCTAACTCCTGTCTACGGCTTTTTGCTCTGCTACCGATTGTCTTTCGCAATTCTTTATCTTTTAACATACTTGCGAACCTCCTTTTTCGGTATGTCATTACTATACCACATAACACGATATATTGCAATACGCAATTCTATAAAAGATGATAGAATTTCGTAAGGCTTGACATAGCGTTATAAAAGATATATACTTTAATCAGAATTGCGTAACGCAAGTTTTAAAAAAGGCTAATCCTTTCTTCAAAAAGGAACATCCTCTGATATACAAGACTTGTAATCCTACGCAGGAATGAGGTGATCGAATGACAGAATTAAAGTTTGCTCTCTCCATTGAAGAAGCTGCCGACTATACAGGTATCGGAAGAAACACTCTTAGAAATCTTGTGGAATGGGAAAAGCTGCCTATCCTTAGAGTGGGAAGAAAAATCTTAATCCGCAGGGAACGATTAGACGAGTTTCTGATTCTCAATGAGGGGAAGGATTTACGAGACAGACACGCAGTAAAAGCGGTCAAGGGAACAATGAAAAATGAATAAGGGACAGTCCTAAGACCATCCCTCTGGTATGTATCTGACTAAAAGCCATGATATACCTACACGCAAATAGATTATATCACGGACAAGTCCTCAGATACAACCAGAACTTTTGGAAAATGAGGACAAGATGGATGTGAATGGGTGCAATCGTCCACCCAGTTATAGCTTGTTGGTAGGACAAGTCCACCCAAGATGCAAAAGGTGTTATGAATAGTCCACCCAAGCCAGAAAATGAAGTGGGTGCAACCATCCACCCAAGTGAAGCCGACTGGTAGGACAAGTCCACCCAACTTACAAAAAGTGCTGTGAGAAGTCATACCAAGTGTAGCTATGAAAAAAGCTGTCCGACCTATGACAAAAAGTGTACGCTACTATGATTTTGAGTGTCCAATCTATGGGGTACATTTTCAAAGAGTTAATAGTAAAAAGCTCTATTAAAATCAAAATGTAATAAAACAATGCACTATTAAAAATGAAATTTAATAGGAACTTTTACTACCACTTCCTTGCCAGACACAGTTTAAAAGTAAGCGAAGTAACACAATGCTATTGTCAGGGCAAAAATGCTAACGAATCGTGCTATTGTTTTTTCGATTTTAATAGCAGACTTCTACTGTTTCTACGGTTTTTGCTAAAAAGTCTGAATAATAGAACAATGCTATTGTTAAGGCAAAAGTGCTAACGGATTCGTCTATTGTTTCGCTGATTTTCATAGCAATCTTCTAGCATTTCTGTTAAGAAAAGGGAGTGCCGGATACGGCACATAAAAAGTGTGCCATTAAAGGCACAAAATTAGGTGCTGAGGGAACAGTTACAGCTAAAAGTGAACTTCATAAGCAAGCCCTCGGCGTTTGAGAGCGAAATACACCCATCGCACAAAACTTCGTTTTGTACTCTGTGTATTTCGCTCTGCGAGGCTTAGCCGCCACAAGGCGGATGTGTTCGCAAGACGAGTGCCTATGCACTCGCTCACAGGGAAAGTTTACTACTCACATCTCATCTATCTTATCTGTCCTCTTTTCCAAAATCAAAACTGGGAAAGGAGGAAATCGCTATGCCAAGAAATTCATTTGTGCAGATGTCAAAGCTCCATAATGTTCGTGGAAGAATCTATTATATCTCCAGTGACAAAAAACAGGAAAATCTCTATGCGGTATATGAAACCACAGACCGAAAATTTTGGACAGAACTTGCCAAGTGCAATCAGGCAGAATTTAAGAAAAGCGGTACAGAGGGAAAATGTATCGAAGCAAGAGAATTTATCATTGCCCTGCCGGAATCCTTTGTGGATTATCCGCCAGACGGACTATTAAAATATATGACGGATAAATTCAAAAGTCGGTATGGTGTTGATTGTATTGCAGCACTCCATCATAACAAACGAAAGACGAATTATCATATCCATCTTATCTTTGCAGAACGAAATTATCTTGACGAACCGATAGAAAAGATTGCCACCAGAAATATGTTCTATGATGAGAAAGGTAATCATGTTCGTACCAAGAAAGAAATCCTAGACGAGAATGGAACTATCCGTAAAAGGTGTAAGGTGATCAAGAAAGGTGAGGTCTACGAAAGACAGATGTTTACCATCAAGGACGCTCGCTTTAAGCAGGAACATTTCTTAGATGAGGTCAAGGTATTTTATACCGATGTCATCAACGGACTTGTCAAAGATGAGAAAGAAAAGCTGTCTGCATTCAAGCGTGGGGATGTCTATCTTGCCACTAAGAAAATCGGTAAGAACAATCCAAAGGCAGATAAGATTACACTCAATAATAAGGTCATACAGGACTGGAATCGTACTGTGGATCACGCTTTGGTATCGGGGATGGAGCGAAAGGAAATCTTAAAGGTAAAGCAGGAACAGATTTCAACTCCGATTAAGGAATCCATTCACAAGTATGGCAATCATCCGGAGCTTTTGTTTATGATTATCTTTCGGGCAATCGAGCTGTTAAAAGAACTCATAAAGTTGCTGATACAGAAACAGGAACAACAGAAAGCCAGAATCTCCGACCTTATGGAGCGAAGAAATGAAAAACAAGAGAAACAACCAGCTCCATCCGTTACACAGACAGACAATCAGACAATTCCTGCTGTGACCCAACCATTCAAAGCACCTGCTACTACTACCGCAGAAAAGACCGTTATTCCGCCAAGACCAAGAATGTCTGAGCTGGCACACGATTATGAGATGCGACTTGAAGAGATTATGGAGAAACTTAAACGACAAAACAGAGCCATTCATACGCAGGAAGTGAAAAAAGACCTTATTGACGAGGATTTGAAGAACTGTACAGGATTATTCCAAGGAAAGAAACGAAAGGAATTGCAGGCACAGTCTAACAAATACGCAGAAACGATTAAGATTATGAAGCAGGGATTATCCCATATCGTGCAGGATTACAAATATCCAACGGTAGATGCGTTCCTGCAAGTCTATAAACAAGGCAAGTCCGAGTATGAATCCTATGTCAAAGCAAACAAGGAATGGAACTCCAAGTATGGAGAAAACTCAATCCATCGAAAGCTGGCAGAAAAACAGGCAGAAGTTCAGAAACGGGAACAGGACAGAGATTTTAACTATCGTTCGCCATCAGACAGAGGAGCTAGATAATCTAATTAAATTCAAAAAAGATAAAGACCATCAAATTCTTTATCTTTTTTGAATATTTATGAAAAGTCATCCTGCTATTTAAAGTGTCTCATTAGATTTTTAATTGTTTCGACTATCATAAGAATGATTACGCAGAAAAAGGAATAAAACAATGTGGTATTCATCTTCGTGTTTCCAATTTTATAAAACAGCAGAAATCCAATGCTAACAATTATCACAGAAATAAGTTTATGTATCCATTTTTGTTTGGTGGTTAAACATATTTTATGGTTACTTATAGGTGCAAATAATATACACATAAGGACAAGTATCAAATATCCTAGTACAGTTGGCTTTAAATAGATTATAGCCCACTTATCAAGACAACCGAGAAAAAAGCTGCCTAAGATACATGTTAACTGCGTTGGAGCATGGGCACCTCCGGTATAATGTCGTAACAATGAAAAGGTAATTACCCAAATTAGGGTATAGCCGAGTGTATGTGATAAAACTCCCCATACGAACAATAACACTATGGTTATAAAAGTATTCAAAAAACATTCTAAGCCATATATGTATATTTCTAATTGATCCGCAGAAACATCCTCCCCGGATAGTTCTGCTAACTTATTAGCAATAGATGTAGCCCACTTCGTAATCATTCAAAATCCCCGCTTGTATCAAATCTTGTTGTATATTTGGCAAAAGCACTTATCACGTCTTTGGAATAAGAACGTGCGATTTGTGTAGTTAGATGATTTGACAATTCAATCGTTCCTGATGTAATACGATAGATATGTGCCATATTTACAATATAAGAACGATGGGTTCGGATAAATTCACTTGGCAAATGGACAATAATCTTATTTAGGGTAGACATTTGTTCATAGCATTTGCCGTCTACGGTCAATATATCCACATAATGTAATCTGCTCGAAAATGTCAATATATCTGCATAGGGAATACTTACAATTTCCTGCTTGTTTCGGTATATGTAGGTATTATTAGATAACTCCTTCGCGATTTCATCCAAACACAGAAAAAGAGTATTTTCCTTGACGGGTTTTAGCAAGTAGTTTAAAGCTCTGACTTCATATCCTCGGAATACATATTCTCTAAAAGCTGTTAAAAATACAATAATACCTTGATAACCAGATTCACGAAGGCGTTTAGCAACCTCAATTCCATTCATTTGCCCCATTTGTATGTCAAGGAAAAATGCTGAAGCCTGTATAGTTGTGCCTTCAGAATTTTTTGAAAAATATTCTTCGCCCGATTCGTATTCGTCAATTTCAATATCCCAATCATATTGCTGCCCGTATTTTCTTATTCCATTTTTCAGCCGTTCTGATTCGATCACAGAATCTTCAAGTATGGTTATTTTCATTTTCATAGTAGTTTGTTATTCTCCTTATCCGGTATCATAATATGTACGGAAAAAATTTTGTTATCAGATGTAATCTGCAATACGCCATCTGCCTTTTCTACAAGCTCTTTTACTCGTCTTATCCCAAGTCCATGTTCTTTTCCTTGTTTAACACTCAAAATGTCTCCATCAATGCTACCTTTTATCACACCATCATAATTATTTTCAATGTGAATCAGTATCATATTCTGGTAAGGTTTAATATAAAAATAAATGTATGGATGCTCGGTTGGATCAGAGATTATAAGTCTTTCTCCTGCTTCAATGGAATTATTCCATATATTTCCAAGTATGGATGAAAGCTCAACAGAATCAAGCGGAAAATTTTCAGGAGCCATAATAGAATATTCTGTCTTAATTCCGTGTTTTTCAGCATAATCAAGTTTTGCGGTAAGTATGCAGTCAATAGCAATATTTCCCGTTGCTATGGCACTTTGCGTAGTTGCAAGAGTGTTATGGTATTGCTCTGTATATGCTATAAGTTCATCCCATTTCTTGTCTTTTGCTAATACGTTGATTGCATCCACATAAATCTGCATATCATGTTTCATTTTTCGTAATCGTTCAGTTGTCTCAGATAAGCTATTGAACTCAGTCCTTTCCAGCTCATAAATCTTTTGTTCTTCCAGTAATCGTATGTTTTCTTCTTTTGAATAACCTAGCTGGTATATGTATAGCATCAATACTAAAAATAAAATAATAAAAAACAAGTCAACCAATGATAGCCTAGCTGAAAAGGATGAATCACCAAATTTATCAACAGATTCCAAAGTCAGCCTTAATATGTAGTGCCCGATTGCAAGTCCAGAAATTGCGATGAAAATATATGCAACTTTTTGGAACGGTGAAAGAGATATGTCTTTGTTTCCAATAGAATGAAATAACAAGACAAAAACAGCTATCATTGCCAAATATAACATGGTATATGGCTTCCGTAATGTTCCACCTAATAATAGCTCCAGAGACGCTCCTTTATAAAGAGTAACGGGAATAAAGAACGAAATCTGTTCTGCAACTAAGCAAATGATGGAATACGAAAAGCCCCAAAAGATACGGCGAATTATACTATCACGATAGAACAATACTGCATATCCAATGTCCAAAACACAAGATGACATCAAAGTGCTGTAGGATGATATTCCCATTTTATTCAGCGTGCATAACACAGCAAACTGAAATGATACGAAAAGAAACATCAAAACTGCTTGATGTTTATAATTTGCTCGAATACGCAATTTTTTATGGATAAATATTATAAACAATGCCAGTTCTAAGAAATTAACAATATATTCCCATATTGAGTCAATATATAGCATAGCTACCACTTCCTTTAATCATTCTCCGTCATATTTTATCATCAATAAAGTAGGTACACAACATAATATGCTACCGTTTGTGCATAGTGAGCTACCATTCATGCATAGAGGTATTGAAAAGTATAAAGATTTTGTTATATTCAAGGTATACTACTACATCTTAAGTATTCTGAGAATCTATAATATGGAGTGGAGATGATAAGATGTCGTACTTTAGGAATATTAACAGGATATATAATGTGTACTAGTATGTGTTGCGTTTCAATTTTCATAAAGATAACCTTTAAGAATAATTGAAGATAACCGTTGTTACATGATTGAAAAGGAGTGAAGGAGTATGCATTTTAAAAAATCTGTTTTAAAAAATCATTTATTGTATAGCATTATAACTTTAATGGCTATAGCAATGCTATTTCCTATTACGGCATTTGCACAAGCTTATGTACAAACATGGGATCTTGTTGATTCTGGCAAACATCTAGACTATGACGGAAACAGCACTTACATGAGTTATATTAACACTGGGGCTGCCACATGGAATGCATATAAATCTGGAGTAATCAGAAAAGACAGTGCTTTTGTTGTAGAAGATGTATACGTAAGCGATGTCAATGCTTCGAATGGATGGGCAGGCATGACATATTCTAGTGGTAAAATTGAACTCAATACCTATTATATGAGCGGTTATAGTAATAGTAAAAAACAGAATGTAGCGACACATGAATTGGGACATGCATTAGGGTTGGATCACAGTACTTCAACAGATGTTATGGATGCAGCAATTACGGGACATACTAGTACGCAGGCATTATCTCAAAATGATAAAGATTCATATGATGCCGCATATAATAATTATTAGGGGAGGGAGAACGCTATGAAAAAATCAAGTATCTATGGTATTTTGTCTATTGTTCTTATCGTAGGAATGTTTTTTACAGGATGTGCATCCAAAAATAATGCAAGTCAACTGAATACAAATGTATCTAACTTGCCAATCCACCAGATGCACGCATCTTTTGTATATGATACTGATAACATTCGCGAAGCTGTTGGTATCTGTGATTACGTATTTGTAGCAAAGGTTGTCAGTTGCGATGGAACCGAGTATCGAAATGTTATAACGACTGAAGATGAAAAAGGAAATCCTAAGGAGGTCGGTTCGCCTTACACTAATTATACTATTCAGGTTCTCGAAAATATAAAAGGTGAACTTATTACAGATAAACCTATTCCTATTGTTAAACAAGGCGGAATTTCAGAAAAACAAGATGCTATTTATCTGTTTGAGAATGATTCACTGCCTTCCGAAAATTCCATTTATATCTTTTTGGCATATGCACAAGAGGATGGTTCGTTACTAATTTCTGGTCCAAATTCAAATGTAATGTGTAACGATTCGAATATGTATTCTATTAATTCTGTCTCAGAGGAAAAATCAGTTACAGAATACGATGAGTTTATTACATATAAAGATGCTAATGATAATGAGATTATTCCAGTTGATCGAGAGCGTTATAAATCTATATATGAGACTGACAATAATTAATCATTATTTCTGAAATATATAGATTAAAGATGGCAGGTAGGTGCTTAACCTATCTGCCATCTTTTCGGTTTTATACCTATATGTAGAACAGTTCGTGCATGTTGGGCTACCATTCGTGCATAGAGGGATTGAAAAAATTAAATACTCTGTTATATTAAGCACATACCATGGTAAACAAATAAAGTTGTCTGTAATTGTCAGACAATTAAGGAGGGGGGGGGGTGAAAACGATGGACAATAAGCAAGTAAACAAGGCACCCCAGAAAAGTGCCCGTCTCGTACTTCAGGCAGTGACTGCTATTGCTCGAAGTAATGCAAATTCATTGTGCCGTGGTTTGTTGTATGAACCAAAAGTACCAACGCAGTTAAAAAAATAAGATTGGGAGGAATTGACTATGATGTTAAAAAGTTTAAAACAGAAGATTGCAAAAGTAGGTATTGGTTTGTTTTGTGCAGGATGTGTATTTCTTTCTTCAGCAGCATATTCTCAGGCGGCATCTTACACCGCTTATGCACTTAAACTGAATAAGACTAATAACTTTACCTCTATGCATGCAAAAACAACATCCGATGATTACATCACAAATGAGGTAACAGCAATTACCAATACCTCTTACGCAAATTTCTGGGCTGTCAATAACAGCAAGAGTAAAATATCTAATAAGTATAAGCAGGGTGTTGGAACAGGATCTTGTAATTTAATCTTTACCAAGAGCGGTTATAATTCTACTAACACACAGGTCGGTATGGGAATGGAAAATTATCAATCTCAATTATCAACTGCATTTGTAAGTGGAAATGTAGATTTTAGATAACAGAAGGGATGGGCATAAACCTCTTCGTGGGTTTATGCCCTTTTGGTAAAGATTATGAAAAAAATGGTTCTTATAGAAATCAAACATTGTATTGATCGTGCAGAATATAAAGTTGTTTTTATTGCTCTAATGATTTTAAATATTGCTTCGTATATTTTATGTGTAAAAAATGATATAGGAAAAAGTTATCAATTTATTCGTTCAGCAAATGAAAATTTCGTATTACAGGGCACTGAAGCGGCATATATTCCATATATAATGTATCTGTTATTGCCTGTTTATGCAACAATTATTGCATCACTTTCCTTAATAAGAGAAGAAAAAAGCAATAGTTCAATCCTACTTATTCAAAGAATCGGGAAAAAGAAATATTTAGCAGGAAAATTATTTGGCATTCTGATTGTAACCTTTTTGACAATAACAATACCAATGCTCATAAATTTATTATTATGCCACTTGACATATCCAATACATGGATATGACAGTGCTTGGGGAGAACCTGATTACGCTATAGGTTTGGTATCATATAACGCTGACAATTTTCTTGATATGGTGAGATTGCAACATCCAACTTTATATAATCTAATATACATTTTTAATTACGGAATTTTTGGCTCGGGATTAGCTATCTTAGCTTATGCTCTTTCATATTATAACAAAATGAAAGTTCTATATTTCGCAAAGATACCTGGTGCTTTGTTTATATTCTATATTGTTTTTAATTTGATTGTTTCTGTCTTTGGGCTAAATGAATTCTCTATACAAGGTTATATTATGCCTAATGTTCATGGAAATATAATAGGAGAAATTGTTCTGATATTGCTTATTTTTGGATTAAGTATTGGCATTATACAGAGAAAAATAAAAAATTATGAAGTTATATAAGAAAAAAATTTTGAATGTTAATGTTGGAAAATGCTTACTAGTATCACTTATAACATTTGTAATTAGATATTTTTATGCTAATGTGTACTTGGGGTTTCATAATAGTCTGGTTACAATAACAGAAGGAGTACGTTCACAAATATATTTTGGGGGAATACTAATAGATCATTCGTTTGACCTTATATCTTTATCATTTTTTGCGATTTTGTTTATCCTTGAGATTTGTTATCTTACAATGGACTTATTTAATGATGCAAATGATAACATGGTAATTCTACTTCCTCGTTATGGGAAAAAACACATAATTTATAAGGATATATTAATAAAAATGATATTACGTGACTGTATTGTAGTTGTTTCCGATTATTTGTTTTTTCTTTTTGTAGAGCATACCTCTAATGGCTTAGAAGATTTCAAAGTTATTTTTATGCTATTGATAGAGATTTTTCATTTGCAAATGATTAGTTATTTGTTTTCATTTTGGAAAGATTCAATTATAGGATACATCGTTGCATTTATTGTATTTTTTATTCCAGTAATGGTGTGTGGATTTTATTTTTCAATGGGAAATGTTATATGGAAAATTTGGCATTATTCCTTGCTACATATTCCTTTATTTAATTGGCATAACAAGCTTATTATATATTATGTCGAAGAAAATTACGAATGGACTACAAGCAATATAGATTTATTGAATTTTAAGTCAAGCTGTCTCATTTCAGTTATATCATCCGCTGTTTTGGTGTGGATAGGTAAATTTCTTTGCGAAAAAAAACAAATATTGTGAGGTGAATGATATCCATGAATTTATATGTAAAATCTATTTCAAAGTCAATTAAAGGTGAAAAAGTGCTTGATGATATCAGTTATACATTTGAATCTGGTAAAATATATGGAATATATGGTAAAAATGGTTCAGGTAAAACAATGCTACTCAGAGCCATTGCAGGTTTTATAAATACAGACAAAGGATACATAAAATATAATCACAAGGCATTACATAAAGATATGGATGTTTTACCAGATTTAGGAGCTGTTATTGAAAATATTTCTTTTTGGAGTATGTATTCAGGATTTGAAAATTTGAAAATGCTTTCCAATATAAAAGGAATTGTATCAGATGAAGAAATATATGAAATAATGATATACTTTGGTCTTGATCCCAAATCAAAGAAAAAAGTAAATAAATATTCATTAGGAATGCGTCAAAAACTAGCTCTTTGTCAAGCACTGATGGAACATCCAAAAATTTTGCTTTTGGATGAGCCAACTAACGCATTGGATCAGCATAGCATTGATTTATTTCGTGAACGTATATTGGAAGAAAAAAAGAATGATACCATTACTATACTGACAAGCCATAATAAAGAAGATATTGAAATATTAGCGGATGAGAAGATATGCATGGAATTTGGTAAAATTAAGGAGTTGATGTAATGAAGAAATTTGTATTAACTATCTGTGTTGTAATCATTTGTATGGTGACAGCCTTATTCTATGGAAAGACTGGGATAAAAACAACTACAGGGGTTCATGATCCTGATATTGCTTTATCAGAAAATACAGCTATGGAAATTTTCTATACAGGAGGGCAGAAAACTTCTTACTTTAACAATGAAAGTAATTACTCATTGGATGATATGGAAAAAGATTCTTCTTTAATAGCTCGTATAACTGTAACAAATTCTCGTGAAATGAGTTTACGATCAACAAAAACAATGGTAAAAATAGAGGAAATCTATAAGGATAATTCTGCTAATCTTTCAGTAGGTGACTGTATTTACATTATAGAACCTGTATCATTTGTTAGAGGTGAAGAATTTTACACTAACGGATGGCAATATCTGAAGACCGAAGATACTTATTTAATATTTTTAAAAAATCTAGGATGTATTGATGGGTATAAATACACCAAAGAGGAAGAAAATTCATTTATGCCTGTATCGGAAATATATTCAAAGAGAAATCTAACTCATGATGAAAGTTGTGTGGTTTTTGATTCGGCGGAAACTCTCTATTCAAGTATATCTATGTTTGCATTTTTGACCTCAGAAAAAACTATAGTAGATAATTATGAGAAAATATGGAAAAACATTACAAATTCAGGTAAGTATGAATGATTTAATTATTTATGAATGAATCTCTCCTATTCTATTTCCTGTGAGAAGCGTATCAATGTTAGAAATTCATGGAGATACTGAATTAAGCAATATGGAATCATTCAATCTTAAAGAAACTAAAAATGGAGATAATAGAAATTGAATAAAAAGAAATTGGCAAAGAGTGTTGTAGGCATTGCTTTAATTGTAAGTGTAGCTATACTTATCGTTGTATGTGTTGGAAAAATAAAGCACATTCAGAATAAAAAAAATATTATTGGTACATGGAAGAATGCAAATGCAGAGGAAGTGTTTACCTTTCAAGAAAATGGAGGACTTGTTGTAAACAAAGATATGCCCGAATTGGGTATTACCTGTGGCAATGCATTATATAGCATATCTTCCTCAAATATGATTTTTGTGGAACAGAGAGATAATAGCGTGAATTTTGAGATAGAAGTAGATCAAAACGAATTAACAATCTTCTTTATGGGTCATAAATATTGGGAATTAACAAAATAGCAATTGCATATAAAGCGATACTCATGATATCCATAACCATAAAATATAGAGCCGATGAATCACTCGTTATTTCGATTGTGAGTTATCGGCTCTATTTCATTATTTATGGAAGGGCTAAAGAAATATCGTATTTTATAGAAATACTTTTGACAGATTTCTTCTCATTTTTATGTTCTTTTATCAAGTGCTATACCATTCCATATTCATCGCATTCACCCAATCTTGCATTTCTGAATCAAGATACAAACGGGCATATTCTAGTGGATTGTCAATCGCCAGTGCATCCAACATTCGTTGAGAGTTAGGAGTAGTAATCAATCCATCTTCTGCCTTGCCACAGTCAATCCGAAGTATGTAGCCATTGTAATAATTGATGTCTATGATGTTGTGATATTTATTATATTCTGCATGAACGATATTCATATTGCAAAGTCCTTTCTCTTATCTGTTTCAGTTGTAGAAGCATCTTGACCAGTTCCAGCCGATTATGTGATTTATATAATGTTATTAGCTGTTACCGGATTTTGCTTCCCTTGTTTTTGCCCTTATGAGGTGTCGTAACACAAGGGAAAAGGATATAACATAAGGGAAAGTCTAAGGGAAAGCTCACTTGCCAAAACTGTAGTAAAATCAAGGCATTGCGGATTTTATCGTAACACTTTATAATACCAGTTAGGTGTTAAAGAATTGTAGGTATCAAAATTACCATTTTATAAAATACAAGTTTGACATTTTATAAAAGTAATGTTATCATAATTTTAGAAAAGGTGCTACTGATGACGGTTCACCTGATTTATATGAGAAAAAATGACTGCTCAACTTGTCAGGTTAGGGGCGGTCATTTTTTTGTGGTCTTATCACTATTAGAACCAATCGAATAGCCAAGACCCAAACAGGTTAAGCAGAGACTAATCACTGCAATCAAGTCACCGATTGTTAGCATAAGCAGAGTCCTCCTTTCCAAGATTTCCCATATGGGATGATCTATGTAATCAGAGCTATCAACTCTCCGCAAAAAGTGAACCGCCATTCACGTCAACGTGAAGTAGCACCTTAAGGCTAACGCCCATATACATTATATAGAACATTCGTTCTGCTTGTCAACTTATTTATTGTTAGTATTCCTTTTCCTATTTCTGTACAGTAAATTCTATAGGAGATGCCACCTTGCTGTAGATGTCCCATTCTTTTATATACTCCTCTTCGGTGCTTTCCACAGTCTGTCCCTGATCGTCCAGCCGGTAATAAGTCGCATTACCGTTCTCGTCATAGACTTCCGTATTGGAACGGGCAAGTCCCAGCTTTCCGTTGGCAGCATCGATGGTGTACACCTCAATGCTGTGCCCTGAGGTCACGTAGATTCCATCTGCACCACTGCTTAGCGGATATGCCGTTCCGCCGCTCTCTAAGCTACCCAGCTTCTCCGGCGCTGCATCCGCTCCCACACAGTAGACATCACAGGAGATTGCATAGGTATGATCTCCGTCCTGATAGGATCCATCCGATACCAGGAAAATGGATGTACCGTCCATTTCCATCTGTGCATAAGCAACATACCCTTTTGCGGCAAAGAAACCGCTGTAGGAACTGTTCTCCACATAGATCCAAGTGGTATTCTCCTGCTTTGCGGTGTCCAGTCCCGCCGCAAGCGACTCCTGTTGTGCTGCAAGTGATTCCTTCAGTTGTTCCACCTCTTCCTGTTTTGCAGCCGCCTGCTCCAGCGCCGCATTCGTTGCCGCATCAGCTTCGCTGCTCCCCGCTTCGTTGGTCAAAACAACTGTCGTTCCGTCCTTCGGATTCGTCAGAAAACATACCGCCACGATCACGCATACCACGACTGCCGCCAGCAGGATCCAAAAGGACGGTTTCTTATAATTCAATACTTCTTTCACTCTCTTTTTCACCCCTACTTCCCCAAAGGCAAGCGGACATACCGTCACCAACCGCCTTTGCATACTACAGGAAAGCAGTGCATAGGAGTAGCTTTTACGTTCTTCCAGCGTAAGGTCTCTCACCGCGCTTTCATCACATGCCAGTTCCAGATCCCGGCAGAACAGAATATATGCCACCCAGACAAACGGATTGTACCAGTGGATCATAAGGAGTACAAAACCGAGCGGTTTCCACCACTGGTCGCCCCGGCGCAGATGTGCCTGTTCATGAGCGATGACATAGGGAAGCTGTGCTTCCTCCATGCCAGAGGACAGATAGATCTTAGGTCGGAACAGCCCCAGAATAAACGGAGACTTCACCTGATCGCAAATCCAGAGATTGTCCCGCAGCCATATCGCCTCACTTACCTGTCTTCGTACCCGCAGATAACTGTATACGGCATACCCAAGCATTACGAGCACACCGATCAACCATAGAATGCTTCCCACAGACAGAACCTGCTGGAACAGTTCGCCTCCAAAGCCTGTTGCCACTGTCCCGGCACCTGTCGGGATTCCTGTCAGCCCTGCTGCCCCGGCGCCTTCAATCACATTTTGTGTAGGATTACCCACTATGACCGGTGTCTGTGCAAGCGTCAGATCCGCCGCACTGCCGTAGCGATTCTGCATCCGGAAGACTCCCGGCATCAGGCTGAACCGGCTCTCCGGCACATAAGGACACACCAGTCGTAAGGCTGCAAATCCCCACAGCACACAGTTCACCCACTTCGGTGCCTGTCTTAACAGAAGTCTGAGAAACAATACGATCAGGATCAGCCATGCCGCGCCGATGCTCATCGTAAGTAATGTTACAAAAATACGAATCATTCTATTCTCCATTCCAACACCAATCGTCAATATAAGTACCAACGAAAAACGTGTTTTTCCGTGTAAAACTTAGAACTTCTTTACGATAGAGCCCTTGCTCTGAGTGATTAGAAGTTCTTTTCACACTGCTCCCCCTTCCGCTTCATCGATCATCTTGCGGATCTTCGCCGCCTCCTCTGCGGTAAGCGACCGGTCTTTTGTAAAGGCCGCAAGAAACGCAGGCAGAGACCCTTCAAAGGTATCCTCCACAAACTGTCTGCTCTGCATCGCATAGAACTCTTCTCTGGAGATCAGGGAAGTCACCGTCCCGTTGTCATTGCGAAACAGACCCTTGTCACACAGTCTGCGCAGTACATTATGCGCCGTGGTGCGCTTCCAGTGAAATGCTTCCTCCGTCAGCTTTACCAGTTCCGAAGAAGACACCGGTTCATGCTCCCAGATCATATCCGCATATCGTGCCTCGATCACACCCAACTGAATTTCTGCCATGTTGTTTCCTCCTATTACTGTTTTCCTGATTACATAGATTTCTTTTGATCTTCTTATTTTACTTTTGCAAAAGTAGAGAGACCACATGTTGTGGTCTAATTATAGACTACAGCATGTGGTCTCCATTGTCAAGCATATCTTCTATCAAAAATTACCGCTGGATATCATATGTTTCCGGCCAGCCTGCCCGTTCTCCCCTCTCGATCTCCCTCTGGATCCGCTCGTAGATATACAGGTTTTTGTGTTCCAGATCGATCAGCTGCAACAGTTCCTCATCCGTCAGCGACCGTTCCGGGTAGTAAAACTGTGCGTCTGCAATACAGTAAACAAGTTCCTGTCCGTCATATTCTTCCGGGAATGTGATCACTGCAATGTTTGTCTCTGTATAGGCATTTTCCTGTTCGTACTTTTCCGTCCACTCTTCATAACGGGTCTGTTCCTCCGGTGTCAGGTCACGGCTGTCCCCTCCCCAAACATCCACAGGCGCGGAAGAAAGCATTGCATACAGTTCATCGATTTCCGCATCTGACATCTGTTCATAACGATCAAAATAGGACACCTCAGAATATTTCTGCTGCCATATTTTCTCCTGTATGCTGTAATCCAGCTTATGCACATATTCGATAACTTCCAGCCATTCCTCTTCGGTAACAGTGGTATCCGGCAGATAGATCAGACAACCGTATTCTTCTCCGGGAGTACTTCGGACTGCCACACCAGTGCCAGAATAGTTCTCGTCTTCGGCTAGTTCCCGGATCTGTCCCGCCGGATATTTGCCGTCCGCTTCGTATTCTCTTGTCAGCTGCTCATAAATGCTCCGTTCTCTCGCTGTCAACTCTCTACTGAATTCTGCTGTGACATTGCCCTGCTCCGCTACCATCTCCAAATGCCCCAACTCCTCGGTACCAATGTCTGTCATGCGTTCCGCCATGTACCTACGGTAACCAACGATTCCGACGGCAGCGGCAGAGACAGCTGTGGCGGAAAGTATTACTACCGCTAACAGGATGCCTGCTGCCCGGGGAAAGCTTCTGACTCTCCTGCCCGCTGGACTCTCCTGCGCTGCCTGTTGTCTGATCTGTGCATAGGCTGCATCCGCCCTATCCAGTACGATCTGTGGAAGTTCTATCTCTATTTCATTCATCGGTCTCATTTTCTTCCGCCTCCTTCCTCTGTCTCCGCATAATATCTCGCCAACTGCTCCCGCCCTCTGGCGAGCCTTGTGCGCACCGTACTGTCGGGCAGCTGCAGTAATTTTCCGATCTCTGCTGTCCGCAGTCCTTCTGCATAAAACAGTACCACGATCAGACGATATTTCTCATCCAGTCCCTGCAAAGCTTCCTTCCATTCCAGATTAGCCTCCGCCTCTACTGTACTCCCCGTTTCCTGCTCCGGCAATTCCTCCACGCAGACCATCCGCCTCCCCAGGCGCAGGATATCCTTGCATTTATTGATCAGAATACGGATCATCCAGGTCTTGAAATACCGATTTTTCTGCAACGTGTCTATTTTCTCCCAACAGGTGAGAATCGTCTCCTGCATGGCGTCCGCAATATCCGCATCCTGCGCAAGGATCGCACTGGCCGTACGGTACATATCCCGTTCATGAAGCTGCATCAGCTCCGTGAAAGCATCCGGATTCCGCTTCTTTGACCTGCGCACCAGTTGTTCTACCTCTCCCATATGCCTCGTCCTTTCTTCCTCATAAGTATACGTCTTATGACTATTAGACGGAAGAGTCTGTGAAAATGTCCCAGGGATAAATAACAAAATCTAATTTTTACCTTAGAAAAAACTTTTCAGCCTATTCCGGGTCAAAGTTCTATTTTGCTATATATAGTCCGTTTAATTTTCTTTTTATTCCTCTGACTACTAAATATGGTATTGTGCACTTTTTTGTTGTGGAATTGTATACGAAATATTAGAATTGAAACGCACTACTCTGCATGATACACTTCTTGAGAAGCAACCGTGTTGCAAGGTGGTAGCCTCCCGGCTTATTTTTCTAACTAAGAAGGGAGGTGGTGCTAATGGATATGTATGAAGTATTAAACCTGTTGTTTTTAGGTGGTACATTTCTCATTGCGCTGCTTGCCTACATAGACAGTAGGATAAACAAGCGAAAATAAATAAACCTACCTTGTCACTTGGCCAGTACAGGTAGGTTTACTATCACCACCGGGAGGCTAACCACTTGTGGGCGGCTGCTTCTCTCTATGTTTTGATTATAATATCTTTCTTTCTTTCTTTCAAGTCCTATTTAAAAACATTTCCAACCGCTTACGGTCTCTGTCCCATAGCGCCTTCCAGTGTCAGGGTCTCACCACTCATATACTTGAAGTCGGGAGAAGCCAACTGTACGCAGACGCGGCCGATCTCCTTCTCCACATCGCCATAATGTCCCATAGGAGGCATCTTGACGTTTGCCTTGAAAGCATCGGGATATGCCTGCTCGAATTTCTCCAGCTGTGCGGTCCATGCCAGAGGACATACAACGTTGACATTGATGCCATCGGGACCCCACTCGGTAGCTGCGACTCTGGTCAGTCCGCGGATACCTTCCTTGGCCGCCGCATAAGCGCACTGTCCGAAATTACCGAAGAGACCTGCTCCGGAGGCAAAGTTAATAACAGAACCCTTGGTCTCCTTCAGATAAGGATAGCAGGCCTTCATATAGTAGAATGCTGCATACAGACCGGAATATACCGCCAGATCAAACTGCTCGGTGGTATGATCTGCGATGGTTACGCCGGAAGCGGAAGCCTGCGCATTGTTGATCAGTACATCGATCCTTCCGAAAATGTCAATCGCCTGCTTCACCACATTCTGTACGATCGCTTCGTTATCTGAACCGGCGCTGACATCTGCCTGTACGGGAAGTACCTTGATACCGTACTTTGCCTCCAGTTCTTCCTTCGCATCCGTCAGCTTCTGTACATTGCGTCCGGTCAGTACAAGGTTCGCACCCTCTTTGGCATACGCCGTTGCGATACCGTAACCGATGGAACCGCACTCCCCATTACTTAAGACCGCTCTTCCTCCGCCAGTGATGATCGCTGTCTTTCCTGTTAAAAATCCCATAAAATACCCTACCTTTCTTTTATATGTTTTACTCCCATGTTCACCTGCTTATAGCATAAGCTCATTGTACCATAGTTATATCTCTTTTAGCTGAGAAAAATACTCACCAATATTCCTATGATTCCGCCAATAATGAAAGTAGCAGGAATGCCGTAAGCATCCTTTTTTGTCATCCGATCCCACTCAATCCGCGAAGGTGTCATCTTCGTATGGCACATGCTCTGATAGCAGAGATAAATATGTCTCCAACGACACAGATACCCCACCAGATTATAGATTCCATCCAATAATATTCCCACTGCCAGTACAAACAACATTGTAATTCTCCCCCGGTAGAAATCTGCCAGCGCTCCTGCTATCAGAATCAATACCGGATAGCCATAACGATCCAAATATACCAGAATGTACATTACTGTCGTAGAATAACTGCGTTCCGGCTTCTTCTCAACGATCACTTCCGTGCACCCCCAGTCGCTCTGCCTCCTGTAAAAACCTGACTTCGATCTCTCCCGGCGTATGCTCCGCCAGATCCGGCACGGAAAAAAGTTTCGGCACTTCTCTGTTCTCTTCGCCATGAAGCAATGTCTTCAGTTCCAGTTCCAGAATCTCATCGTCAATCTGTTTCCAGCGGCGGTTCTCCTCTTCCGTCAGATCATCCAGATCGAAATGTGTGAGAATTGTTCCCATGATCTTACTTTCAATCTCCAGATAATTGGTCAGATAGATTTTCACCGGGCGGATGATATCCGATATATATCCCTCGCTGGCATCATGGAGCAGACAGGCGAGCTGCTGCCTCTTAGACCACCCTCTGGCTTTCGCTTCCGCAGCACAGTTGAGCGAATGCTGTCCCACCGAATAAAAATAGGTCAGCTGTCCGCCTCCCCGGCACAGTAAACTCAGTGCATGCGCAATGTCTTCTATATATACATCCTCAGGCGTCATCTGCATGGGATCGAATTTTCTGCCGGAATACGTTGTCATGGTGTTCATTGTGTTTTCTCCGTTCTGTTAGCGTTACTTCTGTTTCAAAATTTCATTGCAAGTCATTTCTTAGATAAAAAACTATTTCCGCATTACTATTCTTTACCGCCTTACTTCTCCGCACGGATCAGATTCTTATAGAACCGAACCGCACCGGGCAGGCAGTTATACTCAATATTTTCATTCAGTCCATGCATTCCCTTCATCTGCTCCGGTCCATAGATCACCGGTGCAAAACGGATACAGCTCTTACAGATAGGCTGATAGAACTGTGCATCGGTCGCGCCTGTCATAACATAAGGGCTGGAAGGCAGTCCCGGGAAAGTATCTGCGATGGTCTGCTCCACCAGGTGGAATGCTTCTCCGTGAATATCCACGGGCGGCGTATAATCATTGGCATGCAGCACTTCGGTCTCCAGACCGTATTTACCTGCTACTTTTTTGATGATCTCCAGGCTCTCTTTTTCCCCCTGATGAGGAATAAAACGCATGTTAGCGCCCACATAGGCTTCCTGAGGCAGCACATTATAGGCATCGGAGCCCTTCTGCACCGTGAAAGCGATCGTCGTCTTCAGCATTGCACCTGCCTGGGCACTGATCGCAGGCATGACCGCTTTTAATACCGGTCCGAACAGCCACACATTACCGAATACCAGCTTCATTCCAAATCCGGCGTAGGGCGCCAGTTCTGTAAACATCGCCGATACCTCCGGCAGCAGCTTTTTCCGGAACGGGGAATGCGTCTCCACCTCATTGACAAAAGCGGATAATCTGGCAATGGGAGTTCCCTTCGACGGTGCGCTGGCATGACCGCCGTTGCTCCGTGCGGTGAACTTCACATCGGCCTTGCCCTTTTCAAATACGCCTACCATGGCAAAGTTGCCGTGAATACCGCCGATGGGTTCGGTGATGATCGCACCACCCTCATCGCATACCAGGAACAGCTCGATCCCTCTGCGCTGCAATTCTGCCACAATCTTCGGTGCACCGTCACCGCCCCACTCTTCCGTGCAGGAGCTTGCCAGATAGACATCGGTGGGCGGGACGAACCCTTCCGACAGGAGTTCCTCCACCGCCTGGAAAAATGCCATTACAGAGGCCTTGGTATCAGATGCGCCTCTGCCCCATACTTTTCCTTCTGCGATATCTCCGGAAAAGGGTGCATGAATCCATTCACCTTCCGCCGGCACCACATCCTGGTGGCTCATGAGCAGTATCGGTTTTTCAGAGCTTTTTCCTTTCCAGTAAAATAACAGATTCCCATCAATCTCTGTCTTCTCCAGCTTCTCATGTACCAGAGGGAACAGTTCCTCCAGCACCTTATGGAAGCCTAAGAATTTCTCCACCTCTGCCACGTTGGCATAGGAGGTGGTGTCATATTGGATCATTTTCGACAGCTTCTCTGCCAGTGCCAGCGCTTCCTCCTCCGGTTCGTCTGCCACATAAGTCGAAGTCTTCGACGGCATCAGCAGGGTGCGGAGCACCGCGATCAACAGCAGTAATATAATAACCGCAACCACTGCAAGTAAAATGAAACCTATATATTTCATATTTTCCTCTTTTCCGGGCGCTACCTTCTATTACTCACATAACCCGACAGGTTTGGCCCCTTTTCCATTCATCTGTTTTCTGTCCATATAGTCTTCTGACTATTCAGCCCCGGTATTTACACTATTGGGGGCATTTTGTCTATTCCGGACTCTGTGTATTCTTTTTCCGGAACAGCAGATATGCCACACCGATGGCAATGGCGCCGGAAGGAACGATCATAAAGCTGGTTGAGCCGATCAGGGACGGTACCAGAATGAACAACAGGCTCATGAGGATCAGCGGCAATGCAGCGATCTTCATATTTTTCCGGTAATATTTGTACGCCATGGCACCGAACAGCGCCGGAACCACATTTTCAAAAGCCGGCTGCAATACTTCACTCTGCAGCACGGGCTGCAGCGGCACCATCAATAACACGCCCAGTGCCAGGACGAGGATTGTCACCAGTGAAGATGTGGCGATGGAAATCGTGGAGATGATCTCATTTTCCGGAGTTCCTGTCTTCGCTCCTACCATATCTCTCGCATTGACCGCGCAGGGGATCTTCATATTGATCAGGTTACCGGTGATAAATGCCAAGTATCCGCCGCCGGCTCCCAACATCGGTGTGTAGATCAAAAACTCTGCGATGCTGCTGACCAGCCATACGATTCCCACAGAGAGGAACCCCTTGCCGACAGCCCCCAGATCCGGATACGCACCTAAAAGCTTACCGATGAGAAACGGTGCTCCCACCAACATCACCAGCGTAATGATACTCACAGTCCGCCCGATGACATGTGTTTTCTTCGTGTAGGCCTGCCAGGTATCCGGAGTCTGCCTGGTCTGTTCCTTTGTTGCTTCTCCATTATTAAGTTCCTTATTATCTATTGTCATGCTATCCGTTTTCATATTAATCTCCATTCCGCAGACGATTCCTTCCGTTGGAGGAATTGCGAATCAAATTTTAAGGTTGTCACGTCAGCCTTTACAGCAATCCCACCAGTACGGCTGCCGTCATGCCGATGATCATGCTTCCGGCAATGGAAAAGCTGTCAACCCAGGCTTTTCCTTTTTTCTCAATGAGGTATACAAATCCTGCCATCACCAGTGCCGATACCGCCATTACCACTAACGGAATGTAATCTCCGTGAAACGTAAGCAATCCGTTCTCCGATATAAAACCGCCGAGATATCTTCCGATGTAGGTGCTGACCAGTCCGATGAACATGGCAGTCATTGCCATATCTCCGAAGCCCGGCTTACCGGATTTCTTATTCGAGGTCAGCTTTTGTGTATATTTTTTATTCAGGAAAATGGACAATGCCATGCCCCAGATAATGCAGATGCTCATGAGTAGTGCGATCGTGGAAAATGCCTGCGGTGTCATTTCCGCAGCGGACAATGTGCTCATTCCCACCTGCTCCGCTGCTGCCTGCGCCACCTGGGTCTCATAATGCAGTGCACCGATCACGGACAATCGAAGCCACGGCCAGGGTGTTCCCAGACTTCCCGACAAGGCGATGACACCCAGCAGAATCCCCACACTGGGCAACAGGGAAAAGGTCGCACTGGAGATGATCGTACGCTTCATTTTCGTGGTATCCATACCGAGTGCCTGCCCGGCGCGGTATGCCCTCACCAGAAAAATCACACAGACCACCGCCACAAAAGCAATGATCCCTCCACAGATCAGGTACATCGGTACACTGTTTAACTGACTTAAGATTGACATGTCTCTTCCTCCTTCAGAATCTCTCTGATTTTATCTTCCTGTAAATGCTCTCCGATGACGATCAGCACCTCCTGCCCCACCGCGACAGACTGCATTGTATGACTGTCCGGTGTAGCATTCAATTCCATCCATTGTCCTGCTCCGTTTTTCACATAACCCTTGATCCGGAATACTTCTCCGCAGGACTTGTCGGCAAACAGTCTGGGCACCGCCCGTTCCAAAGCCTCCGGCTTAATCTTCTCTTCCATGAAAAATAAAGAGTCGAAGCTCTGTCCGTTCTCTAAATCCATCTTGCGGTAACTTTCCAGACGATAACCGCATTTGGATACTTCCTCTAAATCTTCTTTTGTCAGATCCGTGAGATTTTTCTGTAAGATGTCCTTCTTGGGGTCGATTCTCCGGTCACAGCGAATCTGTTCCAGTGCCCGGTTGAGATGTGTCACCGTGTCCTCACACTGTTCCCTGGTGGCTGCATCCGCATGACTCAGGATCACTTTTCCGGCATTGGCAGCCTCCGATGCCAGCAGATAGTCCGCCTGCTCTGATAGATTATCTTCCAGTCTTGCATCCAGTATGGCGATGACATTGCCGATCTCATACCACTGGTCCAGCGGCTCCTCCCGAAGTACATCAAAAAACTCATCTACATCATAGATTCCCGACGGCTCCACCAGCACCCTGTCATAACCGCACATCCGCATGGAGATCAGCTTCGTACGGAAACGCCTCCTGTGGCTCTCCGCATCGCATCCTCCGGCGATCATCTCCAGTTCGCACTGATCTCCCCTGAGTTCGTGGAGCATCAGCATATCCACGTTGATGGCACCGAAATCATTTTCCAGAATACCGATATGCAGTCCCTGATCCATGAGATATTCCGCATATTTTTTCAGAAAAGTAGTCTTTCCGGATCCCAGGAAGCCTGTGATCAGATCGATCGTTACCATATATCGTCTTTCCTCTCTGTTTCATTGATTTGCATAGTGATCACTTCTATAATTCTTTCTCATAACACCAGTAGGAATGCCCGAAAAGCTCACATTCCCCTGCCGTGGAAAAATGCAATTTTTCATAGGAACGCAAGGCTTTCACATTGTCCTTTGCCACTAAAATGTGTGCCGCCTTATAACCCTGTGATTTCAATTCCGCCATAGCTTCCCGCAACAGGATCCTGGCAATGCCACGATTCTGATATTCTACCGCCACTCCCAGTCTGGACAGCTCTGCCACCGGGGTAAGGTCCTCTGACCAACAGGACAGTGCCTCCACTTCCGGGTCATCGTCTATGGAGATTGTGCCCATCAATCGTCCTCTCGTAACCGGCAGAGGTTCCGCTGTCTGTTCTTCCGACAGCCTCGCCCTCTGTTCTCTCTCATCAGGTTCCGGCATTTTCTCATACAGGCAAAACAATGCATTTCTCGACAGGTCAAATTCCACTTCCCGTTCTGTTGGATAATTTTCTGTCCAGACACAATATTCGGTTCCGATCAGGGAACGGTATAATTGCAGGATCTCTTCTGCTTCTTCTCTGCGTGCCCTGCGAAATTCCATATAACGATCCTTCATGCTGTTCCATTCCTTTACTAACTTATCTTTTACGTTTTTAAAGTTCTCCGGTGCCGCCGCATACAGTACACTTTTTGTCTCCGTGACACAGAATACAGTCATCAGAGATCACACCCTTGCCATGACAGATACTACAAGACTTACCACCGCTTCCACCGCACTGCTGGCAGGTATTTCCACCACTGCCTCCACAATGCCTGCAGCTGGTTCCGCTGGTAGCATCCACACCGCTGCCGCCGCATCCGGGACAGGTCTGTCTGCCACTGCCTCCACAAGTACCGCAGGTCTCCCACAAGGATCCTCCACAACGCTTACAAGGTGCTGTACCACCCTTGCATTCCTGGCAGATTCCGGTTCCGTCACAGGCACTACATTTTGTCTTCTGTGAAACGTTTGTTGCCGATCCATTACCTGTATTATCTGTCTTATCCGGAACAGTATCCCCGGCTCCCATGTCGGCTCCTTCGATAGCGACCGGCGTACCGGCATCCTGCAGCTCCAAGACAGCATCTACACCTTGTTCTTTTAATTCCGCAGTAACTGCAGCCGCGATCACCTGTTCCACTGTGTCTGCCTGCCCGGACTCCGTTGATTTTTCCAGATCTATGGTAATATTTTTACCGTCTGCCAGATACTCTTTTGCCACTGCCTGCTGTATGATCACAGGCATAGCCTTTTCCACATCCATCCCCGTGAGGTCCGTCTCTGAGAATAGATCTTCCGCATCCTGGTTCAGGCATGCAACCGCCACTACCTTTGACTGCTCATCCAGATATAACCTGAATTCGGGATTGATCGTGATATGCAGCCGGTATGCATAATCCAATGTTTCCGGATCTACTGTCTCTGCCTGCTCTTCTGCCGCAGCAGTCTGTTCTGTGGCAGTTACAGCGATGTCTGTCTGTACCTGTGATCCTTCCGCTTCCTGTGCTTTATTGCCGCAGCCGGATAACAGCAACAAACTTATTCCCGTTAACAACGCCGCTATTTTGATTCTTTGACCTGATAACACTTCTTCCTTGTTTCTCTTTTTCATATCCTACCTCATAGCTTTCTTGCATCTGTTTTACACCTTTAATGTTTTCAGATACTCTTTCTGCTCCCGAGTGATCCGGTAGCTTTCCCTCGCCTTCTGTATAGTCTTGTTATGCGTCCATGGATCCAAGCATTTTTTCTCGATATAGCCAACGGCAACATCCCACTGTTTTGCCAGTGCCGTGGCATAGAACCAGGCAATCATCATGTTCACATAATATTCCTCGGAATGTACCGCTGCCGGGATCTCCAGATATTCCACCCGGAAATCCTCATCCAGGAAATGTGTCATCAGCATTTCCATTCCAAAGCGGCAGGTATATGGGTGTTCTGAGGCAGCCCATTCCTTTATTTTGTCTATCAGCCGGTCTCTGTTTTTGCGAAACACCTTTGGAGAAAAAATATCACACACCGCCCAGTTATCCACATAAGGCAGGAAGCGCTCCACTTCTTTTACACAGACTTCGTAATCTTTGATCTCCGCCACCAACAGCGCATGCAAAATATTTTCATCATAATAAGTGTGCGGCAGCTGCTTCAGAAACTCTACGCTCTCCGGATCCTTTCCATACTCCTTCGCAAGCTTACGAATTGCGGGAATACGGACTCCGATAATCGTCTCCGCAGGAATCGTCGGGATTAATTTGCTCTGGAAATCACGGTAACCTTTATCTTGCAATTGAAATAATAATTCCTGTGCTTTCATACAATTTTCTCCTCAAAATGCCTGCTTTCTGTTTATTGTACCACAAGCATAGAAGATATGCAAAACAGTCATGGATGGAAATTGAGAGCTGGGGCGGCGAACGCCCGCCTGTGCCCTTCTCCGCCTCAGCGTGGGCACAGGAGATAGGAACAAGCTAGTCTGTACCCTTCTTCCGCCTCAACGTGAATAGTTTGTGGGTATACCCTGTCAATGTTTCCTTGGTTTTAATAACTGGTAATCCATCTTTTTCTGAACATAATTCCTTATAAGTCTCTATAGATAATAATGGAACCCTAATAATAAACGTCTTTCCTACTTCATATGGCATCATATCAATTCCTCCTAATTTGCTTTTACTTTATTTCGTAACTCTTTTATTACTCCGACACTTGAATCAAATACTTAAAAGTTCTATTACCAAAACATAATAATCTTTTTCACATAACGTTATATATTTATTATTTTTTGT